>Ga0172367_10005424_pt1 | contig 15405 bp, 19 predicted proteins | sample Lak10m_FD_114542 | JGI IMG/M metagenome (GOLD analysis project Ga0172367, IMG submission 114542) | Freshwater microbial communities from Kabuno Bay, South-Kivu, Congo - kab_022012_10m | ecosystem: Environmental > Aquatic > Freshwater > Lake | place: Democratic Republic of the Congo: South-Kivu... | reverse complement strand
CTCGCTCAGAGCGTCTGCGTAGCTTCTTGGAATCTGGCCAAGACTAAGCTGGGTCAAAGGTTACGGCCCCTTAGCTCATGCTTGGTTAGAGCAGCGGACTCATAATCTATTCAAGATATGGTCCGCACAGTAAAATATGTAATAAAAACAGTAAGTTAACAACTTACGAACCAGTAAAAATTGCTTCCACAGTGCTTCCACAGTTTTGTGGAAGTAAAAATTCCAAAACCGTGGAAGCAAATTAAAGTTTAAGGCCCCTTAGCTCATGCTTGGTTAGAGCAGCGGACTCATGAAAATTTGTGCCATGCGTTTGGAAACTGCGTATGGGATGGTGTCAAATTCGGTGAAACCTGACGGCAGCGATGCACAAGGCAATACCGAGCCAAGCCTAGTAGAAATATTAGGAAGGTGTAGAGACTAGACGGCACCCACCTAAGTCTAAAGATACGGTGAAGGTATAGTCCAGGGAGTGGTGAAAGCCACACAAACCAGAATCCGTTGGTGCTCGGTTCAACTCCGAGAGGGGCCACCAGTTAAAGCGACTTAGGGATCAATCTCTAGGTCGCTTTTCTTTTTCATGCTTTTATCCACGCAGAACAGAAACACACCTATCTAATAAATCGAAGAATTTCCCATTGTTTATCGCAACCAACTTCGATCTAACAATTTAACGCACTAGTGCACACGAAAAACAAAGCTGCTACATAGATAGCAGCTTTGTTCTGATCAGCTGTTTAGGGCCATTTAGTGCATGTAATAGTAGGAGTACTTATTAAAGTTTCTGCTGGTCTTCATGCAAACGTGAGGCATGCTTGGCGACTTCTTTCGCGATTAAATCTGCCTGCTCTTGATTAAGGTCAGAATGGTAGCGCTTCTCTACACCATGCTCGTTGAGCTGCATATGATAGTCTGGAGTTATTCCTCTTTCAGCAAGACAATGAAGTGCGCAGGCGAGTTTACACCCATCCAGTGCCAAAATTGGCCTTCCTGATTGGGCAACATTCACTAAATGCTTAACATTACCCCCCACTCCTGCAATACAGGACATTTCTGCAAGCCCATCACGATCCAATTTCAACGCAATGTAATTTGCGGTTTGAGCAGCACTAGAACATCCAGAACACGAATATATCAAAGGCAATTCACGATACTTTCTTTTATTGAGCATAACATTCCTCTATCGATAATTAGGAAGTTAAGAAACTAGATACCTTCACCTAGGATCTACAATTACATCAACCTTGCGTAGATCTCGATGAAGAATCTTGGACAATGCAGCATCATTTAACAATAAGTCAGCCAATGAATACCTATCTAAAACTGCATATAAAGCATCTTGTGCCTCTCGCAAAATCCTAATCATGTCACATGAGGGCTGGATGCAGCATGGGCTTTTAGTGTCTAGACAAGGCAGTAAACCTCCCCCCCCTTCAGTGTGCCTTATCAATTCGCCTAGATTTATATTTTCTGGTGCTCGCGCCAATCGCATCCCCCCTTTATTGCCGCGTATCGTTTCCACAAAACCTAATCGAGCTAAATGATGCACTACCTTCATAAGGTGGTTCTCAGAGATTTTGTAAGAGTGAGCGATATCGGAAATAGTAGTTAGCCGTTCACGCCTTAGGCCAAGATACATAACGACCCGCAGAGAATAGTCAGTGAATGTTGAAAAATGCATAATTCCCAATTCAATAGCCAAAGATGTATTTTACATGTTGATTATACCCATTCATGCTGATACAGTGTAGATATATTAACAATACATCTTTATTAATATTTGGTAGACAATGACACTTCGCGAACTATTTTCAGCCTCAGAAATTGAGGTTCTCTCAGCTCTGAAGCTGGTTATTGATCCTGAAACTGGGGAAAACATAGTTGATTTAGGTCTAATCTATGGCATGAAAATCGAGCAGGGAACGATAGAAGTAAACGTAACTATGACCTCGCCAGCCTGCCCGATGATTGAAACTATATTGGAAAATGTATATGAAGCGTTAACTAAGTCGACTCCAAAAGGTACAGATATCAAAGTTGAGATAGTGTGGGAGCCAATTTGGAATCCGAACATGATGTCTACGGAGGCAAAAGAACGCCTTGGGTGGACTGATTTGTCGACATAACACCATGTTAATTAAACTCCTAGTGAAATATCGTATTTCGATACTAATAGTAGCCTTTCTAAATCTTCTAGTTGGTATCGGAAGTGGGTTGTATCGCATTGGTTGGAGTCTGCCTGAATCAATTTCCAACATAGCTGCGTATCATGGGCCATTAATGGTTTGTGGTTTTCTCGGATCAGTAATTACCATAGAACGAGCTATCGCTATTGACCGGCTCTGGGGCTATCTTGGCTCACTACTGGGAGTGCTAGGAGGCTTATTTATTATTGCTGGCTTCCCTTGGTCAATTAGCATTATTGCCTTTGTCTTTGCGAGTGTCGTTCTATCTTTCGCTTCAATCAAAATCTATCTGCATCAACGTGCGTTATCCACACTAACGTTATTATTAGGAAGCCTTTCGTGGCTCGTTGGGAATCTACTTTTGGTTAACGGGCTCAACCTACCGTATGTAACATACTGGTGGATTGGCTTTTTGATCCTAACAGTTGCGGGCGAAAGACTAGAGCTCTCGCGCTTAACATCGCCATCTCCACATAGCAAAAAGACATTTGCTTTATTCATGTTGATGTTGATTATAGGCATGGTTGTAACAACAACCTTTAATGGAAATGTACTGTTACTCTCAATAGCCATAATCTTCTTTGCAATTTGGCTACTTCGTTATGACGTGGCGCAACACACGATCAAACAACACGGATTGACTAAATTCATCGCAGTATGCCTGCTATCCGGCTATGTTTGGCTTCTGCTAGGCGGGATTATAGGAACATTCACAAACAAATTGATCCCTGGCTCCAGCTATGATGCGTTTCTACATGCCATCTTAATTGGATTTATTTTTTCAATGATATTTGGGCATGCCCCAATCATTTTTTCTGCCATTATCAAGATTAAGATTCCTTACACCCCCATGCTCTATATCCCACTTATCTTCTTGCATGCCTCCCTCATTGCACGAATAGTTGGTGATTTATGGGGCATTCCGCACCTTCGTGGTGTAGGAGGAATAATGAACGCTGTTTCCTTATTGCTGTTCTTTATGAGCACCGTGTATGCAGTGCTTCATGCTAGTCAGCAAAAATAATTTTGTTAATATCTGAAAGGTAAAAAATGTCACATCATCAATTACACATTATTCCAACACAACTCTATGAGTTTGACGCACGCGGCATTGCCAAGCGATTCCGCCATGCCGCGATTTTCGGTGCTCTTAATGCGCTTAACAGTGGGGAAATCATGCGCTTCGTCAACGATCACGATCCATTGCCATTGCTATCCCAACTAGAGCAGCATTACGGCGAAGGAGTTACTATTCAGTATGTGATTCGAGAGCCAGGCCAGATCGTAATCGACTTTACTAAAAATTAGGGTTTTTTTGATTGTTAAACATCCAAGTCACAATAACCCTGCTGTCTTTTTTAGTCTCAATCTACTTTACCGTCTTTCTGAAAGGATTTGTAATTGCTGGCTATCACATAATCTTTGCGATTGGCATCCTACCTTTAATACTGGCGGCAATGAGCTATTTCATTCCCGTACTTACAAGAAGCAAACAAACAAAATATCTTAGTTTGGTTCCAATTATGGGATTTATAGCGGGGATTTTAGTAGTTGGCCATTTCTTAATCCCTGAGCAATTGCCTTATGGGCACTACATTGGCGCATGCATTGACTCTATCGTCACGCTATTTTTTGGATACTGGGCATACAATGCTGGGATTAAAGCCATAGGCAAACCACATGCGTGTCTAAATTGGTATTTGGCTGCCATAGCATGCTTGCTGATGGGTCTAGGGGCCATCCTCCTATCTTATGCCATTCCAGAGCAGCAATCCTCATTGCGCATATTTCATCTGCATATGAATACGCTGGGCTTCATTGGCATCACCGCAATTGGCACGTTACAAGTCTTGCTTCCCACGGTAGCTTCTCATCCAGACCAGTTGGCAATTAGACGACTAGATCGACACTTAAAATGGATGCTAGGAGGGACACTCCTAGTTGCAGGAGGTGCCGCTTGGTTTCATAAGCTTGTTTGGATTGGTTTGGCCTTACTAACAATTCCTATTGCTAGCTTATTCGGCTCATGGCGTCGGCTTTATATTGGAGAAATATTTAGAATAAATGGAGCACTGCCTATACTTGTGACGGCACTATGCGGCTATACAATCACTTTGCTATTTGGTGCAATACCCGCAAACCATTACGTAATTACCAACCCTGTATTCGTTTTTATCGTTGCATTTCTTATGCCTCTTGTAATGGGATCAGTAAGTCACTTATTACCACTTTGGCTGTGTCCAGGGCCACAAACTCCCTGGCATATAAAATCCAAAAATTGTTTAGCTTTGGGAGGTGGGTTACGAGGCATCACTCTCCTAGCGGGCGGTGTTATGGTAGGGCTGGGTTATGAAATGGGTTGGTATCTAGCCGTATTTACTTTGGCAGTCTTTTTTCTACAAATCCTTTATATCGTAAAAACCCTTCCTTTAAAGCCAAACTCCTTCAGAAAACCATTACATTAGAAACATACGAAAATTGACCAAAATCAACGATTCTTGTATTCGTAAATTATAAATTTACCGCTATGAAAATATTAAGTAGATTTTTCGTAGACGGCTACATACACAAGGCGAAACTCCTTAAGCAATTAACCCGCCCTATCCCGCTACCACTAATAAATTATTTCTTGAATTTCACACTCATAAAAGTCGTAAAAAAGAATTCATACCTATTCAATCGACTAGTTGGACATCATCACAAAACATTTCTTATTCAAATTACAAATTTGCCATTTGACTTAGTGTTGCAACCTAATCCGAACTCACCTCATTTATATGCCAAACGCAAAGCTGTTAAATTTGATGCTGATGCCACAATTTCCGGGTCTTTCTTATCTCTCCTTGGAATGATAGATGGCCGCTTTGATGGGGATGCACTTTTCTTCACAAGAGATTTACAGATCTTTGGTGATACTGAAGCAATTGTTTGCTTACGGAATGCGCTAGACGATATGGACAAGAGCCTAGCAGATGAGGCTGCTTCCAATTTTTCACCAATCGGCCCTTATTTTTTGGCTATGGCCAGGAGAGCTACCAAGAACAATGACATCCCCTCATAAACCAGAACTAGTCTGCCCAGCGGGCACCCCTGCTTCCTTGCGCGTTGCGGTTGACTCAGGCGCTGATGCCGTCTATTGCGGACTACAAAACGCCACGAATGCTCGTAATTTTCCAGGACTAAATTTAACTCCGTATGAATTAGAAAAGTCTATTGAATACGCGCACCTCAACGGAACAAAAGTGCTAATTGCTCTCAACACATTTCCTCCTGCGGGCCAGTTTTCACTATGGAGCGATGCTGTCGACTTGGCCCACTCATTAAATGCTGATGCGATTATTGTTGCTGATATTGGTGTAGCAAATTATGCAAAAAGTAAATATCCAGATCTAAGACTCCATCTTTCAGTACAAGCAGGAGCACCTTCGATTGAGGCCATTAAATTCTACACTGAAGAATTTGATGTTAAACGCGTAGTGCTTCCTCGTATTCTAACCATTCCAGAAATAAAATCTCTAAAACAGGAGATTTCATGTGAAATCGAATGCTTCATTTTCGGCAACCATGGACTGATGGCTGAGGGTCGCTGCAGCCTAACCAATTACGCAACTGGATTATCAACGAACATGGATGGCGTTTGTTCGCCAGCTAATTTTGTTAATTACAGAGTGGATGCAGACCAAAGCCTTCATACAGAACTCAATGGGTTCACGATAGATTGCTTTTCTTGCACACAAAATCCCGGTTACCCCACTATATGTAAGGGGCGTTATCACGTTGCACACAGGGAAGATTCTTATTATGCCTTTGAGGAACCGCTTAGCCTAAACCTTGCATCCCTTCTCCCTGACTTAATCTCTGCGGGAGTCGATGCCTTCAAGATAGAGGGCCGCCAACGATCCAAAGCATACACACAGAGTGTCGTGTCCTCCTGGAGAAAAGCTATTGACACTGCACTAGATCATGGCGCCATCAATATGGATCACTTGCTATCACTAACTGAGGGAAACAAACAAACACTAGGTGCCTACGAAACAAAACGTTGGAGATAGAATGAACAAAGGGCAGAACAACTTAACGATTGGACCAATATTATTTCATTGGCCCGCTGAACAAAAACGTGATTTTTATTTCAAAATTGCTGATGAGTCCCCTGTAGATACTGTCTACATTGGGGAAGTGGTTTGCTCGAAGCGTTCTCCTTTTTTTGAGGAATATTACGATAACGTTACTGATCGTTTAACAAGAGCGGGAAAAAAAGTTATTTTATCCTCCCTTTCTGAGGTAATGGTCACTCGGGAACGGAAGATGACAGAAGAGCTTGCTCAAAATGAAATATATGAGGTTGAAGCAAACGACAGCTCAGCTCTTTATCACCTTCGCGGTCGTCGCCATAGAATTGGGCAATACTACAATACCTACAATGAAGAAACTCTTAAACACCTAGTCTTAAACGGCGCCTACCATGTAACTCTTCCAGCAGAACTTCCACGTGAATCTCTAATTGTTTTAGGGTCTGTTGCTAAGCAACTTGGCATCAGTCTTGAGGTCCAAATCTCTGGGCGTGTAGGACTTGCTTTTTCTGCTAGATGCTACCATGCGCGCTCTTACGGACGAGTTAAAGACAACTGCCAATTTGTTTGCGAACATGATCCTGACGGGATGTCACTTAAGACCTTAACTGGGCAAAACTTCCTTTGTATTAATGGAATTCAGACACTGTCTTACAATTACCTCAATCTTCTCCCACAAATCCCAGAATTAATCGATATGGGGATTGATAATTTTCGCATTTCTCCACATAGCTCACATACAGAAATCATCATAAAGGCAGCTCATTCGGTGCTACAGGGAAGCATATCTGGGGAAGAAGCAACCTCAATTATCCAGTCCTCAATAGGGGATACGCCATGCTTCAATGGGTTTTACCACCATGTTGCAGGCCACGAATGGGCTGAGCACAATTACCAGCTATCAGAATAGGCTTACTCTATACCTAAAACAACATTCAAAAAGTCAAAATCAAGAAGAGTTAAAACGACAGGACATAATGTTTATTGTCGTTAATTTTCAGAGCAATCTGCCTACGGAAATATACTTCTCAGAGGCCCTATAGTGTTGCTACCATTCATCTGAAATTAACAAAGTAAAACCAGCGATGACTACAAACACATGAGATCATGCACATGATACTTTCGAACAGAATCACCACTTTTGGTCAACATTTACTTAAACGGCACCATAAAAGAGTACACAAAATTGCACTTGATGTTGGATTCACATGCCCCAATCGAGACGGCTCAAAAGGATATGGTGGCTGTACTTTCTGCAACAATGCGTCATTTAGTCCTGATACTGGATCAGGTATTGATTTAAATGGCCAAATCGCAAAAGCAAGAATATCCATTAACAGACGTACGGGGGCTAAGCACTTTCTAGCCTATTTTCAAGCTTACACCAACACCTATGCAGACGTATCTTTGCTAGAAAGCCTTTATCGCGAGGCTTTAATGCATCCAGATATTGTCGGTATTTCTGTAGGGACTAGACCAGACTGTGTACCTCATTCAGTGCTTGAATTATTAGATACACTCCGCCAGGAAGGCTGGGAGGTTTGGCTAGAGCTTGGGCTACAATCAGCCTTCGATGAAACACTAGCCCGTGTTAATCGTGGCCATGGTTTTCATGAGTATAAAGAAACTGTTTTAGCAGCACGCTCTCGGGGTATTCCCGTATGTACTCATTTAATTATTGGACTGCCTGGAGAGAAGGAAGAACATTACCATAAAACCCTCGACAAGGTACTTGAACTTGGTGTCGATGGGCTTAAACTTCATCCTCTTCACGTGGTAAAGAATACCGTTCTTGCATACCAATGGAAACGAGGTGAGTATTCACCATTAAGTTTGGAAGATTACATAAAAATTTCTGCAGATATGATTGAGCGCACACCAGAAGAAATCATATTTCACAGAGTGACAGCAACCGCTAGTGACGACATTTTACTTGCGCCCAAATGGTGTTCAAAAAAATGGATTGTTCTTAACGGGATAGAGCAAGAGCTACGCCGCCGCGGTAGCCGTCAAGGGTGTCGCGCTTAATACTTTCTATCCACATGCGATAAACTTTAAGGTCAGATGTTAGCTCTGGATGAAAAGTTGTTGCCATTCTCTGGCCCTGTCTCACCCATACAGGATTCCCCTCATGCTCAGCCAACACTTCGACCTCAGGCCCTACCCTAACAATTTTTGGCGCTCGAATAAATACAAGTTCCAGATTACAATTGTCAGGCGTACACCGTCCAGTGTGAATTGAACTTTGCAATTGTCGGCCGTATGCATTTCTCTTAACAGTGATATCTAGCGCACCAAGACAATCTTGAGTAGGATTTTCCACTGACGAAGCCAATAGAATCGCACCTGCACATGTCCCCAAACATGGTTTTCTTAGCGCGAACTGTTGTAACTCACTCCAAAAAGAACCCTTGTTAACTAGGATTTCTAGCATGGTCGTTGATTCTCCCCCAGGGATGATCAAAGCATCAATATGTGCCAGCTGATTCGCCTGACGAATCAGCTTGGCATTAACAGAAAGTTTCTTAAGACTAGACAAGTGGGCGCTGTAGCTGCCTTGTAAGGCTAACACGCCAATAGTTAAAGAAAAATTCACTATTCCCCGCGATGTTGAAGCAAGCTATTGGGCGTGAGATGTGAGACAGCCAATCCCTTCATGGCACCGAGTAACTCACTAGCAGTTTCAAGAAGAATTTCTGGATTATCAAAGTAAACTGTAGCACGCACGATTGCCTTTGCCCGAGATTCAGCCTCAGTATCAGAACAAAATGATACAGAATCCTTCATAAAAATGCCCGAGCCCACAAAAACTGATTCAGCGCCAAGTTGGCGAACGAGAGCAGCATCTGCGGGTGTAGCAATGCCTCCTGCAGAGAAATTTGGTACAGGCAACTTGCCTAGCTTCGCTACGAGATGAACTAATTCGTAAGGCGCCTGTAATGCTTTGGCGCAGGAATACAGCTCAGCATCCTGAAGTTGTGTTAAGGAACGAATCTCTCGAGTGATACTGCGCATGTGCTTTACCGCATGCACAACATCTCCAGTACCAGCCTCGCCCTTTGTGCGAATCATTGATGCACCTTCACTGATCCGTCTTAGCACTTCCCCCAAATTTTGCGCCCCACAAACAAATGGAACCATAAAATTACGCTTATCTACATGGTGCTCCTCATCGGCGGGAGTTAATACCTCGGATTCATCAATATAATCCACCCCTAGCTCTTGTAAAATTTGCGCCTCAGCGAAATGCCCTATGCGGCATTTCGCCATAACTGGGATAGAGACAGCTGACATGATCTCTCGTATTTTTTGCGGGGAGGCCATCCGTGCAACACCACCTTCACTTCTAATTTGTGCAGGAACACGCTCCAAGGCCATTACAGCTACTGCACCTGAACGTTGTGCAATTTCGGCTTGACGTGCATTAGTGACATCCATAATGACGCCACCTTTAAGCATCTCAGCAAGTCCAATTTTCAATCGTGAGTCGTTAGTATTTTTATCTGTTTCTATCATAATTTTGTTTGTATATTCAAATCTGAGTTTCTGAGTTTCTTTACATCCGCAATGGTAAGGTCATTTCCATCCACTTCAATCAAGCCTAATTGCTGCAACTTATTTAGAATTCTAGAAAGCGTTTCTGGCGTTAAATTTAACAATGATGCGATTGTGGCTTTATTGGCAGGAAGCCTAATTTTTGTGGCGTCTTCAGCTTTGGCACTAATTTGCAATAAATACCCGATAAAACGTTGAGTGGAGTTTTGCAGTGAAAGCATTTCAATATTTTGTACGAGTTGATGCATTCTGATGGACAATCCTGCTAGCATTTTTCGAGCGTAGTGAGGATCACTATCAAGCACTCCAAAAATAAGATTCTTGGGTACCAGCAAAACCTGTGAATCTAACGTCGCTTTTGCATAAAGGGGAAACTGGCGTTCAAGATAAAGAATCGCCTCACCAAAACTTTCGCCGGGAGAGATGATGCTGATTATTCTCTCTGAGCCTTGGGGGGAAGTTATGGCCAGTTTCAATTGCCCACTTAAAAGGATGTAAAGTCCCTGAGCTGGGTCCCCTTCCTTAAACACACTCTGACCTTTCGGAAAGGTCATGACGCGCGACTGTGTCGCAATTTGCTCAATCTGCTCGGAACTTAGTTCCCTAAATAAGAAGAAATCCGATAAGACTACTGAAATAATCTTTTGAGCCATGCTGCCCCCCAACTGCGTGTATTAGGCTGCCAAAGGAAAAAGATTAAAGCATCATGAAGAATAATATCCCTTGATCTTAGTCAAGAATTTGATGTGTATTTTGGCGAACGACGGCCCAAATTAATGATGCCATCCAACATTCAATTGTTATTACCTTGACCAAAATCAAGAAACTAGAAATGAATGAAAATCATTAGCTTAGCTTGAGGGAATCAATGATGCGAGGTTCATTATTTTAGACATATAGCTTTTTAAGCTGAAGCGTAAGATGACTTCACGCCGTTTCTGAAACAGCGCATTTTGTAGTTGTGATAGCAATAAAACTTAGCAGCTGGTCCACAGCTACGCAATTTATTAACTTGATTTAGGAGATTACCATGCAATGGCTTGAACCTGATTTTTGCGACTTACGTCTTGGCTTTGAAGTAACTGCCTACGTTTACACTCGCTAAGTAGTCTGATGGGTACGACGATATTGTTGTCGTACCCGCTTGAACACAAAAAAGGAGTTCTTCATGTCTGAAGATCACCCTTTCCAATCTGAAGATAGTCCAAAGTTAAATTCCAAGTTCCTATTCAGATGGGAAAAATCGCAAGACTCATACATCCTTCTTTATCCAGAAGGCGTCATCAAGCTCAACGCCAGTGGGGCCGAAATTCTTAAGCGCTGCACTGGAGAAATGACCGTCGCTGAAATTATCACGCAATTAAGTGAACTGTTTATCGGAGCACCAGACGTGGAAGGTAGTGTTTATAAATTTTTGGAGATTTCTCATGCCAAAGGATGGATCGAACACTGAGGTTGTTCGCTTAGATGGTCAAGGTAAACCAATGTGGCTGGTGCTGGAGTTAACCTACCGCTGCCCGTTAAAGTGCGTATGGTGCAACAACCCCCTAGACTTCGAGGATTACAGCAAAAAAGAACTCAGCACAGAGGAATGGAAACGTGTGCTACATGAGGGGCGTGAGCTTGGCGCCCTGCAGTTAGGATTCTCTGGTGGTGAACCCATGCTGCGTGATGACTTGGAAGAATTAGTCGCTGAGGCAGAGCAACTTGGTTATTACACCAATCTTATTACCTCTGGTATTGGTTTGTCATTGGAGCGATTGCAGGCATTAAAAAAAGCTGGTCTCAAACAAATTCAGTTGAGTCTACAGTCAGCAAGTCGCAACCTCACTGACGAGCTAGTTGGTGCACGCGCACATGACCTTAAACTTGAGGTTGCTCGCATGATAAAAGCAGAAGGTTTTCCGATGGTGCTTAACGTACCAGTATTCCGCCAAAACATCGATCAAGTACAGGAGATTCTCGATCTTGCCGAAGAAATCGGCGTGGATTACTTAGAGTTTGCCAATATCCAGTACTACAACTGGGCATTGCTCAATCGCGAAGAACTACTACCGACGCGTGAACAAATTACCCATGCAGAGAAGGTCGTTAATGCCGCACGTGAACGGCTAGGTAAAAAAATGACCATTTATTTTGTTATCCCTGACTACTACGAGGATCGCCCCAAGGCTTGTATGAATGGCTGGGGGACTATCCACCTAACCATCGCACCAGACGGCGCAGCCTTACCGTGCCAAGAAGTGCGTGTCATTCAGGGATTAGAATTCCCGACTGTGCGTGAACATAATCTGGAGTGGCTATGGAACGACTCCCCGCTGTTCAAGAAATTTCGTGGTGATGAATGGATGAAAGAACCTTGCCGTAGTTGTGGCGAAAAAGAAAAAGACTTTGGCGGTTGCCGTTGCCAAGCGTTTCTACTCACGGGTGATGCAGCTAACACTGATCCAGCATGCTCACGATCACCACATCATCACGTGATTGAGATGGCAATCAATAAGACCCACGAGAAACACCGCGAACCACGCCCGCTCATTAAACGTAATGTCGGAGCAGTCACAGTTGCATTCATGGACAAATAATGAAAACACCTTTTGATACAGCCACTGGCACTATCGTGATGGGATTAATGCTGACATTCGTACTATTTATTCTAGTACGTCTGCTAGTGTTGAGAGGGTAATGGACCAAGTTATCGATTTTCTGCTGCGCTGGATACATTTTTTCGGCGGTATCATTTGGATAGGTCACAACTATGCAAGTGTGGTGCAACGCCCAAGTTTTCGACCACTCGAAGCCAAAGACCTCGGCAATACTAGTAGCCCAGTTTACATGGCAATTCTAGGGCGTGAGCACGGCACATTCCGTTATGCTGCGATTGTTACATGGCTGGCAGGGATTGGCATGTTGTGGCAACGCGGTATGTTAATGGATGCTATAACGCTAAATGGATTTGCAGCGGTAATTGGCACTGGATTATGGATTGGCACATTCATGCTAGCCAATCTGTGGTTGGTGCTATGGCCACATCAAAAGAAAGTGCTTGGCTTCGTTCCAGCTCCACTCGATGAACGTGTGCGTTGCGCGCGCATCACCTTCCTGTCATCGCGGATTAACACCATGCTGTCAATTCCACTGTTATTTTTCATGGCTGCTGGCTCACATGGAGCAGCCTTGTTTGCTTGAGCCAACTTACAACTTTGCCGCTGGCCCTGGCGTCATGCCCACTGAAGTGCTAGCGCAAGCACAGAGAGAATTTGTAAACTGGGATGGTAGCGGTTTTTCCATATTAGAAACGCCGTTTACTTGCGATGCTTTCAAAAACATTTTTCGTCAGACTAGAGAAACCTTACGCGCACTGTTAAACATTCCAGACAACTATCACATCCTGTTCATGCACGGTGGTGCATCGGCCCAGTTTTCGCTTGTGCCACTCAATCTATTAGGAAACAAGCAAGACGCGGATTATATTGATACAGGCTACTGGTCGACCAAGAGCATACGTGAGGCAAATCGTTATTGTGAAGTTTCCATAGCAGCTAGTAGTGCTACTACCCATTACGACCATTTTCCAGACCAATGGTTACTGAATCAGAAATCTGCATACTGTCACCTCACCAGCAACGAAACTGCTAATGGTATTCAACTACACTATTTACCAGAAACTGGAGATGTACCTCTAGTAGCAGACATGACTTCGGATTTCTTAAGTCGTCCGTTTGAGGTTACTCGTTATGGCCTAATATACGCAGGAGCACAGAAAAACATCGGGCCAGCTGGCGTGACAATCGTCATCGTGCGAGACGACTTGCTTGGTCGAGCACACCCAAACACTCCCCTTGCGTTCAACTACACAGCACAGGCTGAAGCCGACTCTATGTTGCAGACACCTGTTACTTTTTCCATTTATCTAACCGGACTAGTGCTCCAATGGATTGGTGCCCAAGGTGGCGCGACTGCAATGCAAGATAATAGCGAACGGCGCAGCTCGATGCTTTATCATGCGATAGATAACAGCAACGACTTTTATCGCTGTCGAGCGCAGCCAACGCATCGATCACACATGAATATTTGCTTTAATCTGACAAATGATTCTCTTAAGCTCGCTTTTCTATCCGAAGCCACCGCAGAAGGTTTGCTTTACCTAAAAGGCCACCCGATGACAGGGGGCATCCGAGCCAGCTTATACAATGCTATGCCAGATGCTGGTGTTATAGCGCTGACAGACTTTATGCAGCATTTTGCTGAGAAGTATCGCTATCATGTATAGATGGATATTTGCTACCGCGTCTAAATTCGGCGCAACCTGTGCCAGAGAAACGGCTAAACGCACCATTAGATTGGCCGCCACTTTAACAACTACAGAGTTATCAACATCACTGCGTTGTAATGTAATGGGATTAAGCTTTCCCAGTCCAGTAGGCTTGGCTGCAGGGTTTGACAGGCATGGTAGGCTCTATCCATCGCTACCGCCATTAGGGTTTGGTTTTGCTGAAATCGGGTCAGTCATTCCACTTCCAGAACCGCAACGTAGCCTCGGTGTAGATTTTGTGAACACAATCCTGTCGCAATACCACCAACCACATCCGATTCCACTCGGAGTAAGCATCAGCATGAACCGAAAAACCCATCCTATACGAATGGCTGATGACTATTTGGTCTGCATGGAAAGACTTTGGAAATACAGCGACTATTTCACAATCAACCTTGGTGTGCGCGCTGGACCTGACCTGCATATGGCGGAGTACGACACTACTCTGCATAATGTACTGACTGCTACCAAAAAAAAGCAAGTAAGCCTTAGTCAAACAACAGGCTTATATCGCCCACTGGTAGTCAAAGTAGACATTAATAGAGGCAATACCGATTCACTTATTAGCCGTGTTCAAGAGTTCGCATTTGACGGATTGATATTAAGTGGAGATACGAAAATTGGAGAAGCGCAACGTATGCTACTTTTATTAGAGCAAGCTGTAAGGGCCACGCATAATCAAATACCAATTATTTCAGTTGGTGGCATTCGTAAAGCTCAAGATGCCACTGACCGATTGTCCGCTGGCGCATCATTAGTGCAAATCTATAGTGGTCTCGTCGAATCGGGCCCTTTTCTGCCTAGACGTATTAATGCACTAATTGACTCACCACAACTAAAAATTTCGATACAAGACTAGATTCAATTCAACCTTTGGGGTACCTATGTAGTAGCTTTGTCATGATCAACGCTTTAAGGCATCTTACTGTTTGTAATAGAGGTATGAACCGTTACTTAAGTAACGGTTAAGCTATTCAAGAAATACGGATTTGCCAGCGCCTGCTTCCACGTTTACTTCCACACTTTTGTTTTTGTATTGTAACTACATGATTATTAATAAGATTTATTTATTGAATCTACTCATAATCCGTTGGTGCTGTGTTCGACTCACAGAGGGGCCACCACAAAACAAACCTCAGCTAGAAATGGCTGAGGTTTTTTACTTTAAAGACTTAGATTTTGAATTCCGCCCCAAATGACGAGGGTGGAAAGCATCAAAAATACTAGGGCAATCATGCCCGCCACCATAATTCCGCCAAAGTACATCACTGCATTTTCTTTT
>Ga0172367_10005422_pt1 | contig 15406 bp, 11 predicted proteins | sample Lak10m_FD_114542 | JGI IMG/M metagenome (GOLD analysis project Ga0172367, IMG submission 114542) | Freshwater microbial communities from Kabuno Bay, South-Kivu, Congo - kab_022012_10m | ecosystem: Environmental > Aquatic > Freshwater > Lake | place: Democratic Republic of the Congo: South-Kivu... | reverse complement strand
ATCAGAATCATTATTATCATTATAATAATTAGTATAAGCATCACATAAATCGAGAATTAGTTTATTAGTTTTTTTAATTTCATATTCATTATCACAAATCAGATTATTTTTAAGAATAATATTTTTTAAATCAATTGATTTTAAATTAGAATTGTTTTTAATATCATCTATAATATCATAACTAATATTGCGATATTTCATAAAATTATGATAAATAATGTTAAGATTAGTTTTATAATAATCTATTTCTTTTTTTTCATTTTTCAATTGTTTTTTACTTATGATAGGGATATTATCATTTATCATAATATTAATTAATTTTTCTTTTGATATTTTATTAAGATTGTCAATGTTATGTCCATTTTTAAAATAGAAAATAGTTATATTATCAATTAATAATTTTTTGCTCAATTTAGCAACTTTATATAAATTGACAATAATTTTATTAGTAGGTGTATCATCATTTAAGATATCAATATCAATAATTAAATTATATTCTTCAATAATTTTTTTTAAATCACTAGAAGTTAATTTATTGTTATTTTTAATGTTAAAAATGATATCATAATTAATATTATGATATTTAATAAAATTATAATAAATGATTTCGAGATTTTTTGTATAATTTTCAGTTTCTTTGATTTCATCTATAAGTTTATTATTATTATAAATAGGAATATCATTATCAATAATAATATCAATTAATTTTTGTTTAGAGATTTTATTGATATTAATATCAATCGTTTGTTCGTTTTTTAAATAAAATGTCATAATATTTTCAATTAATTTTCGCTTTGATAAATTATTATAATCGACCATTTTTTGTTTTAATAATCAAAACAAATAAAAAGAAATTTCATTTTTTATATTTATTTCCATTGATGTTGAGAACAATTTTATTATTTTTTCTAGCATATTTATTTATAATCTGATATTCTTTTTTCTGCAATTCTTTTTTATTATTACAAGGATAATTACATAACAATTCTATATAACAATTATTCCAATCGTTATTATAAGTTTTATTGATATAAGAAGCCAATGATGTTTTATTTTTAGATAAAGAACAAGCTTTATGACCTGAAAAACGAATATTCAAACTATTTATTGTACTGCCAATATAAATATGATTATCATTATTGATAAAACGAACAATATAAATCTTGGCATTATTATAATTTGCCTTAATCTTCATAAAAACTGCCAACAATTAACAATAATAGTCAAATATTTAAATCATTTTTTCTAATAATAGAAAGATTTAATTTTATTTTTATAATGATATTTGATACAATTATAATGATATTTGTTGATATATATTTGTAAATTGTGTTTATAGTTATCATTATAGTTATAACTATAATTTTGATTATTGATAATAAATATAAATATTAATCTTTTATTTATATTAAATTCGTTTAATAAAAATAAAATATTGGTAAGTTCGTTAATATATTCATTATAATCTTTGAATGTATTATGATTAAAAACATAAATCCTTTTGTTAATATCAATATTATAAAACTTATTATTAAAAATTATAATATTTTTATGAAAAAATAATTTTTTGATATCATTTGTATTATATAATTTGCGTAAGTTGCATTTAAAAACTTGTTTATTATATAAGTTTGCAATAATTTTTATATATTTATTAATAAGTTTTTTATTTTTACCGATTAATAAAATGATACTTATTAATTGTTTTGATTTGCGATTACAAAAATATTTAATAATTTTATAAGCTTTATAATTAATTTTATGTTTTTCTAAAATATAAACTTTTGATAAAAATAAAAAAACGATTATTATTACCATTAATAATAATCGTAATATCATTAACTTAATAATAAATAAATAATATAATTTAAAATTATGGAAGAAGAAGACGAAAAAATTATACTGATATTAGAAGAAAAAGTAAATAATATTAGTATAGAATTATTAACATCGTCAACGTCTTCGTCATTAATAATAAATGATGATATTTTAAGAATAAAAAAAGATTATTATAAAAGTTTGATAACAGCATTAAATATAATTCGAATGCAGAAACAAAAAATAATTGATTTGCAAATAAACTTAAATGAAGTTGAAAATGATTGTAATAAATATAATATTATGCGTTTTTGCAGTTAATAATTCTTATTTATATAAAAATAAATATAAGAAACCCAATGAAAAATATATTATAGATGCATTCATTTTAAAATTAAGATAATTCATATTATCATCAAGTTTTTTAATTCCTTCGATGAATAAACCTGCAAGATTTGCATATATTATTCTTAATTTTCCATCGTGTTTTTTTGTTATTACTTCTGGTATAACTTTAATTACTTCTTGTGCTATTAATCCCGTATAACGTTGGTTTGGTGTATCATCATAAATACTAACATCATTTCTATTAAATGTATATCCATTAATTTTATTAATTTTTTCTAATGGATCTTTAATCAATTCTATATCATATTTATAGCTAATATCAGAATCTGTTGAAATATCTGTTGTTGTATAAATACTACCTGAAACAACTAACATATTATTTTTAATAAAATCGCTTGCTATATCATTAGATGTTACGTTATTGCTACCTATAAAACAATGACCTGCTACGTGAAGAACAATACCATTATCATTTCTTGTTTCAACATTCTGATCGCCCAATTTTATATATGATTGTTTAACAACAATATCAAGTGGATTATACCAATTTAAATAAGCTGTATTATTGCTAACACTATCGATAAAAAAAGTTGTATTGGGTTGTCCAATTTGATTTGGAAAATTAATATTATAATTATTATTATTAATATTCGTTTGAAAATTGATATAATTAGAATTATTATATAAACTTAAGCCATTATTAAAAATACTTAATCCATTATTTGAATGTGTAGTAATAGGATGATTACCGATACCAATTTTACCATCACTATTCAATGACAAAATAACTTTTTCATTTGAACTATTATTATGAGTTAATTTAATACTATAATTGGTATTGCTTTCATTCCAACTATTTAAATAATGAATGGCTTTAATTCCTGAAAAACGATTCGAAGGACGTGTGATAGTAATAATTGGTTTTTCAATATTATTTGATGTAATAATAGAAGGATGATTTAAGTTTATTAAACCATCTGCAGAATTATTAAAAAAATCATTGCCAATACTCAAAGGTACATTAGGATTCAAATTGCTAATACCTATATTATTATAGCCAAGTAAAGTAATGTTATTTTCACTATTAATAGTATAATTGTTAATATTATAAATATTACTATTTGATGGTGTAAAACCAAATAATTCAATAAAGTTTAATATGCAAAATGCAGGATTACCAGCATCTTCATTATGAGTATTTAAAATACAAATTGCATATTTATTATAAAGTTCATAATTATTTTTATTTATATTAAAAACATTGGCTATTAGATTATTATTTAAAATAATATTTGTTTTATAATCAACTAACGTCCATAGATTAGTATTAGTATTGAAACCAAATATTTTAAAATCTCTGATTGTATTTATGATATCACTATAATTAACATAAAAAGCATATGAAGTTAATATAAACTTTTGATTTAAGGAGATTACTATATAAGCACCGCATTTTGTTCTATAATCATTATCACCATCGAGATATCTAAAAACGCCAATATTATCATTTAAACTTTTATAATCTTTGAAGTTGTTTTGAGTTTGCCAATATCTATTAGAATATTTAAAAAACATATTGTATGGTTTTTTAAATATGTCGCTTTCAATATCATCATCATCATTGACTAAAATAGACATATTATAAAAAGAGTTATTGCCATATGTAATAGTATATGCACGAGTATTAACACTTGCATCGAGGATATCAATAAAAGGGGTTAAATTATTGGGAGGATATTTAATTGCAATTTTATAAATATCTTCGCCAATTTCTCTATTATTGATAGACAATTTATTATATTTAGCGTGTCTATTAATAGTTATATCATTATTGATATAAATATTGCTATTAATTTTAATATCAATGGTATTAATATTAGAATTGAAAAATACGAAATTGGAATAAGAGAAATCGTGCAAACTCAAAACATTACTAATATTACCAATGGAAACAGAAGTAGTTGTTTTAATTTGATTATTGCTATTAATAAGTAAAATTGAGTTTTTGGTAATATTAATATTATTTAAATTATCTAAATTATTTTTATTGATATAAAAAGGTTCAAAAACTCCATTGCTTGAAATAATTATATTAGAAGTAGTATTTGCAATTGTATTTAAATTGATTAATAAATTGCTTGAAACATCTAATGCAATTAAAGCTCCTTTATTATCAGTAGAAACAATTTTATTACTTGACAAATTAATATTTTTCAGTCCAGAAATAATATTAGATGAAATGCCACTATCAGCAATATTATTATTATCATCTAAAAATAAAAGATTGCTTGTTTTTATAGAAGTATTATTAAGTTTAATTTGTGTTGTTCTCAAGTTTGTAATAACATTAGAAAAAGAATAATTTATATTGCCATTTAATTGTATTGAATTAATATTACTTGCCGAATAAAAGTTTGCTTGATTTAAAGTTCCTATTACTGTTGTTGGTAAAAACTTAATATTTGTTGTAGTAGTAGTGTGAAATTGGTCGATATAAATAATATTCGTAAAAAAATCTCTATTTGGATTTAAACCTTGCGAATAAGTAATATCAAGTAAATCATTATATTTAACAAAAAACTTAATTAATGGCTTAGATACACTAAAATCTAAAATATAAACAACATCAACTATTCTTTGAATTGCATTTGTTGTATCATAAACAGTATCCCAATATGCTTTAAAAACAGTACTACCTTCAATATAAGTATAACCGTGAATATTAATTGTTTGAAAATAATATTTAGTTGTATCATATGAATATAATGAAATCTTAAAATAACTTTTAATAGTACTATCGTCAATCCTTATATCACCAATAAAGATATAAGGAGAATTATAACTTCTGTTAATAGTTGTTATTTCTAATTTGAAATTAGCAATGCGACTTGTATAAATAATATCACCATTAACATCTAATGTAGCATTTGCGGTAGTTTTATTAATAGCTATTTTATTAATGACATTAAGGTCGGGATAACCAATACTATTGCTATTTTGCCAATAAATACTGTATTGTTGTTTAAATGCATCAATCGCTGCAGCAATTAAAGCATTATTAATATCAGTACCAGAACTAATAGGCATATCATTAAGAATAAGTTTTTTAGCACTTATTGTTTCAACATTATAAATATTATTATTACTTATTTTAATATTTGTATCAAAATTAATAATAGGTTTTGTTAATATTTGCAATGATTTAAGTTCAAAATATTGATAAGTATTAAGAGTTGTATCTGAAATAATTTTTGTTATAACAATAGCTACATATAAATAAAAATTATTGTTATTTGTAAAATAAAAGGTATTATTATAATTAGCATTTGATATAACAGCAATTTTTACCCACGTTATATTATCACCAGAAACATAAACATCAAACCCTGCAGGATCTTTAATATTACCAACACTACTAATTGTAAAACCAATTGGAATGATTGCATAAGGAAACTTAATTTTAATCCAATCACCATAACTATCAATAAACTTAAAATTATTATTTTCTGTTATTGCTGAACCATCTGGTTTATATGTAGAAACAGATTGCCAATAAGTCGCATCATTCATATCAAAACATTTAAATGGTTCAGTAGGAAATGCAGAATATCCGTGTCCTGTTATATCATAACCACCCATAGAAGTATAATTATTTGGAAAAAATGTAAAATTATTATTTTTAACAAACTTTGTATTTATTGTATGAATTGATAAAATATTGCTATTATAAATTAAACCTTCATCTTCACTATAATTTTTATTATAAATCTTCAAATTATTATTTGATAAACCAGCATATAATGTTTGATTATTAGAAATATTTGAAAATTGTATATAAGCCTGATTATATATCGTATCAAACTTTGCTAATGCAATATTATCAACACTATCTGTTTTTAAATGTAAAAGCACCATTTAATATTTATAATTATAATTATATTAACAAATAAATATTTAATAATAAATCTCTTTTTATGTTTCTTATTATCATTTATATGATATTAAGAATAAAAATAAAAAAAATTATAATAAAAAATTATTAAGAGAATAATAAACAGTTAATGATTTAAAGTATAAATATGCTAATGGTAAATAAATAATAAACTTTTTTATAACTCTAGATAAAAAATCAAATTGTTCGCTTTTAATTATTTTATTAAAATTATTATTTTTATCAGAACATAAACATACATAATTATTTATATTTTTATTTGAAATTGATTTTAAAGGTATTTTACTATTCATAAAACCATAACAATTATTTATGAATAATACAAATAAAAATAATTGTTTTAATTTCATTTATTCATTTTTATATCTATTATTTTTATATCTATTTAGATGCTACAGCAGCTTTTGCCTCTTGCCATCTTGCAGCAGCAATTTTCATATAATCTTTCGGATCAACACCTTCAGCTCCTTCTTTTTTAATCTTCTCAATTTCATTTTTAATGAAAATATTATAAGCACTTGGCTCTTTTTTAGTTTCACTGGTATTCTTTGCTCTTGAACCCTTACCCTTATTAACTTCTTTATAAGCTTCTTCAAGTAGTTTAACAAGCTCCTTTGATGTATATTGTTCTTCGTAATTAACCTTCTCGCCAAATACCTTCACTACTTGTTCGATTTTACTTGCCATTTTTTTATTTATAATTGGTATCAAATGCTTATATCAATTTAATTGGTAAAAATGATTTTTTATTTAAAAATAAAAATCTATAAATATAAATAAAATGGGAACTATTTATCAAGATTGGACACCTGTCGATATTGGTAATAGAAAAAAAACTAATAATAATAACAATAATAACAATAGACCTAAACCAAAAGTAGTTGAAGATCCTGAAACAGGTATGATGCCTAAAATTAAAACATTTCCATTAGATTTAATTAATAATATTAAAAATACAAGAGAATCGAAAAAAATAACTCAAAAAGATTTAGCAAAATTAATGAGTATGGAATCATCGATTATTAACAAAATAGAAAATAGTCAGTATCCTTTTAATGAAAAATTATATAATGAAATAATGAGAAAAATGGGAGTTAATCCAAAAGAAATTAAAAAAACAGATGATAAACCATTAAATAAAGATTAATATTATTTTTATATTTAAATACTTATTGAAATATTTAATTATGATATTTAAAAGTTTGTTTTATAAACTTGTGAAATTATTATTTACTACAAATACGTATAATAATTATATTGTACCACAAAAAAATAAATATATTTTAAGTTTGGCTTCTATATGGATTTTACCTTTAATTTATAAAACATATATAAGCAATCATTTAATATTATCAGTAATTTTAACAAAATTGTGTATTATTTCTCCATTATTTTGGTATAATTATAAACATAATTCTTTATTACATAAAATTGATAAATATTTAGCTATAAGTTGTTATATATATTTATTTATATTTTTTTATTGTAATTCATCAGGATTATTTTTTATTATTTATATATAGCGAATATTGTTGCATTAACAATTTAAAAGAAATGCAAGTCATTTCACATTTAACATTTAGAATGTTTTATTTTAGATTAGTTTATAATTTAGCTGATAATTCCAATGATATTATATATGTAATATCTTATATATTTCATAATTATTATTTAATTCATAAAACACAAATAAACTATTATAAAGAATTATTATTTTTATTTATATTAATTGTTATTATATTTATAATGGTTTCTGTAATATAATATCTTTATCATTAAATAATGATTTATCGCAATGATTGACATTATTTACATCTATAGGATAACTGTTTGCATTAACTGCATATAAAATATTATAAAGACATAATTCGCCATTTATATTACTTGTTTTTGTGTTAATACTGACAATTATATTTTTAATTTCATCTATATTATTATAAAACTTCTTTTTAACATTAATAATTTTTGCTACATCATTTAAATTATAACTATCTTTAAGTTCCATTTCTAAAATAGGTTTAATAAATGCATTTTTAATGCTATTAATTTTATTTTTGTATTCATTATTATTAGCATAATAGTTTGCAATATTATCAATAGAATAATATATAATATTATTAAGATTTGCAATAAATAATTCCTTATTTTGCATATTATTTTTATAAGTATTATTAATTAATTCAAAAGCATTATTAATATTATTAAAATCATCCTTTATATTATCTATTGTTAATGGACTCGATTGACTATAATTATAATCTGGATTAGCAGTAATATTAGGAATAATAGTAATGATTTGCGATTGTATAATTCTTACTTTTTCATTAAAACTATTAATATTATTATTAATTTCAAGAAGATTATTTGTTTCATAAGCACGTTTTAAAGTAGTATTTAATATTAAAATAATACCTGAGTTATAAATATTATCGTGGGTTGTTATAGTTGTCAGTTCAGTAATAATTTTTAAAATTAAATCATTAATTTCGCTTCTTTTATCGTTATATGAATATAAATTATTTATATAAATATTTTTATATAAATCATTCAGATTATTAAAATCTATACTAATTTGATTTATAGTTTGATTTGATTTATAATTATTATCACTTGTAGCATTATTAATAATAAGATTAACCTTATCCATCAATTTATAAAACTCGATATCATTTATTTCATCTAAATATTTAACAATACTTTTATAATCTTCTGGTTTTTTAATATTACCATAATAAATATCTAATAATAAATATTTATCATTTGTATTTACTAACAATTCTTCTATTCTTATAAATGATTTCTTTATTTTTTCTTTTATTTCTAAAGCATTTATATCAGTTGGTTTATAACCAGCTGAATATGCTTGTTTTAGCATATCATAATTATTTTTAATATTAGATAATTCAGTTTTGCTTAATGATTTTATTTGTTCTGGTGAATATCTATTTTCAAAACATTCAGTATTAATACTAAAATAATAAATAATTAAAATTAAAATAAAAATACCTACAAATATAAAGAAAAAGCTCATTCTATTTTAATTAAATAATTCTTTTTTGATTTATCATTTCATTTTTCAATTCCTTAATTGCTTCAATAACTAATCCTAATAAATTGCCATAAGCAATATTTAAAAATCCCTTATCGTCTTCATATACTACTTCTGGTATAATTGCTTTAACCTCTTGAGCAATTAAACCTATGTGTTTATGTGTTTTATCGTCATTATTATAATAATAACTAACACCCGTCATTTTTTCTATTTTTTCTAATGCTCCCTCAATTTTATAAATATTGTTCTTTAATCTTTTATCAGAAGATGACATAACAACTCCATCAACTTTCAAATTGCCCTGAACTTTAACCTTATAATCTCGACTATTATCAATATAAGTTGTTATATCATTTATAGAAAAATTATTACTGGTTTTTATATTACCATTTATATCAACAATTAAATTGCTACTATTTTCATAATTAAATGCAATAACGTTATCAAAAGTATCAAAATTATTATCTATATAATTTGTATTTAATTTAATGTTATCTATTGAACGCCAAATGCCAAAGTTGCCATTATTAACTCCAACCTTAAATAAACTTTCTGTATTGAAAAAATTGATATAACTTGATTTAGAAACTGATTTGAGAACAATAAAATTATCATCATCAACAAAATTATTAATTTGAAATAAATTATTTATTTCGTGTATATCACTACCATTAATAATAATACCACCATTATTAATAATAGAAGGATTTATAAAAATATTGCTACTGTTTAATGAAATATTTTCTTTTTGAATAAAAAAATTATTACCAATTATATTCATCAAATTGCTTGTAATAGAAATATTGGAATTGCCGATTTTATTATAAATATCACCTGAAAAATATATATCATTTGTAGTTATCGAACCATTCGTATTTAAATTGCCATTATTATCAATTGAAATAAGTTTTGCATTATCTAAATGTATTTCGAAATTATTATTATAACTATAAATCTTATGTAATGCAGAATATTCACTATTATTATAATTCTTTAAAATTAAATGGGGTTTATATGAATTGTTAGTTATAGGGATATCAATAATAGGATTATTATCTTCGAAATCATAAACATTAAAATAATTATTTTTGGTAAATGTTAAAATTATATTGCAAACATCAACATTATTAATTTCTATTGGATATAATTTATTTATAGTATTTGAAGAAAGCAATTTAACTTTTCTAAAAAATACAGCATCTACTGGATTATAAATATCATTTCCATTAATATATTCATTCAAATATAAATTGCTATTATTTAAAGTTATGGTATTATTTGTAATATTTGCAATTTCTATTGTATTTTCATAATTATTATAAAAGTTTTTAGGTAAAACAATTGAGTTTTCATAATTATATAAATATTTAATATTTAATTCAACAGTTCTTATAGTTATATTTGGTAATGGATAATAATAAATAGTATTTGTTGTATTGTAATAATAATTATTATCATTATAATTAACCATAAAAAGATTTGTTGTAGTTTTTATATTATAATCAAATAATGGTTTATCTTTTACATTAAGAAATGTATTTAATGAAACATTATAATAATAATTACTATCGTAATTTGAATAAAAATTAATATAACTAACATCACTAACTATAAATAATTGTTCTTCATTTAATGTATGCGGTATTTTATAATTAATATCAAATGGTACATTGTCGATATCATATGTAAATGAAAGGACATTAAATGAAATAATATTAGCATTTAAATTGGGGTTGAACGTTTTTAACGTAGGTATAAGTTCTACTGTATTGCTTTCACCATAAACATTAATATTCTCGAAATATTTATAATCAAGTTCGATATTATTAATTGTAGTATTAATATCAATAATTATATTACTATTATAAACATAATTACTATTATTAATGAAATAATTTGTAATCATTTCATTATTAACATTAACATTTGGAAGATTGCTGTCTTCTATTTTATAAACAAAACTTGTTATATTTTTATCAAAATTATCATCATAATTATCATCGTGATAATTAGTTATAGTATAATTAAGCTTATTAAAATCTAATGAAATAAAACTTGATGTTTCAAATGAATTATCGGGATTTATATAATCATTATAATAATAATTAGTTATTTCCATTGATGGTTTATTCACTATCGAATGAACATTAAATGAACTATTGTTATTACTTGAATATTTATGATTATTGAAATTAATTATACCTTCGCTATTTATATTAAATAATGATGTATTGTTATAATTAAAACTTAGATTACTGTTTGCAATCAAATCCCATTTATGATTATTATTATACACAAAACTCATTTTAACAGATTTTGTATTATTCGTAAGTCGCAATAAACAATCAAAATCATCATTAATATGCATACAAGTATCATCGAAATTAACAATATTACTTGAATAAAAAACACCATTTCCAATATTAACCTGATTTTTATTGTTTTGTGAAATGAAAGTTATATAAGGATTTAAATTATCAGGTGTTATTTCAAAAACAGTAAGATTATTGTTATAACCTTTAACCATCATATTAATTTTATTATTAATAATACCTTCATCATTGTCATCAGAAATAATACCAAGTTCAATATTAGCAATATCAGGTCTAGATGTATAATTTTTATAAGATTTATTATAAAACTTTGTTATTATAGGAGGTATATTATCATCAGTATAATCTTTATTGTTATAAATAAATAATGGAGTATTATTGTTATTCAATTCAAAACTATTAATTTTATTGAAAATCCAATCATCGTTATAACTAATAACAGTTGTTTTTTTTGGGAATAAAAGTATTTTATTACCTAATAAACTAATATCATTAATATTATCTGTATAATATGTATTTGTAGAACTTGATAATGATTGTAAAACAGCAGGATTGGAAAAACTACCAATAATAGCACCATTTATCTTATAAGAACAATTATCACCTTTTAAATTAATATTACCTTCTATTTCAACATTACCTTTGATAGAAACAGCATTATTAACATCATAATTATAATTGATATTAGGATTATTGATATCAATGAAATATTTTTTATTTGTAGAATTGTAATAAAAGTTCATACAACTATGTGTAGGATTATAAGAATTATCTGTATAACCTATTTGTAAAGCACCTGTATTCGCATTATTATTCGTATTATTTTTATAAATAAACCATTTATAATTATTTTTATTTTGTGTTTTAATTGGCATATCATAATCGCAAAAATCAATGCCTGTATATAAAGAATTGTTATTAAAACCACCACCCTTAACTCCTCTATATAATCTAATAATTGTATTATTATTAATGTTAGTACTTGTATTTCTTACTTGTAATGGTATTGTATAAGAATTATTAGTTTCTATTATTCCAATGCCAATATTATTAAAAGTTGTTGCAATAGATGGATATATTTTAAAAGTGGCAAGTTTATAATTATTTTCAAAATAACCATCATATGAATTAATGCCACCAACAATATTTAAAGTTTTTTTATTCAAATAATTATAATTAGCCAATAGATTAATATTAAAATTAGAAACATTTAAAACAGATGAACCATCATTTTGAATATAAATACAATTTAATTTATATTCAATGTTATTTTTTCGAATATAATAATCGTTCGCTATTATTTGTCCTATAACATCAAATGTTTTTTGCGGAAGATTTGTATTTATTCCAATTCTATTATTTTGCATTATTGCCAAATTGGGAATCATATTTTTTAATGCATTTGTTCCATCTTTATCCTTACCTGCATAAAAATAAATATTATGCCATCTAATATTTTTCTGTGTTAATATAACAAAACTATTATCAATGCTTCCGTTTAATGTATTTAAATTAGTATGTCCCATATAAACTCTACTGCTATCAGTTGTAATACCTGAAACATCTTGAATATATAATTCAAATCGTTCCTTGTTTCTTTTGATTATATTAAATTGATGGTCATATGTATCTGTGTTTAATATTCCTGTTCCAAATCTACCACTAATATTTAAATTACATCCATTATCGATATTTAACTGATTATTGGCATAATCTAAATTAGATAATTGAACACGATAACCATTTAAAAATAAATCATTGTTAATATTTAAACTTTTATCAATTGTTATATTATCATTAAAAACTGTTACATTGTTAAAATAAGCAGTTTTATTAAAATCCGCAATTCCATTTATATTTGTTTTATATGCATTTAATGTATTTGTATTTAATGTATTTGTTATATTTGCAGTTCCATATACATTTAATTCAAAATTATTACTTGTTTTTCCAATATTTACATTTGAATTAAAAGTGAATATATCATTGGTAAAATCTCCACCAATGATTTGATCCGCTTTTAAAGTCAAACCATTTTTTCTTAAATAAATATCATCTAAATGTAAATTACTTTTAGAATAATAATCATAAACACCTAAATTACTTATAATTGCATAACCATTTACATTAAATATAGGAGTTTTATTTATAGAATCGTGATTTAATGTAATATCACAAACGTCTTTATTAATATTCACACATCCATTAATATCAATCGCTATATTTGGATAGTTATTTGAATTATATTCGGGTAATCCAGAACCATTTGAATAAAGATTATCTATAAAATATGAAGGTTTTGAAATATGAAATACTAATGGCATACCTTCGGTTGTAATAATATTCGCAGGCGAATATTGATTATAACCCATCATACCCATTCCAAATCTTGCAGGTTCTGTATCATTATTAATATCATTATAAATAGCAAATTGAATATTATCAGCAGTTCCATTAGGACTATCGCTTATTTTTAGTGGATGTGAATTAGAATAGGTTGCAGAATAATTACCAATCGTTAAATAATTAGGCGTATATATATTTTTAATTAGATTATTACTAAAACCATTAAAAAAAAGTAAATTAGAATTAACAGAATTAATTAAAGTTAATAGTTTTTGTTCTGTTATATTACTATCAAATGTAAAATTGTCAAATTGAATACTTTTCGCAATAACTGTTCCCTTGCAAATTATATTATTATTAACAAGTAATCCTGCATTTGTATCTTTCATATCTCTTCTCGTCGCATTGATGCCTACACCATTATTATTAACAATTAAATTATATTCATTATCTAAATGTGAATTGGGAGTTATATTATTTCGCTGTCCTACCACCAAATATTCATTTATATTCAAATCTAACTTATTTAGATTATTAACATCTATTAAACCAACACCTATATTTTCTATATATAATTGTGTATTATTCATTTATAATTATTAAATACTATATTTTAATATCAATTTTCTTATTAAGTTCTTTTATTGCTTCTATTAATACACCAATTAATGCTAAATAATTTACATTTTTAATACCATTATTAGTTTCTACTACTTCTGGTATTATTTTTTCTATTTCTTGAGCAATTACTCCAATATTAATTTTATCAAAATTATTAATATAATTAAATGTTACGCCTCTACAATTAATTATCCTATCTAAAGCATTATCGTATGTTTTAACATTTGTTTTTAATGTTTCGTCAGAAATTGTAAAAATATTACCCGTCAAACCCATATTACCATTAATATTAAGTTGATAACCTGATAAGTTTAATGCAGGTGTTGCACTTTGTCCTATTGTAACGGTATTTATAAATGTTGCACTATTACTATTAATTTTAACATTACTATTAACGTACAATGAATATTGATTTGCGTCAGCATTTGATGTTCCTATAATAACTGAACCAAATGTTTGTAAAATACTATTATTATTAACATTATCACCAATTATAACAGACTTTTGTCTATTAATTATCATTAGCGGTGTTTGTATTCCATTACTTTCATAATTAAATGTATGGGTTGGATTAGTTCCAGTTATATTATAATAAATACTTCCCGATATGTCATAACTATTGCTAGAAACAATTGTTGATTGGTCGATAGGAGCAATTAATTTTATTTTTGTATGATTGCTATTATTAACAACATCTACAGTTCCGATTTGTGAAAAATAACTATCATTAACATTTGTTGCAGCAACTCTTAATAAATTGCCATTAAGACCAACAAATAAACAACTTTTAGGATTATCATTATTAACTCCAATATAACTAACAGATTTATTAAAATAGATTTTGCTTACTAATGTCGGGTCTGTTATATCAGGTTGAGCTGATAACCAAAAAGATGGAACAGCTGAATTGCTTAATGATAATTGATTACTGCTATT
>Ga0172367_10005421_pt1 | contig 15407 bp, 13 predicted proteins | sample Lak10m_FD_114542 | JGI IMG/M metagenome (GOLD analysis project Ga0172367, IMG submission 114542) | Freshwater microbial communities from Kabuno Bay, South-Kivu, Congo - kab_022012_10m | ecosystem: Environmental > Aquatic > Freshwater > Lake | place: Democratic Republic of the Congo: South-Kivu... | reverse complement strand
CAACGCCGACATCGGGCGCTCGACCAATGCGTCCGCGCCGAAAAGGATGATGGCGGCTTTATCGTCCGCGCCGATGGATTTCAGCGCCTCGCGCACGTACGCCACTTCCTGCTCCACGGCTTGCTGCGGCATGGAGTCGGATACGTCCATGAGGAAGACCACCGCGAGATTGTTTCCGCTTTGGATGAGTTCGAGTCCAGCGATGGAGAGGATGAGGCAGAGCAGAATTACCACCCGTAGAATCAGCGAAGTCATCTCGCGCCTTCTGGATTTTCCCGACGCGGGCAAGCCCATCCACACCGCAAGTGGGATGAGGAATAGAAGGAGGAGGAAGAGTGGGGAGGTGAAGCGCATGGTTTATATTTTTCGTCCTGAGCGAAGTCGAAGGACATGTTTCCAAAAAGCGCTTCGACTACGCTCAGCGCGAATGAATTTTATGTGTCTTCGTCCTGAGCGAAGTCGAAGGACGCGGGCGTGGAATGCGCTTCGACTTCGCTCAGCGCGGATTGTTCGGTTTTCTTTTTTTCTCTTCTATCCCGTTCATCCGTCACAATTTGGTGAATGGCGTCAAAATCATTTCGAATCAAGGCTTCCTTCTTTACGCGACTCCAGCCTTTGATCTGTCTTTCGAATCGCAAGGCATCTGAATATCGGTCAACTTCCTCTGAGCACCAAACAAGTTTTACTGGACGGCGAGTGTAAGTATATGCCTCTTTTGAAATGCCTTCCTGATGTTGCCACACGCGTTTTTCCACATCTGCGGCGCTGCCTGTGTAGTATGAGCCGTCGGAGCAGAGAAGAATGTAAACGCGGTAGGGCATGATAAATTCCTTTTTCTATAAAGCCTTCGTCCTGAGCGAAGTCGAAGGACGTATGCACGGAAGGCGCTTCGACTTCGCTCAGCGCGAATGGATGGTGCGAAAACTTTTTCGATGAAATACCTGCCACTCGATCATCAATACCACCAACGCCAGTCCCGCCAGCCATTTCCATAATTCCTGCAAACCGATTTGCTGGGACACAGCAGGCGTGACCGAGGCGCTGCCGATTTGCAATTTCTCACGCGGACTGATATTTGACTCAGCGGGGTCGAATAAATTGACAGCAAAGTATTCGGCTTTGGTGGCGTCTTTCGAGATGAAGTTGACGGCGTAGTAGCCGAGTTCGTTCGTTTCGCTGAAGAGGGTTTGCCCAGCCGCGAGGGTGTAGGCTTTGTTTGATGGCGAGGCGATGACGATTTGCTCCGCGTCCGTCGGCGGGACGAGGGTGAGAGTCTCACCTGCGCTCAGGGATTGAGAGGCGTCAAAGGCGCTGGGCGGGGCGAGGTAATTGATCAGGTTGGAGAAAAGAATCGGGTAGGCAACCTGTAACGGGAGGTCGCTTTCGCGCAGATCAAAGGTCAGGGCGGCGATTCGTTGTCCATTTGTTTCGCCCGCAGCTACCAGCGGAGTCGAGTCCGCTTCGATCAGCACGTTCATCCAGTTCGGCATGGTCGCTTTGTCCGCCTGCAAAACGTGGACGGTTTTCCAATCCACATAGCGGGTGAGGCTGTGGTCGTTGACTTGGATATTCTTGATGTCCTTGACCGTCTCGCCGACTGTAAAAAATGGATTGGTCGGCGGGTTGATAAGCAATAAATTTGCTTTTGGTAATTCGGCGGGGAGGATGCCGTCGAAGATGTAGAGGTCGAACGGCTCGTCGGGGATTTGCAGCGTGCCGTCGGCGGCGGGCAGGGCGCGGAATGGCTGAATGCCTGGAAGCGACGCCAGCAGTTGTTCGAGGAAGAGGTTGCCGTTCGAGACGAGCAGGGCGCGGCGCGCGGCGGACGATTGATACACGGCGAAGGCTGTGTCGTCCAGCGGAAGCGAATCCAGCGCCCCGTCTTGGGTGGGGTCGGAGATGTGAGCCTTGTACACGGCGGAGGCGACGGGCAGATCTTCGAGCGAGATGCTTTTTTGCGAGTGGGCGGGGACGTCCAACTGACGCGCGTCGAAGAGGTCATTTTCGAGATAAAGCGAGAGCAAAATTTTGCGGTCTGCGCCGCTGTAGTTTGTGACCTCCGCGAAGAGTTGGGGGACGCCGTTCGAGGCACGCAACGCCAGCGCGGAAATGGCGAGGTTGTCGTCTGATTGACCGATGGGGATGTAGCGAACCTCACCTGGCAGGGACGGCAAGCCGCTTTCGGGCAGTCCGCCGTCAGAGACGATGACCACCGTGGATTTGGCGTCGTTGCGAGTTGCTCCCGCCGCCAGCGCGAACGCGGCTGACCAGTCCGCGCCGCCTTGGGTGACCTGTGCCTTTGAGAGCGCCGCCTTCAGCAGGGATTTGTCCGTTTCGGAGGCGATGAGGGTTTGCGGAGTCTGCGCCGCCAGAATCAGGGTCATGGCTGAATCGCTGGTCAGACCGTTGATGAGAGTAAGCACGGACTTGCGCGCCTCTTCAAAACGGGAGGGCTTCACGTCCGTGGCGTTCATCGAAGCGGACGCGTCCAGCATGACGATGACCGACCCCGATGTGACAACTTTCGTCTCCAGGGCAGGGCGAGCCAGTGCTGCCACCAGCGCGGCGAGAATCAGAAGTTGAAGGAATAATAAAAGATTGCGTTTGAGTTTTTGCCACGGCGCGTTGGCTTGCTTCTCGCGTAGAAGTTTTTCCCACAACATGGTCGAAGAGACCTGAGTCTGCTTGCGGCGCAGTTTGAGCATGTATAGCAAGATAATGGGAATTGCTAATGCGGAGAGAGCGAAGGCGAGCGGGGTGAGGAACTGCATGGGGAAAGGATGAAGGATGAATTATGAAGGATGAAAAAAAGACTTTTTACTTCTTACTTTTTACTCGTTACTTGACCATTCCCGTGCGGCGCATTTCGAGCAACAACGCCTCTTCCCACGGCTGGCTGGTGACCAGATCCAGATAGCGGATTCCGTGTTTGCGGCAGTCGGTTTGGATGGACTGAATCCACTCGCGGACGCGGGCTTTGTAGAGATTACGCAAGCCGCCGTCAATTGAGACATCCTGCTCAAAGTTTGATTCGATGTCTACGAGTTGTAAATCACCCGCGAGGGGCGGGTCAACTTCATCGGGTGAGAGGACGTGAATCAGCGCGGCTTCGTGTCCGCGACTGAGCAGTTGACGCAAGCCTGATTCGTATCCGTCCACAGCGAACAGGTCAGAGATAAGAACCACCAATCCAGCGCGGCGCGGCGGAATTGAATAGGCTTTCAACGAGGCATTCAGGTCCGTATCCGCTTTGGCTTCGAGCGATTCCAAAAACTTGAACAAACGCGGCAGGGCGTATCCTCCGCGTGAGGGGCTGAACTCGGCGGCGACGCGCCCGCCTTGCAGAAATCCAACCGAGAGCAGGTCGCCAGAACTGAGCGCAATTGAACCGATGCCCGCCGCAAGTTTCAGGGCGTAGCTGAATTTGTGCTCTTCGCCATCGCCCCAGTCCATCGAGTGGGAACCGTCAATCAAGATGTGTACCGCCAGGTCTTCCTCCTCCTCCAATAATTTTATGAAAGGCTTTTCCAGACGTGCGTAAATGTTCCAATCAAGTCGGCGCAGGTCATCACCCGCCGTGTAGTTGCGATAGTCCGCAAATTCCACGCTGCTGCCGCGATGCGAAGAACGCCGCTCGCCTTTGATCGCGCCAGAGCGCACGCGCGATGCGACGAGGGTGAGTTGGTTCAGCTTGCGGAGGGTGGATTCGGAGAAGAGCATAAGGATGAGGAAAAGAAAGGATGAATTATGAAGGATGAAGGATGAAGAAAAACAAAAACTGGTTTTGCAATTCATCCTTCATCCTTTCGCCTTCATCCTTTTCTTTCACTCCTTCTTTTCTTGATTTTGGTTACGATGGTGGTGAAGATTGCGATGAGTTCGTTGGTTTCCTTGATGAGCGATTCGGCTTTTGATGCAGGGAGGATGCCGCTTCTGACAAGCAGGTCGAGCCAGTAGTCGGTTTCATCAAGTTCTTGCAAGACGGTCTCGAATTTATTCACGATGTCAGGGTCGGATTTTGCGCGGTGTCCTTCGCGGTAATTTGCCCCGACGGATGTGCCAGAACGCAAGACTTGTTTGCCGAGAACTTGCGCCTCGGTTGTCTTTGGCAGACTTGAATAAAGTTTGACAATTTGCAAGGCAAAATCCGATGTCCGCGTTCGCAAATCTTGAGGGGTTTTACTTTCCATATTCGCCTTTTTTGTTCTTGATCTTATTCATCCCTCATCCTTCATCATTCATCCTTGCCCTTACCAATTCTTCAATTACCTCATCCGCCTTGACTCCTTCCGCCAGTCCATCAAAATTCAACAACAACCGATGCCGCAATGCCGCCTTCGCCACCGCATGGACATCTTCAAAAGCCACGTTATATCTCCCTGCCATCAGCGCGGTGACTTTTGCGCCGAGCACCAGCGCCTGTCCGCCGCGCGGGGAGACGCCATAGCGGACGTATTTCTTCACCAGCGGAGATGCGTTTGGGTCTTCGGGATGCGTGGCGAGCATGAGTTTGGCGATGTATTCCTTGACGTGTGACGCGATGGGAACTGTCCGCGCGAGGGCGCGCATTTCGACGATGTCCGCGCCCGTGACAGCTTTGTTCGCGGCAGGCGTTTCCTTGCCTGTGGTGCGGTCGAGGATTTCGACCATCTCGCCCACGTCGGGCAGGTTCACGTTGATCTTGAAGAAGAAGCGGTCAAGTTGCGCTTCGGGCAGTGGATATGTCCCTTCCATCTCCAGCGGATTTTGAGTCGCCATCACGAAGAAGGGCTGTTCCAGTTGATAAGTCTGCTGTGCCACGGTCACGGATGCTTCCTGCATGGCTTCAAGCAAAGCAGACTGGGTCTTCGGCGTGGCGCGATTGATTTCGTCCGCCAGAACCAAATTTGCAAACAGCGGTCCATGCCGAAAGCGAAACTCGCGCTTGCCGTCTTCGTCGCTGAGAATCTCCGTCCCTACGATGTCCGCAGGCATCAGGTCAGGGGTGAACTGGATGCGTGAGAATTTCAAATCCAGCGCCTGTCCCAGCGTGCGGATCAACATCGTCTTGCCCAAGCCAGGCACGCCTTCCAACAGCACATGTCCGCCCGCGAGGATGCTCACCAGCACATGCCGCACCACCTCGCCCTGTCCGACGATTACGCGCCCGACTTCGGTTTCAACTCGATTTGCGTACTCAACAAATTTTTCTGTAGATAATGTCATCCTAACTCCTTATTTACCACAGAGACCACAGAGCACACGGAGAAAAACAAAAAAGCTCTGTGTGCTCTGTGGTTGAGTCTTTACGGTTGTAAAGAACCAAAATAATTTCTCACCACATCCATAAACTGCACAGGCACTTCGCCGTTCTCCAGCGCCTGACGATTGAACTGGTTGTACTGCGAATAGACTTCGGTGTACGGCACGAGGCTTTGACCATCCTCGGCAGTGGTGGGGCTTGTGCCAATCACTTCGCCATCCTCGCCCGAAGTTGGGACGCCGAGCGTGTCACCGCCTGCGCCGCCCAAAAGTGACGGAGCATAGATTTGTTGATACGCCGACTCGCCGCCATCACCAGCGCCGTTATTTTGGGGAATGGGAGAAGTGGATGCTTCGTCCCCAGCCTGATTGCTCTGCGACGCAGACCCCGTCCCCGAGCCTGATCCGCTGCCCCCGTTGCTTTGTCCACCCGATTGATTCCCTTGCGCCATCGCGCCGCCCTGCGACGGAGTTTGTCCGCCGCCCGCCGCAAGGATTTGCCCCGCGCCTTGTTGCAGTTGACCTGCCGCCTGATTTGCCATCTGCACGGCTGTGATTTGCTGACCCGCCTGCACCATCTGACTTGCTGCGCTAGACATTGCCTGCTGTGCGGCTGCCATATCTCCATTGCGGATTGCCTGCGCTGCATCCATCAATTGTTGTGCCAGTTGCGGATTTGTCGCCGCCAGTGAACTTGCCATTGCCTCCAACTGCTCGGCGAGTTTTTGCAATTGCTCTGGAGTCATCTGACGCAAATCCATGTTTGCCAGTTCGGAGGCGGCGCCTGCAAAGTTGCCTTTTGCCAAATCCTTGCCGACCCCTTCCAGCGGGCTTCCCTCCTGTGACGCAAGCGAACTGCCTGTTTGCGTCAGGGCTTGCTGGGTTTGGAGCGCCTGCTGACTGCCCAACGCCTTCAATTCTTCGCTTGTGCTGACCAGGGTCGAGACCGCGCCTTCCATCGTGGGGTTGTCTTCCAATTCTTTCAGCGCATCTTCCAGCGGCTTGGCAAGCGCTTCCTTTTGTTCATCGGTCAACGATTGGTTTTCGTTGAGTTCCTTGATGATTTCTTCGATTTGAGTTTGCTCTGCGGCGATGGCTTCTTCGACGGCGCGTTGCTGGCTGGCGGCTTTGAACAAAGTCTCACCGCGAAACCAAAGCGCACCGAGGAGTAAAGTGAAGAACAAGGCTAGGGCTAGGTCAAGTTTTGGGAATCGCAGGGGCAGGTCTCGGCGGGGACGAATTTGGCGCGACGCGCTCAGGGCGTCATCCAACTGCTTCTGGATGATTTCCACCGCATGATTTTCGTTCTGCAATTCCAGCGCGGTGCTGACCCGCTCGTTGAGATGAAAGGCGCGGTCGAAATATCGCGCCGCCCGCAGGGGAGAAATTCGCCACACGTAGGCGGCAAACGCAAAGAGGGGCGGCAGGGCAAGGACGCAGAAAAGCATCAGCGTCAAAAATTCCTGTTTGAGCAATTTGGCTTGAACCAACCCAATTCCGCCCGCCAGCAGCGACAAGCCCAATGCCGCCGCCAACCCGCGCAGATACCAGGTGAAGGCGCGTTGCAGGCGCATCCAGCGAATCCATTGGTTGAGGGTTAGAGAGAGTTGATTGATTGCGCTCATTTCGTACCGTTCACTCTGACAAACGGATGATATTGATTGAACTATACCTATTCTATCCTGAATTTGAAATATAGAAGGTTGCTTTCTGTTTTGGGAGTGTCTAAAAACATGGACTTTGACCGACCACAAAGTCGCCAAGGCACGAAGGCGCAAAGGATTCTTGGTGGCTGCCCTGGCGCCGCCCGCCAGGGCAGGTGTGAGATTTCGTGCCTTTGTGTTTTGCCCACAGAATTAGACATTCCTTCTGTTTTCAGAGGCGAATTCTTGAAAAGGACTTGACTCTGCGGGAGATTTTTGATATTATGTTATCGATAACATGTTATCGATAACATAATGGCAATCGGATTCCCTAATGATTTTCACTGACAGAAAGAAACGCATTACCATCAAAGACGTAGCGCAGGCGGCGGGGGTTTCGACGCAGACTGTTTCGCGCGTGATGAATAAGTTTTCTTATGTCTCTGAGGAAACCCGCCAGCGGGTGGAAACCGTGGTGGAGGAATTGGGATATAACCCTAGCACCCTTGCGCGCAGCCTGATTCAACAGCGTAGCTACACCCTGGGGGTGGTCACTTTTGGCTTGAAGTACATCGGACCTTCGCGGACGCTGAATGGGGTGGCTGATAAGGCGGATGAACTTGGTTACATGCTGTTGATGAAAGAACTGGACAACTTCGATACCAATAAAATCGACGATGTGATCGACTCCCTGCTTGCCCGTCAGGTGGATGGCATTATTTGGGTGGCGCCTGAGATTGCCGACAATCATGCCTGGGTCGATGAACGCATGGATAAAATTCCTGTCCCTGTTTTGTTTCTTGCCATGCGCCCACGTGACGGTATTTTTAGCGTGGCAACGGATAACTTTCAGGGCGGAGTGATGGCAGTACAGCATTTACTCGATTGTGGACGAAGAAAAATCGGGCATATTTCGGGTCCTCTCACCTGGTGGGAAGCGGATGAACGCAAACGCGGCTGGAGCGAAACACTTAGCGCTGCCGGGATTGACGTCTCCGAAAGTCATTGCGCTGAGGGGAACTGGTCGTCTGGGAGCGGCGAACAGGCTTTTATTCAATTGCTCCAGGCATTTCCAGATATGGATGCGGTCTTTGTCGCCAATGACCAGATGGCGCTCAGTGTTTTACGCGAGACCTGCCGCCGTGGAATTTGCGTTCCAGACCAGTTGGCGGTGGTTGGCTTCGATAATATTGCCGAATCAGCCTATTTTCATCCCTCGCTGACAACGGTTTCACAGGACTTGCAATTGCTTGGAGAGCAGGCTGCGCAAAGCGTGGTCGAAATGATTCAGTCCAGACAACAGGGACTGCCCATGATTGCCCAGTCCAAGTTTATACAACCGACGCTTGTAATTCGGGAAAGTTCGCAAAAAAAATGATTTTTTCGCGCAGCTTTCCCTATTCTTTTGCATGTTGTGAATTTATCCTAAAAAGGAGGTGAGGCAAGGGGAACGAGTAGTTTGCGTATGAAGGAAGTGTACATCAGCAAGTTGGCGTCTGAGGTGCATACTTCCAGGCATTGCGTTGGATGGTGTTCGATACACATCCCGCTTTTGCCTCAACGAGCACGCCAACATAATATTACATCTACTCATTCTAAGGAGAAGAAAATGTCCAAGAAGTTGCTGTTCAACCTGCTGGCTATTTTGATGCTCGCCAGCCTCGCGCTCACCGCTTGTGGCGCCCCCGCTACCGAAGCTCCCGCCGCTGAAGCCCCTGCCGCCGAAGCCCCCGCTGCCGCGACCGAAGCTCCCGCTGCTGCTGAAACCAAAATCGTTGGTATTTCCATGCCCACCAAGACCTCGACCCGCTGGATCTCCGACGGCGAGAGCATGGTGAAAGTCTTCGAAGAAATGGGTTACGAGACCGACCTGCAGTTTGCGGATGACGACATCCCCAACCAGCTTGCCCAGATCGAAAACATGATCACCAAGGGCGCGAATGTGCTCGTGATAGCCGCCATCGATGGCAGCACCCTGACCGACGCGCTTGCCAAAGCCAAGGAAGCCGGCGTCCTCGTGGTCGCTTATGACCGCCTGCTCGTCAACTCTGAAAACGTCGATTTCTACGCCACCTTCGATAACTTTGGCGTCGGCGTGATCATGGGCTCCCAGATCGAAGAAGGTCTCGATCTCAAGAATGCCGCTGGTCCCTTCAACGTCGAACTCTTCGGCGGTTCCCCCGACGACACCAACGCCTTCTACTTCTATGATGGCGCCATGTCTGTCCTCCAGCCCTACATCGACAGCGGCAAACTTGTTGTTCAGTCCGGTCAGACGGGTATGGACAAAGTCTCCACCCTGCGCTGGGATGGTATCGTTGCCCAGGCTCGCATGGAAAACCTGCTGAGTGCCCACTACACCGACAAGCGCGTTGATGCCGTTCTGTCCCCCTATGATGGTCTTTCCATTGGTATCATCTCTGCTCTCAAGAGCGTTGGCTACGGCACCGAAGGTCAGCCTATGCCCGTCGTCACTGGTCAGGATGCCGAAGTTGCCTCCGTCAAAGCCATGATCGCCGGCGAACAGACCTACACCGTGTTCAAGGACACCCGCGAACTTGCCAAGCAGACCGCTGCGATGGTCGATGCCGCCCTCAAGGGCGAGGAAGTTCCGATCAACGACACCAAGACCTATGACAATGGCGTCAAGATCGTTCCCTCCTACCTGCTCACCCCGTTCAGCGTCGATGTCACCAACTACGAGAAGTATCTCGTCGAAAGTGGCTATTACACCGCTGACCAACTCAAGTAATCCGCATTTCCCTCTGGCGGGTGAGGATATTTGTCCTCACCCGCCACATGTTGAATTTTCATTTTTTTCATGGCATTATTTTGAAATTATAAGAAATTGAATTAAAATAGGTCTGCCGTTTATCATCCACATAAAACAAGGACGAGAAGAACATGTCTGATGTCATTTTGGAAATGCGCAACATCACGAAGACATTCCCCGGTGTAAAGGCGCTTGACAATGTAACGTTTAGCGTTCGCCAGGGAGAAATCCATGCCCTGGTAGGGGAGAACGGGGCGGGAAAATCAACCTTGATGAAGGTGTTGAGCGGAGTCTATCCGTATGGTTCGTACAGCGGGGAAATCTATTTCCAGGGTAAGGAATGCCGCTTCCGCGACATTACCGAATCCGAGGAAGTTGGACTTGTGATTATTCATCAGGAACTTGCGCTGATTCCCTTCCTTTCCATTACCGAAAATCTGTTCCTGGGCAATGAACGCTCTAGAAACGGCGTCATCGACTGGAACGAATCGGTTGCCAGAGCCAAGGAATTGCTCGACAGGGTGGGCTTGCATGAGTCGCCGAATACCCTGATTACGGATATGGGCGTGGGCAAGCAGCAATTGGTTGAAATTGCCAAGGCGCTTGCCAAGGAAGTGAAACTTCTCATTTTGGATGAACCCACCGCGTCCCTGAACGAAAACGACAGCGAGAAACTGCTCGAATTGTTGCTCCAACTCAAGGAACACGGGATTTCCTCCATTTTGATTTCCCACAAATTGAGCGAAGTTTCCAAGGTGGCTGACTCCATCACCATTCTTCGCGACGGCGCAACCATCGAAACCCTGGATTGTCAAAAAGACAATATTACCGAAGATCGAATTATCCGCGGTATGGTGGGGCGTGATCTGACGCATCGTTTTCCGCCTCGCGATTCGAAAATTGGCGCGACTATTTTCGAGATCCGCGACTGGAATGTCTACCATCCGCTTCACGAGGATCGCAAGATTACCAGCAATGTAAACCTGACGGTTCGCAAGGGAGAGGTTGTGGGGATTGCCGGGTTGATGGGAGCGGGCAGGACCGAACTGGCAATGAGCATTTTTGGTCGCGCCTACGGCACCCGCATCAGCGGCAAAGCCTACAAGAATGGCAAAGAGATCGATCTTAGCACCATCGAGAAAGCCATCTCCAACGGGGTGTCCTATTTGACCGAAGACCGCAAGGCTTATGGCTTGGTGCTTATCCAGGAAATTAAAAATAATATTACGCTTACCAACCTGGAAGAAATCGCGGATGCCCGCGTGATTATCAATGAGCCGAAGGAAATGACCGTTACGAGCGGGTATCGCGAAAAACTTAATATCAAGTGCTCCAGTATTTTACAGCAGGCTGTCAATCTTTCGGGCGGAAATCAACAAAAGGTCGTGCTGAGCAAGTGGTTGTTCTCGAATCCCGAAATTCTTATTTTGGATGAGCCAACGCGCGGCATTGATGTCGGGGCAAAGTATGAGATTTACACCATCATCAACCGCCTTGCCAGCGAGGGAAAGGGAATCATCCTGATCTCGTCGGAGTTGCCGGAGATTTTGGGCGTGTGTGATCGTATTTATGTGATGCGGGACGGAAAGATCGTCGGCGAACTGCCGGCAAGCGAAGCATCCCAGGAAATCGTAATGAAATATATTATGACGCAACAAGAGGTAATGGCATAATGAAAACTCTGACCACTCTTTTCAAGAGCAATGTTCGTGACTACGGCATGTTGATCGCGCTGATTGCGATCATGGTATTCTTTCAATACGCGACAGAGGGTATCCTGTTCAAGCCCGTGAACATCACCAATCTTGTTCTGCAAAACAGCTATATTATCGTTATGGCGCTGGGGATGTTGTTGATTATCGTTGCCGGCTGGATCGATCTTTCTGTCGGTTCGGTTGCCGCCTTCGTGGGCGCCATTGCCGCTGTTTTGATGGTCAAATATGATTTCCATTGGGGACTGGCTATGCTTATCTCCCTGGTAATTGGCGCGCTAATTGGAGCGTTTCAAGGTTACTGGGTGGCTTATGTAAAAATTCCCGCCTTTATTGTCACCCTGGCGGGCATGTTGATCTTCCGAGGATTGACGCTGGTGATCCTGCAAGGCGAAGCCGTGGGACCTTTCCCGGTTCCTTTCCAAAGATTAAGCTCGGGGTTTATCCCGGACTTTTTTCACTACGAAGGTTTTCACATTACCACCATTTTGATTGGGGGGTTGCTTTCGATCATACTTATTGTTTTGGACCTGCGCGGCAGGAATAATCAGCAAAAATACGGTTTTGAAGTCACTCCGTTTTACTTCTTTGTCGCCAAGAATCTTTTGATTACCGCGGCGGTCATGGGGTTGTGCTTCCTGATGGCGTCATACAAGGGGCTTCCGAATGTGTTGGTCATTCTTTTCCTTCTGATCACTGCTTACGCATTTTTGACCAGCCAAACTGTGGTTGGGCGGCGCATTTATGCAATGGGCGGTAACGAAAAGGCTGCCAGGCTTTCCGGCGTGAATACGCCGCGCCTTTTATTCGGCACTTTTGTGAATATGGGCGTCCTTGCGGCGCTGGCTGGGATGATTGTCACCGCCCGTTTGAATACAGCCACCCCCAAGGCAGGCGTGGGGTTTGAGTTGGACGTCATTGCCGCCTGTTTCATTGGCGGCGCGTCCGCAAGCGGCGGCATCGGCAAAGTGATCGGGGCGGTGGTCGGTGCGTTCCTGATTGGCGTAATGAACAACGGTATGTCCATCCTCGGCATTGGTATCGACTGGCAGCAGGCAATCAAAGGATTGGTTTTGCTGCTTGCAGTCTTCTTCGATGTCTCCAATAAGAATAAGAATGTGTAACTTGATAGCGTGACGGGCGATTTGTTTCGTCCGTCACGCTGATTGAGTTTATCGCAGAACGCTTTCAACGCCGGCAGTAAATTAATCGTATAAAGAGGTTTTTGTGTTTTTCATGGAAGCGAATTAGGTTTTCGTGATTATTTTATTGGCAGGCGGCAAAACAATAGAGGACATGTGTATGGACGACATACTGGAACAATTGCTCCAGGAGGAGCAGGAATTACAGTTTGAAAAATTCAGCGAGGACAATGCGTGGCAAATCGGCAGCCGTCTCGTTGAAAAATGCGCGCGAGAGAAACTCCCTGTGACAATTGACATTATGCAGGGGGAGCGCCAGCTTTTTCATGCCAGTCTGCGCGGGGCGTCCGCCGATAATGATGAGTGGGTCAAACGAAAAGTCCGCCTTGTGTACAGGTTTGGGCATAGTTCGTTTTATATCGGGCAATTGTTGAAGAGCAAGGGAAAAAACATCGAAGAGATGTTTCTGATTCCCGAAAGTCAGTACGGACCCCACGGCGGCTGTTTTCCTGTAATTGTTCGGGGCGCCGGCATGATCGGGGCGATTACCATCTCCGGGCTTGCGCAGGAGGAAGACCATAGACTGGTTGCGCAGGCAATCCGCGATTATTTGAGCAAGGAGAAATGAAAAATAAAATGAAATTAAACCCTGTAATATCCACGCTTGGACGCAGGCTCAGGTTGGCAGTAATTGGCGGCGGGTCAGGATCCTTTATCGGCGCGATGCATCGCCAGGCAGCCAGGCACGATGACCGCTATGAAATCGTCACGGGTGTTTTTTCATCCAGCTTCGAGAAATCCAAAAAGGACGCATTGCATCTTGGCATGGACGCCAAACGCATCTATCCAGGCGTGGTTGAAATGCTCGAAGCCGAAGCCGCCCGCAAGGATGGCGCGGACGTGGTCGCAATCATGACCCCGAACGACAGCCACTTCGAATATTCGATGGCGGCATTGGAACGCGGCTTCGATGTTATCTGTGATAAGCCGATGACCAACACCCTCGAAGAAGCCGAAGCCCTGCATAAAAAGGTCGAAGAGACCGGGCTGGTCTTCTGCCTGACGCATAATTACACCGGCTACCCGATGGTGCGTCAGGCGAAGGCGATGGTGCAGGACGGGCAGTTGGGTGCGATACGTCTGGCGCAGGTTGAGTATGTGCAGGGCGGAAAAGCCGATGAAAAGAAGCCCATGCCCGTCAAGCCCGATTGGAAGTACGACCCGGTGCGCGGCGGTCCCTCGCGGGTGATGGGGGATATTGGAACACACGCCCACAACCTGCTGCGTTTTATCACCGGGCTGGAGGTCGAGGAAGTCTCTGCTGAAGTTGGAACCATCGTCCCCCGAAGGCTGATCCACGATTTTGCCGGGGCGCTGCTTCATCTTGAACATGGCGCGCGTGGAAATTTTTGGGTGACACAAGCCGCCGCCGGCGTCGAAAACTGCCTGCGGATTCGCGTCAGCGGCACAAAGGGCAGCCTCGAATGGATGCAGGAAGTTCCCCAGCAGTTGACTTTCAAACCGCTCTACGGTCCTTCGCAAAACCGCACGCCCAACGGACCGGGAACCCTGCCGCTCGCGGCGCGTTCCAGCCGGATTGTGGCGGGGCACCCCGAAGGCTTCCCCGATGGGTTTGCAAATATTTATTCCGATGCCGCAGAGGCGATTGCCGCGCGCAGGGCTGGCAAACAGCCAAACCCATTGACCCTGTATTTTCCAAACTCGCTGGATGGTTTGCTGGGTATCCGCTTTGTGGACAGTGTGATCGCGTCAAGCGCCAACGGCGGCAAGTGGACGAAATGCTAGGAACATACCATGCCTGACACTGGAACGATTCTGGTCACTGGCGCAACCGGCAAGGTCGGGCGGATATTTATTGCCCGACTGTTGGCTGACCCGCGATTCGATTCGTTCACGGTTCGGGCATTGAATCACAACCGCGAGTTGGAGCCGCATCCGCGGATCGAAAATGCGCGCGGCTCCATCGAAGACCGCGAGGTGGTGGAAAAAACGATGCAGGGCGTGACGCATGTCCTGCATCTGGCTACAGTCAAGGAAACGCCGCAGCAAATCATGGATGTGGCGGTCAAAGGCTTGTTCTGGTTGTTGGAAGCCTGCCGCACCAGCAAGACCTTCAAACAATTCATCATGGTCGGCGGCGATGCGGGCATGGGGCATTTCGTTTACCCGCATCCAATTCCTGTCACCGAAACTCAAAAACATTCCGCGTATCCGGGCTGTTACGCGCTTTCCAAAGTCCTCGAAGAAGTCATGCTGGAACAGTATTACATCCAGTACGACCTCAACGGGTGCTGTCTGCGCGCGCCGTGGATTATGGAAAAGGATGATTTCAAATACCAGCTTTCCTTCGGGGAGGATGTCTTCGGCGGACCCCGCTGGCGGGATTTGGTGGATGAAAAACTCGCGGATGAATACGCGCGGACTCGAACCACCCCGATCATGCTCGACCTCGAAGCTGTTCCCGTCAAACGGAATTTTGTCCACGTGGACGATTTGGTGAGCGCCCTCCTGCTTGCCATCGACCATCCGAAGGCGCGCCAGCAGTTGTTCAACATCTGCATGGATGAGCCTGTGGACTACGGCGAGATGGGCAAATATTTGAACGAGACTCGCGGATTTCCAACTGTGGAGGTGAAGACCGAATTCCACTCCACATGGCTCGACAACACGAAAGCGAAATTTTTACTGGGCTGGCGTCCCGAATATGACTTGAAGAAGATGATCGACGCCGCCTTCGATTATGTCCGCGCGGAGGATGATCCGCGAAAGGTTTGGTATCCGGGATGAAAACCATTCGTTTGCATGGCGTTGGTGATTTGCGTACCCACGATGAGCCCGTCCCCGTCCCGGGGGCGGGGGAGAAACTTGTCCGCGT
>Ga0172367_10005419_pt1 | contig 15408 bp, 11 predicted proteins | sample Lak10m_FD_114542 | JGI IMG/M metagenome (GOLD analysis project Ga0172367, IMG submission 114542) | Freshwater microbial communities from Kabuno Bay, South-Kivu, Congo - kab_022012_10m | ecosystem: Environmental > Aquatic > Freshwater > Lake | place: Democratic Republic of the Congo: South-Kivu... | reverse complement strand
GTCTTACTTTTCCGCAAACATATATTAAATCAAACATAACAGGTTTTCTCAATATCCTGGAAGCTTGTCGTTCATATCCGGTAAAACATTTGGTTTATGCTTCCAGTTCGAGTGTTTATGGATTAAACACGCGAATGCCTTTTTCTACGGCACATCGGGTGGATCACCCTATTTCTTTATATGCGGCTTCCAAAAAAAGTAATGAACTGATGGCTCATACCTATAGTCATCTTTTTGGTATTCCAACAACCGGATTACGCTTTTTTACAGTGTACGGTCCCTGGGGAAGACCGGATATGGCATTATTCATATTCACAGAAGCCATAAAAAAAGGCAAGCCCATTGATGTTTTTAATAATGGAATGATGGAAAGGGATTTTACTTACATTAGTGATATTGTTGAAGGAATACATCTGGTCATAAATAATCCGCCTCAAGCCAACAAAAACTGGAATCCTGAAACAGCTGATCTGGCAACCTCTTCTGCACCATATCAAATTTATAATATTGGTAATAATCAGCCAGTTAAATTAATGTCTTTTATAGAGGAAATTGAGAAACAATTGGGTAAAAAGGCATCACTTAATTTACTTCCCATGCAACCAGGAGATGTACCAGCTACTTTTTCAGATATTTCTCCGATACAAAAATTGGGGTTTCAACCGAAAGTAAACTATAAATCAGGTATATTTGAGTTTGTTAAATGGTATAATTCATATTACAAATAGTTTCAAATGATAACGAAATTTAAAAATAAACAAAATAAAATCGTAGTTATTGGTTTAGGTTATGTTGGTCTACCGATTGCCCTGGCTTTCGCCAGGCACTTCAAAGTCATAGGTTTCGATATCAGCCAGCCTCGAATTGATCTGATGAGAAATGGAATCGATCCTTCCAAAGAATTGGAGCCAGAGGAATTTCAGGACAAGGATATTTATTTTACAGCAGATGTGGCGGACCTTAAAGAGGGTCATTTTTTCATAGTAACAGTCCCGACACCGGTAGATGAACACTATGTGCCGGATTTAAGTTATGTCATGAGTGCCTCCAGGATAGTTGGCGGGGCTTTAAAAAGGGGAGATGTAGTTGTTTATGAGTCAACGGTGTTTCCAGGTTGCACAGAAGAAGATTGTTTGCCCATACTGGAAGAAGTTTCAGGTCTGAAAGTAGGAAAAGACTTTAAGTTGGGCTATTCTCCTGAACGAATAAATCCGGGAGATAAGGAACATACCATTACAAAAATAGCGAAGGTAGTTTCCGGAAATGATGAGGCTGCACTGGAAATTATTGCAGATGTATATGGTTCAATTATCGAACCTGGCGTATTTAAAGCTAAAACGATAAAAGCAGCGGAAGCGGCTAAAGTCATCGAAAATACACAACGCGATTTAAATATTGCTTTGATGAATGAATTAGCTGTTATTTTTGATAAAATGGGTATCAGTACACACGATGTGCTGGAAGCTGCCGGCACAAAATGGAATTTTTTAAAATTTTTCCCGGGCTTAGTTGGAGGTCATTGCATTGGCGTTGATCCATATTATCTTACCTATAAGGCCCAGCAATTTGGGTACTCTCCGGAGGTTATCTTATCTGGACGCAGGGTCAATAATAATATGCCCGCATATATTGCAAAAAAATTAACACAGAGCTTACTTCAAATAGGAAAAAATCCATCGCAGTGTAAAATCCTCATTATGGGTTTGACTTTCAAGGAAGATGTATCGGATATACGTAACTCGAAAGTTGCAGATTTAGCCAGAGAGATTATGGGATATTCTGTCAATGTTCATTTGGTAGATCCAAATGCCTCACCAAATGAAGTGGCACACGAATATAAACTTACCCTAATAGACGAACCAGCGGGTAAGTATGATGCCATCATTGTAGCGGTTGCTCATGCTGATTATAGGAGATATAGTGCAGCTGATTTCAGGAAATTGATGAATGATTCACCTATCTTATTTGATATAAAGGGCATTTGCCAAGAGAAGGATTTAAGGGAATTAGGGGTCAGTTACTGGCGATTGTAGGGTTCCTGACAAACTAATTTATCCCTGTTTCTGTCCAATCTAAACGGTTCATTTTTTTGCTCAGTCACTTTATTTGCCTTATTCTTACCGGGTAATTAAATCATTCACCCGGTTAAGCCCTTGCGACTTATCGGAGCTTTGCTATATGTAATTGGATAAGCATTCTTTTTATTAACATGATGAAATGTCTGGTATTAACACCGGCATTTCCTTCTGCCTTGAACGGGGTTCAGGACTTTGCCACTATCCTTGCTTCAGCTCTTTCTCTGGAAACAGCTGTGGAATTTTTTGTTATACCATTATCCGATTCTTTTGAAAATTCAATTTTAACTTTAATTAATAGGTATTCTATTGTTCACCTTCATTATGTTGGATACGGGTATTCTTTAAGGGGTATCCCTTCAAATCTGATCCGATCTCTTGAAAAATGGAAGCAAAATAGTAAAAATCAGCTACTTGTTACTTTTCATGAACTCTTTGCGAAATCTAATCTTCCCTGGAAAAGTAGCTTTTATCTTCAACGTTACCAGCATTTTCTTTTTCTTCGTTTATTGAAAATTACAGATTTCCCTGTTTCCAGTTGTCAGGCATTTGTACCCTATTTTACCACTCCGGTTTTTAAACTTCCCGTTTTTTCAAATATGCCGGCACCTTCCTTTTTTGTTCCCTTTGAAATGAGAAATGACTATGTGGTTATCTGGGGAAATCTGGAGGCAAAGCGAAATACATATTCCCTGTTGGGAAAGTATTATCACCATATTTCAAAGTATTGGAAATGGTCTAAAGTGTTGGATATTGGTGTCATTGATCCTTCGCCACCTTTATTACCTTTTCCCGTTGCTCGGCTTGGTGTGTTATGTCCAAATGAAATATCATGTATTCTTTCTTCTTGTAAATATGCCGTTTTAACTACTCATTTACCCGATTATTTTGCGAAATCAGGTGTTTTTGCAGCTTACGCTTCTCACGGATTAGCCGTTTTAACAGCTCCTTCAAAGAAAGATTATTTTGCACCTTTTGACGGTTTACTGGCAGATATTCATTTTCAAAAAATGAATGCAAGCATATATCAATCTGCTTCGTTTTTAGCTTCACGTTTGAAAACATGGTATGCAGATCATGATTTAAAGACACATATTAACCTTATTTATTTACCGATATTTAACAATTTTTCAAAAAATGATCTTCGTTACTAATCCTTCAAAACAACATACGCCTTATTTAGTACAGTCTTTAAGCAGGGAATACAGCGGAAAAGTTTTCTGGCTCTCGTCTATTCTTTATAATCCCCCATTTTTCATGATAAAATGGCCCTTTTTCCAACAAAGAAAATTGTTTTTAGTAAATGAAAATCAAATGATTATTCCGGCACACTGGTGGCTTAGAGAAATTATCCTTCGTCTTTTCCTTAAAGGTGAACTCAGAAATTTTGTGAGGGATAGACTACATGATGCATGGGTTTGCCGTTTGGTTAAAAAATATCAGCCAAAGGTTTTAATTGGTTCTGAAAAATCATGCAAAAATGCTTTTCTCGCCGTTAAGAAATATAATGGCATAAATATTCTTGATCTTGCCCAGATTCATGTCAACGAGCTGGAAGTGCTCAGAGATAAATATCCATTTTTGAAAGATGAGTGGGGTAGTCCTTTCCTGTTTAATAAAATTCAGCATATTAAGCGATTGGAATATGAATTGGCTGATTTTATTCTGGTAATTTCTTCGAAAATGAAAAGCTCTCTCTTAAAGGCGGGCATTTCACCAAAAAAAATAGGTTCTGTAAGATTGGGCACAGACCATAATATTTTCTACCCAAAGGCAAGCATAAAATCTGATAATCAAGTATTTAAATTGATATTTGTTGGTAATTTATCTGAAGCAAAGGGCGTTTCCTTTTTGTTAAAATTAATGGAAAGATTAATTGACTTTCCCATATCTCTTACCCTCATTGGTTCAAATGCGAATTCATTTCGGAGTTCCAACCACTTGCCTAATATTTTCTTTGGAGGGATTATGAATCAGCAATCCATTGCAAATAACCTTCGCAATGCGGATGTATTTGTTTTTCCCTCTTATCTGGATAGCTGGGGAATGGCCGTTGTCGAAGCAATGGCTTGTGGTTTGCCTGTAATAATAAGTGAACATGCCGGTGCATCGGAATTGATAGACAATAAAACAGGGTTTATTTTACCTGTCGTTGAAGATCAATGGATTACGGCTATATTTTCTTTGTTTTTCAATAATAAGGTTAGAAAGGATATGGGGCTGCAAGCCACAGTTAAGGTAGCTTCATTGACCTGGGAGAAATATCAGGCTGACTTAAAATATAACCTGAATTTGATTTTTTAGCCTTTTTAGAATGCTCCAATCACCTAAAATTCTGCTGTTTCAGGAATATTTTTGTCCGGGATATCTTGCAGGGGGTATGCAGACGGCCTCTAAACACTTTTTATCTAATCCAAATACTTATAATATTCGAATCATTACTTCCAATGTCGATTTAAATGATACGACTGAATATCCGGGTATTTTTCCCGATAGATGGACGAACAGGAAATTCGGAGACAGATTTTTTCCAGTCTGGTATGCAAAAAAGGGATTTATTTCACTGAAAAATTATATTCTTTTTTATTCATTTAAGCCTGATTGGATTTATTTACAGGGCATTTATGGATACTACTTTTTTTTATTACCTCTTTTATTAGCTTTATTTTATAGATCCCCGGTTATTATATGTCCTCATGGTATGCTGGATAAGGGGTCACTCAAACAAAAATCGTTCAAAAAATGGATTTATTTAAAAGTCTTTGCCGGTCTTGGTCTGCATAAAAAAATAAGATGGCAAGCTACATCTGCTCATGAATGGAATCAAATTAAATATGTTTTTGGACGAGAATCTATCATATTCAGAACTCAGTTAATAGTCTCCCATTCCAAAGAAAATATACCTGATGTTAGAAAAGATGAGGGGGTGCTCCATTTGCTTTTTTATAGCAGGGTAACGCCGAAAAAAAATCTGCACCTCATTCTTGAAAGTATTTTTAATAGTCAATTTCGGATTTTCTTATCCATTGTTGGGCCGTTAGAAGATAAAATGTACTGGGAAAATAAGTGTATTCCTTGGATGAATTTACTTGGTAACAGGGTTTGCTATAAAGGAAGTGTGACTTCACTGGATGTTTATCCCGGTTTAAAGGAGATACATTTTATGATTTTGCCCTCGGAAGCTGAAAATTTCTCATTTTCTATATTCGAATGTTTATCAAGGGGTATTCCGGTGATTATCAGCAGAAATACCCCTTGGGTAAATATCGAAAAAGAAAATGGAGGATTTGTTTTAGACCATCTTTCTCTCATAACTACTTTACTAAATAAATTGATCCATCTAAACGATAATAATTATCAGTTATATAGGGAAGGTGCATTAAAATGTGCCATGTCTTATATGGAAAATAATCAGGTTGACATGGCTTATCACCACCTTTTTTCATGTACACATTAGGGTTTACAAAGAGGGAATCTTTCTTTCTTTTCCTTTTATTATTTTCAATTTTTTCAGGATCAATTCGGAAATGGTTCTTATTACCCGCCTATTTTAATCATGGACTGCTTGCCTTTCAAATCCTGATTCCCTGGATTTTTTGTTTAGGATTTTATCCGTGGAACCAAAGTAAAATATATGCCTATTTATTTACCTATTTATTGATTTTATTTGTCCTTGCCATACTTCCCGATGGCTGTGGATTTTTTCATTCTTTTTTTGGTTTTCTTTTACATGGTGGTTTCTGGACAGCAATATTTGTTTTTTTAGCAAACAGTAATAAGGTCAACTGGGGGCGTTTTTATATCATCTCATTACTGATTCTTGGATTGGAAACAATTACAGGTATTTTTCAATATACTTTTCCACCTAATCATTTTATTAATGAATATGCCAATTTCAACGCTATAGGAGATATTGCTTTAATTGGTAAAAGCGCCAGGATAACAGGCACATTTAGTTATGTTAGTGGATTGGGATCTTTCATTTTATTTATGAGTTTCCAATTATGGTATGTTAGTATCTGTCAAAAAAATAATTCTTTACTTATCTTTTTACATTCGACTTGTTTGGCTGTTTTATCTGTATTAAATGGGAGTCGGGCTATTATTTTTGTTTCTACAATTATTATTGTTAGTGCGGGCTTATCCAGACTAAAATCGGGTTCGTTTTATACGCTTTTATTCCTGTTCTCTGCTACCATTGGGGTGGTTTCAGCTTTATTGCCAGAATTAAAAGATTTATTGCTTCAACCTCTTGATAGTTTATCGGAAAGGGTTATTATAAATATAGATTCAGGAGAGCAGACCAGTAGATTTGTTACTCCCTGGAAAAAGATGTTTTTCTTTTCAAGTGAAAAAGCCTGGATTGGTTACGGTTTAGGATGTACTTATCAGGGAGCAAATGAAATATGGGGGATATCTCTGAAGATTCTAAAATATGGTTATTATGAAGAGGAACCGGAAAGGATTTTAATTGAGGGAGGTTTGGTTTTATTAAGTCTTAAAGGAATATTAGTCCTGCTATTCGTCACCTTAAGTAGTATTCCCAGGTGGATGGGAGGGCTAATATTTATTTTTATGTTGGGATATTTTCCAATAGTTTCCAATACTTATAATTCATTTTTCCTGCTGTGGGGAATCGTTTCTATATCCTATAAATATGAACAAAAGAATCGTTTTTTTTTCTCGTAAACCAATACCCGGATTTCATTACAGCATCGAAAACACCATCAATCAGGTTCGTAATGGTTTGTTAAAATCAGGTAAATGGGAAATTGACTGGATTGAAATGCCACTGTATAGTAAGGGATTTTTACCCCGAATAAAGTTGATCTTTTTTGCGTGGGTACATAAACATGAAATTAATCATGTCGTTGGCGATATTTACTTTATATCCTTTTTATTGCCTGGAAAAACCTTAATTGTCACGATTCATGATATTCTGTTTCTATATCCCAAAAAGGGGATAGTTTGGCTCATTCTTTGGTTTTTCTGGATTTATTTACCTGTGTTAAAAGCAACATCAATTATTGCTATTTCAAATCATACAAAAAATGAAATTATTCGGGTAACTGGTTGTAATCCATTAAAAATCAAAGTTATTCCCTGTTTGATTTCTCCCAATTTCAAATACGCTCCTAAGGAATTTAATGAGAATTGCCCGGTTATTCTGCATATAGGTACTGCCTGGAATAAAAATCTGAGTAATCATATAAAGGCCTTGAAAGGGATTACCTGCCTGTTGAAAATTATTGGACAGTTAACAGAAATTCAGCGATTAGAATTAATTCATTCAGGAGTTGCTTTTCAGAATGTAGTTCAACTTACCGAAGAAGAAATCCTGGCTTCTTATCATTCCTGCGATATTCTATTGTTTGCTTCCCTATATGAAGGCTTTGGCTTACCAATACTTGAAGCTCAAAGTGTTGGTCGTCTGGTAATTACATCCAATAGAGGTGCTATGGCTGAAGTTGCGGGGAAAGGGGCTTTATTAGTAGATCCTCATTCTGTCAAGGCTATTCATAATGGAGTGATATCCGCTATTCATAATTTACCACTGCGGACCTCTCTTTTATCTGAGGGTATTATAAATAAAGACAAGTATAATATGCAAACTATCATGCAACAACACGAATCAGTATATTCTTATTTTTGAAACAAGCTTACACCATAAAAATGAATATTTTAGGTATTAACTACGGGCATCCAGACGCAGCAGCTATTTTACTAAAAAAAGGAGAGTGGTTGGCTGGTTCTGAAGAGGAAAGATTTACCCGGATTAAACATTGGGAAGGTTTCCCTTCCGAATCGATTTCATTTTGTCTGGATAGCTCGGGTATTACCTTTGATCAACTTGATTTTATTGCTGTAGCGGGCGATAAGACTGCCAATATGTATAGAAAGCTCCTTTTTTTATTAAATCATCCTACCTATTTTAAGAAATCTAAACAACCATTTGGCAGATTTTCCAGCGTATGGAAACAGCAATTTCCTCATTGGTTACTTTCCAGTAAACTTAAGTTTGTTGAGCATCACAGAGCACATCTTGCTTCCGCTTTTTATAGTTCGCCATTTGAGGAGGCCTTAATTTACTCAGTTGATGGTTCGGGTGATTTTTCAACATCGATGTGGGGTATTGGAAAGGGAAATAAGATAAATATAATGGGAAATACCGGTTTTCCTCATTCCCTTGGTTTGTTTTATACGGCATCAAGTCAGTATTTAGGTTTTCACGAAGTTGGAGATGAATATAAAGTGATGGGCTTGGCTGCCTATGGCAATCCCATTTATTTTGAGAAAATGCTACAGATGTTTCACTTTCAGAAAGATGGCAGTTTTAAATTGAATGGTTCTTATTTTATATGGGATAATCCGCTGATAAGGAAAAATAATGGTACCGGGTGTCCGGGTATTTCCCTTTTTTATTCAAAGCAATGGACATCTGAATGGGGGAATCCGAGATTGATCGGAGAAGAAATTTCCACTTTTCATGCTGATTTTGCGGCATCTACCCAAAAAGTCTTTGAACATATTTTAATGTATAGATTAAATTATCTGGCTGGAAAATGTGATTCCAGAAATCTCTGTTTAGCTGGTGGTTCCATTCAAAATTCTGTTGCCATGGGTAAGATAAAAAGGTTTACACCATTTAGGAATATATACATACCCAGTGCTTCCAATGACGCAGGTCTTTCTTTAGGTGCTGCACAATGGTTACATTTTCAACTTTTAAATGGGAAGAGAACGAAACCTATTTATCATTCTTTTAAGGGGATTTCCTATTCCGATGATCAGATAAAATTAATATGTAATCAGGAAAAATTGATTTTTCAAACGTTTAATGGGGAGGAAATGATTCAAAAAGTAACAGATATATTGCTATCAGGTGGCATTATTGGCTGGTTTCAAGGGAATGCGGAATTTGGCCCCAGGGCACTGGGGAACAGATCTATTCTGGCAAATCCTTCTATTCCTGATATTAAAGATAAGCTAAATGGAATTGTTAAAAACAGAGAAAAATTTCGCCCTTTTGCCCTTTCTGTGTTAGCAGATATTCAACAAGATTTCATTGGGAAAAATGATTTTTTACCATTTATGGAGCAGGTTCTGGTACCTGAAGGGAAAGAAATGAGACAAATTCAAGCTCTTTTTCATGTTGACCATAGTATCCGCATCCATTCTGTCCGAAAAACTGAAAATGACATTTTTTATCAGCTTATTAAAAATTTTCATTCAAAATCTGGGATTCCGGCCTTACTGAATACTTCATTTAATGTAAATGAACCTATAGTAAATTCTCCCTCAGATGCTATCAGGTGTTTTCAGCGAACGGCTCTGGACTATTTAATTATGGGTAAAATATGGATAAAAAAACAAAAAGATGAAAAATAGATGGATAAGCATTGTTACGCCAACGCTGAATTGTGAAAACACCATTTTGGCCTGTGTAAATACGGTTAAAAATCAGGAATATAAATATGTTGAACATATAATCGTCGATGGAAATTCAACTGACGGCACCATTGAAAAACTAACAAAAGAAACATTCAAAGGAATAATTATAAAGGGATATGATTCGGGAATATATGCCGCCATAAATAAGGGTATTCTTAAAGCTAAGGGTCAGGTCATAGGAATTTTGCATGGTGATGATTATTATGCGAATAACCAGGTACTGAATCAGGTAATGGCCTTATTCCAAAGTGGCATGGAGGCCGTTCTGGGCGATGTATGGTTTGTTCCGCATGGGACTGGAAATAAAATTATAAGAAAATATGCTACAAGATACTGGTCACCCAGTCATTTCAAATGGGGCATTCAGCCACCGCATCCAGGCTTTTTCCTGTTAAAAAGAAAATATGTTGAAATAGGACTTTATAAAGAACATTATGAAATTGCGGGAGATTTTGAATTTCTGTTGAGAGGATTTGAAAAGGGAAACTGGAAGTTTAGCTTCCTCCATACCCCCCTTATTTTTATGAGGTCAGGAGGTAAAAGTAAATTCTCATTAAAAAACCTGAGGGTAATCAACCAGGAATGCTACCTTGCTTGTCAGGAAAATAAGGTAAAAATTTTTCCCGGACAATTGTTGTGGCGCTACCTTCCCAAATTATTGGGTGTGCTGATACCTGTCCTGGGTTATTTTCGACGGTTTCTGTGGTGAGGAATGATTAGTACCTCAATTAAAATAACATCATTTTTTTAGCTATAATGTGCTAACTTAGCGTCGCTTATTTATTTAGAATGATTTATTTTTATTGTTTTGTTTCTGAGTTTTTATAAATCCATTGCGACTTATGAAAGGCGAAGCCTTATAATAAATTAATAATTAATTTGTCTAACCATGAATGTATTTCAATGTAGAAATATAATCTTAGTTTTTATTGGGTTAACCTTAAGTTTGACTATTTCTGCTCAAATATCCTCCACAGAAACGGACAGAATAATTCTGGTTAGTATAGAAAATGGATTTAGCGATGCTCAAATTTTGGAAGAGCTCCGTATAAATGGATTAAAAGAAAGTGAGGTTGAGATTGCAAAGGTTAAAATTTCGGAGCTTAGAGGAAATAAAAAGAAGGCTCCAACTGTACTTACAAATAAACCACCTGATTCTGTTTCAGAGAATCGGATAGAAAGTATAGAAGAAATAAAAAAAGTTACGCATAGCGTTTTTGGCAGAGAAATTTTTAGTAACAATCAATTCAAATTTAATTCAGCATTACAGATTCCCACGCCATCAAATTATATATTAGGTTCAGGAGATGTATTAACAATGGATTTAAGTGGTGTTCAGGATAGGCAGGAATTTTTAACTGTTTCTCCTGAAGGATTGATAAGACTAAAATATGCCGGACCAGTTTTAGTTTCAGGTTTGACTATTCAGGAGGCAAAGGAAAAGATTAAAAACTTATTGTCAAAATATTATCCTCAACTAAGGAATGGTTCAACAAATTTAACTTTGTTATTGAAAGAAATCAGGACTATTAATGTGACTATTACCGGTGAGGTTGTAAAACCTGGTTTTTATAGCATTTCATCTTTATCAACAACACTCAATGCTTTGTATTCCTGTGGTGGACCAACTGATAAAGGATCATTTCGCAATATTGAAATTATAAGGGGAAATCAATTAATTAAAATAATAGATTTATACCCATTGCTTACAACAGGTATTTTTCCTGAAGATATACGACTTGAATCGGGGGATATCATTAGAGTACCATTCTCTGAAATGCCAGTATTATTAAAAGGAGCTGTAAGAAGGCCACTAAAATATGAATTAATTAAAAACGAATCCCTATCAGATTTATTAAAATACGGTGGAGGTTTATCAGAAGAAGCTTACAAAGGGGCAATAAAATTAGTAAGATTTGGTGTAAAAGAAAAAATAGTTGTAGATATACCTGATTCTATTTTCAGTCATTTTAAGCCTAACGCGGGCGACATATTTATGGTGGATACTATTTTAAATAGATTTTCAAATAGTATTACTATTTCAGGTCCCGTTTATAGACCTGGAATATATTCATGGAAGGATAGTCTAACTATTTCAGGGCTCATTCAGTTGGCCTCAGGGTTATTACCAGATGCTTACTTGGATAGAGTTGTTCTTTTTAGAACCAATTCAGAAGGCAGAAAATACGCTTTAAATATTAATTTGAAAACGATCCTGAATAAAGAAAGTGCAGATCTCTTGCTTCGGCCACAAGATGAAATAATTTTAAAAAGCATATTTGATTTAGAAGAATCTTTAAAAGTATTTATTGAAGGAGCTGTCCAGAAAGAGGGAGAATATCTATGGAAAAAGGATTTAAGGGTTAAAGATTTAATATTTTTAGCTGGTGGGTTGAAAAATGAGGTGTTTATGGAAAAAATTATGATTTACAGGCTAAATAAAAATCAATCTTTCGATGTAATATCATTTGATCTCAAAGACAGTAAAATGGGTGAATTTATATTGGAAGCAAATGATAAGGTCATTATTAAATCGGAAAAAGAGTTGAGCATTCCAAAATATGTTACTATTTATGGAGAAATAAAAGAACCTGGTATTTTCCCTTATGCGGATAATTTAACCTTACAGGATCTTATTTTACTTAGTAAAGGTTATACTGAGGGGGCAACCCAGATGAATATTGAAATAACCAGGAGAAAAGAAGGAATTGATCCTTTTAATAAAAAAGCAGAATTATCAGAAAGTATTATAGTGGAAATTCCCTCTTCATCATTAAATAAAATGGAGAATGAAATTTTATTAAAACCATTTGATGTAATTACGATCAGGAAAAATCCTTTGCTTCAAGCTCAAACTTTTGTCGAAGTACAAGGACAATTGTTATTTCCTGGCAAATATGCCTTACAAAAAAAGGATGAAAGAATTAGTAGTTTATTTTTTAGGGCTGGGGGAAGTTTGCCAGAAGCAAATTTAAATGGAGCAAAATTGGTTAGAAAGTTTAAAAGAGATTATTTAATAGGTAATGAAGAGATAGAAAAGACTTCTAAGGATTTTGGTTTGGACACCGTCACTCAGCTCAATCTGGAAAGGAAAGAATTTAAAGAGATTGCCATAGATTTATTATCAGCTTTAAAAAATCCAGGCTCAAAAGATGATGTTTTTCTGGAACCGGAAGATATATTAATTATTCCCAGGTTAAGTAATTTAATCATAGTAGAAGGTGAGGTTTATAATCCAGTTGGACTCGCTTTTGAATCAAGAAGAAGGGCAAATTATTATATTAAACAAGCTGGAGGATTTAAAGAGGAAGCAATGAGAAAGAAAACTTTTGTTGTTTTTCCGGATGGCAGTGCAAAATCAACTTCCAAGATTTTTGGTCTGATTAATAAGTTTCCGCGCGTTGAACCAGGTGCTTTTGTTGTTGTACCAAAGACGCCTCCTTCTGACGGTACACGTAAATTCAATATTACAGACCTTACCCTGGCATCCTCCACTATAGCAGGTATATCTACTTTTATATTAGGAATTGTTCAACTATTAAAATAAAGATGATTAATGATATGAACGATGACCATCTATATCCTGGAGAACTAAGTATTCCTGAATTTAATGAGAAGCTAAAGGTTAAATTCAACAGAGTAAGGCGGTATTGGCTTTATATATTAGTTTTTGCTTTCATTTCAGGTTCGATGGGATGGTTTTATGTCAAACAATTACCATCCTATTTTTCAGCTAATATTTTGTTTATCTTAAGTTCAGGTAATCAACAGGTAAGTCAGAACAATATTATTGCACAGCAATTAGGCTTAGGTCAAAAGGAAAATAGTGAAAATGGGCTTTACACGGTTCAAAACTTTTTGGGCTTATTGACACATGGAAAAATGATTAGAGAAACTTTGTTATTACCCTATCCAGATAATGAAACCAAATCTTTTGCATCCATATTTTTAGCTTTAGAAGGAGAAAAGGAGGCCGGCTTTCCCTTAAAATCAATTCTTTATGACGAATTGAATAAAGAACAAGTGAGCATATTAAGGAACTTATCTGACAGAATAAAACCACTTTTAACGGTCAAACCTGCCGAAGATGGAACAAATTTCATCCAATTTTCGGGAAGATTTGAAAACGAAGAATTTGCAAAGTACTTTATAGAGGCATTGTTACAATATACTTTACAATTTTATGTAGAGGGGAAAACAAAAGAAATCAAAAAGAATATCAATCAGATAGAACAACGGAAAGATAGTTTACTGAGATTGTTAATTAATAAGTCAAAGCGAATTGCCAATCAGTCTGTACAATCTATTGATCTGAATCCTGCTTATAGTGCCTCAATGGTGGAGGGGCAATTACTTAGCAATGAGGGAGAATTTATTGGTAAGTTATATTCAGAATCGGTTGCCAGTCTGGAGCTGGTGAGGAGTGAATTAAGACAACAAACGCCCCTTTTTACCATCATAGAGGAAGCAGAATATCCGCTGATTAAAGAAGTTCAACCGGCGATGAGATGGTTTTGGGCTTTATTTGTTTTAGGTTTTCTGATTGGGGTCATTTATTTTGGGGTACGGGGATGAGAAAGATTGCCTTTTTATATTTGCTACCTGATAATATGTCAGGACTTTTAAATAAAATAAATAGTCAAGCTGAAGCGGTCTTTGACCTGGATAGAAATATTGAGTTTATTATTTTTTATGAATTGGAAAAACCAGTTATTAATTCAATTTCGGCTAATATTATTTTTGAAAAATTACCCAAATTTAAATTTAAAACTGGTTTTTTTTTTACACCCAGATATATTGTAAACTATGTTAATCAAAAGAAATATGATTTGATATTTTCCAGGATTTATGGGTTTTCACCATTTTTCTTTTTCTTTTTCAGAAAAAGAAAATTTAAGTTTATAGTCGAATATCATACCAAAATTTTAAATGAATATATTGCTTTAGGCAGATTTGATTTAGCGTTGGCTTACAGGATGTTTAAAAAAATTTCTGATAGAGTAATAGATGCTAAAATTTGTGTTACAAAGGAAATTTCCAACATAGAATCATTTAGTAAACCAGTAGTAACAATCACAAATGGATTTAAGCATAGAAAATTAGATTTACCTGCTTTTCAATACTTTAGAGGTAATTCATTAGGTATATTAATGTTATGTTCAAAGCTTCAACCATGGCATGGAATAGAAAGATTTTTTGAATCAGTTATAAACTGGGAAGTGAATAATCCTGAATTAAAAGTAAGAATAGATATAGTTGGTGAAATTTATGAAAGTGATTTTAAAGAATCCAAATTACCCAAACATGTTTTATTTCATGGATCTAAAAATGATATTGAAATAATAGAACTTGCAAGAAATGCAAATATGGGATTATCATCTTTAGGCCTTTTTTTGAAAAATATGGATGAGGCATGTCCGTTGAAATCAAGGGAATATATATCTTTAGGACTTCCATTTATTTATGGTTATAAAGATCATGATGTTAATTTAAAAAGTGATATATTAGGTTATTTTGTTCCTAATGATAAATCATTATTAAACTTGGAGAATATTTTGGATTGGTTAATTAAAATTGATACTAATAGGGAACAATATTTTCTTAATTGGCTAGAATTGAGAAAAAAAATATCGTGGGAGACGAAAATGAAAGAATTTTTGAATTTCGCGAATGAAATCTTGGTTTGTGAACAATAAACTTTCAAAAATTACAGAACTTTCAAAGGAGAACTCAAAGGAAATAATATTCATTATTGCACCCATGTTGGGTATGGTTGGTCAGGCATCCGTTGCTTTTTTACTTCAAAATGCAATGGATAAAAATTATATTCCAATAGTTATTGGATATTGTTCCCCGAGTGTAAAAAAAACAACTTTTAATG
>Ga0172367_10005418_pt1 | contig 15413 bp, 18 predicted proteins | sample Lak10m_FD_114542 | JGI IMG/M metagenome (GOLD analysis project Ga0172367, IMG submission 114542) | Freshwater microbial communities from Kabuno Bay, South-Kivu, Congo - kab_022012_10m | ecosystem: Environmental > Aquatic > Freshwater > Lake | place: Democratic Republic of the Congo: South-Kivu... | reverse complement strand
TCTTCTTTAACTCTCTTGAGGATTTGCTCCTTGATTTCGGGGGAAATCTTAAACGCTTTTTTCATATGTTTCTAGTTTAGAAGCACATGGAGAAAGTGTCTAGTGTTTGGGGTACCTTCCAATTTGTATAATTAAATATTATTGCTTAAATCTTGAGACGCACCCCTCGCTGGGCTCAACATCTGGGCAGGAAGTTTCGCCGCTATCAAAATGACGACATGGGTAGGGGATTTCTATTTTTTTACAGTCCCAACGATCACAAGCATCTAAATCGGAGCAGTTGGAATAATAATAATTATTTATATAAATATAAAATAAAAAGAAAAGGGCTAAAGCGACAAACACTACTATTAACGCTACTTTCAAAAATTTTTTATTAACCATATAAACTTATAATTATTCTTTAATTATATCACCAGAGGGCAAACAAATAAAATATGTGCGCATTGATTTTACTTTTAACCACCAAAAAACAGGCTATTAGCCTGTTCTTTATAGGGTGGGCGCACAAGGATTCGAACCCTGGACCCCTTCGGTGTAAACGAAGTGCTCTAACCAGCTGAGCTATGCGCCCTGATAAGGGGTGGGCGAAAGAGGATTTGAACCTCCACGGCCTTGCGGCCACAAGCCCCTCAAGCTTGCGTGTCTACCAATTTCACCATCCGCCCTTCGATAAAGGGGCAACAACGCCCCTTTATATAAATTGATTGTAAATAATAACAAATTAGCGGACAACTTTTTCCGTCAATTTCTTCTTATAGCCTCTCTTTAAGAAATAAAGCTTAGCGCGACGAACTTCCGCAATCTTCTTCACTTCAATCTTGGTGATGGTAGGTAAATTCAAGGGAAAGATTTTCTCTACGCCAATACCGTCGGAAACTTTGCGGACCGTAATGGTGCCGCCTTTTTCCTTGTTATGTTTGCGGGCGATAATCATGCCTTCAAAATATTGAATGCGTTCTTTTTCTTCACCTTTAGAATTTAATTCTTTAATTTTCTGATGAACACGGACGGTCATACCTGGTTTTAACTCCAGTTCGACAGCCTTCTGTTCCTCTTTAGATTCAGTTTTTTTCTCGGACATATAAATTTGGCAAAAACCAGAAACGAGATGCTAGCCACCTCGTTCGGTCTAAATTACTTAAGTCTTGTCTAATATTATAATCAAAATTAAGACTTGTCAAGGCGAGAACGGACAAAGCCATAAACTTGCGCAAAGGACTCTTCTGGGCTTAGATTAGTTGTATTTAAATAAAAATCATAATGCGCCTGATCATAGACTTCAATGCCATAATACTTCTGATAACGCAAGTTATCACTGGCCAATCTCTGCCTTAAACTCGCCTTCACCGCCTCCACACTTTCCAAGCCATCGCCCTCATTTCTTTCATTTTTTTCCTGTAAATGGCCAAAAATACGCTTCGCCCCTTCGTCTTCATCAACATCTAAATAGATTTTCAGGGAGTGGGGGATAAAATACCAAGAAGTACGCCCTTCAATAATAAAATTATCTTGGGTTAAACCTAAATTCTTCTGATATTCATCCACCTCCTGATCAGTGGCGGCATCATTCTCCCCTAAAAGATTATACTCGGCTAAAGACAAGCCACGGCGAGCGGCTGCCTCGCGACGCAGACCCCCCATATAGTAGCGCGGCCAAGACAAGGCGTCGGCCAGCTTCTGGGCAATAGTTGATTTGCCGGAACCATGAGCTCCACTAATAGAAATAATCATAAAAAAATAAAAAGCGCGGAATAAGCACGCCGATTACACGCTTTGGCCTTTAAAAATCCTGATTTTACTTTTACCCAGAAATTATACTATAATAATACCATATTTAAGAGAAGGAGCAAGTCGCTAAAACAGCGAAAATGCTATTAATCACGCGCCTGCGCGCTTTTTTATGTATTTAGAAAAACTAGAAATCCAAGGATTTAAATCTTTTGCGAATAAGAATAAGCTAATTTTTTCCAGCAAAATCGACCAAAATGGTCGCCGCGGCCTCACGGCCGTGGTCGGCCCCAACGGTTCCGGCAAATCTAATATCGCCGATGCTGTTCGTTGGGTTTTAGGTGAACAAAGTCTCAAAACTCTGCGCGGCAAAAAGAGCGAAGACGTCATCTTTTCCGGTTCTGACCAAAAAAGCCAGCTAAGCATGGCCGAAGTATCACTCTATCTCAATAATTCCGACCACCAAATAATGCCAGTAGTGACCAATCCTTTATCGGAAACGGAAACTAGCCCCGAGACCGATGCTTCCGGCCGCTCCTTATCGCCTTTAGACTATGATGAAATTGTTATTACCCGCCGCCTTTTCCGCAATGGTGACAGTGAATATCTGCTTAATAACAATCGCGTACGCTTAGCTGATATTCAAATCCTCTTAGCTAAAGCTAATGTCGGCCAAAAAACCTATAGTGTCATCGGTCAGGGGATGGTGGAAAATTTTCTCAACACCGGTGCGGCCGAACGTAAAGATTTTTTTGATGAAGCCACAGGCGTTAAACAATTTCAAATTAAGCGGGACAATGCCTTAAATAAATTGGAAAGCAGCTACGAAAATCTCCGCCAAGTGGAAATGTTATTAAGTGAAATCAGACCCCGTCTAAAAATGCTCACCCGCCAAGTGGATAAATTAAAAAAACGCGGGCAGCTAGAAGAAGAACTAACCGCGCGCCAACATCGCTATTATTTCCGTCTCTGGCAGGATATTAATGAAAAATTCAATCGGGCTAACACCGAGCTTTTAGTGTTAGAAAAAAGTAAACGAGAAAAAGAGGGGCGTTTAGAAAAAATAAATTCAGAGCTCAATGAAATTAAAAGCAGCGATGATACTACCCTGATTTCCACTTTACAAGAAAATATTAGAAAAGCTCAAAACGAACGCACTGACATTGTCAAAGATATCGCTCGTCTCAATGCGGAGCTAGAATTACAGCTAGAGTCGCAGGGACAATTTGATGTTGCCTGGCTCAACAACAAGCACGAAGAACTAAAAACTGAACAAAAGCGCCTGCAAGAAGAAATCGCTTTATTAGACAACCGCCCCCAAGAAACCAAGGAGCTTGAATTGCGTACCCGCCTACAGAAAATCGGGGAAGAAATCAGTCGGCGCGAAAATATTAAACGCCAGAATGAACGCAAAGAAGAAGAAAAACAGCAACTTTTCAAACAATTATCACGCTTAGACGCGGTTTTAGAAGCCAACTTAGAAGCTCAGGGGCAGTTTGATATTGCCTGGCTCAACAACAAGCACGAAGAACTAAAACGAGCGGTCGATGCTTTAATTAAAGAAATCAGTGCGATTAACTTAGAAGAAACACGCGGTCTCATTAAGGGTTTAGAAGAACAGCGCTCCCAGCTCGACAGTCTCATTGCCCGGGGTAACAATGAATTACAAAATATTAACCGAGAATTAAAAGCGAGTGGCAAGCCTGCTGCTGGCCGAGAAGAAATTAATCGTAGCATTGACGAATTCCTCAAGCGCTTAGATGATATCAAAGCCGAACAGGATTTAAATAAAATTAAAAGCTTAATCGAAGAAGCTAAACAGGAATTTCAAAAACAAATTCGATCTCTCATTGATGGTGAAAATGCCTCTAAGCTTGAAAAAGCTAAAACCCTTCAAGAAGAAATCATCGGCTACAGTGAAAAACGCCAAGCCCTGATGGCAGAAATCAACGAATTACGACTTGATCTTTCCACTCGCCAAGAACGCAAACGGCTACTAGAAGTCCAACAGGAGCAGACGGCACGAGAGATTAGAGATATCCAAGAAAAAATTGCCAAAAGCCAAGTTAAATTTGATGCCGAAAAAATTAACCAAGAAAAACAAGAGCTGAATAAACGCCTGCAGGCCTTGGAAATAGAAATAAAAACAGCTGCTACCGCTGGCGATATTAGTGCCCTTCTGGCCGACCGCCAAGCTTTAGTCAATGAATTAAACGAATGTCGCCTCAGCAGCGCCTCCCAGCAAGACAAACTAAAACTCTACGAAGAGCAAAAAAGACAAAACGAAAAAGAGATTAGAGATATCCAAGAAAAAATTGCCAAAAGCCAAGTTAAATTTGATGCCGCTAAACTGAAAACTGAAAAGAAGTCGCTCGAACAAAGCCTTAAATCCCTGGATGCCCAGCTTAATGGCTGGCAAGAAGAAACTAGGACATATAATGCCGGCCGCGAAGAGGAAAAAAGACAAATGTTTGCCTACCAAAGTCAGATTCAGGGCCTGCAAAACGAGATCAATCAACTCTCGGAACAGATTAATAATCTTAAAATTGAATCTGCCCGCCAAGAAACCCGCTTAGAAGACTTGGAAAACAATATCCGCGATGACAGTTTAGAAATGAGCGCCATTAAGCAATACCGAGAAGATAGTGGAGAAGAAATTGATGATGAACGCCTACGTAAACGCATCAACGAACTTAAGAGTCAATTGGATCTGATTGGCGGCATCGATCCAGAAACTGAAAAAGAATTTAACGAAACCGACGAGCGCTACCAATTCTTAAACAAACAAACGATTGATTTAGATAATGCCATCCAATCGCTAGAAAAAGTAATTGCGGAGCTTGATTTAAATATCAAGGAAAAATTCGAACAAGAATTTAAGGTTATATCGGAAAAATTTAGCGAATATTTCAAAATATTATTCAATGGTGGGGCCGCTAAAATCTTTAAATTAGAAAGTCTGGAAGCTAATGAAGAAAACGGGACAAGCGCTGATAATAACGGCCTAGCGCCTGAAGATGACCGCAGTAAGCGCTTGAAACAACTACGAAAACGCAATGCTCTCGGCTTAGCGGGCATCGAGATCCAGGCCACTCCTCCTGGTAAAAAAATTCAAACCATCTCCATGCTTTCCGGCGGGGAAAGGGCTCTAACGGCAATTGCTCTAATCTGTGCGATTATTAGTGCCAATCCCTCTCCTTTTGTTATTTTAGACGAAGTGGACGCCGCCTTAGATGAAGCTAATTCTGAACGCCTGGCCCAAATTTTAGACGACCTCTCGGAAAAGACTCAGTTCGTCACTATTACCCATAACCGCGCTTCCATGAAACGGGCTAGCATTATTTATGGCGTAACCATGAAAGCTGATGGCGTCAGTCAATTGCTCAGCATCCGTTTAGATGACATCGCCGCTTTCAAGAACTAAAGAATAAAATTAAGAAAAAAATAAAACCGCCCCACCAAAGGCGGTTTTATTAAAGCAGGCGAATTTACTTTATCCATATTTTTCTGTTATAATAACAATAATCGCCCTAATCTTGAAAGGGGCGCCTGAATTTTAGAAAATTATCTTATGTCTAAGAAAATTATTGCCCTCGCCTTAATCGGCGTCTTTATTCTCGGCTCTGGTTTCGGCTGTAAAACCGTAGATAAAAAAACTCAGGAAGCAATGCAGCCGATTACTCTAACGTACTGGCGCGTATTTGATGGCCCTGATGCTTTTCAAGAAATAATCGGCAAGTACAATGCTATCCACTCCAACATTACCATCAACTATCGCAAGCTGCGCTATGAAGAATATGAAACTGAACTGCTTAATGCTTTAGCCGAAGACCGAGGCCCGGATATTTTATCCATTCACAACACTTGGCTCCGTAAATATCAGAATAAACTAGTACCGATGCCCGCCAGCATCACCATGGCCTATCCGGTAGAAAAAGGCTCCATCCAAAAAGAAATTGTCCCCGAGCTACGCACTATCAAGAGCCCGACCTTAAGAGAATTAAAAGATAAATTCGTCGACGTCGTCTACAGTGATGTAGTTTTAGACGATAATCAGGTTTATGGCCTACCTTTATCCGTCGACACCCTCGCTTTATATTACAACCGTGACATCCTTAACAATGCCGGCATCACCGATGCCCCCCGCTACTGGAATAAAGAATTCCAGCAAAACGTCAAAAAACTCACCAAACAAGATCCAGTCACGGGCATCATTCAATCTGGCATTGCTTTGGGTGGAAGCAACAATATTGAGAGATATAGCGACATTCTGGCCGTATTAATGCTTCAAAATGGTGCCATAATGATGGATGGTAAACAAGTATTATTTAATACCATCCCCGCTGCTACTAAAGATAAAAAATATAACCCCGGCCTCGAAGCTTTACGCTTCTACATTGATTTTTCCAATCCGGGCAAAGAGGTTTATTCTTGGAATGAAACATTACCCAATTCTTTAGAACTATTTGCCAATGGCAAATTAGCCCTGATGTTTGGCTATTCCTATCATCTGTCCGCCATTAAAGCGCAGTCACCAAAATTAAACTTTTCCGTCAGCCCCCTACCTCAAATTGAAGGCAGTCAGTATGAAGTTAATTTCGCCAACTACTGGGTAGAAACAGTTTCAAAGAAAAGTAAATATCCTAATGAGGCCTGGGATTTCATTCTTTTTGCCGCTAAAGAAGAACAAGTGCAATCATATCTTGCCAAAACCCAACGGCCAACCGCTTTGCGCGCTTTAGTAAAAACCCAGAGCGAAGATAATGAAATTGGTATTTTTGCCTCGCAGCTGCTGACCGCTAAAAGCTGGTATCGCGGCAAAGATGTGACTTCAGCAGAAACAGCCATTGGAGAAATGATTAATAGCGCCCGTCAAAATACCGAAAGAATTTTAGAAGTTATCAATACCGGTGCCGCAAAAGTGCAGCAAACGGTAAATTAAATTTATGCTTAAAAAATTAATCATCAGCCTTGCCCTCGTCTTCAGCTTATTCTTCGTCATAACCCCGAATCTGGTGGCGGCCGAATCAATTATTGACAACACCTCGGTAAAATATGATAAAGGAGACTATAATCTTAATGACATGGTCAAAATCGCTGTCCGGGCTTCTCGCTGGATTTTAGGGATTGTCGGCTCGCTCGCTTTATTGATGTTTGTGTACGGCGGTCTGATGTTTTTAATCTCAGCGGGCAGTAGTGATCGGGTTAGCAAAGCAAAATTAATTCTCATCGCCGCTGTTGCCGGTCTCGCCATCGTCTTTGCCAGCTATCTCATCATTAAATTTGTTCTCGGTACGATGGGAATTAACTGGGACGGCAGTAACGCGGAAGTAGTTTTACAAACTAATACCGTAAAGTTCTTATAACACCACCATGAACGGCTTCACCTTAAAAACCTTAGCAATTGAAGAAAGGGCGGGAGAAAAACTGCGTTCAGCCCGCCAAAATCAAAGTGTCCCCCTAGAAATAATCGGAAAAAAATTACGTATCCGCCCCGAATATCTTTTGGCCCTAGAAAATGAAGAATATGACAAATTACCATCGGGTCTATATGGGCGACAATTTCTTAAAGAATATTGCCAGTATCTCAAGTTGGATATTAAAAAAATTCTTCCTCTTAGCCCCTTTGCTGAGAACCAAACCGGAAACGACCCCTTCTCTCAAAAAATTCTGCGGCGGCATAAATTCTTAGTTTTCCCTAAATTAATCCGCAACCTGCTTTTCGTCTTCCTCTTTCTCATCTGTCTGCTCTATCTATTTATCTACTTCCGCCGCCTGGTTTCCCCGCCTTCTTTATCCTTGGAATACCCTGACCGCAACTTAGTGAGCACCGAATCAAAAATAGAAGTAAAGGGGCAGAGTGATCCAGAGACTGAAATCACTATCAATAACACGAGTATCATGAGCGCTCAAGACGGATCGTTCTCGCAAGAGGTAAAGCTGAAAAAAGGCTTGAATAATCTCACCATCAGTGCTAAAAAAAAATACGGCCGGGAAAGCGTAATTGAACGCCAAATCCTAGTCGAAGACAATTATGAGCAGTCCCAATAAAACCCTGCTATTTGACATAAATTTTATTTTAAATAAAATAGCAATTGGAGAAGGACAGAAGGTGGCCGAGCTTGGTTGCGGTAATTTCGGCTATTTTGTCTTTCCGGTCGCCAAACTGATAGGACCGCGGGGCAGGCTCTTCGCCGTCGATATTCTCAAAAATACCTTAGAAGACATTAAAAAAAAGGCCTTACAGGAAAATCTCCAACAAATTGAAACAGTTTGGAGTAATCTCGAGATTTTTAAAGGAGCAAAAATTGAAAGTGCCATCCTTGACCAGGCTCTATTAATCAACATTCTCCACCAGTCAGAAAAAAGAGTAGAAATCCTCCGTGAAGCTATCAGAATGCTGAAAACTGGAGGGAAATTACTGATTGTAGAGTGGAAAAATATTGCTAGCCCCTTGGGACCGAAAACAGAACAACGAGTTAATAAAGAAACCCTGAAAGAAGCGGCGCCGAAATTAGGCTTATCCTTAGCCGCTGAATTTGAGGCCGGCCCCTATCATTACGGATTAATATTTCATAAATCATAAAACTATGCAAAATTTACTGACCTGGCGCTTTTGGTTCAATCTGCGCCCCGAATCCCTGTTACCCCTATTCACTAATTTGTTCTTAGGCTTTCTCCTTCTCTTACTGCTGGCCACCATTTTTACCGCCCTAAAACAAAGACGCAAAAGCTTATATAAAAACTTCTGGAAACGCTCATATGGCTTTAGTTTGGGTAATCTGCTAATTGGTGCCGTTCTTTTTTTCTTTAACTATGAACGAGCCGCCTTCCTCTCTGCCCGTTTCTGGCTCGCTCTCTGGGTAATGGTCATGATTGCTTGGTTAATTCCCATCATTAAAAGCTATCGTCGCATCTCTCTGCAAAAGCAGAAAATAGAAAAAGAACAAGAATTTAAAAAATATATTCCCTAAACAAAAAACCCTCCGCTCACGGAGGGTTTTTTAATAATATCCTAAGAACGAAGACGCCATACCGTAATTGGCCCTTCAAAGAAAATAGCCTCATAATTTTCTCTAATAAATCTATCAACCGGATTATCTTGATTGTGCCGAAAGCGTTCCAGAGAAGGGGGATAAGAAGTCACGGCACAACCTGGAAGTTCCGCCTCCAATTGCGCGCGCGCCTGATTAAATTGCGCCTCCGTCTGATGACCAGTAATCAAGATATCAAAAGACGTGGCGCTCAGCTTACCGCTCTCTAGATAAACATTAGGGATAAAAGGACCAGCATGCAAAGTTCTGCCTGGGCATTCACGCCTTATTACCTCTAAAAAGGGGTATTCTTTATCATTATAACTATTAAAAATTAAGAGATTAAAAAATACGCTGACCGGGAATAACAAAATCCAAGTGAAACCAGGAATGGCTAAGTATGATAGGAGCTTAGGCCGATGCTCAGCACTAAAGATAAAGGGAAACAAGGGAATCATTAAACTTAAAGCAAAATTTAAATGATAGTAATCAGGTAAAGGATAGCAAGAGAACAGAAGGCCGGCAGTTAAAAGAAGAATAAAATTAATAGAGCGAGAGCGCCCCCGCCAAGAGATGGTAATTAACCCCAGCGAAAAAAAAGCTAAATATAAAAAACGATAAGAGATGCGATTCGATTCAATGTAATGAAATAAAGGAAAAGAAATTAAATTCTCCCACAACAAGGCTGGTGGCCAAAATAAAAATAAGGCAATTAAAGGCAGGGCACTGGCCAAACTATAAAGCAAAAAGGAATGAAGACGTTCCCGAAGTGGGCGGTCAGCAAAGGGCCAGAGCAAAAATAAAGCACTGACGCCGGCCGCTACTAAGCCCTTCTGCTGGAGCAAAAGGATGCTTAAACCCGCCATCAAGCCGGCAAAAAATAACCATAGATAACGTCGAGAACGCAGATAGCCCAGATAAAAATATAGAGACCAGATAATAAAGACGAGATTATAAAAATTATGGTTAATAATCCAAAACCAAGAAGAGCTGATAATAAAAAATAGGGGGACAAATAAATTAAACGGCGAAGACTTCAACTGTTCCGCCGTTTTATAAAGACCCAATGCCCCTAACATTAATAAAACAATGGAAAAAATTTTAGCGGACCAAAAACTGACGCCAACTATCTGCCAAAGCCAGTATAAAAAATAAAAGCTCAAAGGCGGCAAGAAAGAAAAAAAATCAAAATAAAGACGGCGGCCATTATAAAGATTCCAAGCCCCATTTAACGTAACCCCCTCATCGCCATTTAAAAGATGATTAAAATGAAAAAATACGGCTAAGGCGATTAAAAAAAGCGAATATAAAAACAACCAAATCTTCCGATGCTTTAAATTACTGAATTCTTTCATAAATAATACTTAGATTATCACTAAAAACCACTCGCCAATCAGGTGATTGGCTTAAATAAGAGTATAAAGGATTTTCTACAATCAACTCCTGTTCCGTTACTTGAAAAAATAATTTTTCACTTTCCCGTAAACGTAGGGGCGGACGAACTTGTTTAATTAAAACTAAACGAATATCATAATCAGAAAGCAAAAAAGTAAAATCGCTATCCGGATTTCTAAAGGCCAAATATTCTTCTAAAATCGTCCGGCCACGATATGGGGCCTGAGGCATCCGTCCGTCAATAAATAGCTCTTTTTCGGGATAAGCAAAAAGCAAGAAACCTCCCCAGTTATATTCATTAAATAAACGCCAAGAGCTTGTCTCGGGACGAGACTGTAAATAAGAAACAGCGGCGCAAGGATATTTTTTTTCACAAAAATCTCTAATACCATCTTGCCGCCAAGGTAAAGAAAAACCCAGCCAAAGAGCGAAGGCACCAACAATTAATAAGCCAGCAACACCCAGGCGAAAGAGCCAAATTTTTTTCAAAGGCCAAGAAAAATTATTAATAAGTTCCCGGACTACTGCCGACATCAGGGGCAAAGAAGCAATTACAAAAATGGGGAAATGCCGACGAGACCGGAAAGCCATGATAAAAAACAAAATAGCTAAAGCCCAATCCCAAAGAGAAAAACTAAGCCGCTTGCCAAAATTCCATAAATATAGAAAAAAGGCAGCCGTCAAAGCAAGATAACATAATTGGGGATAATACAGAGGGAGAATAAACTGACTTTGCCATTCTTGGATATAAGTCATGTAGAGAGTGTTGGCATAAGAACCAAGAAAAGAATACAGGCCCAAACCATAGGGGTTAACCAGCGTCGCCAGCAAAGAAAAAATAAAAATTAAGCCTAAAAATAAACGATCTTTTTTAGAAAAAGCGGAAATTGTAAATTTTCTAAAAATAGGCCAATTTTTTATAAACCCCGCTAAACAAGCATAAAGAAAATAGGCAAATAATAAGGCCAAGCCCAGCAAAAAACTGCCATGCAGATTAGCCCACAGTATAAATATTAAAGGCAGGCTTAAAAACCAGAAACGATAACGAGAAAAATGAGAAAACAAAAAAAATAAAATAGAAAGAAACATCAAGCCCACTTCCTGGACTCTTAAACCAAGATGGGGGCGGCTAGCAAACAAACCTAGGAATAAACAAGCAAAAATACCAACAAATAAAGCCGAGTCGCTCTTAGAAAAAAGGCTAAAATTGAAAATACGGCGCCAAACGAAAAAAATAGCCACCGCTATAATAAATAAGAAAAAGAGATGGAGCCCCAAAAACGAAGTTCGGCTAAAAATAACAGCCAGCCCATAGTTTAACAGCCATTCATGATCAACCCAGCTTTGGCCTGATAAAGTATAATTATAGTGGTCGATAGTCGGAGCTTGACCGCTCGCCGCAATTTCAGACCCCACCCGTAAATGCCAGCCTAAATCGCTATCCGAATAAGAAAAAGAGTTTTGCAACAAAAAAATAGCCAGAGCAAAAAATAAAACCCAAGGCAAGATAGCTATTGACAATTTATAAATTTTATTAGTCATAAGAATATTTTAACATATCCCCAATTGTTTGTCTTCCGTGCTATATTATGGTAAAATAGAAACATCGTTTAAATTATCAACAACTAGAAAGGTGGTGAATTATGAGTAAAAAAATCGTAAAAAATTTATTAGCCTTAGCGATGCTTTCCTTCCTCGCATTACCTTTAGTGACCTTTGCCCAAAGCAATTTGGATGTAGGAATGAACGAAATCGAAAACGGCTTCGCTGACAACGGTCTCGGTAATACTGACCCGAGAACGACGGTTGCGAGATTAATTAACGTCGCTATGCTCTTCTTGGGCATTATCGCGGTTGTTATCGTTTTGCTTGGCGGTTTCAAATGGATGACTGCAGCTGGTAACGAAGACAAGGTAGGCGAAGCGAAGAAATTAATGGGCGCCGGTGTCATCGGTTTAGTAATCGTGCTGTCTGCTTGGGGTGTCGCCAACTTCATCTTAAGCAAATTAATCACAGCCACCAACTAGTAATTTCTAGAATCGATTTTGGAAAAGAGTGGTCCTTGCCTAGCAGGGGCCACCGCCCTGGACATCAGTAATACTGGTTTCCAGAGCGGTGCCAAACCAAGACAAAAAAATAACTTTATGCTTTACTCAAAATTCGTCAGAAGCGTATCTTTCTTTATTATAACCAGCTTTTTAATGGCCGGTTTTTTTAGTGCTTTTCCCGTATTGGCTGAAGACTACGGCCTTAACGACAGCGCTGGGGTTGTCACCGCTTACCAAGATCAAATAAGCAATCCCGACGACAATTTTCTTAGTACTAAATTAGGCACTATTATCGGCATCGTGCTCTCTTTTGTAGGTGTAATTTTCTTAATCTTAATGATTTTTGCCGGCTTAACTTGGATGACTGCTCAGGGCAGTCAAGAAAAAGTAGGAAAAGCTAAAGACTTGATGATTAATGCCGTTATCGGTTTGATTATTGTCATGGCCGCCTATGCCATCACCGCCTTTGTCGGTGATCGCCTTATCTAATAGTATGTTCAACTTTCAGACAGGCCTTTTATTTCTCATAGCAACTGTCTTTGGCAGCTTTTTAATGGTAACTAACGTCAGTGCTCAAGGTTCTTATAATTTTGCCAGTTCTAGCGGCCTTGCTCATACCAGTCAGCAGGCAGGCTACGACATCAGCGACCAGACTCAAACTCCGGAAGCCTATATCTCCCGAATAATCACCATCATTCTTTCCGTCTTAGGGGTCGTCTTTTTAGGCTTCATAATTTATGGCGGTATAACCTGGATGATTGCCCAAGGTAATGAAGAAAAAGTTAGTAAAGCAAAAGAATTAATCACCGAAGCTATTATCGGCTTAATTATTGTCATCACCGCCTATGCCATCACTTATTTTATCTTAAAACTTACTAGCGGCTCCTTGCTCCAGTAATATCATGAAAAAAGCGATTAAAATTTATCTTAGTATCTTTACTCTCGGTCTTTTATTATTGCCGGTGGCAATAAATGCTCAAAATGATAAGCCTAATCTCAAAGATGCTTTTGACAACGCTACAGACAGCCCCTTGCAAACAGTGGCGGGTTCACAAGGAGCTGGTTATCTGGCTAGTGTCGGGATCGAAACTTTGGCTGGGCAGGTAATTACCGCGATCACGTCTTTACTAGGGATAATCTTTATACTGCTGACGATTTATGGCGGCTTTCTTTATATGAACGCCCGCGGCAATGAAGAACAGACCAAAAAAGCCAAAGCGATTATTACCCAAGCCTTAATCGGTTTAGTAATTATCTTAGCCGCCTACGCTATTTCTTACTTTATTCTCAAATTTTTAATCTAAGCACTCTCGTATGAAGCCAAAGAACATCAAACCAATTATTACCTTATTGCTTTTAACGGCTATCATGGTTCTCCCTTATCTAGTGTTTGCCCAGGGGAATACCATTAATCCCGAATCAAGCGCCAACCCCCTTACCATGTTAAAAAATATTGCAGCTGGGGAAGCGGGGCCATATGATAGCACCACCGACCAAAACTCCCTACCTATTATTCTCGGCTTTGTTATTAACGGCGCTCTTAGCCTGCTCGGCGTTATCTTTATCATCCTAATGGTCTTAGCCGGCTATAACTGGATGACCGCTTCTGGCAATGAACAGAGAATCGACGAGGCAAAAGATACAATTAAACGGGCCATTATTGGTTTAGTTATTACTCTTGGTTCTTGGGCAATTTGGAATTTCTTAGTCGCTAACCTAATTAATAAACTTTCAGCTTAATATATGAACACTCTTAAAAAGATATTATTTAGTGTTCTCTGCTCTTGTTTACTAGTGCTTCCGACCCTATCGGCTCAGGCGACCACCACCACCAGCACTCTTAATAACACTATTACTGGACCCGCTGATATCATGCTGGCGAACAGTGGTTTAAGCAGCTTTTCCTTGGGTTCAGTGATTGCTTTTGTTATTCAAGCCGCTCTCAGTCTTCTCGGTATTATTTTCTTAGTCATTATTGTCTTTGCCGGCTATCGCTGGATGACGGCGGCTGGCAACGAAGAGGCCATCAAGAAATCACAGGAAGCGATCAAACGGGCAATCATCGGTCTCATTATTGTCCTGATGGCCTATGCCATTACTTACTTTGTCTTTAAACAATTACCTTTCAACGGAAGTAGCACTACTACGAACAACCCTCCTGGGGGTGGAAGCACCTAATAATCAAAACAAATTAATAAAAAGAAAAAGAGCCAGTCTGAGAAAGACTGGCTCTTTTTGCAAAGAACGATTTAATACTATTTGAGATTTCTGGCCATTGGCCTACGAACATCGATTTGTTGCCACACGGCCCAATGGAGATCTTCTCCAAAGACATTGTGGGTGTCACTATTGATGACGAAGGAGTAGGTGGCGATGACTTCGCCATAAGCTTTTACCTGACAGGTATATTTTCCAGGGAGAAAGTAGTCACCCTCGGTCATTCCTGGATTAAGGGTAAAAACCTTACGTTCAATTTTGCTTCCGGTCTCAAATACAACGAAGCTGTAGATGGTGTATTGAGAAAGGTTAATTACCTTTCCAAAGTATCCTTTCACCGGATCAGCTACCACCGGCGCGGCATTTTTTTTGTCCAAAGCCATCTGCTGAGTAGCGGCCTTGAAATCAAGGTCCAGTTCCTGGTTTTCCACAAAGTTAGAATTCGTACGAAGTTTTACTTCACGATTGCTCAACTCCTGGGGAGTTTTCTGGGTAATTGCTTCGGAAATGGAAACATCCATGAGAGCGTCCCTGTCTGCTTCCAGTTTTTGGATTCTTTTGCTGAGAGCATCGCGTTTGGGAGTTAATCCAGCTACAAGCTGGTTTTGACTTATAGCTTCTGCTTTCATATCAGCCAGGCGACGAAGAACACTTGTCCTTTGCTTGCGCCAAGAATCGAGCGTGGGCAAGGAAGCGTTCCCCTGTGCAATGAGGGTATCCAAACGGACGCGTTCGCGATGCCACATAGTGGAATCCGGAACAATAGACTCACGAGCGATTTGCCCGTTGACAGAGGCAAGTTGCCCACGTAACTGAGAAATTTCTCTCTCGATTTTCTGGACAGACTTGAGCTGCTGTTTGGTTTGGGCGTTAACGCCTGTGGTGATTGCCATAAAAATGGCCAAAATTAGGAAAAAAACATGAGTTTTCATGGTGTATGATTTAAATTGTTAATGTTCTGATTTGTCTATTCTTCGCTAAGATTTTT
>Ga0172367_10005417_pt1 | contig 15418 bp, 13 predicted proteins | sample Lak10m_FD_114542 | JGI IMG/M metagenome (GOLD analysis project Ga0172367, IMG submission 114542) | Freshwater microbial communities from Kabuno Bay, South-Kivu, Congo - kab_022012_10m | ecosystem: Environmental > Aquatic > Freshwater > Lake | place: Democratic Republic of the Congo: South-Kivu... | reverse complement strand
TGGATGGCCGGGCGGAACTCCGAGCCCTTGTGGGCACCGTCACAGAAGGGCATGCGCTGGCTGTGGCCGCAGGTGCAGAAGGCGTAGCTCTTCTCCTCCAGCTCCATGCGGATGGGTCCGTGATGATTCATCTCATGTCCTTTCCTGCTGTCGTGTTGGGTTCGTTCCTCGTTGCCTGGCCTCCACGCGCAGGCGGGGATCTGTCGGCACGGAGCGGCAAAGTGCGAAGGGGCTGACGGATTCTTCTCCCCATGCGCCGCGTGGCGCTTGATATCCTGCGTGAACAGCGTGTGTCAATAGTTCTGGCGATAGCGCAGCAGAATGCGTGGATCGCCCTTGATGAGGCCCTCGTCGCGCAAGGGGTCGAAGACCAGCTCGCCCGTCAGGTTGAGGTTGCGGCTCACCTGGTAATCCAGGTTGCAGCGCTGGAAGAGACCCACCACGGCGGCGCCCTCCACCGGGTGCGTGGCCACCAGTTGGCCCGTCCAGCTGGCGAAGGTGCGCGGCCCCAGGCTTTTGCCCAGGATCACCCGCGTGCCCTGCAGATAGTCCAGGTAGCTCTGGCTGATCTGCTCCTGGGTGGTCTGCGTGGCCAGAAGCTCCTCCACGGTGTTGCGCAGCACGGGCAGGAAGATGCGCACCTGGTCCAAACCCAGTTGGCGACGGATGCGGCTCTCGATGGGCCGCAGGGGGATCTCCCAAAAGCCCGCCACCACATCGGGAAGCATGGACTCGATGGCCCCGCCGGCGTCGTAGGGGTTCAGCCCCATGTCCACCAGCAACTCCTCCTGACCCTTGCCCAGCAGATCCTGGCTGCCGTTGAGCTCGTCCATCAACTCCACGCGGATCTCGTCCCAACGCCCACGCAACTGGCGATTGCCCAGCTCGTCCGTGGTGCAGAGCTGAAGCCAGATCTGCCGGGCGTCCTGGCTGAACATGGACTGCAGGCCGGGATCCTGTTCGGTGGAAAGCAGGGTGTGCACGGCACGGCCCCACACCGTGGGCATGAGGCTGGTGGGGTCGAAAACCAGGCCGGCCTCCTCCACATCGAATTCCTTGTCCAGGAAGATCACGCTGCCTTTGCGGCAGAAGGCCTCGCCCTGGATGCGGAAAGACTCGTCCTCCACTTGTCCGCGCATCCACAGCGGCTGCAACATGGGGTCCACGAAAATGTCCACGGTGATGCGGTCCAGGTAACCCTTGAGCAGGTCCACGAAGCGCGTGTCGTCGAAGCCCTGCACCTTCTTCCAGTAGTTCACATTGCGGCCGCCCTGCACGGCCATGTTCCAGTCGATGCGGTTGAGGAAGTCGATGACGGCGCGCAGCAGGGGTGTGGGCGGCTCCACGCCCTTGATGAAGGGATAGGTGAATTGCGCGTTGTCCACCTGGGCCAGGCCGCGCACCACGGGACGATCCAATGGCCCCGCAAACCAGAAGCGTTCTCCGGGAAGCGCGCCTTTCAGGGTCAGGCGGCCGCTCCAGTCAGGCTCCATCAAGCCGGGAATGGTCACCTCCACAGGCGCCTCGCGGCCCTGGGCATCCACGGTACGCAGCTCCAGCACACCGCAATCCAGCTCGGGACGCTCGAATGTCCAGCTCTCCAGCGCCTGCCCCTCCATCACCGCGTCCCAGGTGTTGCCTATGAGCAGGCGGGTGTCTCCCACCCGCGCCGTGCCCTGCTCCAGCTGCAGGCGACCATTCTCGATCACGCCCAGGAGTTGCAGGTCGCGCACGCGGCGGAATGTGGAAGCCATGTCCAGGCGGCCATCGCGCAACTCCACGCGGCCCTCGCGGATCTGGGGCTCGAGGAGGTTCCCCACCAGGCGCAGGGTGATGTCGCCCTGGCCGGCGGCAGCGGTGAAGAATGTGGAAGCGCGGCCGTCCAGGGTCATGGTGAGGGGCTGCAGCACATCGCCTTTCAGGCTCAGCTCCACATCCGATTCTCCCTTTCCCGTGGCCAGCAGCCCGCGGGCATCCAGTCGCAAGGGGGATTTGCCCCCTCGCACCAGCACCAGGCTGTCCAGCGCGAGCAGGCCCGCGCGCGGCCCCTGACTCAGCCCCACATCCAGTCGCTCGAACTGCAGGGGGCCCAGCCGTGGCTTGCCCACATGCACATGCCCCTCCAGGCCCCGGCCCTGGGCGGAACGCAGATCCATGTCCAGGTGGCCGTCCAGCGCGCCCTGCAGCAGTGGTCGTCCTTTGGCGGGGGTGGGCAGCAGGGTGGCCACATCCCGTCCCGCCAAATCCAGCTCCAGGCGACGCGGCCCTTCCTGCATGGCCCACGCCAGGGTGAAGTCCGCCCACGACTCGCCATCCAGGCTCATGCTGCCGCGCTCCAGGCTGGCCTGCCGGCGATCCAGGCTCAAATCCGCCCGCACCAGCGCCTGGCGCTCCTGCAGGCGGTCCCGCCACTCCATGCCGCCGCGCAGGCCCAGGTTCTCCAGGGATCCCTCGCCACCAACGAGCAGGCTCAGACGCCCCAGGCTGCGCGTCGGGGCCGTCTCGCTGAACAAATCCCAGAAGGGCTCAAGTGGCTGATCCTCCACTGCCACATCCACCTCGCACTGGCGGCTCTCCAGGTCCAGCCAGCCGTCCAACTCCAGCCCCTCCAACTGCAGTCGGGAGATCTCCAGGCGCGAGCCTGCCAGGTCCGCCTCCAGCTGCCCCTGCAACTGGCGTCCGCGCCACCCCTCCACCGTCAGCCCGGCACGGATGCTGCGCAGGCTGTCCGTCCAGGACAGGAGGCCGTCCAGGGTGGCCCGTCGGCCGCGCCAGTCCAGCTGGGCCAGGACCTCGGTGCGGCCTGCCACACCCTGCAGGTGAATCTCGCCCTCCAGGTCGTCAGGCAGTAGATCGGGATCCACATCGAAGAGCTGGCGCAGGGACTGCGGCAGCACATTCAGCGAAGCCTGCCACGCACCGTCACCGCTGTCCAGCCACTCGGCGCTGCCCAGAAAGCGTCCTTCGGGCGCCATCAACTGCACCTTGCAGGCGGGCACGCCTCCGTCCAGGGTCTGGCCGCCCCGCACTTCGCCGGACAGGGCGATGAGCACGCCATCGGGCCCGTCCAGCGTGCCGTCAAGCGTGCCTGCTTCCAGCACCCAGCCCTGACGCGACTGACGCAGACCCAGGTCCACATCCACATCCGCCACGCTGCCCGCCGCCAAACGCCCCCGCAGGGCGGGCAGGGCATCGGTCTCCGACAGCACATTGAACTCACCGGCAAGGGCCAGCGCTCCTTCGCGCAGGTCCAGCCCGGCCACGCCCTCCACCTGAAGGCCGGGCATGGGCGTCCACACCAGGTCCTCCACGCGCGCCCGGGCCGGCGTCCAGTGCAAGGTCCCGTGGGCATCGCCCAGCGGCCGCCCGTCCACCGCTGCCTGGCGCAGATCCACCTGCGCATCCAGGGCAGGACCCTGGCGCCACACACCGTTCAAATCCACCGCGGCCAGGCCCGACCAGCCCGGCGCGCCCTGGCCCTGCACACGGCCAAGCGCCTGCCCGATGGCGCGCAGATCCCAGTCGCGCCCCTCCAGCCACAGGCGCGCACCCTCCAACCTCCAGGGCAGGGCCGCGTGGAAGGACGCCTGCTGACCTTCCCACTCCAGCCGGCCACGGGCCGCGATCACGCTGTCCTCGTCCACACGCAGGTCCATCCCGCCGCGCAGGCTTCCGCCCTGGCGGGCCAGCAGCACCTGCCCAAGTTCCAGACGCCCGCCGCCATCCAGGGAGTCCAGAACCCCGCCGCGCAGACGGCCCCCCAGTTCCAGGTTCAGGCCCAGGCGGGCCTCCTCCACCTGGCTCAGCCACTCCGGCCGCTCCAGACGCTGGCTCAGGCTGTCCAGGCGCAGGGCGAAGCGTCCGTCCAGCGTGACCGCCTGCAGGTGAAGATCGGCGTGGAAAGCCTGGTGCCGATTGTCCAGCACCTGGCTGCGCAAGAGCAGGTCCACCTCCTCACCCTGGCGAAAGATCTGCCCGTCCAGGCCGTCCACAAGGGGCAGCAGATCGCCGCTCCGGCGGCGCCACAACAGGGCGCCATCCCGCAGGCGCACCTCGGGAAGCGTCGCGAGGGTGGGAGAAAGGCGGGTGAGCCAGGCTTTCAGCCCCGGCGCCTCGTGTCGAGGATCCTTCCGCAGGAGAGTGTCGTCCAGCACCAGCGTGAAGGACTCCAGATCCACGCGTTGCACGGCGGAGAGGGCCTGGGAGGGGGATTTCAGCCACACCAGCGGCGCCAGCCGCAGGCGCACCACGCGGGATTCCAGACGCAGGCCGCCACCACCGCGCGTGAAGCCCAGTCCGCGCAGATCCAGCCCCACCCAGGCGGGCTGCACGGCGTCCAGGCGCACGCGCTCCAGGCCGCCGGCTTGCAGCAGCTCCACCAGTTCGCCGCGCAACCGCTCCTCCAGGCCCAGCAACCGCCAGGCCGCCAGGAATCCCAGGATGAGCAGGGCGGGAACCAGCATGAGCGCCAGGATCCAGCGCCGGGGTTTCATGGGCGCACTTGTTCCGAGGTGCGTCCGAAGCGGCGCTCACGGCCGGCGAAGGCGGCGAAGGCACGCTCCAGTTCCACGCGGCGGAAGTCCGGCCACAAGGCCTCGCTGATGAAGAACTCGGTGTAGGCCAGCTGCCACAGCATGAAGTTGGACAGGCGGTACTCGCCGCCCGTGCGGATGAGCAGGTCGGGATCCGGCAGCCCGGCGGTGAAAAGGCGCGCCGCGAAGTCCGCCTCGTCCACGCTGGGACGGCCCTCCGCCAGCAACTGGTTCACCACGCGGAGCATTTCCTGCCGGGAGCCGTAGGAGAGGGCCAGGTTGAGGATGAGGCCCTTGTTTTGGCGCGTGCGCTCCATGGCCTTGAGCATGCCCTGGCGGGCCTTCACGGGCAGGTCGTCCAAAAAGCCGATGGTGCGCACCTGCACGCCGTTCTGGTGCAGCCGCTCCACTTCGGCCGTGATGGTGCGCAGAAGCAGGCTCATGAGGGCGCGCACCTCCGCCGGTGGCCGTTGCCAGTTCTCGGAACTGAAGGTGTAGAGGGTGAGCACCTCCACACCCAGCTGGCCGCACACTTCCACGATCTCCCGCACGCTATGGATGCCTTCCCTGTGCCCGGCCACCCGGGGCAGGCCGCGGGCCTTGGCCCAGCGACCGTTGCCATCCATGATGATGGCCACATGGCGCGGAACGGCCTGGGTGCTGCCTGCCGGGGCGGGGGAAGTCATGGACGCAGGGTCTCCTGCAACAGGGAGGCGCGGCGGGAGGCCCATTGCCCCGCGCCGCGCGCCACTCCGCGCCGTCTGGGCGGCGCGCTATTCACGGACATGTCGCCAGGCCGACGGAATTGGTCGGCCGCCGGCGGTGGAGCTACTCGCCGCCTTTCTCCATCAGCGCCTTGCCCCGGGTCATGTTGTCGTGCTTGCCGGTGCGGATGAGGGACACGCCCAGGTTGAACATCAGTCCCTTGTTGTCGGGCTGCAGGTTCAGGCATTTCTCAAAGTAGAGGGCGGCCTTGGAGGCGTCCTGCTCGGGCTCCGGCAGGTCCTGGAAATAGAGCACGGCCATGGAATACCAGCTGTCGAAGAGCAGGTCGTTGCGATCCGGGGCCAGGGCTTCCACCTTGCCGAAGGTCTCCAGCGCCTTGCGGGCATCGCCCATGTCCCGGTAGAGCAGGGCCTGGTTGTAGACCAGCATGGCGTCGGTGGGGTTGAGGGTGATGGCCTGGTCCAGGAAGGTGACGGCCTCGGCCATGAGCGAGCGCCCCTCGGCCGTGATCTCGTCCTTGTCGTTCTTCATGGTCAAGCCCTGCTGGATGCGGCTCTTGGCGGCAAAGGTCAGCAGGTCGGCGTTCTGCGGAAAGCGCGGAAGGGCGCGATCCACGGCGGCACGGGTACCGTTGAAGTTGCGCACGTTGTAGGTGAGTTGGGCCAGGGTGACAGCGTAGTCCACGCTGTCGGGATAGGTGCTGGCCAGCATCTCGTAGGAGACCGCCGCCTTCTCCAGCAGGGGGAAACCGTCGGCCCCGGCATAGAGGGAGTTGAATTCGCTGATGTAGAGGTCACCCATGCGCTTGCGCAGGTCCACGCGGTCCGGCAGGATCTCCAGCGAGGTGGCGATGCGCTCCCGCGCCTGGGTGTAGTGCTCGCGCACGGCCGCGCTGTCGCCCAGGGCAAGCTTGGCATCGGCCTGGCGGGTCTGCTCCAGGGAGCCGTTCCACAGGCCCATCCACAGCTTGTCAATGACTTCCGTGGCATCACGCTTGAACTTCTTCTTGTCCGCCTCCTTGTCCGCGCACAAGTCCAGCTTGGCGTAGGCCGCGCTCATCTCCTTCCAGCGCTTCTGCTCGGCGTAGATCTCCACCAGGCGCGCATAGACCTGCGCCTCCCGCGTGTCCTTCTGGTCGGCCTGCTCGTACCACTCCAGGGCTTGCGGCACATCGCCCTGATTGAAATAGGTGTTGGCGCTGCGCAGTTCCATGGACTTGCCCGCCAGGGCCGGCCCGCACTGCAGGAAGAGCGTCGCCACAGAAAGGACAAGGCCCACACGAATTTTCTGCTTCATCTCTGGTACTCCTGTGTCCCCGGTTCAGGGCCGGGGGCCCCGGCCAATGCGGCCGCGATGCTGATGACAAAGGGTGGCCGCAGCAGGCCCTGTTCGGTCACAATATCTTGAATCCAGTCCGCGGGCACCACATCGAAGGCCGGGTTCCAGGCGGCCACGCCCTCCGGGGCCCACTTTTCCGCGCCGAAACCGCGCAACTCCTCCGCCGGGCGTTCCTCGATGGGAATGTGGACGCCGCTGGGGCAGTGGGCATCGATGGTGGACAGGGGTGCCACCACATGGAAAGGCACGCCGTGGTGCCGTGCCGCCAGCGCCAGCCCGTAGCTGCCCACCTTGTTGGCGGTGTCGCCGTTGGCGGCAATGCGGTCGGCCCCCACGAAGACTCCATCCACACCCAGGCGGGCCATGGCGAAAGGGGCCATGGAATCGGTGATGAGGCGCACGGGGATGCCCGCCGCCATCAGCTCCAGCGTGGTAAGCCGGGCGCCCTGCAGCAGCGGGCGCGTCTCGTCCACCAGGACCTCGAAGTCCAGGCCGCGGCGGCGGGCCTCCAGGAAGACGGCCAGGGCTGTTCCCACACCGCTTGTGGCCAGCGGGCCGGCGTTGCAGTGGGTGAGATAGCGGCCACCAGGACGGATGAAGTCCGCTCCCAGGGCACCCATGGCGCGGCCGGCGCCTCGGTCGGCCTCGTGCAGCTGGCGGGCGATTTCTTGAGCCCGATCCGCCCACAGCGCAGCCGGCAGGCCCTCCAGCTCCCCAAGAACCTGCGCCACCCCCCAGGACAAATTCACCGCCGTGGGACGGGCCTGGGCCAGGCGCTGGGCCAGGCCGCACACACGGTCGCCATAGTCGGCGGCGGCGGGGTCCCCCGCCTCAAGGCAGGCCAGCGCCACGCCCCATGCGCCACCCAGCCCCAATGCCGGGGCGCCGCGCAGGCGCAGGGAAGTGATGGCGGAGCACAACTCCTCCACCCGGCCAATGCGCAGGATGTGGTGGTGATGGGGCAGGAGACTCTGATCGACCACTTCCAATGTGCCGTCGACCCACAGCAGGGGTTCCATCAGCCCAGCCTGAACTCCGCCAGGGCCACGAAGTGCCCCAGGCGCTCCTGGAGTTCGTGGGCGGTGACCGTGAGCAAGCGATCCATGCTGAAAGCCTCCACGCTGAAACTGGCCAGGGCGCTGCCGCGAATGACGGCCCGGCGCAGTGCGGCGTCGTCCACCTGCTCCTCGGCCGCCAGGCTGCCCACGAAACCGCCCGCGAAGGTGTCGCCGGCTCCGGTGGGATCCACAACATGTTCCAGGGGAAGCGCGGGGGCGGCGAAGAGGCTCTCGCCGTTGAGCATGAGTGCGCCGTGTTCGCCCTTCTTCACCACCACCGTGCGCGGACCCATGCGGCGCAGGGCGCGGGCGGCGGCCAGCAGCGTGCGCTGGCCGGTCAACTGGCGGGCCTCCTCATCGTTGACGATGAGGATGTGCGTGCGGGCGATGACCCTCTTGAGGTCTTCCAGCGCCGTGTCGATCCACAGGTTCATGGTGTCGGTGACGATGAGTTCCGGCTCCGCCATCTGATCCAGCACATCCAGCTGCAATTGGGGTTGGATGTTGGCCAGGAAGAGCACGGGGCGCCGCCGCGCGGCCTCGGGAATGCGCGGCTGGAAGGTCTCGAAGACCCCGAGCTCCGTGAAGAGCGTGTCACGCCCCATCATGTCGCTGTGGTAGCGCCCGCCCCAGCGGAAGGTGCGCCCGCCGGGCACGACTTCCAGTCCCTCCAGGGATACGCCCAGCGCCTTCAAGGAATCCAGCTTGTGCAGAGGATAGTCTTCGCCCACCACCCCCACCACCAGCACGGGGGCGTAACGCGCCGCCGCGGCGGAGAAGAAGAAGGCGCTGCCGCCGGGGACATCCGTCACACGACCGTGGGCGGTTTCCACACTGTCCAGGGCGGTGGATCCCACCACCAGGATTTCACGGGGCATGGAATTCTCCTCCAGGAAACAGGTGGACCGGTGTTCCGGCGCTACTTGGCGGCGCGGGCCAGGCGCTTCTGCGCGGCAACTTCCCGGCGGCGCTCCAGGTCCTCGCGGGCGGCCTTCAGGGTGCCCAGGGTTCCCGTGCGCGCGTCAATCTCCAGGCGCAGGGCGTCGGCCCACAGACGCTCCAGGTTGTAGTGCTTGCGCTTCTGCGGTTGGAAGCAGTGGAAGATGACATCGACGAAGTCCACCACCATCCATTCGTCCGAGTCCTTTTCGGAGACATGGGCCTTGTCGCCCAGGGCGCGGGCCTCGTCCATCACGAAGTCCGTGATGGCGCGCACATGCATGCCGACCTGGCCGGTGGAGATGACGAAGAAGTCCGTGGTGTCGGTAAGGCCGCGCAGATCCAGGACGATGATGTCCTCGGCCTTCTTCGCCCAGGCCATTTTGGCGATGCGTCGCGCCAGGTGGATTCCCTTCAAGGGGTGGTCCTCGCTTGTTTCATGATGGGCAGCTTGTCCTGATCCGCCCCCAGGATGAGCGTGATGTCTACATCCACCAGGTTCGGATCCTCCTCGTAACTGATGCGCGCCGAGGAGAGGCCCAGATCCTGGGCCAGGCGCATGGAAAAGGCCGGGCTCTTCACCCGGCTCAGAATGCGTGTCTTGTCCAGGCTCTCGCCGGCGTTGCCGGTCTCGCGCACATCGTAGCGCAAGCGCCGCAGGCCGTCCGCCGCTTTGGCCGCCATCAGGCGCACACCGGATGCGTTGAGCACTTGCACGCGGATCCTGGGGCGCTCGTTCTCCCCCGCCGCCTGGCCGCCACCGCCCTCAATCGGCGTCTCCGCCGGAGCCGGACGAGAAACGGGGCGCAGGGTGTCCGCATCCAGCACGGCGCTGGCGCCGGATCGGGACTCCTCGGCAATTGCCTCGTTCTGTGGAGCGGGGGCGGACTCCTCCAGCGTGTCCTTGCCCGTCAGCAGATCCATGCCCTCGCGCAGATCGTTCAGGGGAAGGCGGTTCCACACCACCATGAGCAGGACCAGATTGGCCAGGCCGATGACCAGGGCCGTCCACGCCGCGAAGGAGGTCCAGAAGGAGCCGCCGCCGGAGCCGCCGGATGAAGTGGGAGCAGTGCGTTTGATGGACATGCGTCAAGGACCCGGATGCTGATTCAACGGTTGAAACCCCAGCCGTCCACCGGGGAAGCCCAGCCGCCTGGCCAGCTGGAGCGGGGCGCCATCCCACGGGAAGCCGCCAGGCGCAGCTCGAAATCTTCGGTGGGGCGCCAGCTGATTTCCGCGCCGCCCACCAGATTCTCACCGGTGACGCCGGGCATGACGCTGTTGTGGAAGACACTGCGCACGCCCAACTGCAGGCGCATGTCCAGCGTGCTGGAAAGGCGATAATCGAAGTCGCTCAGGAAGAGGCCTGTTCCCACGCTGCCCGTGGAACCGCCTGCATAGCCCATGGACATGGAATGCCCCACATGCAAACGGCTGGGATCCAGCAATGGACCGCTCAAATTGAGGCCGCTGCCCGGCTGGATGACCAGTCCCTGCAGCGGCTGGATGTCCACGCGATCCTTGAACTGGGCCAGGGCGCTCAGGGCCAGCACGGGCACCAGCGCGAGGCGCAGCAGGTGATGTGATGTCATGAACGCCGCCTTCCCCTTGATGGAAAAAAAGATAGCGCTTCAACCCCAGCTATTCGACCCCGGTTCCCCGGCGATGCATCAGTTCGCGCTCCACCTCGGCCAATTGCTCCACCGTGTTCACTCCCTGAATCTCCTGCGCGTCGAGGGTTGGCAGCGCGCTGACAGGCAAGCCGTCCTCCACCAGGAAGCGGATCACATCGGTGAGGTAGAGTTCTCCCTGGGCGTTGTCCGGCCGCAGGCGGTGGATGCAACGGAAGAGGTGCCCGGTGTGGAAGAGGTAGATGCCGGAGTTGATCTCCTGCACGGAGCGCTCCTCCTCCGTGGCGTCCTTGTGCTCCACGATGCGGTCCACCTGGCCGTCCGGGCGGCGGATGAGGCGTCCATAGCCCCTGGGATCGGCGAAGATGGCCGTGAGCACGGTGGCGGCGAAGGCGCCTTCCCGATGGTGCCGGCACAAGGCCTCCAGCGTGGCGCCGGACAGCAGGGGCACATCGCCGGAGAGCACCAGCACCTCGCCGGCGCGGTCCGCCATGGCCTCCTGGCACATCTGCACGGCGTGTCCCGTGCCCTTCTGCTCGGCCTGGATGGCGAAATGCACGCCCCGTCCCCCCACCGCCTCCATCACCGCCTCCCGCTGGTGGCCCACCACCACCACCTGATGGCGCGCGCCCACGGCGTCGGCCTGATCCAGCACCCAGTCGATGAGGGGCCGCCCCAGACAGGGGTGCAAGACCTTGGCCAGGTCGGACTTCATGCGCGTGCCCTTGCCAGCCGCCAGCACGATGACGGACAAATCCTGCACCATCCCTTCTTCCTCCATGAATTCGCGTGAATTGCCTGTTGCTGTCGCGCGAGGCCCTCAGCCCCGCACCACACGCATGTTGTCGATCAGGCGCGTGTTGCCCACCCGCGCCGCCGCGAGCAATGCCAGTTCCCGGCCCGGCGCATCCTTTGCGCCGTCGCTGGACCGCCAAAGTGGCTGCTCCGGCGCGCCGGCAAGAGATTCCAGCGTCTCCCAGTCGGCGACGCGCAGATACTCCGGCCGCACCAGAGGTTGTTCGGCCACCAGCGCTGCCATGCGCCACACGGTCTCCTCCAGCGGAATGCCGGCAGCCAGGGCCTCCACACCGGCGCGCAGAGCCCGGTGGAGCACCAGGGCCGCCTGCCGCTCGGCGGGACCGAGGAAGACATTGCGGCTGCTCATGGCCAGGCCGTCCGGCTCACGCAGGGTGGGGCCCTCCACCAGCTCGATGTCCAGGTTGAAATCTCTCACCATGCGGCGGATGAGCCACAGTTGCTGGGCATCCTTGGCCCCGAAGGCGGCGCAGCGGCAGCGCGTCCACACGAAGAGGCGCAGCACAATGCTCAGCACACCCTGGAAGTGGCCCGGCCGCATGGCGCCGCAGTAGCGATCCGCCGCCGGCCCGGGCAGCACCCAGGTGGCGAAGTCGGCGGGATAGACCTCGGCGGCCTCTGGCGCCAGCACGCCGTCCACGCCGGCCTCCCGGCAGAGCCGCAGGTCCCGCTCCATGTCCCTGGGGTAGCGGGCCAGGTCCTCCGTGGGCCCGAACTGGGCGGGGTTGACGAAAATGCTCACCCACAGGCTGTCGCAGTGGGAGCGCAGCAGCCGCACCAGCGACAGGTGTCCCTCGTGCAGGTAACCCATGGTGGGCACTAGGCCCAACCGGAGGCCCCGCTGCTCCACCTCCCGCGCACGGGCCTGCATGGCCGCCAGGCTCTGCAACACCTCCATGTCAAATCTCTCCAGGGCCGGGGAAAGTGCCTTCGCGCACCGCCTGGGCGTAGGCGGCCACCGCCTCGCGCACGGGCCCGGCCAAACGCGCGAAGCGCCGCACAAAGGCGGGGTCCAGCTCTTCGTAGAGGCCCAACAGGTCCACATTCACCAGCACCTGCCCATCACAGGCGGGACCGCTGCCGATGCCGATGGTGGGAATGGACAACTCGCTGGTGATGCGCTGCGCAAGCCCGGGCTCCACCTTCTCCAGCACCACGGAGAAGCAGCCCGCCGCCTCCAGGCGATGGGCCTCGTCCAGGAGACGGGCGGCCTCTTCTTCGGAGCGCCCCCGCTGCCCGTAGCCTCCCAGGCGGTGGATGCTCTGGGGGATGAGACCCAGGTGCCCCATGACGGGAATGCCGCAGTCCACCAGTCGCCGGATGGTACCCTCCACGGCGGGACAACCCTCCACCTTCACCGCCTGGGCGCCGCCCTCCGCCAGCATGCGTCCACAGTGGGCAAGCGCGTCCTCGAAGGATCCCTGCACGCTGAGGAAGGGCATGTCCGTCACCACCAGGGCGCGCTCCGCGCCACGGCGCACACAGGCCGTGTGGTAGGCCATCTGTTCCACGGTGACGGACAGGGTGTCCGGCCGGCCACCGTAGACCATGCCCACGCTGTCGCCCACCAGCAGAATGTCCACTCCCGCCTGGTCCTGCAGACGGGCGAAGAGGGCGTCGTAGGCGGTGATGGCCACGATGCGCTCTCCCTTGGCCTTCATGCGGCGCAGGGTGCCCACCGTGTGGGCGCGGACTTTGCCTTCAACAGACATGGTTGGATTCCTTTCCGACGGGCTCCGTGGCGCAGCGGATCCAGCCGCCGCCCAGCACCCGCCCACCCTGATAAAACACCACGCACTGTCCCGGCGTGATGGCACGGCGCGCCTGCGGGAAGCGCACATGCGCCACGCCATCCTCCACGCGCACCTGGCAGGGACTGCCGCCATCCCGGTAGCGGATGGCGCCCAGACACTCCAGAACCTTCGCGGGCTCCTCCACCAGCCAGTTCAAGCCATCGGCTTCCAGGCCGTGGTGATACAAGTCCTGCTCGGGACCCACCTGCACGCGACCACTGGCAGCGTCGATGCGACTGACATAGAGGGGCTCCGCCGCGGCGATGCCCAGCCCGCGCCGCTGGCCAACCGTGTAGTGGGCGATGCCCTTGTGCCGCCCCAGCACCCGGCCCTGGTCATCCACCACTTCGCCACCCTGCAGTTCGCGGGCGCGCTCCGGCGCGTGGTGGCCAAGAAAGCGCGCGTAGTCGCCATCGGGCACGAAGCAGATGTCCTGACTCTCCGCCTTTTCGGCCACCACCAGGCCCAGCTCCCTCGCCAGCTCCCGCACGCGGCCCTTGTCCAGCTCGCCCAGTGGAAAGATGGTGCGCGACAGGCGGGCTGGACTCAGGCCCCACAAAGCGTAACTCTGGTCCTTCCCGCCACAGGCCGCCCGGTGCAACTCGGCTCCACCCTCGCCCCGCAGCACCCGCGCATAGTGGCCCGTGGCCACGGCATGTGCGCCGATGCGCTCCGCCTTGAGCCAGAGGTGCTCCCACTTGAGACGGGTGTTGCACAGCACGCAGGGGTTGGGAGTGCGGCCGGAAAAGTACTCCCCGGCGAACACATCCATCACCTCCCGGCGGAACTCGGTGCTCAGATCCACCACCTGGTGGGCAATTCCCAGCCGATCGCACACGCGGCGGGCGTCGGTGTAGGCCCGCAGGTCGCAGCAGCTGCGCTCGCTGGAAGCCAGGCCCGTGTCCACATGACCGTGCAGGCGCATGGTCATGCCCACCACCTCGTGGCCCGCCTGCACCAGCAGGGCCGCCGCCACGGCGCTGTCCACACCGCCGGACATGGCCACCACCACGCGTGTCCCGCTCATTGAGTGCCCCGCAGGCGCGTCACATGCTCTGTCAGGCGCGCCAGAGTGTACTCCAGGTCCTCCTCCGTCTGGTCGCGACCCAGCACCAGGCGAATGGTGCCCTTGGCCTGGCGACGGCTCAGTCCCGCCGCCAGCAGGACATGGCTGGGCTCCAGGCTGCCTGTGTGACAGGCGCTGCCGCTGCTCACGGCAATGCCGTCCAGATCCAGCGAGAGCAGGAGGGCCTCGCCCTCCACATCCTCGAAGCACAGGGAGAAGTGGCCGGGCAGCTGATCTTCCGCCGCGCCATCGCCCAACACAAGCAAGCCAGGCAGTTGCCGCAGGCGCGCTCCGAAAGAGGCGGCCAGGGCCCGCAGGCGTGCCGCGCCTTCCTCGCGCCGGGCCACGGCACGCTCCAGCGCCAGACCCATGCCCACGATGCCCGGCACATTCTCCGTTCCGCCCCGTCGTCCCTCCTGCTGCAGGCCGCCGGTGATCTGGGGAGTGATGGGGGTGCCCCGGCGCACATAGAGGAAACCCACGCCCTTGGGCCCGTGGAACTTGTGGGCACTGCCGCTCAGCAGATTCACCGGCACCTGGTCCACGCGCACATCCAGCCTGCCCAGGGCCTGCACGGCATCGCTGTGCAACAGCACGCCCCGCCTGCGGCACTCCCGGGCGATGGCCGCCATGTCCTGCAGGGAGCCCACCTCGTTGTTGGCCCACATCACGCTCACCAGGCCCACGGCGCTTTCATCCAGGCACTGCGCGAGCCGCCGCGCGTCCACCCGCGCCCGCCCGTCCACCGGCACCCTCCGCACAGGACGGCCGGCCCGCTCCAGATCGGCGGCGGTATCCAGCACGGCGGCGTGCTCGGCGGCACCCACCACCAGGAACTCCTCACGAGGACGCTGGGCCATCCCTCCGCGCAGGGCCAGATTGTCGGCCTCCGTGCCACCGCTTGTGAAGAGAATCTCCTCTCCGCGGGCAGCGCCGATGGCCCGCGCCACCTGGTCGGCGGCCTCGTCCACCAGGGCACGCGCCCGTCGACCAAAGAGGTGCCCGCTGCTGGGATTGCCGAATGCCCCGGCTCCGGCGCGGAGCATGGCCTCCAGGACCTCCGGATCCAGGGGGGTGGTGGCGGCGTGATCCAGATACACCTTGCGCAGCATCTAGCCTTCCTGCATCAAACATCCACAGCCAATTGCCGGACTCGGCGGCTCAACATAGAAAAGCGGCCGACTGGAGCACGCCGCCATCACGGCCTCCACGCCCACTCCAGCCGGGCCCACACATTGCGCCGCGTGCGGGATAGGCCGGAATTCTCGTCGCGCATCCACTCCCACTTCAGATCCACGCGCAGATCGCCAGTGGCGCTCTGGCGTCGCAGGGCGAGGAGGGGCCCCTGACGGCGCTGGCGGCGCACCAGTTCGCGGCTGCGCTCTCCTCCTGCTGCCGACCAGTCCCAGTCCCGCCTTTCCAGCCAGTCCCAGCCCGGCAGCAGCGACCAGGGCCGGTGGCGTGCCTCGAGCCCCAGCCCCACCTGCCACTCCCGCGCCGCGTCGGACATGCGCTCCCG
>Ga0172367_10005415_pt1 | contig 15422 bp, 11 predicted proteins | sample Lak10m_FD_114542 | JGI IMG/M metagenome (GOLD analysis project Ga0172367, IMG submission 114542) | Freshwater microbial communities from Kabuno Bay, South-Kivu, Congo - kab_022012_10m | ecosystem: Environmental > Aquatic > Freshwater > Lake | place: Democratic Republic of the Congo: South-Kivu... | reverse complement strand
TTCTTCAGGTCAACATCAAATTTTAATTTTCTTCATTTTGTACATCTTCTGAATACGGGTCCCCCTCCTCATCTGCAACTCTGTAGGTTTCATCCGCCCACTTGCCCAGATCAATCAATTTGCATCTTTCCGAACAGAAGGGTCGATAAGGGTTTTCAGAGGAGAATACCGTCGTATTTTTACATTGTGGACATAAAATTTGTTTCATGCAAAACACTGTGAGGGCGGATTACAAAAAAGTCAAACTTTGAGACTATTGTCCCCACATCTGAAGAGCTCCACAATCCGCTGTTGAACAATGATTAAAATGACCTGTCGCAAAAACCATCCCCTTAGTAGTTACCTGATTTCCAAAAGCTATTTGATAATCAAACCCAGGATCCTGAAATTTGCCCTTGGGCACTATAATCTGAATCAGACTGCGGTTTGCTGTAGTCCATTGATCTCCATAAGAACGAGCTTCAAATCCTTGACTATCATTGACCATTGAAATTGACATATCTAAAACTAAGGGGTTGCGCACGGCTCCTGCCGCATAATATGTTGGAAACCCAAAAAGAGAAGCTACAAATTGATTAAATGAAGGAAAATTTCCAGCCCACCATCCGCCAGGAGAAGTGCGCGGCCAAGCCCGGAATGTCGCTCTCAATATATTTGATTGAGTATCAAAGCTAATAATCGTTACATCCAAAAATCCAGAAATCCAGCTACTACAAGAAGCAAGGCCTCCACTGTATTGAGTTCGGTCACAAACGCCCATCGCATTTTTAACAAATTCGTTATACACATTTGTATCGGTGATTCTTAATGATTTTTCATTCCAGTTTTCTGTGTAAAAGCCAGAAGCCGTGGGATAATTTTGATACGGAATTTGATAGGGAATTCCATTGGGACCAACACAAGTCCCGTAAGGAGACCATGCTGAACCAGGAGGGCAAATGGGAGCTTGAAACATAGAATAAGGATTTCCCCCATAGGGATTGATTCCAACAGGCGGTGATGCCGCTGGGGCAGTTCCATTATTATTGTTACAGGCTGCTAAACCTAAACAAAGAACTGCGGATCCAACAATCCCAATTATCATTTTGCCCATTTAAAATTCCTCCTACCAGTGGAATAATTCAGCTTTCATGCCAAGAGCAAAGAGTCTGGGTTACTTTAGGATCCGGTATAAATTGATTTGGGCCCAAAGAGGCCCAGCAGCTGTCAAAAAGATCTACTGTTCATCCGGGAGACCTGCCTTTGAAGTTTTATGAGTGACAACACCGCTCCCAGTAAAAGCGCCAGACTGATCCAAGTCGAGATGGACACAAAGTAGATGGGGCCACGTTCGTCACTTCGAAAGTTCTCCATTATAATTCTTCCTACACAATGAAAAATGAGCCACAGGCAAAACTTCGCCCCCGGAATCTCGATCCACCGTAACTTTGATGATTTATCAAAACCAATGAGTTCTCGCCTTTCCAGAAACAAAATAAATAATCCATTGATAAACTCCCAGGCAAATGCATAAAGCTGGGTAGGATGCCTTCCATCTAAGGCCCAGGGAAGATCACAGTGTTTTCCATAACAGCAACCCGCAAAGAAGCAAGACCAGCGCCCCAGTGAATAGGAAAAAGCAGCAATGGGCGCCATCAAGTCAAAGTATGGCCCCAGCGTTCGTTGCTTTCTTAATTTTAAAAATAAAATTCCGGAGCCCATTGCCCCCAGGAGACCCCCAAAGTATACAAATCCACCTTGCCAAAAATAGAGTACTTCAAGTGGATTTTTCCAATAGTAATCTCTACTTTCATAGAGGACATGAAATGAACGGGCCCCTATAAAAGCAGCAACTAAGATCACTAAAAATAAATCCAAGGCTATCCGAAGGTCTATCTTTCTCTGCTGGGCCCGAAAAAATCCCCAAATAAGACTCAAAACAGCTAAACAACTAATCACAATAAAATATATTGGAACACTTTGATACAAACAATCTCCTTTTGTTTTTCTATCCTATGGACATTAGGCTTATTTTTTGATTTTAAAGAGAATTTTGCAATCATATTCTGGCCAGATGCCTCAAATAGATTCATAATGGAACCATGACGTCAGCTCTCTTGAATATAACGAAAGATCTAAGAAACTACCCTTTTTTTGCATTCTTCACTGATGCTTTATTGGAAGAGATTACTGCTTTTATTCAAATAGAAATCTTCAAGCCTGGACAAATTATTCTTCAAGAAGGCCAAAAAAACAATAATCTTTATTTTCTTAAAGAGGGGGCAGTAGAAGTCCTTGTTGCGGAAGTGCCAATTTCATTATTACAAAAAAGTGGTGAAGTCTTCGGCGAAATGAGCGTAGTCACAAAATTACCGGTAGTATCTTCCATCCGAGCAGCCCAAGACACCAAAGTTTATATATTGAATTCTGAAAAAATTGCCTTTTTGCCTAGTGATAAGAAAGATCATATCGAAAATCTGATGTATCGCATTTACATCAACATCTTGGCCGATCGCCTGACTAAGACCAATGAAAAGGCCCGTCTTTTCGAGCTTGCAAACCGTGACCTTCATCAGGCTCAGGTCGGCCTTCAGGCTCTCGGGAATCGCACCGTATTGCTGGTTCAGTCTGATAAAAAACAGCTCGTCATGGCCAAGGTAGCCGTGGGTGGAACTGGTGTTAAATTGGATACTTCTTCCGATCAAGATACCGCATTACAAATGCTGAGGGCGAACAAGTATGATGCTCTGATTTGCGATGAATCATGCTTTCGTCTCCTCGTGGACGCCAAAAATGAAGACCTCGTTAAAAATTATGTTCTTATCACTAATAATAGTGCCCGTAAGGGAGTTGATTTGTTGGAGCATCTTCCCTTTGTCGACAACGTTATATCAATCGACCAAGATAAACGAACGGACACTATTCGCTCGGTACTTGTCACATTGACAAAAGTTTTAAATAAAGACCTTTTTGGATTAGAAAAATATCTCAATTGGGGAGTTGATTGCCAGCAAAGGCCCATTATCCGGAGTGGTGAACGAGAGGCCCTTCGCAACGAAATGCTCGACTACTTTCGAAAAATTGGGATTCGAACAACTTTTTTGGAGCGTATTAATGCTGTCGCGGAAGAAATGTTAATGAATGCCATTTACGATTCTCCCACAGACGCTCAAGGTAAAGCAATTTACAATCATCTTTCGCGGCGAGAGGAAGTTACACTTGAAAAAAATCAACAAGGTCTTTTGAGATATGCTTCTGATGGACTTATTTTAGCTGTTTCTGTTTCAGACCCCTTTGGTGCTCTCGGAAAAAACATCATCGTAAGATATCTTAAAAATTGTTATGCGGGTAGCGCAGACCTCAATGAAAATAGACAAGACAAAGGAGGTGCTGGTCGTGGCCTCCACCAGATTATCGAACACTCTGATCTCACCGTTTTTAATATAAAATCAGGATCGAGAACAGAGGTAATCTCTCTCTTTCATATTGAAGGTGCTCCAAAAAATATCAATCCAGCTTTTAACTATTTCTTCATATAGAAATATGATGAATTGAAGGTCTACTTTTGGGAAAAAAAATCTGATATAATAAAACCATCACTCCGCCCACGATGGCCATATCGGCAATATTAAATGCCGGCCAACTATGAATGCTTCCTCCCCAAGATAAATGGAAATCAAGAAAATCCACAACAGCACCCAGGCGAAGGCGATCAATATAATTACCGATGGCCCCCGAAAAAATACAGCTTAGTGAACAAATTTGAAGATAATCATCTTCCTCTACACCATGCAAAATCCCCAGGATAACTAAAATAGCAATGGGAGGCATTGAAAGAAAAAAAATATTATGAAATATCTCTGGAGCCTGGGCCAGAAAGCCAAAAGCAGCCCCCCGATTAGTTACATAGGTAATATTAAAAAATCCTGAGACCACATCGATTGATTCACTTAGATTGAAATGAGTATGCACATAAATTTTCGTCATTTGATCCACACAAATTATAAATCCTGAAATCAAAATCAGAAAAAGAAATTTTCGCCTCATGAAAGTGCCTCAATACATTTAGGGCAAATTCCTGGAAAAGAGCCCTCATTGCTAATCTGAGTTGAATATGTCCAACACCGGACACACTTTTCACCATCGGCTCGAACCGCCATGACTTTATAAGGACCTTTATTGAGTTTAAAGTCAGATACAATCAGCAATTCCCGCATATCCACACTTGTATTTGAAAGAAGCTCATGCAAATCGCCATCAGCATCGACTTCCACATGCGCTTCAAGGCTTGCTCCAATAGTTTTACTATTACGCAGCTCTTCCAATTGTTTTTGCACATCCGTTCTTACTTTCAGCAGATGAGAAAAGTGCACGGCCCATTGTGGCTGAACCCACTCCGAAGGAGGTTCCGGAAATTCAGTCAAAAAGACACTCTCTTTGCGAGGACCTTTCATATATGAGTATGTCTCTTCAGCCAAAAAAGAAAGGGAAGGTGCCATCATACGAATCAAGTAATCTGCGATATAGTAAATACTAGTCTGCGCACTTCGGCGAGCCACTCCATTTGCTTTCCAAGTATAAAGACGATCTTTTAAAACGTCTAAATAAACAGATGACAGTGTCACTGTAAAAAAATTATTCAGCAAATGATAAATCTTATAAAAATCATAACTATCATAGGACTGAATCACTTTCATATTTAAATCGGCCAATTCATTCAATGCCCACTGATCCAAGGGAGTCATATCTTTATAGGCAACAATATCTTTGCTAGGATCAAAATCATTCAAGGTGCCTAAAATAAAACGCATGGTATTTCGAATACGCCGGTAGGTTTCAGACAATCGATTAAAGACCTCGGCGCCACAGGTAATATCTTTACCGTAATCTTCATAAATAGACCAAAGACGCAAAATTTCTGCACCACTTTTACTACTGACATCCTGAGGATCAACAACATTCCCCAATGACTTGCTCATTTTTCGCCCTTGGGGATCCGTCACAAAACCATGTGTCACCAAGGCCTTGAATGGAGCTTTCCCGTGAGATGCAATTGAAGAAAGTAAACTGGTATTGAACCAACCACGATGTTGATCACTCCCTTCCAGATAAAGATCAGCAGGGTTATGCATGTGAGGCCGGCGAGATTGAACGGCAGCATGACAAATTCCAGAATCAAACCATACATCCAAAATATCATTGCTCTGGCGAAAACCTTTAGAGCCAAACTCTCCCTGGGGCACAATTTTTCCGGTAAAATATTCGGCCTCATGTTTAAAAAAGGCATCAATTCCACCCTCATTTTCAATGACATCAGCGACTTTCATCATAATATCGTAATCAATGAGTGGCTCCCCTGTTGCAATACAATAAAAAACAGGGATAGGTACACCCCACAACCTTTGACGACTCAAACACCAATCCGGCCGCCCCTCCATCATCGCACGAAATCGGGCTTCGCCCCAGGCAGGATAAAATTTAATTTCATCAACAGATTTAAGCGCTCGACCGCGAATATTCGTTGATTCTTGATCCATGGAAATAAACCACTGTGGGGTCGTTCTAAAAATCAAGGGAGTTTTAGAGCGCCAGCAATGAGGATAACTGTGCTCAATCTCACTTCCCTTAATCAAATTTCCAGAAGCTTTTAATTTTTCAATGATAAGGGGATTTGCCTTAAAAATATTCATTCCCTTAAATTCAGGAACTTCACTTGTAAAACATCCCGAATCATCTACGGGACACAATATCCCCAAATTATATTTCATCCCAACTTTAAAATCATCCGCCCCATGACCTGGAGCTGTATGAACACAGCCCGTTCCGGCGTCTAAACTCACGTGCAAGCCCAAAACAATTTGAGAATCCCGATCTAGAAAAGGGTGACGGGCTTTTCCATACTCTAAAGACTCTCCCTTGCATAAACAAACCTCATTTAACTCCAGTCCCGTTTCCTTAGCGAAACTTTCTTTGAGTCCTTTTGCTATAAATAAATATTCATTTCCAATATCATAAACACCATACTCAAAATCAGGATGCAAACATATTCCCAAATTTGCAGGCAGGGTCCAAGGCGTCGTGGTCCAAATTACAATACTGAGGGGCTTACTTGCACTGAATCCTATTTTTTTGAAAGCTCCAATATCCGTCACTGGAAACTTCACATAAATGGAAGGGCTTTTATGATTGTGATACTCTACTTCTGCATCAGCCAGAGCGGTCTTTAAAACCCAATTCCAATAAACCGGTTTTGAGCCTCTGTAGATGGACCCATTTTTATAAGCACGAGCAAATTCTCGAATTTCCTCAGCCTCATAATCAGGAGCCATGGTCAAATAAGGATTTTCCCATTCGGCCAGAACTCCAAGGCGACGAAATTGTTCTTTTTGAATATCAATGGAATAACTTGCCTCCGCCCGACATAAAGCTAAAATCTCTTGATCGGATTTTTGGATTTTTTTATCAGCCAACTGCTTCATCACTTTATGTTCAATTGGCAATCCATGACAGTCCCAACCTGGGACAAAAGGAGAGCAGTAGCCCCGCATATTTTTATATTTGATAATAATATCTTTGAGAATTTTATTAAGAGCATGACCTATATGAATCGAACCATTTGCATAGGGGGGGCCATCTGGCAAAACAAAATTTTTCTTTTTATGATTCTTCTCAATAATTTTATGATAAATTTTATTTTCGCTCCAAAATTTTATGAGTTCCGGTTCCTTTTGAGGCAAATTTCCCTTCATAGGGAAATCCGTTTGAGGCAATCTGATGGTCGATTTATAATCCGGAATTTTCTGATCAGAAGACATATATCATCACCTTTTCTAAATGCATAAGATTTAATCTTTGAGTAAGCCGCTCACCTTAGAATACCCGATCCTGACTAGAAGCCGCAAGGCTTCTTGATCATTGCTCAAGTTAAATTTTTCCCGAACCTCTCTGATCCAGAAAATGCTCTTCTCATCTAAGTCAGCAGCAAAAACTCGGGGTGTTAATTTCAAACTTGGAGGGGGAGTCCTGGTTGAAAAGCCCCCTTTTGGCGATTCAGCATCCATAGCAAACAGAGATTCCACAGCGCTTGGATTCAAGGCTCCCATGGAAGACGGTGAAGTTTCTAAAAAATGAGATTCCCCAGGAAGACTCGAAATTGAAGCTCTGTCGAGAGGCTTCTTCTCAGCCACTGTTTCACCCATGCCCTCGAGGGGCGTTATTTCTGGCATTGAAAGTTTCTCACCGCTCCGTTCAAATTCTTCTACCATGGGAGCAAGATGCTTCAGTTCATTTTTAAAATTTTGAATACTAGGCCGTTGTAATACGCTATCGCCGTCCCGGGTGGCTTTCAAATAGAGACTTACCAAAATATCGGCGGTCGAGGCCATTGCTCGAATCGAAGGATCCTGAGTAGAAAGCCAACTATACGCCTTTTGCAAGGTATCTTTAGTATATGCCTGGGGTGGAAGCGGGTTCATTGCCATGAGGAAAGAGAGGGTACTCATCAGCCTAATAATCAGTCAATGAATATCTAGTATATACCTCAAAAGTACTCTTGGAGAGGGTTTGACCTTTCCGTTGACATTGATTTTTTCAAAAAATGAAGAAGACAAATTGACCATAAAGATTTTTTTAGATGAATTCGAAATTAATGCGACCAAGGCGTCCGAGGAGGAGGTACGGAAACCCACTCCCTAAAAGCCGCACAAGGCAAAAGACCGAGCAACGATAGGATCCGAAGCATTTGACCTGGCATTAAGAAGAATATTCCTTAGCATTAAGTCCGTACTTTTCTATTTTGCGCAAAAGAGTCTTTTTCGGGATATTAGCATGCAGGGCCGTTTGATTAATTCGTCCTTTAAAAGTTTTTAAAGCCTTGATAATAAACTCCTTTTCGAACGCTTCTTTTTGAGCATTAAAATCTAAAGCCAAATCTCGATCCATGGGTGCCAATTCAGAATCTAAGTCCTCCTCAGAATCTAAATCCTCTTCTTCGTCCTCATTGCCTAAATTCAGTGGCCCATTCAGACTATTTAGTTCGCCGACCCTAGGTTGAGCACTTTCCTGGAAATGGCTCATGACTCCTTGCTCCCCTGCAGCATTGTCCTGAAACACTCTGCTTTTCGCAATTCCTCTAGCATAACCTCCGTTTAGACTTACGGGAGCCATTTCTGTGCTTTGCAACATTTTCTCATCTACCAAATTGACTCCTAAAGCCTTGAGTAAACTTTCAGGAAGTGATGCCAAAGTAATCACGTTCTGATTTTCTAAGACAAAGGCATGCTCAATAACATTTTCCAACTCACGAATATTTCCAGGCCAGTCATATTTCTTCAAACAAGCCAACACATCAGCTGAGACACCTAGAATTTTTTTACACTGCTGGGAATTAAATTTTTTCACAAAAATCTGCAATAAATAATCAATATCATCCCGGCGATCTGCCAAGGGAGGTAAGAAAATTGGAACCACATTTAAACGATAAAAAAGGTCTTCACGAAATTTTCCCTCTTTGATCATCTCTTCCAGCGGCCGATTGGTAGCAGCAATTATACGAACATTCGTAGAGATTTCTCGATTAGAGCCGACTGGAGTAAACAATTTCTCTTGAAGCACGCGCAGAATTTTAACTTGCATGAGCTGTGGCATATCACCCACCTCATCAAGAAATAAAGTTCCTCCTTCTGCAAACTGAAATTTACCGATCTTGCGTTGATCAGCTCCTGTAAAAGAACCCTTTTCATGGCCAAACAATTCACTTTCGAATAAATTTTCGGGAATTGCAGAGCAGTTAATTGCGACAAACTTTTCATCTTTACGTGCAGAATTATAGTGGATAGCCTTTGCTACTAACTCTTTCCCGGTGCCGGAGGCTCCTCGAACTAGGACAGGGGTATCGACTTTCGCAAGGCGATGAACGATGTTGAATACTTTTTGCATCTGTCCACAATTGCCAATTATTTTGCGACCCGCTTCCACCAAAACAGGCGAAGATCCCGCCAAATTTGAAATCATAAGTTGAGCAGAAACTGCTTTATCTACCAGAGCGACCAGATCTTCAGTTGAAACAGGCTTCGAAACATAATTATAGGCTCCCTCTTTCACCGACTGCACGGCATGCTCTAATGTGGCATGGGCAGTTAACATGATGACGATAGTTCCGAGATCGATTTCTTTAATTTTTTGCAATGCCTGAAGTCCGCTCATCCTAGGCATATCAACATCCAAGATAACAATATCAAATTTAGGCTGAGCCGCCTTTACTTTCTCAAGAGCATTCACTCCATCAAAAGCTTCTTCAACCTGAAATCTTTCAGTAGATGCAAGCGCTATTTTCAAAGAAGAGCGTAGACCTGGATCATCATCGACCACTAAAATTTTAAGCATTGCCTGTCCTCCGCTGAGTAAGTGGCAATACTACAGTAAATTGAGAGCCTTGACCATAGGTAGATTCTACAAAAATATTTCCTTGATGAAGTTCTGTAAAATATTTGGCTAAATACAGCCCAAGCCCCGAACCCTTGATTGGAGATGATTTTGCATTTTTAGATCTATAAAATTTCATAAACAAATTTGGAATATCCTCCGAAGGAATCCCCATCCCTTGATCGGCGATCTTTACAACTACTTGATTTTCCTTTTCTTCTGATGAAATGAGAACTCTACTCCCGTCGTCACTATACTTGATGGCATTCTCAATTAAATTAGAAAAAACTTGGCGGATTAAATCTGGATCCACTGGAATACTGAATAAAGGCTCTAGTTCTGTTTCAATAATTATTTTTTTTGTTTGCGCTAAAAATTCATACTTGCGAATTACTTCATGGAGCAATTCATTAATGTCTTTATTTTGCAAATGAAGCTGAATATTGGAGCTTTCGATCTTACCATATTGTAAAATAGCATTGATAAATCGCAATAGATCATCGGAAGATATCCTTATTGTATCAATGGCCTCTCGTTGGCTCGAACTTAATAGATTTTTATCTCCCAAAATAACCCCAATCATGCCCTGAATTCGAGCTATCGGAGTTTTTAAATCATGAGACATCATCGAAATAAAATTGGATTTTAATTCCTCAACCTGACTGAGCAACTGATTTCGCTGGTAATATTCCCAACTTCTTTGATTTTCTTTAATCAATCGATAGGGAATAAAAAAGTAATAGGAGAGAAACATCGTTAACAATGGATGTGCCATATTGAACAAAAAACCAAACCACCAGAAAGCTAAAAAACTTGCTATTGCAAATACAGAAACCGACGATAGTAAAATTATAATTCCACGCATGGGTCGGGCCGTCAAAACTACATTTATGGTCAACAATGAAATAAGAACTACAAAAACTTTATTCAACCAATCCGGAACTTTTTGCGGTGAGGAATTACGCAACAAGGTATCAATAATATTAGCATGCATCTCAGACCGAGTCATGGCAACAACTTCCCGGCTAAACGGAGTCATTACATACTCACTCGCATCAAATTGCAAATCCTGACCAATAATTACTATTTTGCCTTTAAGGCTTTCTAAAAGAAATGGCTTTTCATTACGAGGACTCAGCAAATCTTTAAAATCCCATTTAGGGAAAGTTCCTGTACGATGATAGTCGATGAATGCTTGATCGGTATCCATCACTACAAACTGTCCCCTCCGCGTCGAAATATTCTTTGCTTCTGAGTCTAGAAGCCCTGCCAAAATAGGTTGTAACAGCGGAATATTTTGATACCTTAATAACATTCTTCTAGAAACGTGGTCTTTCGCAAAATTATTAATATCCTCAGATTTCGGAGCCGTGATCAGAGGAATTTCCTCATAGGGACTTGGCAAACGAAGCTTCCCTTCTTCCCCTGGCATTTGAAAATCCTGCGTACCCACATAAATATGATTAAGCTTTCTCGAAGCATTTACAATGGCCTGTTTTTCATGAGGATTTCCATCAACTTTCGCTAAATCAAGATCATAGAAAAGAGCCCTAGGATGAAGCCTTGCCAAAGCTTCCAAAACTTGAGCATGATGATGAGCCCTGGGAACTCCCTTGAGTTCCTTAACCGTCTCTGCCGTAATTGAGATAAGTACAACACCATTGGCAGTGGGGGGATTCGGGCGCAATTGAAATCGCCAATCGTATAAATAGGCTTCAATATAGTCGAGTTTGATCTGGGATATAAGAGTGCCTACCGCCAATGCAAAAAACAACCTCATCAGTGAAGCAACGATTTGATGCCGATGATTCAGTTGTGACTTCTCTGTTTCGAGCGCGGGTGGCAGCCCCATTTTTGAATCCTTTAAATAAACTTAATTTCAAAGCTCAGCCTCAATTTAGCGAATCGGCAAACAACCGGGCCCCAAATTCAAAGCCATTTTAACATCTGCCTTTTCAGAAGCAACTCCTTGTTGCCCCTGCTTTTCATTACGCTCTTTCAAATCTAATTGCTTTTTCGCTGATCTCATTTTTTTAATTTGAATTTGTGTGTTCTTCATACTTTTCCTCTCTTGTTTCATGTTGCTTTTGTAATCTAAAATAATGCACAGTCAATGCTACCAAATGCCGAGTGCGTTCACAGAAATGAGTATCTTTCTGACCTCGCAGCTTGGTCTTTGCCTTGTGAATATAATTGCAGCCCCCTCCACAAAGAAATCGAGCCCAGCAGGAATGACAATGGTTGCGCTCAATGAGCGACTCCTTGTAATCATCCAATTTGTTTTTATCCAAAAATGTATCTTGCCCCACCATTTCTTCGTTGTTGCCTACTTCCCATGGACAAGTAAAAAAGCGATTGCGAGAATCAATCATCAAAAAATTTTTCCCTATTCCGCAATGATTGGAAATTCGAATTTGATTTTCCAAAGCAGCATAAAAACCTGCAAAGTTGCCTATTCTGCAAAGCTCCTGGGCTCTCCCTTTTGCGAAAGCAAGTGCTGCAACTTCCTCCATCTGCGCCATGTACTGATAACTAAGTTCTGGATCTGAGCTTGTTACCCCATAGGTAAATTCGAAACTATCCACAGGTAACGAAGAATAAAATTCGTAGGCCTTTTTAATTTCCATATTTTCTTCGGAAAAAACTCCATGCAATCCTATTCGCCCCCAAAAAGCTCCTGATTTTCTTCTTGCAGCCAAACTTTCTAGCCCCTCCAGCAAAGACAAAGTCCCAGATTCGCCATTTTTTTGAGGTCGTACTCGATCATTTATTTCACCAGGTCCATCGACACTGATCGTGATATTGCATTGGAGATTCTCTAATATCCGAACATTTTCTTCTGACAAAAGAGTGCCGTTGGTCGTAATTGAAAAGCTTGGGGTGATTTTTCCTTGCTTGCATTTTTCTTGTACATAGGAACCTATTAAAGCAATTCCCTGGGGATAAAGTAAAGGCTCCCCACCCAAAAAAGTGATATGAAATGCACCGCCCTCGGGAATTTTATCGATTAAAAAACGAAGCTGTGGAATAGTTCGTTCTATTGAGATTCGGGTAATAGGATCTCCATAGGATCCATCACCTCCAGCTGCGCAGTAATTACAATGCAAATTACAAATTTGCGTCATATTCAGCGTAATCCGTCGAATACCAGGAGGAGTAAATTGATCCTCTGTTAATGGATCCAGCTCTTGGTTCCAAGCCTCTAATTCTAGCCCCACCGGTGAATTCATGACACCAGCAACTTGACCACTTTGACTCCAATTCACTTTTGGCATCCATCGCCAAAGTTCCTCAGATATTTCGGCAACTTCCAAATTATGAGCATGTAACGCCACTGGCTCAAACCCCGCATTTTTAAAGGCTATTATTTGATTATGACGGCGAATTTCAAAGCCCAAAAGTAAAACCTTTCTTATTTAAATAAATCTTAAACCTCAAACTTGCCAATATTCCTCTGCTTACTTTTTTGAATCCATAAAGTGGTGCCAAATAGACTTCTGCAATTTTCATGCTCGTTTAAGGTCCAGAAAAACAAAGGACTCTTCCTCAAATGAGGTGCATTTTCTGGCATCTTAATCGCATAAAGGTCGAGATTATCTAGGCCCTGGTCAAGCCAGAGGAAAAAGAAATTGCCCCCAATAAAATTAAAAGAAATCATAGAGAGTATGTCACTATCATTTAAATTTTGGGGAGTGAGAGGATCACTTCCTTCAGCACCAACACCGCAAGACTGGGCCTTCCATATCGAAGGAATAATGCGCGGCTTTTTTTCGGCAGGTTATAAAGAGCCTTCCCAAATAACTAAATTCTTTAGCTCTCTCGAAATTCCCCAATTAGGTGGGTATGGGGCCGCAACAACTTGTGTTGAAGTCAACAGCCCCAAAAATCAAATTATCATTGATGGCGGCAGCGGACTTCGCGGACTCAGCGATAGAATACTCACTGGAACCAGCGGGCATGGTCGAGGTCCTTTTCATATTTTGATGACTCATTTTCATTGGGATCATCTTATTGGCATTCCATTCTTTACACCCCATTTTATGCCTGGAACTCAGATTCACTACTATGCGGTACAACCCGAACTGGAATCCATTATTCGCAGTATTTTCAGCAAACCCACTTTTCCAGTGCCTTTTGAGTCCCTCATGTCTAAAATTCATTTTCACAAATTAGAGCCGCGAAAAACTTTTAATATTGGAGATATCGAAATTACCCCATATAAACTAGATCATCCCGATCCCTGTTGGGGCTATCGCATTTCCTGCAATAATAAAATTTATGCTCACTGCGTGGATACTGAAGGGACTCGCGTTACTCGTGAAGAATTGGGAGAAGATCTACCTCTATACGAAAATGCAGACCTCATGTTTTTCGATGCTCAATATACTTTTCCAGAATTAGCCGAAAAAGCCAATTGGGGGCACAGCGCATCTCAAGTGGGTTTAGAAATTGCTTTGAGGGAAAATGTAAAACACCTTTTATTTACACACCATGACCCTGGCGCCACCATCCAACAAATTTCTGAGATCAAACGTCAAACCGGAGAATACTATAAATGGCGTGAAAATTCAGCACGAGAAAATCATGAAAATTTCAATCCCGTGATCTGGGATTTTGTTCATGAAGGCTATGAATTTAAGCTCAAGTAATACCAAACTCAGTTAAAAAGTAGACCAAGGCGGCAAGGAGGAAACCGCGGAGGCGCAGCACCTCTGCGTCACACAAGGTGACGACGCGGCCAACGATGGTCTACGAATTAAATGAGTTTGGTATAATCGGATGGCCCTTCATCAATAGGTGCGCTGTATAAGTTCTACCGTTTTTGGATCTTCGTCGGATTGAATAGCATTTAACTTTTTAAGTTTGGTCTCATCCCATTCAACTTTCTCAACATTTGCAGGCCACGAAAAATCATCCGATGGAAATTTTATAGCTGCCTTTTTCATAAATTCAATCCAAACAGGCAATGCACCACTCGCTCCTGTCAATTTATGAGAAAAATTTTTATCATATCCCAACCATACAACTGTGGTTTTATAAGGCGTAAAACCTGCAAACCACGCATCTTTATTATCACTCGTAGTCCCTGTTTTTCCACCCGAGGGATTTAGAAATCCGCTGAGAGTCACGGCTCGTGCCGTCCCCGACACGGTTGTCTGTTTCATCATACCTACCAAAGTTGCAACAGCCGCTTCATCCACTGTATTTTTCGATTGTGGAGAAAATCTATACACTTCGACTCCGTCATCATTTGTGACATATTTAATAAAACTTATTTCAGGAAGCTTTCCCATTTGACTGAACCCCATGTAGGACCGCAGAATCTCCAGAGGATACATTTCAAAAGCTCCCAGAGTTAATGAAGGCAGCGGTTTTAATTCGGACTCAATCCCAAAAGCTCTAGCTGTTTCAACAATCTTTTCCACACCCACTCGAAGTCCTAAACTCGCGGTTGCCGCATTAAGACTGTTCTTTAAAGCAAAAAATAAAGGAATTTCTCCATAATATTTATTTCCATAATTATCGGGAGACCAATTTTGATTCTCATACTTCGTCGTAAATTTTTCATCTTTTACCAGGGTGGTTGGTAAATAGGCCTCCCCATTTTCATCCTTATTTAAAAGTGCCGTTAAAAATACAAAGGGCTTCATGATAGACCCGACTTGGCGATGACCATCTATAGCCCGATTGAATTGGGTCATTCTATAGCCTCGTCCACCAACTGCAACTGAAACTAAACCCGTGCGAGGGTCTCCGGACAATACAACTCCTTCTAAAAAATTCTTTTTTGCATATAAAGATTTAATTGTTTTATTGTTAGATTCCAAATTTTCTATGTGATGTCGAAGTGCATCCTGGGCCAATTGCTGCTCTTGTAAATCCAAGCCTGTATATATTTTCATCCCTTCGATCGGCAACTGAAGTTGATTCATTTGCCTTCGAACAGCATCTAAATAGTAGGGCGCCGTTTCTGCTGCGAGCGCCTTTGTTGCCTTTGGTAAGGGCACAATTTTTGCCTT
>Ga0172367_10005410_pt1 | contig 15430 bp, 15 predicted proteins | sample Lak10m_FD_114542 | JGI IMG/M metagenome (GOLD analysis project Ga0172367, IMG submission 114542) | Freshwater microbial communities from Kabuno Bay, South-Kivu, Congo - kab_022012_10m | ecosystem: Environmental > Aquatic > Freshwater > Lake | place: Democratic Republic of the Congo: South-Kivu... | reverse complement strand
ACATCGCATAAGCGTTTAACAAAAATTAAGGGAAGAATAAAATCTTTATACTTAGGTGCATCAACCGGACCGTGAATCGCACAAGCTGCGTTCCAGATCCAGGATTCAAGGGAAAGACCGTTGCTTATGGGCATTATTATAACACAATTAATTTCAAATTAAAATATAATTTAAAAAAGAATTAAGTGTTGCATTAGCTTTTGAATTGTCACAATAATATTTTTATTATATGAAGCGATTAAAAACTTTTGATAACAAATTCCTTTCCCGTAAAATAAAACATCTTGCCGGTTGTGATGAAGCGGGACGAGGACCAATTGCAGGCCCGGTTGTAGCCGCCGCTGTTATGTTCGATAAAAAAACTTTTCATAAAGAGATCAATGATTCAAAACAAATTCCGGGAAAGAAACGAGAAGAATTATTTGACTGGATTCTGCAAAACTGTCTATGTTACGGAGTCGGTATTATTGATCATCTGGAAATTGAAAAAATAAATATCTTACAAGCATCGCTAAAAGCGATGGGGATCGCTGTTGGGCAACTTACTACCAAACCAAGTCTGATCTTAATTGACGGAAATAAATCCTTCTCTTCGGAGATTGAAACAAAAACAATTGTTAGGGGCGATGCAAAATCATTTTCAATTGCAGCGGCTTCTATAATTGCTAAAGTGATACGTGATAAGATTATGTTAGATGCACATAAAGATTTTCCGATGTACTCTTGGAATCACAATAAAGGTTATGCAACTTTGGAGCATAGAATTGCCGTTAAAAAATTTGGGGCGTCACCATTTCATCGTAAAAGTTTTTTAAGCAGAATACTAAATAATGATATTCAGGAGAAACTATTTTAAGCTGTCACTCTGAACGAAGTGAAGAGTCTTACGATCTGAGTTTTAGATTCTTCGTCGTCCCGATAAAAATCATCGGGACACCTCGGAATGACAAATATAGAATTATGGAACAGAATAAACGAGATACAGGAGACTACGGGGAAGAGCTCGCTTGCCGATTCTTAAAAAATCTTGGCTACGAAATTGTAGAACAAAATTTTCAGTTCGGACACGGTGAAATTGATATCATCGTAAAGGATAATGAGACGCTTGTCTTTGTTGAAGTTAAATACCGGCAAAGTCTGGAATACGGTCCGCCGGAATCGGCTATCTCCAGTTCAAAACAAAAACAGATCAGAAAAACCGCAGAAGCCTATCTATATAAGAATCATATCAGTGATCAAACTTGTAGAATTGATGTTATAGCAATTTTGCATCTCAAAGATTCAAAACCACAGATAAATCACATTATAAATGCATTTTAGGATGAAATAGATTTCCAGCCAGCGCTTCAATCTATTCTATTCTTTTGCTATTTTGATCTAGTTATAATTAATACTTATCTAAATGAAGTTACCTAGGATAATATACGGCAGACGATTAAGCTATGCGGATTATATTTATAATTTTTTCGCTACAATAAGCGGACTTACAATATTCAACTTGGAGTTTTTTAAGCAGGCTTTTATGCCTCCATATGAAGTTAGAGAAGTTAAAAAACATATGGATGAACTCGGCGTAAAAACTTTTGGCATTGTAAGTGTAACCGGATTTATAATTGGACTTGTTCTTGCAATGCAGAGCCAGCCGGTAATGCAAAGATTTGGTGCAAGCGATTTTCTTCCCGGTATGGTTTCGCTTTCTGTTGTTCGAGAATTAGGTCCCGTTATTACTGCATTAATTTTTGCCGGACGTGTAAGTTCGGGCATCGGTGCGGAACTCGGTTCAATGAGAGTAACAGAACAGATTGACGCGATGGAAGTTTCCGCGATCAATCCTTTTAAGTATCTTGTAGTTACACGCGTTATTGCAACGACAATGATTCTTCCTGTATTAACAATATATGTTATTTTTATTGCAATCATCGGCGGTTATCTTGCAATAATTATTACCGAGCCGATGAGTTTTGAATATTACAGATCTTCCGTTATTCAGTCTATTGAGTTCGGAGATTTTATTCCAGCTGTTGCAAAAACTTTTGTGTTCGGATACATCGTTGGACTTGTAGGTTCATACAAGGGATTTACAACCGAAGGAGGAACTGAAGGTGTTGGACGTGCATCCACAACTTCTGTGGTACTTTCTTCTTTACTCATTTTAATTTTTGATATGATTCTTGTAAAAATTAGTTTATGGTTATGGCCGACACTAGGGTAGTAGAAATATTAAATCTATTCAAGCGCTTTGACGAACTTGTTGTGCTTGACGACATTTCTCTAAACGTAAACCTCGGTGAAAATCTTGTAGTGTTCGGACAAAGTGGAAGCGGGAAAAGCGTATTACTTAAATGCATTATAAGATTGATGAAGCCGGATAAAGGAAAGATTTATATAAACAGAAATGATGTATTCAAACTTTCTATAAAAGAATTAAACAACATTCGTAAAAATATCGGCTTCCTATTTCAGGGTGCTGCTTTGTATGATTCAATGACCGTTAGAGAAAATCTTTCGTTTCCACTTAAGAGACATTTTCCGGAAATGACAATAGATCAAATAAATGGAAAAATTAAAACTGCACTCGAGAATGTTTCGCTTGAAGAGGCAATTGATAAAATGCCTTCGGAGCTTTCAGGCGGTATGAAAAAAAGAATCGGACTTGCCCGGTCTATAATTACCGATCCGGCATTAATGCTTTATGATGAACCGACTACGGGACTCGATCCGATCACTTCCAAAGAAATCAGCGAGCTGATTCTAACTTTACAAAAAAAACTAAATATGACATCAATTGTTGTTACACATGATTTGATTTGTGCCGAAATTATAGCGGACCGCGCAATTTTTCTGCGCGATTCTAAAATTGCTTTTGAAGGAAAGATAAAAGACTTGACAAGTTCCAACGATCCTTTCCTTAAGAATTTTTTCAGTCATGAATTAATAAAAGTTTAGCGGAGTAGAAAATGTTAAAACAACTTGAAGGCGCACGGCTCGGAATTTTTATTTTTCTTGGAACAATATTATTGGTACTTGCAATTTTTCTTCTAGGCAGCAAGGAAAAATTATTTACGAGCACGATCGAAATCAAAGCATACTTCGATCAGATTGAAGGACTAAAGAGCGGTGCACCCGTCCGCCTTAGCGGCTACGATATTGGAAGTGTAAGTTCCGTTTCGTTCGCTAACAATGCATCTGCAAAAGTTGAAGTTAAGATGAGAATAGTGAATGATCTTAAACATTTGATCAAATTTGACAGCGAGGCATCAATTGAGACCGAAGGATTGGTGGGTAAAAAAATTGTTGCTATTACTCCCGGGTCCTCTGATGCTGCCGAAGTTATGAACGGCGGGGTTATAAAATCAAAAACACCGATGAACATTGCTAAAATTATTGAAGAGACGGAATCTGTAATGGGTTATATGAAAGATCTCACAAAAGATTTTTCTGAAATTTTTGCTAAAGTAAATCAAGGCAAAGGATCGATTGGTAAACTTGTGAATGATGAGCAGTTATATAAATCGGCTGTTAACGTTACACAATCCGCCGATAAAAGCATGAACACAATAACCAAACGATTGGATGAAATCTCAGATATCATAGTAAACACAAGCGGCAGTTTAAAATCTATCGTTGGTAATGTTGATGTTACAATAAATGATCTTCGAAATATTCTTTCAAATGTTAAAAACGGAGAGGGCGTTCTCGGTAAATTGATCTCGGATAAAAAAATGGCTGATTCTATAAGTTCCGTTATTCATAATCTCGTTAAGACCTCGGATCAAACACGCATTGCCACTTCAAGCTTGGCTGAGAATATGGAAGCGTTAAAACATAACTGGCTGTTCAAAAGTTATTTTGAAGAACGGGGATATTGGAATCAATCGGAATATGAAAAAGCGATTGATCTGCAATTAAGTGAGTTGAAGAAACAGCAGGAAGCTGTAGATCAGAAAATGAAAGAACTGAAGGAGCTGGAAACACGATTACAGAAAAAATAATTTCGAATTACAATATTCAATTTGAGATTTACAATTTTTCGCTTTAGTTAATAAATCGTAATTTGAAAATTGTAACTCGTAAATCATAAATAATTCATGTCAAAAAAACCCGATACAAATCCACAAGACAAAATAATAGTTAAAGGCGCACGTCAGCATAATCTTAAAAACATTTCGCTGGAAATTCCGCGCAATAAACTTGTAGTATTTACCGGCGTAAGCGGCAGCGGTAAATCTTCTTTAGTGTTCGATACAATTTATGCAGAAGGACAGCGCCGTTATGTTGAAAGCCTTTCTTCTTATGCGCGTCAATTCCTTGAGCGTATGAACAAACCGGAAGTGGATTTTATTTTTGGAATTTCTCCCGCCGTTGCAATTGAGCAGAAGACCGGGGCAAGAAATCCGCGCTCAACCGTTGGAACAAGCACTGAGATTTATGATTATCTAAGATTGTTCTATGCACGTATTGGAAAAACTATTTGCTTTAGCTGCGGCAAAGTTGTTAAGAAAGATACCGTAGCAACAGTTTCAGAATGGCTTGAAGAACAAAATGAAGAACATAAATTTTATCTCGGCTTCCCTATCCATTCCCATGAAGGAAGAACTATAAAAGAAGAAATGAATCTTCTTCGTAAAAAAGGATTCTTTAGAATTTTTGTTAAAGATAAACTTATTGATCTAAACGAAACAAAGACGCTTCCAAAATCAAAGCATGAAATAATTATAGTACTTGATAGATTTAAAATTAAAAAAGGGAAAGTGAGAGAATCGCTCGCCGAGTCAATGGAAGCGGCATTCAAAGAAGGCGAAGGGCGGTTAGCAATAATCAATGCTGATATAAATGAAATAAAAAAGTTCACAAAATTTTATGAGTGCTGCGGAATCCGCTACGAAGAACCCGAACCAAGATTTTTCTCTTTTAACAATCCGTTTGGTGCTTGTCCTGTTTGTCAGGGATTCGGTAAAACGATGGGCTACGAAATGGATCTTATCGTTCCAAATCCAAATCTGACTTTGATGGAAGGAGCTATCGCACCCTGGCGGACAGTTAAACACAGCAAATACCTGCGCGATCTTATCCGCAATAACAATAATAGAATTCCGCTTAATGTTCCTTTCAAAGATTTATCGCCGGAACAAGTTTCATATATAAAAGAAGGTTATAAAGGATTTGATGGCATAGACGGATTTTTCAAACATCTTGAAACAAAAACTTACAAGATGGGAATCCGGATTCTTCTAAGTAAGTACCGGGGATATACAACTTGCGCCGCATGCCGCGGCTCGCGTTTAAGGCGGGAAGCACTTCAAGTTCACATAGATGAAAAATCAATCCATGATATTGTGCTGATGTCTATTGAGAGAACGTTAATATTTTTCAAATTACTTTCGCTTTCCGATTATGAAAAATCTATCGGGCAGATAATTTATGATGAGATCGTAAAGCGCCTCACATTTTTAAATGATGTAGGATTAGGTTATCTCACCCTTGACCGTTTAAGCAGTACGCTTTCCGGCGGAGAAACGCAGAGAATAAATCTTGCAACTTCACTTGGCTCCGCTTTAATGGGAACGCTTTATGTCTTAGATGAACCGTCTATCGGTTTGCATCCGCGAGATAATGCCAAGTTGATTAACATTTTGAAATCTCTACGTGATCTTGGTAATACTGTCTTAGTTGTAGAACACGATCCCGAGATGATGAAAGAATCAGATTTAATTTTCGATATGGGTCCGCGTGCAGGAATAAACGGCGGGGAAATTGTTGCATCCGGTCCGTACAGTGAAATTATCCAAAATGAAAAATCTCTTACAGGAAAATATCTATCCGGTAAAGCCAACATTCAAATTCCCGCAAAACGTAATACAAAAGAAACCGAAGTAATTAAAATCAGTGGCGCCAGGGAAAATAATTTAAAAAATATTTCCGTTGAAATTCCTCTTAAGAAATTTGTTGTTGTAACAGGAGTAAGCGGTTCAGGAAAATCAACCTTGGTGCATGATATTCTTTACGGCGGAATTATTAAAATAAACGGCGGCAATCCTTCAAAACTCGGTAAGTATGATTCTATTGAAGGTTCGCGCTACATTGATGAAATTGAAATTGTAGATCAATCGCCGATTGGAAAATCTCCGCGGTCAAATCCAATCAGTTATGTAAAAGGTTATGAATTGATCCGCGAGCTTTTTGCAAATACACCTCAAGCCCGTTCGCGCGGCTACAAACCCGGTTATTTTTCTTTTAATGTACAGGGCGGAAGATGCGAAACTTGCCAGGGTGAAGGCGTAATTACAATTGAAATGCAGTTCCTTGCCGATCTTCATCTTGAATGCGATGACTGCAAAGGTACTAGATTTAAAAAAGAGACGAGAGAAATTACTTACCGCGGAAAAAATATTGTTGATGTTTTAAATATGACTGTTGATGAAGCAATAGATTTTTTTGAGAACAACAATAAAATTGTTTCCATACTTCAAGTTCTTTCGGATGTCGGTTTGGGATATATAAAACTCGGTCAGCCGTCAACAACACTTTCCGGCGGCGAAGCACAGCGTGTTAAACTCGCCTTGCATTTATCCCAGCAGAAAAAAAATCAGCATACACTTTTTATTTTTGATGAACCAACAACCGGTTTACATTTTGACGACATCGGAAAATTATTGAAATGTTTTCAGATGCTGATACAGAACAATAATTCCGTTGTTATTATTGAGCACAATCTCGATATTATTAAGTGTGCCGATCATGTAATTGATCTTGGTCCCGAAGCCGGAGAAAAAGGCGGTGAGATTGTTGCAGTTGGCACACCGGAGGAGATTTCTAAGCATGAAAGATCGCACACAGGTAGATTCTTAAAACATTATTTATGAAAGGTTAAAGTCATGACAAATAAATTAGTCATAAAAAAATCAGTAGAGATAAATGCAGATAAAACTAAAGTGTGGGATGCTTTGGTAAATCCTGAAAAAATTAAACTCTACTTATTTGGAACAGAAACTATCACAGACTGGAAAGTCGGCAGCTCAATTGTTTTTCAGGGTGTTTGGGAGGGTGTAATTTATAAAGATAAAGGTACAATCTTGAGATTTATTCCCGGACAAAAATTGAAGTATGATTACTGGAGTTCATTTTCAAAATTGGAAGATGTACCGGAAAATTATCAGCAAATCACGTTCGATATTATAAACCAGGGAGGGAAAACAATTCTTACCTTAACCCAGGAAAATATTCCTAATCAAGAGGCAAAGGAACATTCCGAATCAAATTGGGGAATGGTGCTTAACCAACTTAAGCAAATTGTTGAAAGTAATTGAAAGGAAAATTATGACTGCAAAATACTGGTTAATAAAATCCGAACCGGAAGTTTTTTCGATAGATGATCTTGCAAAAGCAAAGAATCAGACAACACACTGGGATGGTGTCCGCAATTATCAAGCGCGGAATTTTATCCGCGATGAAATGAAACTTGGTCATAAAGTTTTGTTTTACCACAGCAATGCCGAACCGAATGTTGTTGCCGGAATTTGTGAGGTTGTAAAAGAAGCTTATCCTGATTCCTCAGCATTCGATCCAAAGGATATTCATTATGATCCAAAAAGCAAAAAAGATTCTCCAACATGGTTCATGGTAGATATTAAATTTGTAAAAAAATTCGGCAGAGTAATTCCGTTAAGCGAAATCAAAGCAAATAAAAAATTACAAAAGATGAGACTTATTCAGCCGGGCAACCGCTTATCAGTAATGCCTGTAACTAAAGAAGAATTCGAAGAGGTTGAAAGAATGGCAAGTCGTTAAAGCCTTTCCTGCAAGGAAAGGCTTTAAGAACGTTCTCGTTTTTTAATTGCTTCAATTTCTTTTTTAAACTCATCATAAGATTTCCCGCCGGAAAGCAAAATCTTCTTATTCCCTTTTTCATCAAAAATAAAAGTTGCGGGCAAGGCGCCATTCCAATTTTTATCAAGAGAATTAATCAATTCTTCATCCCCTGAAAATCCATTAACATAATTTGTAAAATTGATATTGTTCGACTTTAAAAACGGAATAATTTTGGAATCAACTTCATCGGGAAAGTCAATACTTATACCTACAAACTCAATGTCTTTCATTTCATCTGCAAGTTTTACTATTGAAGGAAATTCTTCCCTGCAAGGAACACACCATGTAGCCCACAGATTTAGAAAAAGAATTTTCCCTTTTCTTTCTTTAATGAGTTTTGTGAGTTTTGTTCTGTCAATTGATTTTACTGCTATCTTTCCGGACTGCTGCGGATATATTTCAGCAGAATTAAAAAATAAAATGATTATTAAGAGTGATATTGATCTTAACATGAATTAGTTCACTCTTTTAATTGAACAGCCAAAAGCTTTTGTCTCTGATACAGAGACTTTTTTCCCGGACAGAATTTCATCTAATGCTGTACGTAAATCTTTGCTCTTCACATCAGATTCGCGGCGGCCATCATCTATTCTACCGTGGTATAATATTTCCGAGTTGCTACTTAACACATAAATCTCGGGAGTAAACGAGGCATTAAATTTATCGGCAACAACATTATTGAGATCTTTCAGAATAATAAAATCAAGCTTGTTGGATTTCGCGTGTCCTTTTATTTCATCAACACTCTCTTGTTTATTGGAATTAATTCCTAAAAATGTAACACCTTTTCCTTTATAATCTTGATAGAGTTGAGCCATACGGGAATTGTAAGAGTTTGATACCGGGCATTGGGTTGCAATGAACATTACAACTACGGCTTTAGAATTTTTGAAATCACTAAGTTGATACTCTTTACCGTTATAATCTTTCAACTTAAAATTTTCTGCCTTTTTTATATCACTTGCAAAAGAAGTTTGTGATATTATTACCGTAAACAGTAAAAAAGTAAACAAATAATTTATTTGATTTTTCATTTTAGGCCTTTCTATTGTTGATTTATATACCGATTAAAACATATTCAGCGTTATGTTAAAGATCAATAGTAAATCAGTTAAGAATTGTTAAGGAATATTTTTTACACTCTCCTTATATGAACGTTACTTGATTAAAAAATGTTCATTATTTATTAACTGAAAGGTTATTATGAAAAAAATATTCTCCTTAGGTGTTTCAGTGATACTCTTGTTCTTTTCGTGCAATTTAGCACAGTCACAATTGCAATTTGAATCTGCTTTTCCAAATCTAACTTTCCAGCAGCCTGTTGATATACAAAATGCCGGAGACGGTTCTAACAGAATTTTTGTGCTGGAGCAACGGGGTGTAATTTCCGTTTTCCGGAATAGCCAAAACACTTCTTCAATGAAAACCTTTCTGGATATAAGCGATAAAGTTCTGAGCGGAGGCGAACTCGGTTTGCTTGGTTTAGCTTTCCATCCGGATTACAAAAGCAACGGATATTTCTTCGTTGATTACACAACAGATAATCCACGCAGAACAATTATATCTCGATTTAAAGTGAGTGCAATTGATCCCGATATGGCAGATCGGAATAGTGAAGTAATTTTATTAGAAATAAATCAGCCGTATTCAAATCATAACGGCGGGCAAATTTCATTTGGTCCCGACGGATATTTATATATTTCACTTGGTGACGGCGGATCGGCAGGAGACCCTCAGAACAATGCACAGAATCTTTCATCGCTCCTTGGAAAGATTTTACGAATTGATATAAACAAAAAAAGCGGCTCTCTTAATTACGCAATTCCACCGGATAATCCTTTTAAAGGGAATGCTTCAGGCTACCGCGAAGAAATTTTTGCTTACGGTTTAAGAAATGTCTGGCGTTTCAGCTTTGATTTTAGCACCAATAAAATTTGGGCTGCAGATGTCGGACAAAATGCATGGGAAGAAATTGACTTAATTGAAAAAGGCGGAAATTACGGATGGCGGTGTTATGAAGGGAATCATTCTTACAACACCAGCGGATGCACTGCAAATAATTATATTAAACCGATTTGGGAATATGGTCATAATTCGGATGGCGGATTAAGTATTACAGGCGGATTTATTTACAAAGGGAAAGATGCATCCGAGCTATTAGGAAAATATATTTATGCTGATTATGTGAGCGGAAAAATTTGGTCGTTGGAACTTAACGGATCTAATGTTAATAATACTTTTATTTTCGCATCAGCCGGTTCAATTTCAACTTTTGGTCAAGATGAAAATAAAGAACTTTACTTTGCTAATTATGCAAATGGTAAAATTTATAAATTCAAAGGTACGCCGGTTACTAAAGTCGGGCAGGCTGATCTTCCCACAGAATTTCAACTAAAACAAAATTTTCCAAATCCATTTAATCCGGAAACTGTTATCAGTTATCAGTTGGCAGTTAACAGTCTTGTTACATTGAATATATACGATGTACTGGGAAAGGAAATTGTAACATTGGTCAACGAGGAACAGAAAGCCGGGTTTTATAATGTGCATTTTGATAGTGAACGGACAACAAATAATTCACCTTTATCCACCGGAATTTATTTTTATACATTAATGATCCCCGGATTCACACAAACAAAAAAAATGATTTTATTAAAATAATCTCAATTAGTTTTTACTTAAGTAATCGCTGCAAATTTTTTTCATGGCAGTATTGGACGAGTTAAAAGCCCAGATTATAGAACCGCCTTTTGTGCCTGCTGTAAGATCACCAAGCAAGAATAATCCTCTTACCGATGTTTCATAATGTTCTTTTATAATCGGCTCGGCTCCATCGAATTCAATTCCGATCATCTTCAGGAAATTATTTGGCGTGGTGCCACCCAAAGCATAGACAACAAAATCAAAAACTTGTTCACCAAATCTTTCCTCTTGAAATTTTACATAAGGTTTTCCGTTCATATCCTCTACAGCAACAATACTTGACCCAAGGAATATTTTTACTTTTTCTTCTTTCTCAAGTTCAAGCAGACTTTCACGGTTAATTTCGTTCATTCTGGTAAATTCATTTTTGCGGTAACTAAGAAAAACTTCATTTCCATTCTGAACCAAGTACTGGCAATATTCCGAAGCAGAGTCGCCGCCGCCTACAATCAAAACCTTTGAATTTCTAATCTCAACCGAAGTAACATCAAACAAAACTTTATCCCTTAGTGTTGCCGGAATTTTATATTCCGGTTTGTTTGGTTTTCCCAGTATTCCAATTGCGATTGTAACAATTTTACAATGATATTCTCCTTTATCGGTATAGACAATAAATGATTTGTCTTCGTTCTGATGTAGTTTCCAAACAGTTTCTCCGTAATGAACAACAAGCTGATTATCTAATATTGCTTTGTCTAAGTAAGAAATAGTTTCATGTTTTGTCATATCAAGAATGCACATGACTCCCGTACACTTTGCTTCGAATCCTTTATAATTTGCCGAAACAAGTTTTGATTCAGGATAGTACTTTTTAATCGAAAAAGAATGTTCATCCGCCTTTTCAATTAAAAGAATTTTTGATTGATCAACTCCGGCATGACGGGCCTCAACTGCCATGCTTATTCCCGCCGGACCCGCGCCGATGACTAATAAATCATACATTAATTCACCCTTACTATTTTTTGAACATGAATTTGTTTTATTTGTCTGAAATTTAACAAAAAACCGAGAGAGAAAATTATCACTTTGCGTTTAATCCTTAAACTTTTGAAAACCGCTTTTCGTAAGTTTATAGCAAATTATTACAAGAGAAATGAAAACTTATAAATACTCAATTTTCTGGAAAGTGCTTTACCGTTACGGAAATATTCCGCTAACTTTTTTCTTATTAATCTATTTGGTTACATCGGTAATAGGTTTACTTTCACATTGGTACTTCATTTTTCTCTTCTTCATCAATTTATTGATCATCATTTGGCTCAATAAATATTATATTAAGACATACAAGCTGTTCCCATTCGAAATTTCCGCCGACAATGAAAAAATTATCTGTAAAAACTTTTTACTTAGTAAAAAAGAAGTTGTACTTAGGATGGAGGATATAGACAAATTAACCGGCGGAATATTTTCTGGTTACCAAACTCGGCCGGTTTACATCCATGATTCAAAACAAAATATTACGATTGGTTTATATGCAAATGTGGGTAAGTTTCCTGAATTGCTTAAAACTATTTTACAAAATATTAGAGAAGATTTATATAAAGACCTTGTGGAAAGGATTACCGAACTAAGAAACAAAAAATGATCATATTAAGAAAAGCCCATCATTTGATGGGCTTTCTTTTTGTAACAATTACTTTTTATAAATAAGAATTGCGTCTTTTGCTTGTTTAGCAATTCTGAATTTAACAACTTTTTTTGCCGGGATCTGAATTGTTTCACCAGTTTTTGGGTTTCTTCCTAGTCTTGCTTTTCTATCAACAAGAACTAACTTACCCAAACCGGGAATAACAAAAGCTTTTTTTGCTTCATGGTAAGCGAGAACAACTAATTCCTGAATAAATTCTCCGGCTGCTTTTTTGCTTAATCCGGATTTCTTTGCCATGTGTGTTAACAGTTGGCTTTTTGTCATAGACATATTGTTGCCTCTTATTATTTGTGGATTAATTTCGCTTGAAATTTAGTATTTTTTTAATTGAAAACAAACACTTTTCGTCGTTTGTAAACATTTTGATTTAGGGCTATACCTCGATATCAGGCAATAGATTTGGGGGTAAAATCTTGATAGAAAACTTCTTTTGTTTGAAAAATTATAAAGATTATTTTGTAAATGAATTTATGAACTGCCGACAGAAAAAATATTTTCGAAAAGAAATTTTATTAGTACTTCTTTTTTTTTCAAATCAACTTTTTGCCTTTGATGATTTCCAAGTTAAGAACGAAAAAACTTCTGCCGATTCGCTGATAAATAAAATTACTATCCCCAAAGATTCAACTTCAGCGGTCAAACAGATAAAAGGTTCAAGTCTCTTACAAATTTCCTCCTTACTCGATGAAAATTTCAAAACTTCAATTATCAGCAAAAAGTCTTTAGAATCAACCGATTATAGAACCACAGCTGATTTTTTTGTTAATGTTCCATTTGGATTTGTGAGGGATCTTGGATCAGTAGGCCAGCCAAACGAAACTTTAATTTACGGACAGGGATTTGGAGCTGTCTCTTTCCTATCAGACGGTATAGCCATCAACAATAGATTATCTAATGCACTTGATCTTAACTTATTTCAATCAGAAAGTATTGATTCGATCGAAGTGATTCCTCTTGCCCGCGGATTTTTATACGGCGGGATGAATAATCCTGTTTCAGTAAATTTTATTTCCCGGCAGCCGGAATTACGCAAGCCATCCTCGCGAATCAAGTATTATCAAGCTCCAAACAGCGAAGGTATGATAGATGGAATCTTTAATATTTCTCCCTTTAAACGGTTAAATGCTTACTTCGAAATAACAAATCAAAGTATCAATCCAATTTACACAAGCCCTTATGTCCAGGGGGAAAAAATAGGCACGGACTTTAGCAACTGGCTTGGAGTGTTGCGGCTTAGTTACATGCTCTCTAAAAATATAAACATAATTGCAAGCTACAGATATGTCCAAACTAACACACAATTATTCGGCGGAGTTGATGCTGATTCGATTAACCGTTCTAATCCTCCATCTCAATTTGAATCTATCTTATACGATAAATTTCGTGCACCGGTAAGGTTTTCTAACCGTTATCAAAAGGCTTCGGGGCATAATTTTAATTTGAGAATGCTTGGGAATTTTATTGAACATTCCCCGACAGATATTTCTTTTTATTATCAAACCAATCTTACGGAATTCAGACAAAATGAAAGCAGCTCTATATTTCAAAATAATGCATCAATAATTTTTGATGATAATGAACATAGAACATTCGGTACAAGTTTACGTCAGGATATAAATATTAATATTATTAAACTAACATCGATCACTAATTTTGAAAAATCTAAATTCCTTACACCACTTTTATCTCAAGAAATAAATAAATCACTCTTTTCAACAACAGCAATAGTTAGTTTCGACTTGATAAATAAAGCATTCAATCACTCTCTCTTTGCAAGATATTTAAACTACTCGCAAGATAATTTCTTCGGCTTCGGTGCAGATGCTACAATTTCTTTGGATCAATTATTTAGCTTTTATGTGGGGTTTTCTTCGTTCGAAAAACCTAGAACAATCTGGGAAGAACGTTTTGTATTACCAACTATTCAATCCGGCAAACAAAAAATTACTTCATTTGAGCTTTCAGCAAACTTGAAGAATGCATTTGTCAATGCAACTGTCGGCTATTTCAATAAATCAACGACGAACTTTTTGCTTCCTGCTATGTTAAATGAAGGTAATGTTCAAAATGATAAAGTTATTTACTCATTTGTAAAGGATATTAAACTTCAAGGAGTAAATTTAAAACTGGATCTAAGTATTTGGAAAATTCTATTAAGCGCAAATACAAGTTACTATTTCTCTTCAGATGATAGACATAATTACAATCTGCCCAATTTTTCATTATATGGCGGTATTTATTATGCCGATACTCTTTTCAACAAAAACTTACATCTGAAATCCGGATTTAATTATTTCTCAATCGGAGAAAGGGATTTTACTTCAATTGATTTGGAAAAAAATATTTCCACTAATTTTTTGTATGATCCTACTTCACAAAACGTTTCATTAATTTCACCCTTGTCAATATCCACTTCATTCCAATTAGATTTCTTCCTCGCAGGAAAAATTCAGAACTCGGCAACGGTTTATTTCATTTTCGAAAATCTTTTAAATGCTAAATATTTCATAGTCCCTTATTATCCCAAGCAAGCCCGCGGTATTCGTTTCGGAGTGGCGTGGAACTTCCTTGATTAGCAGTTTATCCATACCTAACTTTACGCCCAAAATATTTCACTAACTTTTTATCACTTTAAGTTTATAGAGTTCTATCATGAAACTTCACACGCTAATTTCTCTTTTTCTTTTAACCATTAGTTTAACTGCTCAGACTGTTGTAACCACAACACCGACTTACCCAACACAGACCGATCAGATTACAATTAGATTTGATATTACGAATGCTAATCCATCTGATAAACCTACTCTTTCTGGATTTGTAGGTGATGTCTATACTCACACTGGTGTAACAATAAAAACCGGGAGTGGTGTACCACAGCGCTGGCAAAAAGTAATTGGCAGTTGGGCAGACAATAGCGTTCAACCGAAACTGACTTATAAAAGTTATAATGTTTATGAGCTTACAATTACCAATCCAAGAACTTTTTATACACGCGGCACTAATGTTGTACAACCTTACGAAAACATAACTGAGCTATGTTTTGTACTAAGGAATCCCGATGGCAGCAAAAAGACAGAAGATATATTCGTTCCACTTTATTCTTCGGGAATTTCAATAATATTTAATACACCGACTGTAAATGTTTCATTTGGCGATCCCATGCGTTCGCCCGTTTTTGTTTCTGAAGGCGGGAATGTTCCAATTTCTATT
>Ga0172367_10005404_pt1 | contig 15439 bp, 12 predicted proteins | sample Lak10m_FD_114542 | JGI IMG/M metagenome (GOLD analysis project Ga0172367, IMG submission 114542) | Freshwater microbial communities from Kabuno Bay, South-Kivu, Congo - kab_022012_10m | ecosystem: Environmental > Aquatic > Freshwater > Lake | place: Democratic Republic of the Congo: South-Kivu... | reverse complement strand
TCTGACTTCGAGCGCTATTGGAAGGATCAGGGCGCGGAGTATGTCGTCATTCGACGTTTGCATTCTCACTCAGGGGCTGTCATCAAGGTCGCCGATATTGGCCGCGCCAACCAGAATCTGAATAGTCGCCGCCCATGTCTTTACCCCTGGGAGCGAGTCACCATTAATGCGCGCGGCGATTTGTCCTTCTGCCCCTCCGATTGGGTGCATGGCTCTTATGTTGCAGACTATCGCAACACCAGCATTCATGCCGAATGGCAAGGCGAATTCTATAGGCGTCTGCGTGACGCACATTTGAACAACGACTACGGCAACCACGCGTTTTGTGGTCAGTGCCCTGACTGGGCGGCAACACGATGGCCGCACGAAGGGCGTAGCTACGCCGACATGGTTGAAGACTTTATCCAACGGGAAAATCCATCCAATGAATAGCACAACGAAACCGATCGCCACACAAATCGAAGAGGCGGTTAAAGACATTCCAGGTTGGTCACCCATTGATCAGCTGTTGAGCCTTTTTACACTGGCCTTGTCTAGTTCGCACTTACAAGGCGATATTCTTGAGCTGGGATCATGGTGCGGGCGTTCCGCTGTCGCGCTCGGTATGGCTGCTCGCCTGACGGGAGACACGAAAGTTCACTGCGTGGATCTCTTCCCCGAGAAAACTGACTGGTATCAGAACGCTGATGGCACTTACTCGTTCTCAGTAACTTTGGATGGGAAGATCCACGGCGCGTATCAGGACCAAACGGTTTGGGAGGAGCCGTTTAAGCGTGATATTGCAACGATGTATGAGCGCTGGCCGGGAACTATTGATGCATTCAATCATTTTGTCCATATAAATGGATTGAGTGACTGCATCACAGCGTATAAAAAGGATTTAATGGCATTTGCTTCAGAGGCTCCTGCAGATCTTCGCTTGCGACTCGCCTTTATTGATGGCGATCACAGTTTTGATGCGGTTTGTACAGATATCGAGATCGTGGAGCAATTCTTGTTGCCGGGCGGGTGGATTTGTTTTGATGATGCATTTTCATCTTATGAAGGTGTCAATCGGGCAATCCAGGCAAAGATTCTGAAAAGTGGCAAATATCGCTTGTGTCAACAGTTGACTCGGAAGTTTTTTGCGGCTCAAAGAATCTAAAATGAAAGGGTTGAGAGTCGCCGCTATTCAGTCCTCATTCATCCCATGGCGGGGATATTTTGATTTCATTGCCAATGTGGATTTATTTGTCTTTTTAGACGATGTCCAGTACACGGTTCGCGACTGGAGGAATCGAAATAAGATCAAAACCCAGATGGGTGTTGAGTGGCTGACTGTTCCGGTGATTCATGACCATCGTTCGCAACTGGTGACTGAGACGCGGATATGCTACGACGTCCCGTGGGAGAAGAAACACCGAGGTGCGTGGTCAGCCAACTATCGTGCTGCGCAGTACTTTTATGAAGTAATGCAGTTGGTGGGAAATCTTGAAAAGACTCAAGATTCGACAATCAGCGAATTTAATATCCGCCTCACGCGAAGAATATGTGAGTACCTTGAAATCAAGACCCCGATGATTCTTTCCAGCGAACTGTCGTTGCAAGGCAGCAAGACTGAGCGGTTGATTGATTTGCTAAGGAAACTGAACGCCACCACATACCTGAGTGGTCCCAGCGCCGATGCTTATCTAGACAAGCATCTGTTCCGACAGAATGGCATCCGTCTGGAATACAAATCTTACGACTACGCACCGTATCCTCAGCTTTGGGGCGATTTCATCGGTGAGGTGACCGTGCTTGATCTGATAGCTAATTGTGGGCCGGATGCCAAGAACCTAATCCGCACTCGTACCCCTGACCAAGTGGTAATTGAATGAAACAGCTATCCATCGCTATCTTCGGCAATACCAACAATTACCTTTTGTTACTGGCGCAAGGGTTGAGGGCACTAGGCCATAACGTACGCTTGTTGATCAACCGCAAGGAAGTGCTCCACCGCCCTGAAGCTCGCTACCCTGAGTGGGCCATGGGCTATCCTGACTGGATTGTCGATTGCTCAAACATCACAGATGAGGATATCGCTTACCGCACGCCGGCGATCGACAGTGCAATTCACCACCTTACGCACAACGTTGATCTCGTCATTCTGAATGACTCTGGACCTGCCTTGGCAGGTTATCTGCGATCTCCGCATGTTGTTGTGCTGACAGGCTCGGACTTGGCCTATTACGCCAGTTTTTCGTCGCTGCAGCTACGTACAGGCATGTGGGACCCCGAGTTCAAGCGCTCTCCGCAGGGGCGTCGTTATTTGATGCAGTTCTCGGATGCTGTGGCACGCCAGCGTGACGGCATTCTTGCAGCCGACGTTGTTTGCTACGGGCAGCGAGGGTTGGTTCCTACGGGAGATGCGCTACTTGACGAGATTGGGGTGCAAGATCGACGTCGTTTGATGCTGCACTTCTCCAACACCATAGATCTGCAGCCAAAACCAGCCCCCAGGAATGAGCGTCTCAAGATTCTTTGCGGCAGCAGGATAGTCTATCTACCGGACAATAATCCAGCGTTAAGCGCGATGGATTTCAAGGGTACGGATGTCCTGATCAATGGCTTCGCCTTGTATCTCAAGGCCGGGGGGCAAGGGGTATTGCGTTTGCCCAGGAAAGGGCAGGATTTGGATGCTGCCATTTCGCTGATCGCTGACCTTGGTATAGCAACCAGTATCGACTGGCTGGATGAAATGCCCTTGTCCCGTTTTTATGAAGAAATGGCGGCAGCAGATTTGATCTGTGATCAGTTCGGCACTTCCTTCCCTGGCATGGTGACCACAGATGCGTATGCCTTGGGCCGTCCGGTAATGGCCAATCTTCGCAACGAGATTTTTGAGCAACGCTTCTCTGAACCTCTGCCGGGGTTTAACGCAGTTACGCCAGAGCAGATTTGCGAGCATCTTGAACGCTTAGAGGACGATCGGAATTTGCTGTTGAAAATGGGGGAGAAAAGTCGCCTCTATGCGGAGCAGTTTTTGTCCCCGCAAAAAATGGCGGAGCAGTTGATTGCCCGAATGGAGGGTTAATGTTTAGCGTAGAGTTTTTGCATGTTATTCGAGAGTTCGAATACAAGAAGATAATAGGCCGCTTCAATCCCGGTGCTCGGGTGCTTGAAATTGGAGGGGGGACGGGATACCAAGCCAAGCGCTTGACAGAGGATGGATATTCTGTCGAGTCAATCGACATACCGGATTCGAATTATGCCGGCCAGCACGAGTTTCCTGTGCGGCCTTACGATGGCAGGAATATTCCATTTCCTGACGGCAGTTTCGACATTGTTTTTTCTTCAAATGTCCTCGAACATGTTTCGGACTTGCCGTACCTGCAAACAGAAATCAAGCGGGTTTTAAGGCCGGGCGGTGTATGTGTCCATCTGATGCCAACCGGGGCTTGGCGGTTCTGGACAAACATCGCCCACTACGCTGAGTTGATGCAACGATTGGCTGGACTGGCACCAAGACTGATTCCCAATGGGTTTTCTAAGCATGCGCTAAGAGATTCATTGAGTGTCTTGCGTTTAATGGCTGGTACTGCCAAGCACTATGCCATCGTGCCACGGCATGGCGAGACTGGAAATGCCTTGACCGAGATATTCACGTTTAGCGCACTGTATTGGAAAAAGCAGTTTTCAAAAGCGAGTTTCATAATTGACGAGGCAACGCCAAGTGGCCTCTTCTATACGGGGCATATGGTTCTTGGGCCAAAACTGTCAATAAGCTCTAGGCAGAAACTGGCGAAATGGTTGGGTAGTGCTTGCGTAATCTATCTTGTTCGCCCCATCTAGCTCTGTCGTGAGTTCATTAAGTAATTCAAAGATCGTCCGGTTAGCCTCTCGTCTTGCGAGCGCAGACATCGCTTGGCTTTGGCATCGTCTGCGCCTTGCGCTTGGCCTGCGTGGTTTGATTCCTCGACCTGTTCCTCTTGTTTCAAGAGGTGTGGATGCTGGCGGTAAACAACAGCGAAACGAAGAAACTTCCCCTCGTGTTCTTGTCTTCTCGCACAACCTTGAGCGCGAAGGCGCATCAATCAGTCTGAAGGAACTGGTCTGCGGGTTAAAAGGCCGTCACGGGATTTTGTCAGAGGTTATCGCGTTTGGTGACGGTCCTCTTCGGCTCGAATATGAAAAGCACGGCATCCCGGTTGATGTGCTGCCGAGTGTGCTTCATCGCATTTCCACAAAAAGGCGACTAGACCGAGAAGTAAAGCGGCTCGCAAATCGAATCCATGCCTCTTCAGCAGATGTGGTGTTCGTCAATACGTTGCTGAACTTTCCTGCTGTGCTGGCGGCTGAGGAGGCCGGGGTTCCCTCGGTTTGGAATCCCAGAGAGAGCGAGCCCTGGGACAGTTATTTCCGTTTTCTCCCCGACCCTGTGGCTCAGCAAGCAATTGCAGCGATTGGCTTGCCGAGGTATGTGGTGTTCGTGGCGGAGTCGACGCGCGCGGTCTGGAAAGATTTTGAGCGGGTAGCCAACTTCAAGGTGATTCACAACGCGTTGAACCTTGATCGCTTTATAGAATCAACGCCCAACGACAAAGCGAGCGTGCGTCGGTATTTGGACTGGTCTGCTGATGAAGTGGTGTTTTTATGTGTGGGAACTCTCTGTGAGCGCAAGGGGCAACAGGATGCCTTGCTAGCACTTGAGACAATTGCTGACCGATTGAAGGCCAAAGTACGGTTGGTTTTCGTCGGCGATGCCAGCGAGCGCTACGGTCAAGCACTACGACATGCTGCATTGCGGCTTCCAGAAAATGATCGGATACGTGTTTGCTTTGATGCGCCCACTGCGCACATCGGCAATTATTACTTCGCGGCGGACGCATTCTTGCTATGTTCCCGGGTGGAAAGTTATCCGAGGGTGATCCTTGAAGCGCTGGCGTTCGGTTTGCCCATTATTTCAACTCCCGTCTTCGGTGTGGTGGAGCAGATTCCCGACGTTGCCGATGCGTTCTTCTATCCGCCCGGTGATGTCGTGCAACTTAGTGAGCGGATGCTGGAAGTCGCCAATGATCCCATGGTGCGCCAACGGTTAAGCGATAGTTCCAAAGCAAGGTTTGCTGAAATGCCGAGCTTTGATCAAATGTTGCAGTCCTATGAAAGCATATTGCGAAACGCCGGCAAATACGTCGCCTGATCGGCAGCGTGCTGTTGTCATGCTTGCATAGAATCCACCATCGCACTCTCTGAGATGATCGCTCCTCGCGCGGCATTGGGCGCATTGAATAGATGCCTCCTGCGACTGGAGCACTACTGTAAGCAGCGCATCACGGTGCCTCAATAATTTCCGCATGCTTCCGCATCAACCCGTAGGCGTTATTGAGGAAAGTTCGATGGAGTGCTACACTCCACCACTTGATGTTGGCATCGCCAAGTTTATCGATTGGGTGCGCGCATATTACAAATATACAAATTAGGCGAGGTTATTCATGAAAATCACCGTTATTGGTACCGGCTATGTCGGCCTCGTTTCGGGCACTTGTCTGGCCGAAGTCGGCAACGACGTACTCTGTCTCGATATCGACCCGGCCAAGATCAACACGCTCAACGAAGGAGGTATACCAATCTTCGAACCGGGCTTGTTAGAGATGGTGAAACGCAACGTCGCAGCCGGTCGCCTGCACTTCACCACCGACGTCGACCGTGCCGTGCAGCACGGCACACTGCAGTTCATCGCTGTCGGCACGCCGCCTGATGAGGATGGCTCAGCAGACCTGCAATACGTTGTCGCAGCCGCGCGCAACATCGGCATGCGCATGACCGATTACAAGGTGGTGATTGACAAGAGCACAGTACCGGTCGGCACCGCCGACAAGGTACGCGCTGCGCTGGCCGAGGAGTTGCAGAAACGCCAGATCGACATTCCGTTCAGCGTCGTTTCCAACCCCGAGTTTCTCAAGGAAGGCGCAGCCGTTGAGGATTTCATGCGCCCCGACCGTATTGTCGTTGGCGCTGAGGACGAGCGCGCGATTAATCTGATGAAGGCGCTTTATGCACCTTTTCAGCGCAATCATGAACGGCTGATAGTCATGGACGTACGTTCTGCCGAGCTCACTAAGTACGCCGCCAACGCCATGCTGGCGACACGTATCAGTTTTATGAACGAACTGGCCAACCTCGCTGAAAAGCTCGGCGCCGACATCGAAATGGTGCGCCAGGGCATCGGCTCCGATCCGCGCATCGGCTATCACTTTCTCTATCCAGGATGCGGTTATGGGGGTTCATGTTTCCCAAAAGACGTGAAGGCACTGATCGCGACCGCCAAAGAAAATGGTCAGGTTCTTAAAGTGCTTACTGCTGTTGAAGATGCCAACGATGCACAAAAAAAGGTATTGCCGGAAAAGGTGAAATCGATTTTCGGTGCAAATCTCGAAGGTAAGCGATTTGCTCTGTGGGGGCTTGCCTTCAAACCGAATACCGATGACATGCGAGAGGCTCCATCGCGCTCCATCGTCGCTGACCTTGTCGCCGCTGGCGCTACGGTGATTGCCTACGATCCAGTCGCCATGCACGAAGCGCGGCGAGCATTTTCGGATCAACACGTCATAACTTTCGCCGAAAATCCTTTAGCAGCTTGCGAAGGTGCAGATGCTCTTCTGATTGCGACCGAGTGGAAAGAATTCCGCAGCCCGGACTTTGATGCCATTAAAAAAGCGCTCAAGTCCCCTCTCATTTTTGACGGGCGAAATCTCTATGACCCAAGTGTGCCACAAGCGCTTGGCTTCGAATATTTCGCGATTGGCAGAAAGTCTGGAATTTAATCTATGTGCGGTATCGCCGGTGCCCTAGTCACCCAATCTTCACGCGTTAACCTTGATCTCGCTCCATTGGTTGAACGCATGGTAGGCGCCATCAAACATCGCGGACCTGATGACGTAGGCGTTCACGTACGAGACGGCGTGGGCTTGGGTCATGCGCGGCTTTCTGTCATAGATCTTTCAGAAGCAGGGCATCAACCCATGATGACCGGGGACGGGCGGGTGCGAGTCGTTTTCAACGGTGAGATCTATAACTTCAAAGAGTTACGAGCCGAACTTTCCCTACAGGGGTATCACTTTAAAAGCCATACGGATACCGAAGTCATCCTCAACGGCTACCACCTCTGGGGGAAAGCGGTTTTCTCGCGCCTGAGAGGCATGTTCGCAATCGCATTATGGGACGCTAGCAACGACGAGATCATCCTGGCGCGTGATCGAGTCGGAAAGAAACCACTGTTCTACGCTTGGCATGAGGGCGTTCTTCTGTTTGGCTCCGAGATCAAGGCCATCTTGGCTTGTCCTGGCTTTTCTAGAAAGCCGGAGTTGGAGGCCATACATCACTACCTGTCTTTGCAGTACGTTCCTGCGCCTTGGTCTGCATTCGAGGGAGTGAAGAAGGTTCCCCAAGCCAGTTATATGGTTGTGTCGCGTGGCGGCACGACCAGCGTTCATAACTATTGGAAGCTGCCGCAACCTAGTGAGGCGAAGTATCACCCTGGTCAAGAGTTGCAGGAAGAGCTTGTCTCACTGCTTGATGAGTCGGTCCGACTACGGATGATTTCTGATGTTCCACTGGGAGCGTTTCTGTCTGGAGGCGTGGACTCGTCTGCCGTTGTCGCCATGATGTCTCGCCATTCCAGTGGGCGCGTTAAAACATTCTGTATTGGCTTTGACGAAGCCGAATACGACGAACGTGCTTATGCCCGAATGGTGGCGGAACGTTACGACACAGATCACCATGAGATGGTTGTTCGGCCAAACGCAATGGAGATTTTGCCCAAGCTGATTTGGCACTACAACGAACCTTTTGCCGATCCTTCAGCGGTTCCGACCTATTACGTCTCTGAAATTGCGCGAAGGCACGTGACGGTTGCACTGAATGGGGATGGTGGTGACGAAAGTTTTCTCGGCTATGGGCGATACAAACAGTGTCTTCAAACCGAATGGATTAGTCGGTTGCCTCGCTCGCTAAGGCGGTTGAGTACGCATCTCGCGAAAGCGATACCGTTAAGTATGGAGCAGCATCGCATTCCGCGCGTCGCACGACGGTGGCTTTCGTACGTCAGCGAGAAAGACTCCAGACGCTATGCGCCATCAATGGCCTACTTTTTTGAGCAGGACAAAGCGAATGGATACGACGAGAAGCTGATTCCCCATCTGCGCTCCTCGTCACTGGATCTTCTGGAGAGATATTTTGCGGAATCGCCTTCATACGTTGGCGGGGCAGCTTGGGCGGATATCCACACTTATTTGCCAGACGATCTGTTGGTCAAGGTCGATATCGCCAGCATGGCGCATAGCCTAGAAGCGCGTTCCCCCTTGCTCGATCACACCTTGATGGAATGGGCGGCACGTATCCCTGCTTCACAGAAGATGGCAAACGGCGAGACGAAAAGCATTCTGAAGTCAGCCATGGAGCCCTATTTGCCGCATGACGTCCTTTACCGGCCGAAAATGGGCTTCGGCGTTCCGATCGACCATTGGCTCAAAGCTGAGATGAAAGACTTTGCATACGACACGCTATTGAGTACCCGAGCGCGGCAGCGAGGCCTGATCAAACCGGATTTTGTTCGCACAATGCTTGACGAGCATTGCGACGGGCTTAGGTCTCACCACACACGCTTGTGGGCGCTGCTCATGCTCGAGTTGTGGTTCGAAATGTGGATTGATTCGGCTGAGCCCCCCCTAACGGCGCCATCATCAATGGCAGGGTGGCACTAGCGATGGCGATTCCACTCTGGCGATTGATTGCGGGCGGCTTGCGCTCCTTGATAGTGACGCCACCCGTGGGGACGGGTGGAACGGTGTCGGCTCGCTATTGCTATTCGGTATTCATGCGTCACCGAGTGATCGCAGCACAATACGGTATGACGCAGCCGCCCTCGACCGTTGTCGAGCTGGGGCCAGGAGACAGTCTCGGGATTGGCCTGATGGCGATCCTGACAGGATCCCAGCACTACATCGCTATTGATGCCGTCAGGCATGCAAATACGGCAACAAATCTGGCGGTGTTTGACGAGTTGGTAACGCTATTAATGAATCGGACGCCAATCCCTTTTGACGGTGAATGCGCAGCGATCAGACCGGAATTGATTGAATATGGGTTTCCACACGTGTTATTCGATCAGGATTACTTAAGTGCAGCGCTCTCAACGCAGCGGTTGAGCGCGATTCGCCAAGCGTTAATAAATCCGAGTCGTGATGGATTGATCCAGTACTACGCACCACTGGGTGAGATGAGCGGCATTTCAGCAGGAAGCATCGACTGGATATTTTCGCAAGCGGTCTTAGAGCATGTGGATGAGCTTGAGGAAACCTATCGCCAGTGTTTCAGATGCCTGAGATCAGGTGGTTTCATGACGCATCAAATTGATTACCAGTGCCATGAAACCGCTAAAGAATGGAACGGGCACTGGGGATATCCGAACTGGTTATGGGTGCTGATGCGCGGTCGTCGCCCCTGGTTTGTTAATCGCTTGCCTCATTCTGTTCAACGGAAATTGCAAGAAGGCACTGGGTTCAGCATTCTTGCCGAAATATTGCAAAAAGGTGTACCTGGTATCAAACGATCGCAGTTATCGACACAGTTTAGAGGCCTCTCCGATCAGGATTTTGTCACGGCGGGAGCCATGCTCGTTTCGCGAAAGGGCTTGGTATCGTGAATAAAAAACTACAAGAAGCGATTGAATATTGCGACCAAGCAGGCATCCGGCAAGCTATTTTTGCCGTTCCATTCCAACTGAGCACTAGAGATGCCTTGGCGCTGAAAGCTGCTACACCATGTAAAGGCATGGTGCTCCATCATCCGCCGCCCGAACTGACCTCAACCTCAACCAGTCAGTGGCTAGGTTCCTTTGCCACTCCGGGCGACTGGCAGTTGCCAACAGCAAAAGGCACCCTTATATTCGTTGGCTCCCAGCTAATGCTAACGCGTAAAATGGCGCTCAGGGCTTTACGTTCTGGGCGCCTAAGTGTTGTCTGCAAAATCAATGGGCAGTTTCAGCACCTCAAACTCCATCGCTTTCTGCTATGGCGAGCAGGCGAAAAGCTGCATCGTCATATCCGCCAACTACCCCATGACAGTCTCGCTCGAAAGAGTTTGTATGGCTTTGCCAGCGTCCCATTAGTCAAAAAAGTCTGGACAAAAGCCTTCAAACGAGGAGCATCTTCGATTGGCGTCACAGGCGGTTCCGGGTTGAGCGGTGAAACGCTGTATCTCGAACTATTCCGACGATCGTTGGCGTTACCGGCTCACGAGAAAATCACTCCGATTCCAAATCGTGTGTTGCTGGTCAATGCCGGTTTGGCTGCGGGCGGGGCGGAACGACAGATCGTTAATACCTTGATCGGTCTTCGTGATAGTGGCCAGTGCGAGAGTGCTGCTCTGCTTGCCGAATATATTGATCACGCCCCACAGCTTGATTTTTTTCTGCATGAACTTGAACAGCAAAGTATTGAAGTTGCGCAAGTTCAACATGCTGTCACCCTGGCAGACGATGGGTTGTCGACTTTGCCGCCATCGCTCGCTGAACTGGCTGCGGATCTCCCTGCCGGCATTCTGGAGGAAATACTTAACCTGGTCGAAGAGTTTCGGAATAGGCGTCCAGGCGTAGTGCATGCATGGCAGGACTCAACGAGCATCAAGGCCGGCATCGCAGCGGTGATCGCCGGGGTACCGCGCATTGTACTGGCCAGCCGCAATGTCACGCCAATGAACTTCACCTACTACCAGACCTACATGGAGCCTGCCTATCGGGCCTTAGCCTCTCAGGAATCGGTGGTATTCCTAAATAACAGCGAAGCGGGCGCGACGGATTACACAAACTGGCTCAGATTGTCGAGGGATCGCTTTGTCGTGGTTCGAAACGGTGTTGATTTGGGATACCTGAAGCGCGTTGAGGCAGATGTTGTTCGTGACTATCGCCAGTCTCTCGGTATTCCTGCTGATGCCCAGGTCGTAGGATCGGTGTTCCGCTTCTGGGCAGAAAAGCGCCCCATGTTGTGGCTACGAAGTGCCTCGTTACTCGCACAACGCTACCCAGAACTGCATTTCTTGATCATTGGCGAAGGCCCCATGCGTAAAGAAATGGAGGCCTTCATCTCCAGTAACAACTTGAAGGGGAGAGTGCATCTTCCGGGGGCGAGACCTGAAGTTGCAACGCCGCTTTCTGCAATGGACCTGTTCCTCCTGACTTCGGAATTTGAAGGCACGCCGAATGTCGTTCTTGAAGCACAGTGGTTAGGGCTGCCTGTAGTGGTCACCGAAGCAGGCGGCGCACGCGAGGCCTTTGATGACGGGACAACAGGTCGGTTAGCCAAGGAGCCGAGCGCAGAGTACATCGCACAGTTGGTTGGTGGCTGCCTCGAAGATGATGCCTTTTTAAGGGGGGCAGAAACTGACGGCCCCAAATTTGTGGAACGAGTGTTCGGAGTTGAACGCATGGTGCGTGAAACCCTGGATCTCTATCAAAGGGCGCACTCAGCATGAAGGTCCATAGCGTCTCTTCAGGGCTCCGTAGCCTCTACGCCAACCGCAGTTTGCTGCGGTCACTAGTCATTCGCGATATCGAATCGCGCTATCGAGGCACCCTGCTTGGTTTCATGTGGGCCATCGTCTATCCGCTGATGATGCTAACTGTCTACGCTTTCGTGTTCGCCGGTGTTTTCAAGGCGCGCTGGGGCGGCAGTGGCGACATGAAAGACTTCATACTGATGCTTTACTGCGGCCTGATCGTCCATGCGATTGTTTCCGAAACGCTGTCGCGTTCACCTTCCGCCATCTTGTCGAACCCGAGTTACGTAAAGAAGGTGGTTTTCCCACTTGAGCTCTTGCCGATTAGCCATCTTGCTTCGGCTTTATTCAACGCTGCGATCGGACTTTTGCTGCTGAGCGTTTTTGTCCTCATACAGCACCAAGCGATTCCTTACACTGCCGTCTACGTTCCCTTGATTTTGCTGCCCTTGTTGTTACTTACGGCAGGGCTAGCCTGGCTGCTCGCGGCGCTTGGGGTGTTTTTTAGGGATATCGGTCAAATGATCGGCGTCGTGATGTCGGTGCTCCTGTTCCTGAGCCCCGTTTTTTATCCCGCATCTGCTGTTCCTGCGGTTGCACAAAAACTTCTCTTCCTCAATCCGCTGACTTTTCCTATGGAACAGCTCAGGGCGGTCCTGATCCTTGGGCACCAACCGGATTGGTGGCATTGGGCCGTTTACCTCGGGGTTGCAATGCTCGTTGCTTTGTCAGGGATGTGGCTCTTCCAGAAAGCCCGTCCAGCCTTCGCGGATGTCATTTGAAATGAGCGATCCAGTGAAAGCCCCTATTCAGTTAGAAGCGATCAGCAAGTGCTATCGCATCTTCCAAAACCCTCAAGACCGCTTCAAGCAAGCTCTGCTGGATCGCTTTCACGGAGTATTGGGTAAAAAAACGGCCAATCAATACTACCGTGAGCACTGGGCTTTGCGAGACGTTAGTTTTGAACTACAGCCGGGAGAAGCAGTCGGCATTCTCGGGCGCAATGGCGCGGGCAAGAGCACGCTTCTGCAGATTATCGCCGGAACGCTGGAGCCGACTTCTGGCAGCGTGAAAACATCCGGACGAATCACTGCCCTTCTTGAGCTGGGCAGTGGCTTCAATCCCGAATTTACCGGGCGGGAGAATGTATTTCTCAATGCCCAAATCCTGGGCATGTCTCGGGAAGATGCGCTCACCCGTTTCGATGACATCGCCAGCTTTGCGGACATTGGCGACTTCGTCGATCAGCCGGTGAAGACCTACAGCTCCGGCATGATGATGAGGTTGGCGTTTGCTGTCCAGACGGCGGTTGAGCCGAAAGTGCTCATTGTTGATGAAGCGCTGTCAGTTGGTGACATGTTTTTCCAAGCCAAATGTATGGCCAGAATCAGCAAGCTGGTTGATTCCGGTGTTGCGCTACTTTTTGTAAGTCACGACATCAGCGTCGTCCGCCAGCTTTGCCATCGAGCTGTATTGTTGAATGGTGGAGCAGTGCAAGCGATTGGCGCTGCGGCGGCAGTTTCAGACGAGTATGTAAAGTATCAACTACAAGACAGGAACCGTTCGGCAACTTCTCAAGAGGGACCCGAAGCCCCCGAGTCAGTTAACGTGCCACTCAAAAGTGGTGACATTATCCCCGACTCGTTTGCAGACTTGGTTTTCGGCCAGGATGCTTTTGAACAGCGCGCAAGTTTTAACCGAACTGGCAATGGCAATGCCCATATCGTCAATGTGCAAATGCTGCGTCGCGACAAGCCGGCCTCTGACTATGAGTTCAATGATGAAGCGCTGGTGCGCATCGTCATACGTACTCATATGCCCCTTCAGAACCTGAATGTTTCCCTGAAAATTCGAACCCTTCAGGGCTCAGACGTCGTGTTTTTCGATACCAGGCTTCAGCATGAAATGAACAGATGCTATCAAGCAGCCGCGCTTTACTGTTTTGATTGGAAAATCAATTTGCCCCTGCTGCACGGGAACTATGCGCTGGCATGCGGATTAGCTCACCCCCCCGAAAAACCGGGCGACGACTGGCACTTTGTCGATATCGTGCCCCATGCATACGAATTTCGCGTAGCACCTAGGCAGGGGGGGATGATTGACGGCTTTGTCACACTGCCTGCCGAACTAGAGATCCGCTGCGTGGAAGAATTTAAAGGAATTGTGTGTGAATAAACGAGAGGACTATCTTGCCTTTGGCACGCCCGATTTCACCGACGCTGAAATCGAGGCCGTCACCCGCGTCATGCGTTCCGGGTGGGTAGGCATGGGCCAGGAAACCATTGCCTTCGAGAAGGAACTTGGCGAATACATCGGTGCACCGGAGGTTGTTACGGTCAACTCCTGTACTTCTGCTCTTTTTCTCGCTTTGCTAGTCGAGGGCGTTGGATCAGGTGACGAAGTCATCGTTCCGAGCCTGACCTGGTGTGCCACGGCGAACGCAGCTCTTTATCTGGGTGCGACGCCCGTATTCTGCGATGTGGATGCCCAGAGTATGTGCGTGACGCCGGAAACAATTGTTGCGAAACTGACATCGCGAACCAAGGCGGTCGTTGTTGTGCACTACGGCGGCTATGCCATCGATGTGGATGCGCTACGCGAAGTGTTGCCTTCCCACGTGGCGATAATCGAAGACGCGGCCCATGCACTAGGTTCCCGCTACCCGAGCGGAAAACCTGTTGGTGCTTCGGGAAACACTGTTTGTTTTAGCTTCTACGCCAACAAGAATCTCTCCACAGCGGATGGCGGCGCCATTGCCCTTTTCGATCCCCATAAAGCCGAGCGATTGAGATCATTGCGCATGAGCGGCATGGACTCCAACGCTTGGTCGCGCTACACAAAGCCCTCCACAGCCTTTGTAGCAGGTGTGGCCGAACTCGGCTACAAAATGAATTTCACCGATCTGCAGGCGGCGATAGGCCGCGTGCAATTGAGCCGCTTTGAGCAGATGGCGAAGACCCGGTTTGAACTCGCAAAACACTACAAGAAGCGACTCGAAGACTTGGGCGTTCAGATTCCGTTCCAAAGTGGCGCATTCGACGACAGCCATGCGCGCCATCTGCTGGTTGCCCAGTTCGATCCGGCCAGGACGGGAATGCAGCGAGATGAGTTGTTGCTGGCACTCCGCGCTCGAAACATCGGCGCCAGTATTCATTACCGGCCATTGCATGGCCAGCCACTTTATACAGCGCGCGGTATCTCGCAATTACCCGTCACCGAGTCATTGGCCGAGAAGATCATGACCTTGCCCATCAGCGCCAAGATGACCATGAACGACGTTGATTATGTAGTGGAAAATCTGGTCGATCTGTTGAATCAAACAAAGGCATTGTAATGAATGACACTGTAGAAAATAGCTCGCAAGCCGAATACGGGTTCGGTGGCCGCTTGGCTGCCGAGTTTCCATCACAGATCATTATGGATATTACCGAGGTCTGCAATTTAGCGTGTGTCCATTGCCCGCATCCGACCTTCGCGAAATCCGAACACTACGCTGGCAGGCATCTCGATCCAGCACTCAACGAAAAGATGATCGAAGAGGTGCGCCAGCACGGGCAGGGGCGCACGCAATACATCCGTTACACCAGCAACGGGGAGCCCCTTGTTCACCCTAATGGTTATGACCTGATTCAAGCAGCGGTGGACCACTCCGGCGTGTTTGTCACGCTGACCACCAACGGCAAGATCATGAACGAGAAGCGCACGCAGCGACTGCTCGAGTCAGGTGTGCACCTGATCGACATCAGCATCGATGCTTTCAATCCAGAGACCTACGCGAAGATTCGAGTTAAGGGCAATCTGGATGTCACGCGTGAGAATGTGCTTCGCCTGATTCGCTGGGTCAGGGAGTCGAAAGCAAAAACCAAGGTGGTGGTGAGTTTCGTCGAGCAGCCCGAAAATACTGCGGAGGTTTCTGACTTCGAGC
>Ga0172367_10005402_pt1 | contig 15444 bp, 14 predicted proteins | sample Lak10m_FD_114542 | JGI IMG/M metagenome (GOLD analysis project Ga0172367, IMG submission 114542) | Freshwater microbial communities from Kabuno Bay, South-Kivu, Congo - kab_022012_10m | ecosystem: Environmental > Aquatic > Freshwater > Lake | place: Democratic Republic of the Congo: South-Kivu... | reverse complement strand
TCCTTCGGCACGTCGCCGAGCTTCTCGACCATCTCCTCGTGCGGGAACAGTTCCTTCTCGGTGAAGGATCGCACGGTGTCGACGATCATCTGCTGCTCGTCGGTGAGTTCGAACATCATGGGGGAGTCTCCAGGGTTGTCAGGGCTTGGGCGGGGGCAGCTGCATGACGCTGCCCACCTGAGGCGGAACGGGAAGCGACGCATGGGCGGCAGCGATGGCATGCAGGGCGGCCGCGACGTCGGGGAGGATGGGGGCGCTGCGCCCGGCGTTCATGTCGACGTGCACCAGCATCTGCTCGGCCGTGCACAGCAGGCCGCCGTCGCCCCCGTGCAGCATCGAGTGCACGAGGTGCACGCGCTTGGCATCGACACCGAGGATCTGGGTGTGGAACACGATGGGCTCGTGGACCGCCACCTCGCGCACGTAGTGGATGTGCGTCTCGACGGTGTAGAAGCTGTGGCCCGCGGCGCGGTAGGCCTCGTCGTCGCCGATGTAGCGGAACAGCGCGTCGCTGGCCCACCCGGCAGCGGTGAGGTAGGCGCTCTCGGTCATGTGCGCGTTGTAGTCGACCCACTCCGGTTCGACAGGAGTGCGGTAGAGCGCGAGCGGCGCTGCGGGCACCTCGCCGGGCTGCCAGCGCTGCACGCCGCCCGACGCGAAGCGAGCCGCCTCGTGGTGTGCGATGGCGGCGCCGGCGCCCTTGCCCGACGGGCGCAGTCCGCGCATCACCGCGAGGAGCGCGTCGGGGTCGCCGTCGGTGAGTTGCACGAGTCCCTCACCCAACTGCCAGCGTTCGTGCGCCGGGGCGTCTGCCGGCACCGGTGCCATGCCGATGGACCGGTAGAAGCGGGTGAGCGCCGGCGCCTGGGGACCCGACACCTCCACGAGCGGCACGAGGTGAGTGGGGGAGCAGCCGCGGGCGGTGTGATCGGTGGCCACCAGACCGGTGACGCCGTCGGGTGTGGGCGCGTCGAGCACGTGCACCAGCTGTGCGGTGGCGACGTCGTCGTCGGTGCGGTCGCGCAGGCGTTCGCGCGAGGCACCAGGGAACAGCCCGAGTCGATCGGCGGCGGGCCAGAGTGCGGCGACCGCGTCACCTACAGTGTGCGGGTCGTCGACCACGACATCGAGGCCCGACGCCAGGTAGCGCGTGATCCATTCAGCAGCGCGGGAGCCCCCTCCCACCACGACGACGTGCATTGACTAAATATACATTCAGGATTGGATCCGACACCGATGCCGAGACCCCGACTCGATCATGTTCGCAAGGCGCAGATCCTCTCCGCGGCCGCAACGGTGCTGTCGGAACGCGGCTACGCGAACACCCGTGTCGTCGACATCGCGAACACCGCCGGCACCAGCCCCGCGGCCATCCTCTACTGGTTCGAGGGCAAGGACGGGTTGCTTGCCGAGGCGCTGAAGCTGCGCGAGCAGGAGTTCCACGACCGCTACACCGTCAAGGCCGAACACAAGCAGACGGCATCGCAACGTCTCCGGGTGCTCGTCGAAGCGATGCTGCACCACTACGACTGGAAGCTGTGGATGGAGCTGTCGGTGTTGGCGCTGCGCAACAAGAATGCCGCGGCCGAACGCGACCGCCTCGACCGCCGGTGGCGCGCGGCGCTGCGCGCCGCAGTACGCGACGGCCAGGAGAGTGGTGAGTTCCTCCCCGGTGACCCCGATGAGGTGATGTTCGTGCTGGCCGCGCTGCTCGACGGTTGGGCGCCGCTGCTCACCCTGAAGGCGAAGGGCGTCACCCGTGAACGTGTCGAGCGGGTGTGGCTGGCCGAGGCGTTGCGACTGCTCGGGCCCGGCTTCGACGCCAGCCCACTGAAGCGCACCCGCTGATCGCGCTCAGTCGTGGGCGATCTGGCCGAGTGAGCGCCAGATGGCCACGAGGATGATGGCCGACCCGACGAACGCGAACCAGAACGGATCGGTGATGTCGCCGCGGTCGGCGATGACACCGCCGATGAGGGTGCCGACGAGCATGCCCAACTGCACGCTGATCATGTAGACGCTGCCGACCCGGCCCTGGAACTCGGTTGGCACCGCGCGCTGGCGGACGCTGGTGGACGTGGTGGCCCAGAACGCAGTGTGCACGCCGAACAGCCCGAGCGCCACGAACGCCACCCAGGCGGTGGTGGTGACGGCGAGCGTGAGGTGGGTGAGCGTCTCGATCACGAGTCCGATGCGCATGATGTCGGCGAGGCTCACGCGGCGCTCGACCCGCGGGTACGCCCACGCGCCGATCACCCCGCCGACGGCGCTGGTGGTGGTGAGGAGGCCGAAGCCGACGTCGCCGAGGCCGAGCCGCTCCGAGCTCCACAGCACCAGCACCGACCACGCTGCGCCGAACGTGACGTTGAACGAGACGATGGTGATGGCCAACGTGCGCACCGGTGGGTGGCCCCAGAGCCACCGCACGCCGTCGAGGATCTGGCGCATCAGGTGGTGTTCGGAGGGTTCGGCGGCGGGTGGGAGCCGCCCCACGCGGGAGACCAGCAGCGCGCCGCACCCGAAGAGGATCGCCTGCGCGGCGAATGGTGACGCGATGCCGACCGCGAACAACGCCGCACCGATGGGCGGACCGATGAGCTGGTTGGTCGTGATGTAGCCGAACATCAGTCGCGAGTTGCCGAGGCCGAGGTCGGCGTGGTCGACGATCATCGGCATCACGGCATCGGTGCTCACGTCGGCGAGGGTCTCGGCCAGGCCGAGCACGAACACTGCGCCGAGCACCACCCCGGTGCTGATGGCGTCACCGATGACGGCGAAGGTGATGACCGCGAGCACCGCAGTGCGCAGCAGGTTCGCGGTGATGACGATCCGCCGCCGGTCGACACGGTCGGCCACGACCCCGGCGAAGAGACCGAACAACAGCCACGGCAGGCGCTGCAGGAACGCGGCCGACGCGACGAGGAACGGATCGCGCGTCTGCGACGCCACGAGCAGCGGACCGCTGGCGACCAACATGCCGTCGGCGAGGTTGGTGGTCCACGACGAGGCGAGGAGCCAGCGGAATCGGCGCCCGAGACGCGCCGGGACGATGGCCTCGAGCACGGGTCAGCCGAATTCCTTCAGCAGCTGCGTGGTGAGCGGGTCGAGGAAGCCGGCGACGGTGGCGTCCTCCTCCAACTGCAGCGCCAGCCGCAGGTCGGTTGCGGCCGTTGTGTTCAGCGTGCGCTTCATCGCCTGCACCGACAGCGTGGGGAGATCGGCCAACTGTCGCGCCACCGAACCGGCTTCGAGGAGCAGCTGGTCGTCGGGCACCACGCGCCACGCGACACCCAGTTCCTTCAACTCGGCAGCGGTGTAGCGCCGTTGCAGGAACAGCATCTCCCGCGCGTTGTTGAGGCCGACGAGCGCCGGGAGCAGCGAACTGACCGCGCCCGTCACGAACAGGTTGAGCGACACCTCGGGGAAGAACGCCTTCGCGCTCTCGGCCCAGATGGGGAAGTCGCAGTTGATGGCCCACTCGAAGCCACCACCGACGGCCCAGCCGTTGATGGCGCCGACGACCGGCTTCGCGCCGAACATGATGGCCTCGGTGGCTCGCTGGATGGCCACCACCAGGTCGCGGGCCTCCGCCTCCGACTCCGGGTGGACGTGCTCGACGCGATCGTCACCCGCACAGAACGCCCGACCGGCGCCGGTGAACACGATGGCCCGCGTGCCCGCATCGGCGTGCGCATCGTCGAACGCCTCGGCGACGTCGTCGATGAGCTGACGGTTCATCGCGTTGAGGCTGGCCGGCCGGTTGAGCGTGATGGTGCGGACGCCGTCGTCGATCGACGACAGCACCGTGGCGTACTCGAATGCGGGTCCCACAGGGCGAATCTAGTACACTCGGCGGATGAGTCCCGAACCGCCGTCGGCGCACGAGCTGGGCCCCACCATCGACGCACTGCTGGCGGCACGGGCGCGGTCGCACGCCGACACGGTGTTCCTGCGCTTCGCATCGGCCGATCTCACCTTCGCCGAGACCGCCGCGCACAGCGAGCGGTTCGCAGGTGGACTGTCGGCGATGGGGATCGGCAAGGGCGACGTCGTGCCGGTGCTGCTGCCCAACTCGCCCGAGTTCGCGGTCACGTGGCTGGCCCTGTGCCGACTGGGCGCGGTGTCGTGCCTGGTGAACACTGCGTTCCGTGGGCCCGCGTTGGCGCATGCGCTGGGTGTCACCGATGCGCACACCGTGGTGCTGCACCACTGGTTCGTTGCCCAGTTCGCCGAGGTGGCGGGTGCGCTGCCGCATCTCCGGCGTGTCGTGGTGGTCGGTGGCCTCGGGCGCGATGCGTTCGCCGGGGTCGACGTGATCGACTGGCACACGGTCGACGGTGATCCCGCAGGGCTGGCCGATCACGCAGGTCACTCCGCCACCGACCCGGCGATGATCCTGTTCACGTCGGGCACGACCGGTCCATCGAAGGGCTGCGTGCTGTCGCATCGCTACACGCTGCGGCAGGCATCGCTGATGATCGAGCACCTCCGCTTCCGCGACGACGACGTGCTCTACTGCCCGTTCCCGCTGTTCCACATCGACGCCACCGTGCTCACGGTCGCGCCGGCGCTGGTGTTGGGCACCACTGCTGCCATCGGCGAGCGGTTCTCCGTGTCGGGCTTCTGGCCCGAGGTGCGCCGCTTCGGCGCCACGGTGTTCGACTTCATGGGCGCCACGCTCACGATGTTGCACAAGCAGCCCGAGCAGCCCGACGATCTCGACAACCCGGTGCGGTTGGGGTGGGGTGTGCCGGTGCCCGAGTCGGCCGACGACTTCGAGCGACGGTTCGGCCTGCAACTGGTGGAGCTGTACGGCAGCACCGATGCAGGCCTGCCGATGTACCACCCGGTCGACGTGCCGCGCCGTGCCGGCTCGTGCGGAACGGTGATCGACGCCTACGACGTCCGCCTGCTCGACGACGACGGGTTCGAGGTGCCGGTCGGCGAGGTGGGGGAGTTGGTGGTGCGGCCGAACGAGCCGTCGCTCATGGCCGACGGCTACTTCGGCATGCCCGAGGCGACCCTCCGCTCGCGACGCAACCTGTGGTTCCACACCGGCGACCTGCTGCGCCGCGACGCCGACGGCTTCTACTTCTTCGTCGGCCGCCGCACCGACAGCATCCGCCGTCGCGGCGAGAACATCTCGGCGTTCGAGGTGGAGGAAGTGGTGAAGCTGCACCCCTCGGTGCTCGACGCAGCCGCGTTCGGGGTGCCGAGCGAGCTGACCGAGGACGAGGTGATGGTCGCCGTGGTGGTGCGGCCCGGGGCGGGTTTCGACGCGGCCGAGCTGCGCGCGTTCTGCGCCGAGCGCATGGCGCGGCACATGCTGCCGCGCTACGTCGACGTGGTCGACGAGCTGCCGCGCACGCCCACCGAGAAGGTGCGTAAGGACGCGCTGCGCGAGCGCGGCGTCACCGCCACCACCTGGGACGCCGATCGGGACTGACCGTGCGGGTCAGCTGCGGGGCTGGCCGACGAAGCGACCGGCGTGCGCCGGCTTCGGCAGCTTCGAGTGGTGCTCGGCGAGGCGGTCGAGGTTGGCGAGCAGTTCCGGTGCGGCCGGCGAGGACTTGCCGGCCACCGTGTCGACGTGCAGCATCAGGTGCTCGGCGGTGGCCACCACGGTGTGGTCGTCGGCCCGGTGGATGCTGGTGAAGTGGTGCAGCCGCTTCGCATCGTGCGAGAGGAGTTGCACCGTGGCGTACAGCCGGTCGCCGGCCATGGCCTGTGCCCCGAAGTTCATGTGGCTCTCGACCGTGTAGTAACTGCTGTGTGTGAGGTACTGGTCGTCGACGCCGATGAACCGCATGATGCGATCGCCGGCCTCGCTGGTGACCTGGAAGAACCGGCTGTCGTTCATGTGGCCGTTGTAGTCGACCCACTCGTCGGGCACCGTCACCTCGTACAGCCGCAGCGGCTGGTCGAGGTCGTGCTCCACCTCGGTCGACACGGCCCGCGAGAACAGCTGACGCTCGAAGTTCTCCAGCACCTCGCCGGCTCCGTAGCCGACGCCGCGCAGGCCCTTCATCACCGAGATGAGGCAGTCGTCGCGCAGTGCCTCGAGCTCGCGCAGCCCCACACCATCGGCCTGGGCGTCGCTCTGCGCCACGAGGGTGTCGAGCAGCTCGTCGGTGAGTTCGGGCACGTCGGTGAGCTTGCTCCAGGGCCACTGCAGCGACGGGCCGAACTGCGCCATGAAGTGCCGCATGCCCGCTTCGCCGCCGGCGATGCGGTAGATGAGCAGGGTGCCCATGAAGCTCCAGCGCAGGCCGGGGCCGAAGCGGATGGCGTCGTCGATCTGCTGTGCGGTGGCGACGCCGTCGTTGATCATCCACAGCGCCTCACGCCACAGGGCTTCCATCATGCGGTCGGCCACGAACCCGTCGATCTCCACGTCGAGGAGCAGAGGGCGCATGCCGATGGCCTCGTACACCTCGGCGGCGCGCCGCTTGGTGGCGTCGCTGGTGAGCGCGCCGCCGCAGACCTCGACCAGCGGCATCAGGTACACCGGGTTGAACGGGTGGCCGACCACCAGACGCTCCGGGTGGGTCATGCCCTCCTGCATCGTGCTGGGCAACAGTCCGGACGTGCTGGAGCCGAACACCACGTCGGCGGGCGCGACCGCGCTGGCCCGGCGCAGCAGCATCTGCTTCAGCTCCATCCGCTCGGGCGCGCTCTCCTGCACGAACTGCACCTCGGTGGCCGCTTCCTCCGGCGTGTCGACGAACGTGAGCGTGCCCTCGGGCGGCAGCGCGGGCTGGTACAGCTTGGTCATCGCCCGACGGGCGTTGGCCATCACCTCGCCCACCTTGCGCGGCGCCTCGGGGTCGGGGTCGTACATCTTCACGTCGACACCGTTGAGCAGGAAGCGGGCGGCCCAACCGCCGCCGATGACGCCGCCGCCCAGCAGGCCGACGGTGTGGAGACCGGGGACAGGGCTCATGTCAGCGCTTCACCAGCTGGAGCTTGTCGCGCACGGCCTGCGCACTCATGGTCTTCGCGCCCATCGTCTCGAGCAGCAGCTTGGCGCGGGCCACGAGCATCTCGTTGGTGGCGAGCTGACCGGGTCCGTTGTAGAGGTTGTCCTCCAGCCCGACGCGCACGTTACCGCCGGCCAGCGCGGCCTGGGCGACGAACGGGATCTGCATGCGCGAGATGCTGAACGCCGAGAACACGCAGTCGTTCGGGAGGCTGTTGACCAGTGCCGTGAACGTGGTGGGGTCGTCGGGCGCGCCGTACGCGATGCCCATGCACAGCTGGATCATCACCGGATCGTCGAGCAGGCCGTCCTTGATCATCTCCTTCACCTGCACCAGGTGACCGAAGTCGAACACCTCCAGCTCGGGCCGCACGCCCAGCTCCTGCACGATCTTGGCCATCTTGCGCAGCACACTCGGCGTGTTGACCATCACGTAGTCGCCACCCGACGCGAAGTTCATCGTGCCGCAGTCGAGGGTGCAGATCTCGGGGAGGAGCTTCGTGACGTGGTCGAGGCGCTCGGTGGCGCCCGCCATGTCGGTGCCCTCGGAATCGAGCGGCAGCACGTCCTCGTCGCCGCCGAGCACGAGGTCGCCGCCCATGCCGGCGGTGAAGTTCACGACCACGTCGACGTCGGAGTCGCGGATGCGCTCCATCACCTCGGCGTAGTACTCGGTCTTCCGGCTGCCGAGGCCGGTCTCGGGCTCTCGCACGTGGCAGTGCACCACCGCGGCACCGGCCTTCGCGGCGGCGATGGCCGAGTTGGCGATCTGCTCGGGGGTGACGGGCACGTGCGGGCTCTTGTGGGCGGTGACGCCCGACCCCGTGACCGCACAGGTGATGAACACGTCCCAATTCATTGCTGTCCCCTTCGATCCCGGCGTTTCCTGAATGGCCGGTCAACCCGGCGATCGTACACCTGGCATGCTGGCGGCATGCACACGACGGTGAGCCACGTCCGCCCCGAACCGATGCGCCGTGAAGGGTGCACGAGCGACAACTGGACCGAGCCGCCGTGGAACCGCTGGGGCTTCAGCCACGTCCGTGAACTGGCCCACACGGCCCGCATCTCGCGCGGCTCGGGCCCCGTGTGGCATCTCCCCGAGTCGTTTCGCGACCTGGGCGCGATGCGCATCCCGCACTCGTCGGGGGAGTTCGGGCTCGTCGCTGCGTTGGAGGCTGTGTACACCGACGCGTTCGTGGTGGTGCACGACGGGGTGCTCGTGTACGAGTGGTACGGCGAGGGCATCCGTCACGACCAGAACCACCTGGTGATGTCGGTCAGCAAGTCGTTCACCTCGGCGCTCGTCGGTGCGTTGGTCGGAGAGGGTCTGGTCGACACGGAGGCGAACGTCGAGGCCTACGTGCCCGAACTGCGCGGCACGGCGTGGGAGGGCGCAACGGTGCAGCACTGCCTCGACATGGCGGCCGCGGTGCAGTTCGACGAGGACGACTACGACAACCCGGAGAGCGACGGAGTGCGACTGGAGCAGGTGTCGGGCTACCTCACCCACCGCCGCGACGACTACCCGACCGACACCGCGTCGTGGATCCTCTCGCTGCCGCCGCAGGGCGAGCACGGCGACCGGTTCCAGTACCGGTCCATCATCACCGACGTGCTCGGCTGGATCGCCGAGTCGGTCACGGGCATGCGCTTCGCCGACGCCTACGCCGACCGCATCTGGAGCCGCATCGGCGCCGAGCACGACGCCGACATCATCGTCGACGCGAAGGGCTTCCCCACGGTGGAGGGCGGCATCTGCGTCACCGCCCGCGACCTGGCGCGCTTCGGCCTGCTGCATCTCCAACGTGGCGCGGTGAACGGTGTGCAGGTGCTGCCCGCCGAATGGACCGACCGTGTGCTGCGCGACGATGGCACGCGCCGTGCTCACTTCGCTGCAGGCGGCAACGTCGGCCACGAGTACTACCGCGACTGCTGGTGGGTGTTCGATGCCGCCCGCGGCCTCTACGCGGGCCACGGCATCAACGGTCAGCACGTGTTCGTCGACCGGTCCACCAACACCGTCATCGCCCAGCAGAGCACCTGGCCGGCGCGCCTCGACCTGCCGCTGCTCGAGTTCGGCACCGCCGTGGTGAAGGCCGTCCTCGATTCGTTCAGTCGCTGACGGGGAAGCCGCCGAACCGCACGAGGTTGCCGTGCAGGTCGATCACGGCGAACTCCGTCGCACCCCACGGTTCGGTGCGCAGCGGCCGGAACGATGCGGGATGGGGCACCTCGATGCCACTCCACGCCCGATGCTGGGCTGACGCGTCGTCAGGGGAGCCGAAGCGCACGTAGCAGCCGACGTCGTTCGTCCACCGGTCGACCGTCGGGTCGTGCCAGAAGTGCAGCTCGATCGCGAGGTGCTCGTGCCGCACGATGAGGTAGTCGTGGGGCCAGCGGCCGATCTCGCGGAACCCGAAGGCCAGCCAGAAGGCAGCGGTGACGTCGAAGTCGGCGCTGGGCAGGATCGGGATCGTGACGGCGCCCATGGCGGTCACGCCGTGCGATCGGGCGCGGAGGCCGGGTCGAGGTAGGGCTCGATGGTGCCGTCGATGCGCGCGACGAGGTAGTCGCCGGCGCGGATGGGTTCGTACCGGGCAGGACGCTCGGGTGTCACACACGCCGGGATGCACGTGACCATCGTGTTCGCCGCCGGGTTCACGAAGTACGGGATGGAGATCCGGTGCTGGTGCGGCGACGCGACCACTCGATGCGGGGTGCTGCGGTAGCGGTCGTTCGTCCACCTGGCCAGCATGTCGCCGATGTTGACGACGAGCGCCCCGGCAGGCGCCTCGACCGGTGTCCACTCGCCGCCGATGGGTTGCACCTCGAGGCCAGGCACGCCGTCGACCGCCAGCAGCGTGAGCGCGCCGTAGTCGGTGTGCGGCGTGGTGGGAACGGCCAAGGTGCCATCCGGCGCAGGTGGGATGGGCAGGTAGTGCAGGAACCGCAGGCGGCACTGCGGGTCGTCCATGTGCTGGTCGAAGTACCGCTCGTCGGCACCCAACTGCGATGCCAGCGAGCGGAGCAGGCGCATCGCAACGCCCAGCGCAGCCTGCTGGTAACTGCGTACGGCTGCCTCGAACCCCGGGAGGTCGGGCATCGGGACCTCGTCGTGCAGACCGAGGTCGAGGTACTCGGTGGCGTGCGTCATCCGTGTCCGGTCGATCACGTGCACCTCGTCGGGCACGAAGCCGTATCGCTCCACGCGTGGCGTCCGCTCCTTCTCGGCCTGCGGCAGTGCGAAGAACGTGCGTGCCGCGTCGAACACCTCGCGCATCGGTGCATCGAGCCCGTGCCCGACCACCACGAAGAAGCCGGTGTGCAGGCACGCCTCATGCATGCGGTCGGCAGCCACCGGGTCGTCGCCGCGCACCAAGGAACTGACGTCGATGATCGGTGGCGTGAACATCGTCGGCCCGCGAACTTATGTTCGCGGCTCGGCGGCGGTGCGCTGCACGGCCTTGACGATCTTGGCGTAGCCAGTGCAGCGGCACAGGTTGCCGCTCAGGCCGATGCGCACCTCTTCCTCGCTGGGGGAGGGGTTGCGCTCCAGCAGCGCGCACGCGCTGACCAGCATGCCCGGGGTGCAGAAGCCGCACTGCACGCCACCCTCCTCGAGGATGTTGCGCTGCAGGGGATGCATCTCGTCGCCCTGCTGCAGGCCCTCCACCGTGGTGACGGCCCGGCCCTGCGCCTGCACGGCGAGGTAGCTGCACGAGTTCACCGGCTGCCCGTCGAGCAGCACCATGCAGGCGCCGCACTCGCAGTCGTCGCAGCCCTCCTTGGTGCCGGTGAGGCCCACCTCGGTGCGCAGCACGCTGAGCAGGTTGCGGCCCTGATCGGCGGCGACCGGGTAGTCGACGCCGTTGACGGTGAGGGTGTAGCTGATCATGATGCGGCTCCGATGCCGAGGGCGCGGTTCACAGGGACGGACACTGGTTCACCGAGGGCGCGACGGGCGGCGGCCTCCACGGCGCGCCGGGCCATGACGCCCACGGTGTGACGGCGGTAGGCGTCGGACGCCCGCACGTCGCTGATGGGGCGGGCCTGGTCGGCGGCGGCGGCCTGCGCCGCGGCGGCCACGTCGGCCACGCTGCCACCGGCGATGCCGGCGACCTCGATGATGGTGGGGGCCACGGCGGTGAGCGCCACCCGCAACGAGCTGACCGAGCCGTCGTCGGCGAGCGTGACCGACGCGGCGGCGCCGACCACGGCGATCTCCATCGACCGGCGGTACTCGAGGCGCAGGTACGCACTGTTGCTCCGTGCCGCAGGCGCCGGGACGTGGATGGCGACGCACAGCTCGTCGGGACGTGCGCTGGTGCGGCCCGGGCCGGTCCACAGCTCGGCGAGGCCGACGCGACGCGAGCCCGACGCCGAGCGCAGCTCCACCTCGGCGCCGAGCACCACCAGCGGCGAGCCGGTGTCCATGGCCGGCGAGGCGTTCATCACGTTGCCGCCGAGCGTGCCGACGTTGCGGGTGGACGGCGAACCCACCAGAGCACTGCCGTCGCTGATGGCCGTGTACACGGTGGACAGCACCGGGTGGTGCTCGATGGTGTGGTGGTTCACCCCGGCACCGATGCAGGCGCCGGCATCGGTGATCTCGATGCAACGCAGTTCCTCGATGCGGTCGATGGCGACCAGATCGCCGGGCAGCGGCGCCTTGCCGTGGCGGGCGCCGACCACGAGGTCGCTGCCGCCGGCGACCGGGCGTGCCCCGGCGGCCAGCGCGGCGAGTGCCTCGTCGATGGTGGTGGCGATGACGAAGCTCACGCCGCGCTCCCTTCGGTGATGCCGTTGATGGTGGACCACACCCGTTCGGCGGTCATCGGCAGCTGCCGCACCGGCGTGCCGATGACGGCCGCGATCGCGTTGGAGATGGCGGCGGCAGTGGCCACGTTCGGGGCCTCGGCGAGACCCTTCGCCCCACGCGGACCGGCGTTCGGCGTGTCGATCTCCACGAAGTGGATGTCGATCGGCGGTGCGTCGGCGCACGTCTGCAGCTTGTACTCCAGGAGTGCGGCGTTGCGCTGCTTGGCGTCGTCGTCGTAGCGGGTGCCCTCGGTGAGTGCCTGACCGATGCCCATCAGCACAGCCCCCTCCACCTGTCCGGTGGCGCCCACCGGGTTGATGATGGTGCCCGAGTCGTGCGCGGCGCTGACGTGCAGCACGCGAGCCACCCCGGTGTCGCGGTCGACCTTCACCCGCACGGCGTGGCACGAGAACTGCGGTGCCACCCAGGCGGTCATACCCACGTCGCCCACGCAGGTGGCGCCCACCACCTCGGGCGGGGCGGGCGGCGCACCGGAGCCGTGACCGATGAGGAGTTCACCGCCCGCGGCGATGCCGGCGAGTTCGGCGATGGGCACCGAGCGCGACGGGGTGCCGGCGACCGATGCGGCGCCGTCGGCCAGCACGATGTCGGCCGGGTTCGCCTCGAGCTGTTCGGCGGCGAGCTGCTTGAGCTGCTCGGCGATCTGCCCCGCGGCGGCCACCGCGGCACGACCGTTGTTGAACAGCGTCTGCGAGCCCGTGGCGCCCATGTCGTAGGGGGCCACGCTGGTGTCCTGGTACACCAGCTCGAAGTCCTCGGCCTTCATGCCGAGCTCGTCGGCCACCAGCTGGCGCAGGGTCATCACCGCACCCGTGCCGCATTCCTGCGCACCGGTGATGATCTGGCCGCTGCCGTCGCCGTCGATCTTCACGTAGGCGCCCGACGGCACGCTGAAGCTCGGCCACCAGCCGATGGCCACGCCGATGGCCTCGTCGTCGAGCAGCGTCTGGCCGTACCCCGCGCCGTCGGCGGCGGCGCGGATGCAGTCGACCAGGCCGATCTCGTCGTACACCTGGCCGCTCGGGCCTTCCTTGCCGGTGGCGACGGCGTTCTTCAGACGGAACTCCACCGGGTCCATGCCGATGGCCTTCGCCACTTCGTCGGTGTGGCTCTCGAGCGCCCAGCAACTCTGCGGCGCCGTTGGGGCGCGCACCGAGCCCGACGGCTGGTGGTTGGTGTACACGAGGTGCGCCTCGGCGAACGCGTTCGGCACCTGGTACGGACCGAGCGCGTGCATTGCCGCGAGCTGGCTGAAGAAGCCGGCGTCGGCGGTGTAGGCACCGTTGTCGATGGCCAGCCACACCTTGCGGGCGGTGATGGTGCCGTCGCGCGTCACGCCGGTCTCGAGGTCGAACACGATGCCCTCGCGGCGACGGTCGGGAGCGACGAACTCCTCACGGCGGCTGAACACGAGGCGCACCGGACGCTTGGTGGCGCGGGCGAGTGCCGCGACGTGGGCCTCGTAGTGGAAGCCGCACTTGCCGCCGAAGCCGCCACCGAGGTGCGGCACGATGATGCGGACCCGGTTGGCGGGCAGTTCGAGCGTCTCGCACACGCCGGCTCGGGCGTCGAACGGCACCTGCGTGCTGGTCCAGATGGTGACCTTGTTGCCCTCCCACTGCGCCACCACGGCGCGGGGCTCGATGGGGGCGGCGTGGCAGCCGTCGGCGACGTAGCGGCTGTGCACCACCACCTCGGCCTCGGCCATGCCCCGGTCGACGTCGCCCTTCGCGATCGACGCCATCGAGGCGTCGTTGCGGTCGCGCACGATGGGGTCGGCGGCGCCGTAGTCGCTCCAGCCCTCGTGCACCAGCGGGGCGTCGGGGGAGAGAGCGGCCTCGATGTCGTTCACCACCGGGAGGGGCGCGTATTCGACCACGATGGCGTTCAACGCCCGCTGTGCCGTGGGCACGTCGATGGCGGCGACGGCGGCGAGGATCTCGCCCTCGAAGCGCACGACGTCGCGGGCGAACAGGGTGCGGTCCTGCACGAACGGGCCGAATCGCACGTCGGGCACGTCGTCCTGGGTGAGCACCGCGAACACGCCGGGGATGGCGCGGGCGGCCGACACGTCGAGCTTGGTGATGCGGGCGTGGCCGACCTCGGCGTACTTGAACTTCGCGACCAGCGCGCCCGTGAGCGTGAGGTCGGCGGTGTAGCGCCCGCTGCCGGTGACCTTGTCGGGGCCGTCGGCGCGGACGAATCGGGGTGCGGTCGTGGTGCTCATCGGTTGCTCACTCTGCCAGATCGGTGGACGGGATTCGGAAGGGGTGCTCAGCCGCTCAGACCGGCCAGGCCGCCGGCCATGCCCTCGTCGTCGCCGCCGCGTCGGCCCATCCGCCGCATCGCCAGCGCGGCCAGCGCCACGGCGAGCAGCGTGAAGCACAGCATCACGGTGGCGAGCGCGTTGAGCGCCGGGGTGGAGCTGCCGCGGGCGCCCGAGTAGATCTTGATGGGCACCGTGTCGGTGGACGCGCCAGTGGTGAGGAACGACGAGATCACGAAGTCGTCGACCGACGTGGCGAACACCACCATCACGCTGGCGAAGATGGCCGGGGCGAGCATGGGGAGCAGCACGAGGCGGATGGCCTGCAGGCGGGTGGCGCCGAGGTCGCGCGCGGCCTCCTCGTACTGGTTGCCGATTGCCACCAGTCGTCCGCGCACGATGACCACCACGAAGCTCATCGTGAACGTGATGTGACCGATGAGCTGACGGGGCATGCCCGCCGGGACGCCGGAGTACAGCTCGGTGAACACCAGGAACAACGCCACGCCGAACACGATCTCGGGCGTCACGATGGGCACGAGCATCAACCCGTTGGCGCCGGTCGACACCTTGCTGCGCCAGCGGTGCAGGCCGATGGCCATCGCGACACCGAGCGGCGTGGCGATGAGCATGCAGAGCGCCGCGAGCTGCAACGTGTTGAACAGCGCGGTGTGGAGCGACTCGTCGTGCCACACCGAGGAGGTGGGGTCGCCCCAGTACCACCGGAACGACGGTGACTGCAGCGACGACCGGCTCTTGCCGCTGTTGAACGAGATGCGCACGGCCACCAGCACCGGGGCCAGCGACCAGATGACGTACAGCCAGGTGATGAGCGCGAGCCACTTCGCGCTGCCGTGCTTGCGGCGGAACGGGTTCATCGTTCGGCCATCCGTTGCTGACGCAGGGTGGTGTAGAGGTAGTACGCCATCAGCACGAACAGGAACGCCATCAACACCAACACCAACGAGGCGCCCGTCTGCGGCTGGCTGGTGCCGAGCAGGTAGCTCTCGATCTGGTTGCCCACCATCTCGGTCTTCGGCGAGCCGCTGGTGAGGTAGGTGTTCGTGTAGTAATCGCCGAACATCGGGAGGATGGTGATGACGCTGGCGGCCATCAGCCCGGGCACCGACAACGGCAGGGTGATGCGGAAGAACGTCTGCATCGACGACGCGCCGAGGTCGCGCCCTGCCTCGATGAGCCGACCGTCGATGCGTTCGAGGGTGGAGTACAGCGGGAGGATGAAGAAGGGCAGGTAGCCGTACGTCAGGCCGAACACCACGGTGTACCAGTTGCCGTCGAGCCAGTTGTGTGGCTCGTCCTGCAGGTGCAGGAACTGCAACACGTCGTTGACGATGC
>Ga0172367_10005401_pt1 | contig 15444 bp, 14 predicted proteins | sample Lak10m_FD_114542 | JGI IMG/M metagenome (GOLD analysis project Ga0172367, IMG submission 114542) | Freshwater microbial communities from Kabuno Bay, South-Kivu, Congo - kab_022012_10m | ecosystem: Environmental > Aquatic > Freshwater > Lake | place: Democratic Republic of the Congo: South-Kivu... | reverse complement strand
GGTGAAGAACTGGATTAAATATCTATTGCAGCGATTGCTGGGTTTCAGGAATTACCTCTATGTCTTCGCGCTTTTCAAAATACGTACACTAAAAACCGATTCAAAAGAGAAGGATTTCTTTCATTTCCTGACCTTGTTAGAGGATGGCAAAGGTGCTGTTCTGGACATTGGCGCCAATCTTGGGATCATGACTGTTCATCTTGCTAAAAAAGTTCCCAATTCCACCATTCATGCATTTGAACCTATTCCAGACAATCTTTCAATACTGAAAAAGATCACTGAAAAATATGGTGTCTCCAAACTCAAAATACACGAAACAGCGGTAGGCGATCATGAAGGAGAGGTGAAAATGATCTTGCCACGCAATGGAAAAACACGCATGCAGGGCCTCAGCCACGTAAAACATGAAAGTATTACGGAATGGAACGATGGGGATGAATATGCTGTACCACTTAATACGCTTGACAATCTGTTGAACGGAGAACCCATTCAAGGCATTAAAATAGACGTGGAGAATTTCGAGTATTTCGCATTGAAAGGTGGAAAACGAATACTTGAAAACAACAAACCTGTCATTTATGCTGAACTTTGGGACAACGATAACCGCTCCCAATGTCTGGATCTTCTATCCGGGTTGAACTATCGACCTTTTGTGATCGTGAATGACACGCTGACTCCTTTTATGAAAGAGAAACACCAGCAGCAGAATTTTATCTTTATCGCGAACTGAATAAGCTGAAAGCTTCCACGGAACATGCAGAAAAAGTTCATTTCCAACCTCATCCTGATCGTCATACTCAATTTGCTTGTCAAACCACTGGCGATTTTCGGTATTGATGCCGGGGTACAGAACAGGGTTGGAACCGAGGCATACGGCTTGTATTTTTCCCTGCTCAATCTTTCATTTATATTCAATATTGTCAGCGATCTGGGGATCAACAATTTTACAACACGAAACATTGCACGCTATCCGAAGGTGATGCCCAAATATTTCGGTCAGATTCTCGGATTCAGAATGGTGCTGTTTGTGTTTTATGTGGTACTAACCCTCTCGACAGGATTCATTGCCGGTTATCGGGGAGAAGCGTTGTATTTTCTTTCCGTTCTTATTTTAAATCAATTATTAGCAACACTCATCGCTTATTTCAGAAGCCACTTTGGTGGGTTGCACCTCTTTAAAACAGATGCCATTGTTTCCGTCCTTGACAGATTGTTGCTGATTCTGCTCTGTGGCAGCGCCTTCTTTATGGAATCCTCTCTGGGTAAGTTTGAGATCGAATGGTTCATCTGGCTTCAAACGATCTCTTACACTGTAACACTTTTCATCGCTTTTATACTTTTAGTCAGAGAGATCGGCATCCCTAGACTTCAGATCAAGCGGACTGTTTCCTATGCGATCCTGCGCCAAAGTTTACCCTTCGCAACATTGGTGTTACTGATGATGCTTTACACACGCAGTGATTCGGTTCTCCTGGAGCGCCTGCATCCCAGAGGAGCATTTGAATCAGGGATATACGCCAAAGGTTTTCGCTTACTTGATGCCTTTTACATGTTCGGGATGATCTTCGCGAATTTGCTTCTTCCGCTTTTTGCGCGATCCTTGAAAGAGCAGTATGAAAAGGTGCTCCCATTGTTGCGTATGGCATCGAGTTTATTGATCGGAGGTTCCATTCTCATCGCGTTTATCTGCCATTTTCACGCAGAGCAGATCCTGGGATGGATCTATCACAATGAATTACATCAGGCATCGCAACCGTTTCAGCTGATCATGTGGGGCTTCATTGGAATGTCCACCAGTCTGATCTTCGGCAGCTTACTCACTGCCAACGGCGAACTCAAACTCTTGAATTACTTTTCCCTGTTCGGCGTGGTGTTGAATCTCGGGTTGAACATCGTGCTCATTCCCAAACTTGGTGCAAATGGTGCAGCAATCTCCTGCCTGATCACCCAGGGAACCATGGCGCTTGTGCAATTCATCCTGTGTATGATGCGATTTGGGTATTCATTGTACGAACTTGGAATCTTTAAATTCTTTCTGTTCAGTGGGTGGATGTATGGTCTGCACCTCCTTCCTTTCGACCCGATCAGTTCTCTTTTTTTCATGATCGCCGCGGGAACCCTCGGACTGTTTGTGTTCAAACTGATAGACCTAAGATCGATCGTTCACATTTTTCGGGAAAACAGCTGAATCGCATCCGGATAAAATAATTTCAACGCTTTGGAGTTATTGGAGTCGGAATACAGACGTAATCGCCGTGCCTCGGCAGTTACTTCCACTGAATTTTACGTATTTTCGCAGCGCTAAAAAGGAACAATGAGCACAGAAATAACAGAATTGGAGAAAGAAAGACAAAACCTGCTCGTGTACATCTGGAAACGAAGAAAAATCCTGATGATGATTTCAGGAGCCGCAGCCGTACTTTCACTGATCGTTTCACTTTTAATGACGCCCATATACCGTTCCACTGCGATTGTGTTCCCTGCAGCGACCAGTACGGTATCCTTCTCAGAGCAGCGTAATGCCAAGGCAGCTGCCATGGACTTCGGTGAAGAAGAACACGCAGAGCAGTTGGTTCAGATCCTTTCGTCATCGAGAATTCGCGATAAGATCGTTCAGGAGTTCGACTTGATGAAACACTACAAGATTGATCCAACTGACGAGAACAAGTACTACAAGCTGGTGAAATCGTACAATGAGAATTTTCTTTTTGTACGCACACGCTACGGTTCCATTCAGATCGATGTGTTGGACCGCGATCCGAAACTTGCTGCGGATATGGCTAACAAGATCGTAGATCTCATTGATACAGTTAAAAATCAGATGGTAGCCGAACGTACCTGGCCTGCCTTCGAGATCAATAAACGTAAAAAAGAGCAGCTTGAAAAAGAACGTGAGGACCTGGTACACCGCATGGATACCTTAAGTGCTATGGGCGTTATGTCGCTCGACGGTAGAACAGAGTTGTTTCAGGCTTATGTTAGTGCAGGTGGAGCTGAAAAAGCAGAGATCAAACACATCATTGATGTGAACATTAAATACGGATCAACATTCGATGCGCTTGATTTCTCGTTGAAAGAAAAGATCACACAACTTGAGTTATTTAAAGTCTCTTATGAACAGGCTGAATCCGATGCCTATGCGATCTTCAACCACAAGTTCGTTGTCGAAAAGGCCGTGGTTGCTGATAAAAAAGATAAGCCGAAACGTTTGATCATTGTCCTGTTGTCGACGATCGGAGCCTTTATATTCGGACTCTTTACCCTGTTGATCAGAGATCGTCTCAACGAGTTGAAAAAGATCTCTTAAATGACGTTTCTCCGTCAATACCGATTGACGCTCGGTGCAGCGGCTCTTTACCTGTTGCTTTCGGTTTGGTTTATCTGGCGTGATCAGGCCTACTTGTGTCTGTTTCCTTTGGGCTTGATGGCCCTATATTTTGCGATCTACGAAACCGAAAAGACCTTTTTAGCACTTGCTTTTTTTACACCTCTCTCCATCAACATCGAAGAATGGACGCAGAGCTTTGGTCTTTTTGTACCGACGGAACCTTTTCTTCTCGGATTCATGATGCTGGTCATAATCCTGCAACTTCGAAAAGGATTTATCCCAAAAGAGACCTGGACGCATCCGATCGTTTTAAGCGTGATGGCCTTTCTCACCTGGGCACTGATCACTTCCATCACCAGTTCTGAGCCCATCGTTTCCATAAAGTTCGTTCTATCACGGCTTTGGTTCGTCGTTCCGATGCTTTTATTGGGAACCTACGTCTTTAGAAAACAAGAGAACATTTCTGTTTTCTTCTGGTTGTTCGGCGCAGGAATGGTTGTGGCCATGACCTACACCCTTGTCGTTCATGCCGGTTACCGATTCGGTGAAAAAGAAAGTCACTGGGTAATGTGGCCTTTTTTTAAGGACCATACCATCTACGGTGCCATTGTGGCTTTGGTGGTGCCTTTACTTTTCGGTGTATTTCTTTCAAAAAAACACCATCCACTTGTGCAGGCAATCGCGATTGGTTTCATTTTCATCAGTTTGCTCGCTTTATATTTTTCCTACACTCGGGCCGCATGGTTGAGTATTCTTGCCGCCCTTGGCGTTTGGGCGTTGATAAAGTTCAAGGTAAAAATGGCCATCATTGCGCCGGTAGTACTCATCTCCGGCACGATCCTTTTCTTCTCCTGGGACGCCATACAGATGGAACTCGAGCGCAACAAGTACGAACATACGACGGAGGAATTTGGAGAGCGCCTCCAATCTGCTACCAACGTGTCTACTGATGCTTCGAATCTGGAACGCATCAACCGCTGGAACTGTGCAATTGACATGTTCAAAGAACGTCCACTATTCGGTTTTGGACCGGGGACATACGCATTCGAATATGCACGCTTTCAGCGGCCTGAAAATCTGACGATCATCTCTACCAATTTCGGGGATCTCGGAAATGCTCATAGCGAATACCTCGGTCCATTGGCAGAAATGGGGCTGCCCGGTATGCTTCTGATGATTCTGGTAGTCGCAACGATCTTTTACAAAGCGATAACCCTTTACAACCAATGGCCAATTGAAGATAAGGAGATCCGTACGCTCTTGATGGCGATCATCCTTTCATTGACCACCTATTTCGTGCACGGGATCCTCAACAACTTCCTCGATACCGACAAAGCTGCCGTCCCAATTTGGGGGATGTGTGCCATGGTGATTGCACTGGAGCGGAGGATTCGGAATTTTTAATTTGGGATTTGTAGCTTCTTCGCTAAAGCTACGAAGTTTGAGAGATTTGTAATTCCCCCCTTATAATTGTGGAAATCACTCTCAATCACCGTTTCGACGGTTAGTTTCTCCTTCGAAATCAACAACTTTTCACCGCAGGATGGCACCACGAAGTAGCACCAAATGAATATCCTGAGGAATGGAAATAAATTGTTCTTTGGCTTTTTTCAACTGATAATTTTCGCTAACTTAAGGTAAACTATGAAAAATGAAATCATTATATACCGACCAAATGAGGCAGCAGAACACATTGAAGTGCTCATTGAAAATGAGACTGTCTGGTTGAATCAAGCTCAAATGGCAATTCTTTTTGGTCAGACAAAACAGAACATTAGTCTGCATATTAACAATTGTTTTAATGAGGGTGAATTAGAGAAATTTTCAACTGTCAAGGAATCCTTGACAGTTCGAGTTGAAGGTAAACGGAAAGTTACCCGAAAAGTAGATTTTTACAACCTCGATGTAATTATCTCTGTTGGTTATCGGGTAAGATCCAAACAAGGAACACAATTCCGAATATGGGCAACAACTGTTTTGCGTGAATACTTGCTTAAAGGTTATGCAATCAACCAGCGTGTGGATCGTATAGAAAACAATCTTGAGAATCTGGCAAAAGAGGTGAATAAAATCTCTTTACAACTCAATACCAATGAACTGCCTACCCAAGGCATCTTCTTCGATGGTCAACTATTCGATGCGTATGTTTTCATAAACGATCTCATCAAGAGTGCTCATAAGTCCATCGTGCTTATTGACAACTACGTCGATGAATCTACATTGTTGATGTTGAGCAAGCGAAATCCCGATTGTATCGCCACCATTTACACTCAAAAAGTAACTGCTCAATTGCAATTAGATCTAGCAAAACACAACGCGCAATATCCAGAAATTGAAATTACAACACTGAAAACAGCCCACGACAGATTTCTCATTCTTGACAGTAAGGAAGTATACCATATCGGTGCTTCCCTGAAAGATCTAGGGAAGAAATGGTTTGCTTTTTCTAAACTCAATAAATTTCTTCCTACTATTTTGGAAAAATTGAAGGAGGCGTGATCGCTATTTAGCTAACCAGCGCAAAAGGATTGTTTCTCCTTCGAAATCACATTTGCTAGGGCCTTTAAATTCCCCACAACCCCTTAATTGCTCGAAATAACGCTCATCACTCTCACTCTGACTCTGATTTTTGGGCCGCTGACGCTGATAGAGCATAGACCGCTTCGCTCAAAGACAAAAGACTTCAGGAGTCAAGACTTCCGCTCTCACACCTCGCTCTCACTCTGAATTGGTCACCCTCCTCAATCCTCCCTCAAGGGAGGAAGCATTCAAAATCACGAATTCCGAATCGGCACTCACCTCGACACCCACAGAGAGGGATTCAAGCATTGAACAGCGGTTCCGACGACTTGGTGGATCTCAAAATGAACGATGCTTTCTCCATCTTTGATCAAGAGCGTACCAATGGATTGCTTTGTGGAAACTTTTGAGCCAGCTTTGACATAGGTTTCCTGAAGGTTACTGTAAACGGTGCGGTAATTACCATGCTTGATGATCACTACTTTTCCGGCTCCGGGAATGTTTAACACACTCGTTACTTCGCCTTCGAAAACGGAACGCACCGCAGCACCGCGTGGCGTCGTGATATCAATGCCATTGTTGTTCGTGTAGACGTTGTCCAAAGTTGGATGCGCATTGCGTCCATAACCTTCGGTGATGGATCCTTTTTCGGTAGGCCAAGGAAGTTTTCCTTTATTGCCTTCAAAACTCTTGCTCAAAGCTGCTGACTCCTTGGTCTCTGTAAAAACTACTTCCTTCTTTTCAGGTGCAGCCTCCGGTTTAGTCGTGGTACCCGAGGTGGTGGTAGTAGCTGTCGTAGTGGTGTTTGCGGCGGCTTTTTTCTTGGCTGCTGCAGCTGCTTCAGCTTTACGTCGTTTTTCTTCGGCTAAAGCAATTTCTTTCTGGATCGCGGCACTGATCTGCTGCTTCAACACTTCTTTCTTGCGCTCATCTTCCTTTAGTTGCGTCATCAGTTTGCCTTCCTCCTGACGGAACTTGTTGTAGATCGCTTCCTGCTTTTTCTTGTCCTTCTCAATCGTTACCTTTTCCTGTTTCTTTTCTTCGAGGATCTGAACTTTAAAATTACGGTCCTTGCTCATTTCAGAAATTTGTTCTCCGATCAAGTGCTGATGCTGTCGAATCACATTGAACTGCATTTTCTGCATCTCAGCGATCTTTTCCATATACGCACTGCGTTTTCTTGCTTCGAAATAATCAGAGGCAGAGAAAATAAACATCATTTTTCCGTACTTGTTTCGGTGCTTATAGGCATACAACAATAATTTCCGGTACTGTTGCTTCAATTTCTTAATTCGGGCGTGAAGCTGCGTAATCTCAATGTCCTTTTGCTTAATTCGGATCTCTGCCGTACGTACTTGATTATCAAAATTAGAGACGAGTTCCTCTCTGAATTTGATCTGATTATCAATCAGTTTCAACGAATTCAGCGTGGCCTCCGTATTGTTTTTAGTCTTCCGCAAAAGCGATTTTGTATTGGAGATCTTCTTCTCCAGTCGCTGCTGCTCTTTTTTCAGTTTTTCACTGGACTGCGCTCCTACCCCTAAAGAAATGAGCAGGACTGTACTTATCAAAAGAATTCTAATCACATTTTCCATAACCTTCCGGTATTACAAGATGTAACGGCTGGGGTTCATCAATTTCAATTTTATTGTACGTCATGTTGAGTCTCATCTGATTGCGCGGTGAAGTGATAACGATATACACCTCTTTAGGTACATTGTAATTCTGAACGAACTCCCGCGATAAGTAATCCACCTGAATCGAGGTACTGTCGGATGGACTTTCAATGTACATTCCTTTAAGTCCGGTGAGCGAATCCGATAAAAAATATTTGATGATCACGTCTTCCTTCGGATTCTTATCCTGACGATCCAGTTTTTTGATATCGCGTTTTTTGTGTGAGGAAATGATGTAATTATAGGGATCATGGATCTGGAAATATTTCTGAGTTGTATCATAATCCAATGGCATACCTAAAATCAATTCTTCGACATTCCTGTAGTTGAAATCTACACCGAAATTGTCTTTGATGTAACTCAAACTTTGCAGGATGACACATTTATCTCGCTTGTTCACCACTGTCACCGAATCCGTTGTGATCATCGCATTGACAATCGGTATGTTAGCGTACGTGATCAGTGTATTGATGGCACTGTCTTTAACCATTCGAACGGACGTTTTGAAACTGATATTCGTATTGGTGTCAGAGAAATCTGTAGCTATTTTGGTGTAGAAAAAAGTTGGTTTTTTGTGCGAAAGACTATCCATCAGATCCACCAGGTCCTGTGTTTTTTTTCGCGGGAGCTTTTGTTTGTCTCCTTCCGTCAGTTTTTTAGCACACGACGAAAACAGAAGTATTGCCGCAGCAAGCAGTAGATTAGTAGATCGGATCATAGTACTCCTTTTTCTCGATTTTCTTTTTCAGCATTTTATTCTCGGAACCCAAGTCTTGTGCTCGTTTCCAGAACTCAAGCGCTGAACTTATATTACCATTTTTGGCATGCGCATCGCCGAGATGTTCCACGATGTATTTATCTGACGGTTGAATGTGATACGCTTCCTCAAGCACTTTAACAGCTTCAGTGTATTTCCCCATTTGAAAAAGGATCCATCCCTTGGTGTCTAGGAATTGTCCCACATTACCTTCTTTTTTAATGGCCATCGTAATGAGCTCTTCTGCTTTCGAAAGATCTGTTTTCGCCAATGCCAATTGATACGCATAATTATTTTTCAGAAGCATGCTGCTAGGATCCAATTGCAGTGCTTTTTCAAAACTTACTTTTCCTTCCGGAATTTTGCCTAATCCGAATTGCGCTTCACCGATCTGACCATACATTTCCGCCTGCAATGGTACGTCATTCACGATCAGTTCTTTTCCTGACTCGAGCGATGTCACTGCCTCACTGAAACGACGTGTTTGGTTGGCGCCGATACCATTCAACAAATACACTGTCGGGATACTTGGAAAATACTCCAGACATGTTTTGCTGTCTTGATACAGATCCTCAAAATTAGCTACTTCATACTCCATGATCAGCACCTGTTTCCAGATCGGATATTCCTTCTTATCATAGTTAAGTGCTTGCTTGTAGGCAGATAAAGCCTCTGACGTTTTTCCCGCTTCGTTGAGATAATCGCCATGAATCGAATGTGCTTTCGCTTCTGTTGGGTATTTGGTTACCATGATCTCTACCAACTCGTAGATCTCAGGTTCTATCTTATAATTCACTTCCTGAAAACTGATCAGGATCTTCATTTTGGTATCAATGTCCACATCATCGCTCAGGAAAGCTGCCTTCAATTCGCGGTAAGCATCTTTCATTTTACCCTGCTGACGGTACACATCGGCCAACGCCAGGTGCGCACGACCATTTTCCGGGCTGGCTTTCACCATTTTTTCAAGCAGCTCAATGGCTTTGGTTTCCTGCTTCGTTTGAAAGTAATAATCCACCAATGTACCCAGTAATTGCGGTTCTTCCGGATACACTTTCAATGCCTTCTGGATCTCATTGATGCCTTTTTCAACTTGTTTTGCCTCTACGTACAAACGGAATTTCTGAATGGAAAGTTCAGGTTGAACTCCTACTTGTTCTTCCGTACGATCCAGCGCTTTGATCGCTTCGGCAGTCTTTCCTCCCTTCGATAAACTTTCGGCATATCCGTAAAGCCATTCGACATTCTGCGGTTCTAGTTTTACAAGTTTTTCAAAATGCTTGATGGCCTCCGGAAAATTACCCTGCTCAAAATTCATATAGGCCATTTCCTGCACATACCACTTGTTCTTTGGGTCGAGAGCTGCGGCTTTTTGAATATACTCTGCTGAACGTTGCGGTTCATTTTTCAACAAGTACAACTCCGATAACGCATAGTACACCGCATCCTGATCCGTTTTCCATTGCAAGCATTTTTCGAACGCCGCGATAGCTTCATTGTATTGTCCGCGCAACTTTAAGCGAACCCCTTCATGGAAGGATTCAATATACGGGAATTCAGCTGCTGAAAATGGAATTGTCTGCGCTTTACGTTTCGAAAAACAAGACGCCAATGTCAGCGAAAAAAGGAGCGCTATGGAAAGGTGTTTTATCATTCTTCGATGGAAGAGTAATCGCCCAGACTCAAATCGCGGGCCATTCCTTTGAATGTTGCATGTGAACCGATCATCGAATTGGAAATGACAGCCTGCTGGATCGAAGCATGTTGTTGAATGATGGAATTGGATACGATCGTGTTGATCACTTTGGTTCCTTTACCCAGTGACACATGCGGACCCACCACGGAATTCTCAATCACGACATCTTCGCCAATAAAACAGGGCGGAATCACCACAGAATCATGAATGTGTGCAGAGGCAGACACCATCAGTCTGTTGTCATCGTAATCGAATTCAAGCACCCGTTGATTGGTGTGAACGGTCACTTCCTTGTTTCCGCAATCGAGCCATTCGTTCACCTCTCCCGGTTTGAATTTGTAGCCCGCTTCCGTCAGTCGTCGCAAAGCATCAGGCAATTGGTATTCCCCTCCTTTGATCACGTTGTTATCGATCAGGTATTCCAGTTCCTGACGAAGTCGAACGCCATCTTTGAAGTAGTAAATCCCAATCATCGCCAGGTCGGAAACGAATTCCTTTGGTTTTTCCACAAAGTCAATGATCTCTCCCTGCTCGTTCATTTTAATGACTCCAAATGCACTTGGATCGTCGATCTGCTTCACCCACAGGATCCCATCATCGTTTGGATCGATCTTAAAGTTCGCCTTGAAGAGCGTATCCGCAAAAGCAACGACCACAGGACCTTCTAATTTCTCTTTTGCACAAAGCACAGCGTGAGCAGTTCCCAACGGTTGGTCCTGATAATGGATCGATCCTTTTGCGCCTAATTTCTCCGCAACAGCCACCAATTCCTTTTCCACTTCCTGACCAAAATCACCAATCACAAAGGCAATCTCCGTGATTTTTTCGGTGCACACAGCAGCAATATCTTCCACCAGGCGGTGCACAATCGGTTTACCTCCAACAGGTACGAGCGGCTTTGGAACAGTCAAGGTATGCGGACGCAACCTACTTCCTCTTCCTGCCATTGGTACAATTACTTTCATGTCTTCAATTATTTATTCGTAATTCTCAATTCTCCCCCTCGTGATCTCCATCGGCCGCCTTAGGCTTGCCGACGGCGATGCGATACACTTCGTTACTCGATCTGACTCGGGGAATTAATCACTATTCACTTCTAACTCCTAACTATTTTATTCCCGTGCTTCCAAATCCACCGGCGCCGCGCTCTGTTTCGCTTAATTCGGTTGTTTCCTCCCATTGCGCTTGTTCCACTTTTGCAAACACCAGTTGAGCAATGCGTTCTCCATTTTCAATGATCACCTCTTCGGAAGAAAGGTTGATGAGAATCACGCCTACTTCTCCGCGGTAATCTGCATCGATGGTCCCAGGCGTATTTAAAACAGTAATTCCTTTCTTCAGCGCCAATCCGCTGCGTGGACGTACCTGACACTCAAATCCGTGAGGAATCTCAAGGAATAATCCTGTCTTGACCAAGGCACGTTCGAGTGGTTTCAGGCAAAGATTCTCCTCCAAAACAGCACGCACGTCCATCCCTGCGGATGAACTTGTTTCGTAGGCCGGCAATGCATTTCCTGATGTGTTCTTGACTTTTACTTGCATAGCATCTCGAATTAAATCAAAATTAGGCATTTCACAGCCCTCAAATCTTTGAGGAATCAGTAGTAATCAACAAAGCAATTAACAACTTCAGGCTTTACGAAATGAGCTGCGTTCAAGTGTATAAACGAGCATGATGTAGCCTATGATCAAGGCGTTATTCACCCCAAACCGGAGGTATGGATCCGTGAGATCGATCATTTTCGTCAGAAAATAAATCAGTAGTGCGGCGCCGAAATAAAGGAAGAACTTACGCAGATTGTAGCGGATCGGGTAATATTTCTGTCCGAGGACATAGGATAATACCATCTGAAAACCGTACACGGTCAAGGTAGCCCAGGCGCTCGCATAGAATCCGTAAATGGGAATAAAGAGTACATTGATCAGAACCGTTAGCGCCGCACCGCAGATCGCAATGTAGGCTCCAAATCGGGTTTGACCGCTGAGTTTGTACCAGATACTTTGGTTATAGTAGATTCCGAGAAAGACATTCGCTATGAGCAAGATCGGAACAACACCTAAACCGATCCAATACGATTCATTTCGAATAAAATGTTTGAAGATGTCGATGTTGAGAGAAACCACCAGAAACACCAGGCAAACGGTAGCAACGAAGAAGTTCATCACTTTCGCATAGACCTTATTCTTTTCTTCGTTTTTCAATTGCGCGAAGAAGAAAGGTTCGGCTGCATAGCGGTAGGCTTGTAACAAGATCGTGACCAGCATTGCCAATTTGTAACAGGCACTGTAGATGCCTACCTGCGTCTCCGCTTCCATCAGCGACGAGGGCACTGAGGCATCATAGATCATGTGCTTCAACAAAATTCGATCGAGGGTTTCGTTGATGATTCCGGCAAAACCTGCTATCACAAGAGGAATCGCATAAACCAGCATTGTTTTGGCGACCTGCAGATCGAACTGAAAGCGAATGGCTAAAAAATCTTTGTACAACAAAAGTGGCTTCACCAGGGATGCTAACAAATTGGCAAACAAGATAAACAACACGCCTTCCTCCGGTCGTGCAGGATCGAAGATGTACAGCATCAGGAACAAATTAAGTCCGATGTTGACACCGATCGACGCAAACTGTATCAGGGCGAATTTCAGCGCCTTATTCTCCGCACGCAATTTCGCCAGCGGCAGTGCCGTAACCGCATCGATGCAAACGATGGCGCCCAGAAGAATGATGTATTCGTTGTGCCCGGAGTACAGCATCAGATCTGCAATGTCCTGATTGAAATACAGCAAGCCAAAAAAGAACAACAGGTTGACACCAATAACCGTCAAAAATCCATTCAAAAACACTTTATCCTTGTCTTCGTGATCCTGTAAGAACCGAAAATAGGCCGTTTCCATACCGAACGTAAGAAATACGATCAGGAAGGCCACCCATGCGTAAAGTTCAGAAACCACTCCATAATGGGATGGGTGTGCAAAAACCTGCGTGTACAAGGGAACGAGCAGGTAGTTAAGAAGCCTTCCTACAATGCTCGACAGTCCGTAAACCGCCGTTTGACCCAGTAATTTACGGATCGGGTTGGACATTTATCCTCGGAAGTTCGGTTTGCGTTTTTCGAGGAAAGCAGTTGTTCCCTCTTTAAAATCAGCCGTACCGAAACATTTACCAAATTCTTCGATCTCGGTATGGTACCCGTTCACGCCGTCCTCAAAGTTGGCATTGATCGAACGGATCGCTGAAGCAATTGCCGTAGCTGAATTTGCGAGAATCTTGTTGGCAATTTCTTCCGCTTTAGCCAATAATTCTTCGGGTTCAACAACATAATTTACCAAGCCCCAGTTCAATGCTTCATCCGCTTTGATCATTCCGGCGGTAAAGACCATTTCATTTGCTTTTCCACGTCCCACCAACTGCGCCAAACGCTGTGTTCCACCGTATCCCGGAATCACACCAAGTGAAACTTCCGGCAAGCCCATGCGAGCATTTGAGGAAGCCAAACGAATATGAGAAGCCATGGCCAACTCCAGACCTCCGCCAAGAGCAAAACCGTTCACTGCAGCAATCACTGGGGTCGTCATGTTTTCTACGAAACTAAAAAGCAACTTCTGTCCATTCATCGCTAATTGTCCACCTTCAGAAATACTGAAATCTGCAAATTCCTTGATGTCCGCACCCGCAACAAACGATTTCTCACCTGACCCCGTCAGTATGACTACGCCTGTGGCGTTATCGTTATTCGCTTGATCCAGGGCCTGGTGCAATTCATTGATCGTATCTCGGTTCAATGCATTCAACTGCGCCGGGCGGTTGATCGTAATGATCTGAATGTGGCCTTTTTGTTCGATGAGGATATTGGAGTACATGTCTGTTCAATTTGGGTTTAAAGATACAGAAATGTGACAAAAGACTTCCACTCTCAAGGCATCTTCAATTCGACGGGTATGGATTCAGAATTTTCGAATTCCCGGATCTGTTTTCGGCTCATCCTTCCTTTTACGGCTTTTCGCGCTTCTTTCTCTGCCGCATGCAGCGCATGTTGAATCATACGGTCGTACTTGCGTTGGGTAACCATGCGCCCATCTGCGAGCGAAACGGTTTTTTCAGCGCAGGAGAAATTAATAAATATGAGCAGTAGAAAAAGTAAACTTCTCATTTTAACAAATTTGAACTTTTACTCAAACGAAAGAATTTTAGATCAATAACATTTTGAAAACATTTGATCCACTTTCACCCGTTCCTCAAACGCTTATAGATCTTGATCCCGATCATCAATCCGATGGCCACTGCGAAGAAACCTACGGTGCCTTTGATCCAGTTGAGGGATTGAATTAAGAATCATTCATCAATTCTTTATGAGCTCAACAACATGAAAACGTGCAGATATTTTCAGTAAGTTTGTTAGTGATGGGACTCATTGACGATCATAGAGAACGAATAAATAAGTTGTGCATGCTTTATCATGTGGACAAGCTTTATCTATTTGGATCGGCCCTGAATGCTTCTTTCAAAAAAGATAGCGACATTGATTTGCTTGTCAAGTTTAAACCCTTTGAGTTGGCATCCTACTATGATAACTACCTGCACCTCAAAGAAAATCTGGAAGAATTATTTGGCAGGAAGGTTGATCTCGTCGAAGAACAAACCTTGAAAAATCCTGTATTGATCTCATCTATAAACAGATCTAAAGAATTGGTTTATGGATGAGCGCATTCTCAAGTGGTTATTCGACATAAAACTGTCCATTGATGAAATTGAATCCTTTTTTGGAAATGAGGAAAAGGATTTTTTTAAATATAGAGCCAATATCATGTTGAAGCGGGCAGTTGAAAGAAACCTCGAGATCATTGGAGAAGCTGTAAACAGAATCATAACAAGGGATGAGAATTTTTCAGAGAAAATTTCGAATTCGAAAGCAATCATTGGTCTGCGCAATCAAGTGATTCATGCCTATGACAATATTTCAGACGAAACGATTTGGTCTATTCTGACGAATCACTTGCCCAAACTAAAAACAGAGGTTTCCGAACTGATTGAAAAAAAGAACTCGTAGTTCCTACCCTTTTCTCAAACGCTTATAGATCTTGATCCCGATCATCAAACCGATGGCCACCGCGAAGAAACCTACGGTGCCTTTGATCCAGTTGAGGGAATCTTTCATCACTACAAGGAATACCACTGCTACAAGAATCAATGTAGCTACTTCATTCCAGATGCGTAAACCGTTGGATCGCCAGTTGAATTGCCCTTTGCGTAAGTCGTTCATAATCTTTTGACAAAGAAAATGATAGACCAAAAGCACCACCACAAAACCTAATTTCAGGTGCATCCATCCTTGCGAGAGGTAATAATTGGGATTCAATAAGATCATCCAGGTGCCGAAAACAATGGTTAACACCATCGCCGGAGTGGTGATGATCCACCACAATTTTTTCTCCATCAGTTCAAATTGTTCAGAAAGAATGCGGCGTT
>Ga0172367_10005400_pt1 | contig 15445 bp, 14 predicted proteins | sample Lak10m_FD_114542 | JGI IMG/M metagenome (GOLD analysis project Ga0172367, IMG submission 114542) | Freshwater microbial communities from Kabuno Bay, South-Kivu, Congo - kab_022012_10m | ecosystem: Environmental > Aquatic > Freshwater > Lake | place: Democratic Republic of the Congo: South-Kivu... | reverse complement strand
TGAATCATAATAACTCAAATTCCCGATTTTCGGATTCAATCCGTAATACGTTACCATAGCGTAAGCCTGTTTGGTAATACGTTCCAGATCGCTCAATGCGCCGGTTGAAACTTTACCGAAGATCACTTCTTCAGCTGCGCGACCACCAAGTGTAGCACACATTTCATCCAGGAATTGCTCTGTAGTTGTGAGTGAACGTTCTTCAGGCAAATACCATGCGGCTCCTAATGAACGTCCGCGAGGAACGATTGTTACTTTCACAAGTGGAGCCGCATATCGCAACATCCAGCTTACAGTTGCGTGTCCAGCTTCGTGGAATGCAATAGTTTGTTTTTCCTCTTTGGAAATAATTTTGTTCTTCTTTTCCAATCCGCCGATAACACGATCAACTGCATCCAGGAAATCCTGACGACCTACAAGTTTCTTATTGTGACGTGCTGCAATCAATGCAGCTTCATTACAGATATTAGCAATATCAGCACCTGAGAATCCCGGTGTTTGCCGTGATAGGAAATCCATATCCACATCGTGATCCAATTTCAACGGACGAAGGTGAACCTGGAAGATCGCTTTACGTTCGTTCAGATCCGGAAGGTCTACATAAATCTGGCGATCGAAACGTCCTGCACGAAGCAATGCACGATCCAGGATATCCGCGCGGTTAGTAGCAGCAAGAATGATTACACCGCTGTTAGTTCCGAAACCGTCCATTTCTGTCAGGAGCTGATTCAACGTGTTTTCACGTTCATCATTTGCACCTTGAGAAACGCTTCTGCCTCGGGCACGACCGATCGCATCAATTTCATCAATGAAGATGATACAAGGTGCTTTCTCTTTAGCTTGTTTGAAGAGATCGCGTACACGCGATGCGCCGACACCCACAAACATTTCCACGAAGTCAGAACCTGAAAGTGAGAAGAACGGAACTTTTGCTTCACCGGCAACTGCTTTAGCGAGCAAGGTTTTCCCTGTTCCCGGAGGACCAACGAGCAACGCACCTTTTGGAATTTTAGCTCCGAGATCCGTATATTTTTTCGGGCTCTTGAGGAAGTCAACGATTTCTTTGATTTCCACTTTGGCTTCTTCAAGACCTGCGACATCATTGAACGTTACGTTCACCATTGTATCTTTATCGAAAAGTTGCGCTTTTGACTTGCCGATATTGAAAATCTGACTTCCGCCACCACCGCCCATTCTGCGCATGATAATAATCCAAAGAATAATCATGATTACGATCGGAAGCAACCAACTCAAGTGATCGGAGAAAGAGGTCGGTTTGATTTCTTCCACATCAATAAGTTCATTGGAAGAATATCCGGCATCCAATTGCGTCTGGGTAATACGCTTACCCATGTCTTCCGTCCATGTACTTGACAGCTGCAAGTGTGATGCATCAGCAGGAACAGGTCCACGCCATCCTTTGGAAGCGAACTTATCCATTAATGCTTTTACTGCAGAATCTTTCGTTATTCCGGCTTTATCTTTTTCGCTGAACAACACAATTTCAAGCCGGTTGTTCTGATTTGATACACGATAAATTTTCTTGATCGCATGGTGGCGAACAAGAGCATTGAACTCCGTGTAATCGATCTTCGGCACTTCGCTCATCATGCCCGGTACGAAGAATCCGATCAACCCAACAATAAGAATAATATAAATCCACATAAAGCCTGAAGGCGAACGTGGCAATTGCGGTTTACGCGACATACGATCACGCATCCTTTTTTCCTGGTCCTGTTCCTGGTTGTTCATCTCACTCATATTCAGTTTCAAGGATAGTCGTTTACTGTTAATCTTTATTGTGTAATTCTGATTTATTAACAAATTACTGCTTTACAGGAATTTCTATTGCGTCGGCCCAAAGCGATTCAAGGTTGTAGAAATAACGCGTTTCTTTCTCGAAAACATGAACAACCACGTTGACGTAATCGATAAGAATCCACAGTGCGTTCTCCCAACCTTCAGAGCGATACGGGCGCTGGTTAAGATTTTTCTTTACGGTATCTTCAACGGAATCAGCAATGGAATCTACCTGTGTGTTGGAATTTCCTTCACAGATAATGAAGTAGTCGCACACCGCATTCTCAATATTGCGTAAATCCAGAACTTTAATATTCTGACCTTTCTTTTCCAGAATTCCCGCAACTACTTGTTGCGTGAGGATCCAACCTTCGTCGGTTTGATTGTTTGTTCTGGATTTGGTTTTTGCAGCAGGAGCGGGTTTCGCCGCTGTTTTCTTAACTGCTGCTTTTTTTACTTCAGTTTTCTTCGCTTCAGGTTTTTTAGCAGTTTTAGCTGCTGTGGCTTTTTTTCGTGGAGCTGTTGCCTTAACGGGTTTCTTTGCTGCCTTAACGTTTTTTTTTGCCGGCGCTTTTTTAGCGATTTTCTTTTTTGCCATTATTGTTACGCGTTCCGCATTCTGCATGCGACCCTGTTCACTGAACGTTCAGGAAACAGGCAAATGTGTACTTTTATTGAAATTCCTAAAACGTCCAAAGGTAAGCAAAATTGACCGGTATGGGGACAGATTCTTTGTTTGTTGGCCAGCGCATCATTCGCTTGGATCAGGTCGATTCCACGAACAGCTTTGCATTGGGAATTCTGAAAGGGATGTCTGTTGAAGAAGGCGTTGTTGTCACTACAGCCCGACAGACTCGTGGTCGCGGACAACGCGGCAATACCTGGGAATCTGAGCCGGGAAAGAATATAACCTGCAGCATTGTTCTGAAGCCAACCTTCCTTGATCCGTCAATGCAGTTTGAACTTACTCGTGTTGCTTCATTGGCAATCACAGATGTTTTGGGTGATCTGATCCCAAGCCATAAAGTCAGCATCAAATGGCCCAATGATATTTATGCTGACGGGAAGAAAATCGCCGGAATTCTTATTGAGAATGTTCTGGTGTCGAATCGAATCAGTTATTCAGTAATCGGTATAGGATTGAATGTGAATCAAGCCCAATTTACCGGAGCAGGAAACGGTGCGGTGTCATTGAAAATGCTTGCCGGAACTGAATACGATTTGAATAATCTGTTGCGGATGATTTGCGCGGCTGTTGAAGTGCGTTATTTACAGTTGCGTGCCGGAAAAACTGACAAATTGAGAAGCGAATATTTCAATCGACTGTTTATGTCGGGAATTGTAACACGTTACACTGATTTTACGCGTCTGTTTGATGCGAAAATCATGGAAGTTACTAATGAAGGTTTTCTCGTATTGGAGATGCCAGACGGTGCGAAACGGCATTTCGCTATGAAAGAAGTAGGCTGGGTGGGTCAGTAATCAGAGATTGGTAATTACCAGACTCCAGGCTTCAGGTTTTGCGTTGAATAACGTTTTCGTTTTCGCCCACGTTGTAGCGAACAACTCACTCGCCCGGTAATTATTCAGAGCATCTTCCGATTCCCAGTACGAAACGGTGAAGTAAACATTCGGAGCATTTTTCTCTTTGTGTAATTCCAGTTTACGGCAACCTTCAAACGAAGCAATGCGATCACGTGTGGATTTGAACAACTCTTCGAATGCGGGAACTTCTTCAGGTCGGAACGACAATTTTACAACGCGTTTTATCATCTTTTTCAGTCGTTGAATTCCACCCGGATTACTGCATTCATGCGGATGTTGAGTAATTGATTCGCTTTCCCTTGGTTGATTGCAATTTCCAGAAATCCTTCTGAGTTGAAAAGAGCAAGTTTGTCGCCATCATCAACATCGGAGTAGCGAACGGAAAGCGTAGTGATTTCTTCACCTACAACGCGAATGGAAAAAGTTCTTCCGCGACCGGTTTTTTCAAAATCCGCACGGGTAATATCCGTTACCAGATTTCCGAAACTGTCAATGAAAACCACGTTGCCTTTGATCACATCGTCTTCAGGTAAATGCCGCGGACGAATGAGTTCTGCAATGCCATTCAGTTCAGTACCGATTTCGAAAATTGATTTTCCGTTGTGCAAAGACGCTGCAACAGGTGCATACAAATCCAAGGCTACAAAAGTACCTGGTTCTTTTCCTGCAGGGCAGATTTCACGTATATCTTCCGCTTGAATTCCATTCACCAAAGAGAACAAACCATTGTTCGGACCGATGAAATAGTGCGCCCCGGAACGAAATGCAATATGATTAAATCGTGCAGAAGGCGAAGGTCCAACGCTGATAATGTGAATTGTGCCTGCAGGGAAACGCGACCAGCTGTGTCCGATTACGTAAGCTGCCTGTTGCAGATCAAACGGAGTAATCAGATGTGAAATATCAGCAATTGTAACCGATGCAGCAGCAGAGTACAACGCACCTTTTACCGAACCGGCAAAATGGTCGCGGAGCCCGAAATCTGTTGTTAAGGTAATTATACCCATGCTGAATGATCTTTGCGGATCGCGGAAAGGTGCTTAATTTCACACAAAATTACTGAACTGAAGTAATGTGGTTCAGTAGCATTCATGAAGTTGTTCACCATCATCAGCTGAAACTTGGCGGAATCCTTACTACAGCTCACCCACGTTGACCCGATTGTAATTTACGGAGTCAATGATTCCAAACTCGAAAAGCTCAGAACCTACTTTCCGAAGCTGAAGCTTATTGCCCGGGGCGAGACGATTCGCATCATCGGTGACGAAGAGGAAATTCAACGTTTTCAGCAAGCGATTAATTCATTTATCTCGCACTTCAATCGTTACGGTACATTGACTATTGAGAACATTGAAGGATTGATGTCGGGAACGATGGATGAATCACAGAAGCAAGAAAGCACCGATGTAATCGTTCACGGAAATCAAGGTTTATTGGTGAAAGCCAAAACTCCGGGACAAGTTCGATTGGTTGAAGCCTGCAGTAAGAGTGATCTTGTTTTTGCAATCGGTCCTGCAGGAACAGGGAAAACTTACACCGCGGTTGCTTTGGCGGTTCGCGCATTGCGAAATCGTGAAGTACGCAAAATCGTGCTGACGCGTCCTGCAGTAGAAGCGGGAGAGAATTTAGGTTTTTTACCGGGCGATCTCAAAGAAAAACTGGATCCGTATCTGCAACCTTTGTATGATGCGTTGTATGAAATGATACCCGGTGATAAACTCCGTAATTATATTGAGAATAACATCATTCAGATTGCTCCGCTTGCATTTATGCGTGGAAGAACATTAGATAATGCGTTTGTAATATTAGACGAAGCACAGAATGCAACGGAAAGCCAGTTGAAGATGTTCCTCACACGTATGGGGCCATCCGCAAAATTTGTGATTACGGGTGATGTAACGCAAATTGACTTGCCGCGTAATCAGCCAAGCGGATTATTGCAGGCTATACGTTTGCTTACCAATGCGGAGGGAATTGAATTTGTAAATTTGGATAACAGAGACGTACTCAGACATAAACTGGTACGCAGACTAATTGAAATATATGGACAATACGGTGACAAAAATGAAAGCACTGACAGGAACAAACTTTAATCTGCCTGGGCAGAAAAAATTTTACAAAGGGAAAGTTCGCGACGTTTATACATTGGAGAATGATCTTCTCGTGATGGTCGCTTCTGATCGTATTTCCGCATTTGATGTTGTATTGCCTCGTGGAATTCCGTTCAAAGGACAAGTATTGAATCAGGTTGCTTCACACTTTCTTGCAGCAACGAAAGATATAGTACCGAATTGGGTAGAAGCTTCTCCTGATCCGAATGTAACTGTAGGTCGTCGTTGCGAACCGTTTAAAGTTGAAATGGTAATTCGCGGCTATCTCAGCGGACATGCAGCAAGGGAATATGCTTTGGGAAAACGTACAGTGTGTGGAGTGGCAATGCCGGAAGGTCTGAAAGAAAGTGATCCGTTTCCTGAGCCGATCATTACACCTACAACGAAGGCGGAAGTTGGTCATGATGAAGATATTTCACGTGAAGAAATTTTAAGCCGCGGGATTGTTTCAGAGGAACATTATTTACAGCTTGAGAACTATACGCGTGCGCTTTACAAGCGTGGTCAGGAGATGGCAAATAAACAAGGCTTGATATTGGTCGATACCAAATATGAGTTTGGTTTATACGAAGGAAAAGTTTACCTGATGGATGAAATCCACACTCCGGATTCATCGAGATATTTCTACGCAGAAGGCTACGAAGAACGTCAGCGCAACGGTGAAGCGCAGAAACAATTGTCGAAAGAATTTGTTCGTCAGTGGTTGATCGCTAACGGATTCATGGGTAAAGAAGGACAACAGGTTCCGGAAATGACTGATGAATTCGTGAATCTGGTTTCCGAACGATACATCGAATTATATGAAAAAGTGACCGGCTTGAAGTTTGAGAAAGCAGATGTTTCTGAAATTCCGGCCCGTGTAGAAGCGAATATTCTGAAATATTTGTCTTCACGTTAGGAATTCAGTTGGCAAACTCAGATATTCGTCAGAAGACCCTACTACACTAAAACAAAAAAAATTTTATGGCAGAAAAAGGCAAAATCAAAATCATTAAAGACACTGAAGGTGGAATTGTGATCGATTCAAAAACGAACAACGAATACACATTCAAACAGCCGTATCACAAAGAATTGTGTCTGAATGTCGGCGACCGCGTTAAGTATGATATTCTCGCTGTTCCCGGAACAACAACTTCTATAGCAGTTGGTGTTGAACGTATTACTGCAGGAGCAGTATTGACTTTTGATTCAGCAACAGGAACCGGAACAATTCAGGAGCGTGTGAGCAAGAAGACGATCAATTTTTACGAACCGTATTGCACGGACTTAGGAATTAAAGTCGGCGACATCGTTCGTTATACACTGTTGAACACTGTAAAAGGCGAAATGGCAGTTAATCTGGTTGAAGTGGTCGAATAATCACCATGTTTGGTCATTGAACAGGCGGGTATTTCCCGCCTGTTTTCATATATTGGCATACGAATAAGCATTATGAATACAAGAGCATTTTTTCTCGGTCTGATTTTCACCTTGAGTTCATGCTCACTTCTTTACGCTCAACAAATTAAAGTAGACAGTCTGAAGCCGATATTGGCTCAATCCAACGATACTGCGAGAATCCGATTGCTGCTTCAAATGAGCAGCGCGTATTTATCTTTTTCTGCCAAGAAAGCGCTTGAACCTGCATCAGAGGCACGTATGCTCGCGATTCAGTATTCTGATATCCGTCGTGAGGCACAAGCTTTACTTGCCATTGGTCAGGCCAACAGCAGAATGGGTAATGTTCCTGTTGCAATTGAATGTTTTAATCAGGCGATAGATCTGATTACTCAGTTGAACAGTGAAGAAGAACATGGCGAATTGCTTATCAATGTTGGCAACGCATACATTGACGGAGGCGTTTACGATCAGGCGTTACGTGTAAGTCTCGATGCGTATAAGTTGTACGAGCGAACAGGTAACAAGCGCGGAATGGCTCGCGCGTTGATTATCTCTGGTAATTCTTATCGCAAAACAAAGAATATTGAGAAAGCAATTACCGATTACGAGAAAGCATTGGAGTTTGCACGTGAAGTGAAGGACGCTAATTTGGAAGCGAGTTGTTTGAACAACTTATCAATTATTGAAGGAAATCGCGGAGATCATGAGAAGGCACTGTACTATCTCGAACAGGCGCGCAATATTCACGAGCGAAACAATAACCAATATCCGTTAGCCAAAGTACTTAACAATATCGGCAGTGAATATTTCGAGATGGATTCGCTTAATCTCGCCTCTGAATATTTTTTGATGTCACTTGAAATTCGGAAGAAGCTAGGTGACAAACGAGGGCAGGCGAGCACGTTGGCAAACCTCGGATCGGTAAGTATGTCGCAGAATAACGTTGACAAAGCAATTGAATATTATCAACGCTCATTAGATCTGGCGAAAGAAATCGGTGCACTCGAAGTTCAGATGGAAGTTTATCTGACGCTTTATGAAGCGTATAATCAGAAAGAGGATCCGGACAAAGCGCTCAATTATTACATCGCATATACGAAGATTAAAGATTCAATTTTTACTTCGGATATGTCCGAAAGCGTTGCGGAAATGCAGGCGCGCTTCGATGTTGAGAAGGCGGAAGGAGAAGCGAGGGCGCAGGCCAAACAGAAAAAAATTATTGTCATATCTTCTGTTATTGGCGCGATTCTGCTTTTGATTATCATCGTTTCAATATGGAGACAGTCGATCACAAGGAAGAAAGTGAATATTGAATTGAATCTTCAGAAGCAGGAAATTGAAAATAAGAACACCGAACTCGCTTCAGCGTATCAGGAAATCGAGTTGAAGAATAAAGATATTACCGACAGTATTCGTTACGCTCGCCGCATTCAGGAAGCAATTTTACCTGAGGTGGAATTTGCCGCGACATTCGGTAAACGCGGTTTTGTTTTTTACAAACCGAAAGATATTGTAAGCGGAGATTTTTACTGGATGGAGCGTAAAGGGAATCTTCTGCTTTTCGCTGCGGTAGATTGCACGGGACATGGTGTGCCGGGTGCTTTCGTAAGTATCGTTTGCAGCAATCTTCTCAGCCAATCCGTTAACGAACACGGTTTGCGCAAACCGAATGATATTCTGAATGACGTGAATGCACGTTTATCTGTAACGTTGCGTCAAAGAGCGGATGAATCCAAAGTACGCGACGGAATGGATATTGCGTTATGTGTGCTGGATACGACTTCGGGTATTCTGGAATACGCCGGCGCTTTCAATCCTGCGTGGATTATACGCAAAGGAGAAATTGTCGAATTGAAAGCTGATAAGTTTCCGGTTGGAAATTTTGAAGATGAAGAATTGCGAACCTATTCGTCGCAGCAAACGCAATTGGAGAAAGGTGACAGGATTTATGTGTTCACAGACGGTTATACAGATCAATTCGGCGGACCTGAAGGGAAAAAGTTTAAGCGCACGCGCTTCGTGGATTTCTTGAAAAGAATTCAATCGCAACCCATCTGTGACCATCTGAAATTGCTGGAAGCTGAGCATATGGAATGGCGCGGTTCATTGGAGCAAATCGATGACATTCTGGTAATGGGCGTAGAATATCCCATTGCCGACTAATTTTTTCAACTTTTTGTTGATAAGTACAGCTGTTTCAGAGGTGAAAATAGAGTAGGGCTTTTCAAACGGGCGCGGTGATTTGCTAATTTTGGTCGCCCCCTATGAAACGGTTTATCCGCTGTATACTCGTATTCGTCTTGCAATTCGTCTTGTTCGGCTTGAACGCTCAAAGTTCTGTGCCTTCAGGAGAATATCGCGTGACAATGGATTTGGCAAACGTAACCAAAGAGAAAGACCGCGTTCGCATCACTGTGGTTCCGCCTCCAATGAAAACGCAGAAAGTTTATTACGTGCTTCCTGCATTTATTACTGACGTTGGGAAGCCTGTTGATGCATTGCAATTCGTTCATGAATTTTATGCACTCGACGATCGCGGAATGCCTCTTAAGGTTAAGAAAGCCGGAAACAACAAAGTCCTGATAAAACTCGATAAAGGCCGCGTACTTCGTAAGATCGAATATTGGGTTGATGACTCGTGGGATTCTACAGGCTACAGCGCTTATCACAGCGGTAAATATAATTATGTTCCCAACGCAGCAGGAACGACGTTCGATACAGATAAAGGTTTCCTTCTCAATCCTGCTTTCATGATCGGATATTTTGATGGAGCAATGAGTTTGCCTTACAGACTAACCATCATTCACAGCGAATCCGATAATGCCTTCACGTCACTTCAACTTACAGAGTCGGTAAAAGGTCGTGACGAATATCTTTCCGGTTCTTATACTGAACTTGTTGAAACGCCACTGTATTACGGAGCTGTTGACACATGCGGATTTCTCTCGAGAAATTATTACATCGATATCGCTGTATACAGTGAGTCCGGCAATATTTCTGCGCGTCAGATCAGAAAGTACATTGCTGCGGAAATATTTTCTTTAACTCGTTTCGCTGATGGGTTAACGCCAAGACATTATAAAATGTTTTTCTGGTTCGTATCTCCTGACAAATTCGCTGTGGGTAACCACGGAAAATTCGGTGGAATGTCGCACCGAAACAGTGCGGTTTATTATCTCAATGAAATCGAAGAAGAAGAGCCATTCGCCTCATTGGTAGGTGGAGAAACAGCGGGTGATTTGTTGAAATCGTTGGCATTACTCGATCAAACGCGATATGATAATTATCCTGATTATCTGATTCCGCAGGTGCGCAGTAATTGGTGGATTGCTGAAGGGTTCAAATCATATTTTACGTGGCTGGCGGAGGTACGTGATTCCGTTGCAAGTGAAGAGGATTTTCGTGCAGCAATCAGTGCGAAGATGCGCTTAAGCGAAAACGTGAAAACACATTCAGTAACAGATGTAAAGCATTTACGCAAAGCGCTGACTGATCCATTAAAAGCAGAAGAGTATAAAGCCAAAGCAATGTTGCTTGCGTTCACACTCGATATTCATCTTACACAATGGTCGGGAGGTGCAAAAGGTTTGCGTGAAGTGGTTTTGGAACTCAATGAACGTTCATCTTTTCATCCTGATTCGCTGTGTAATTACATCTCCAAAAATATTTCTATTGAGATGAATGACTTTTGCTTGAAATATGTGAACGGGGTTTCTGCACTGCCGGTGATTCAGTCGTTCGACAAGATAGGTTGGGTGTATTCTCCATCAGCGCTAGACTCTGTAATAACATTCGGGCAAATCAGTTTGAACTACGACAGTCAGATTGATGCATTTCTGGTGCGAACTGCTGAGCCTGGAAACGAACTGCGAGTACTAGCCGGTGATCGCCTTGTGAGTATTGATGGCGTTACGGTTTCTGCAGCGAACATGGACGAAATTCTCAATACAATTTATTCGCCTGTAGATACATCGCCGATTGAAGTGATTTACATCCGCAACAATCGCAATGAACGTGTGATGGCACAGCCGTACTATAAAACTATTGTGATTGAACATCTCGTACGACTCGATCCTGCATGCAGTTCAGATGCGCTGCTCTTACACGAGAGAATTTTCAATCCTTCGGATTACTGATCATGTTCCGCAAAGAAACCCGTTGGATCAAACTTTCGTTTTCTGCAACTTCATTGCGCGAAAATCAAATTGAAATCGCTTATGTTGCCGGAATGAAATTGTGTTTCGTGAGCAATGCAAATGGCGTATTCGCATTCGAGGAAAAATGTCCGCATAATGGTTTTTCACTGGCGGGAGGAACAATAACTTCCGATGGAGAATCAGTTGTTTGTCCGCTGCATCGTTATGCATACAACATGAAAACGGGAAGATGCAGTCACGGATCAGGAGGCGCTGCGCGGATATTCCCTGTAGAACAGCGCGAAGACGGTTTGTTCATCGGCGTTCAGGAAACGCGTTGGGGATGGTAGCATCGGTTGAAAAAGTCTAACTTTGACCGATACAAACAACTACCATGTCTGTTCACAAGGAAATTAAGAAAGTCACGACGAACGTGCTTCTGGAAATGAAACGTCGCGGCGAGAAGATCGCGATGCTGACAGCATACGATTTCACATCCGCTTCTATAGTCGATTCTGCCGGAATAGATGTGATCCTCGTTGGTGATTCTGCATCCAACGTGATGGCTGGACACGAAACTACATTGCCGATTACACTTGATCAGATGATTTATCACGCATCAAGCGTGGTTCGCGGAATCAATCGTGCTTTGATTGTAGTTGATCTTCCATTCGGTTCTTACCAGGGAAATTCAAAGGAAGCCCTGAATTCGGCGATCCGTATAATGAAGGAATCAGGAGCACATGCCGTTAAGCTTGAAGGAGGCGCAGAAATCCGCGAATCAATCGAACGTATTCTCTCTGCCGGAATTCCGGTGATGGGACATCTCGGACTTACTCCGCAATCCATATATAAGTTCGGAACATACACCGTGCGTGCGCGTGAAGAAGAAGAGGCGAGAAGACTGATTCAGGATGCGCACATTCTGGAAAAGGCAGGCTGCTTCGCATTGGTTTTGGAAAAAATACCTGCAGCCCTTGCTGAACAAGTAGCAAAAGAAGTTTCGATTCCTGTAATTGGTATCGGTGCCGGAGGTGGTGTCGACGGACAAGTTCTCGTATTTCATGATATGGTCGGACTCACTAAAGAGTTCAGTCCGCGTTTTCTGCGTCGCTATCTGAATCTCAACGAAGAAATTACATCTGCAGTTGGAAATTATGTGAAGGATGTGAAATCCCGCGACTTTCCGAATCAAAACGAGCAGTATTAAATCACTTATCAATTGCAGTGCGGCAGAAGAATTAACCACAATAAATTACTTTCCGCATGAGTTATAATTTTCTTCTCGACGGTTACTTTTCTTCTCCCTGGATAAGTTTCGGAGGTCCGCTGCTTCTGATGATTCTTTACTACGTTTTTCGCAAGAGAATTCGTAAAGGCCAGGATCAGACATTCGGTGAATACGTTCTGATCAGTGCAATAATGTTCGTTTTATGGATGACAGCCGGAGTTGTCAATCCAATGTGGTGGGGATACGGCTCACCGGAAGCGGTTCGCGAGTTTCGCTATACAGATAACAATTTATTAGTTGTGGATCACATCCGAACAATGGGAAGTGAATCGGATGAAGGTACTCCGTGTTCACGAGTTCATATTGTTGATCCGAAATCAGGGGATAAAATTCTGAGATTTACATTGGGAGAAGAAGCAGACATCGCAGGTGTGCATGGCGACACGTTAACGGTTGTGAAGTACAGCGAAGCAATCGCGTATTCAATAACAGACGGACACGTTTACGCAGTGTATTCGGTGGAAACTTTGCCAAGATTATTTTCTCAGTTATCAGGCGGTGTTGATCATATCATGTGGGGCAATGGTTACAGTTTGATGGAAATCACAGCGAATAACGGCAAGCAATATAATCTTGATTTGACAAATGGACACTTTTACGTGGCTGCAGGAAACAGAGAGCCGGAGAAAAATTACACTCCATCCGGAAAGTTGTACGTTGATGAATCACAGATTAAACGTGATGATCAGCGATGGGGCACAACTGTGCTGGAATTACAGGGAGAAAGCGGTAATCAATATGAAGAATTCATTACCGGTCCGAACGACTCTGTGCTTAATCGTTCACGAACATTTTTATCAGGTGAGTTTGTTGCAATTACAGCGGATACCAACGTTATAGTCCTGAGTTATGAAACGTTGGAACACAAATTATTTATACTTACCTGTTTGACGTTAGATGGTAAGAAAGTAGTTTGGGAAATGCATCAGAGTCAATACAATGCTGAATTCGAATTCAGCGATTACATGAAACCGCAAGCGGGATACAACCCGACGTTGAATCAACTTGCTTTCTGGATAGCAGGTGTTGTGTATTGTGTGGATGCTGATTCAGGAAAGTTACTTTGGAATACAGAACTTTAATCGGTGACCAACAGTTATTTTTTTGGAACAAATTCCTCAATCCATTCCATTTTTTCGGCAGGAACAAAAAAGAAAGTTCGCTCTTTGTTGTCGTTGAATTTTGTAAGTGTGTCAACCGGAATCAATTGGTCTTGGATTTGTTCGAACATTTTCAAATCAACGGCCAGAATGTGTTGCTCAATTTCCTTCTCGACTTTCCCGAATAACACTTCGCAGATTATTATGGGACGGAATAGGCGAAGTGAATTGTAACCTTGGCTCAAAATAAAATGTTCGGTGGCTTCAGTATCCATTTTAATGATATCAATGCGCCGAACAGCGTGCTCTTTCACGAAATCGTCAAGAGTTTGTGTTTTTACCTTATAACTGATCATGTCCGGGAGATTGTGTGTATTCTCCGTCGCTCCTATTCCGCTCAGGTGATATTTCAAATATCTGTACTTAGGTCGCTTCCCCTCGAAAAAAGTGACTTCACCGTTTTTATCGGATAATGCTATCTTGCTGATGTTGGTATTTTTCCATCCATTGAGTGCTGCGTTCTTAAGTAAATAATGATTAGGACCATCTGCCGGTTCAAACGCCCACACATTGATGTCAGGATTCACAGTATTCGCTACTGCAGTGTAAAAACCGATATTAGTTCCGATATCAAAGAAGTATTCAGCGCGCGACGCGAGCTTCATAAAAATAGGCGTAAACTCGTAGTTAAGTGCCCTTTCCCAGAAGTAGATATGGGCTGCACTTGATTCATTGAGTGCCAATCTGAAACTTAAACCGTTTCCAAGTTTAAGCCGTATTTTACCCGAAACGGAATGTCGGATATTGGTGCCGAACATGTCGTTGATAAAACGGACGATATTTCGGATCACAAAATTGATCTGTGGTTGATAAAAAATGGAATATATGAAACGGCGCATGCGGTACGCTTTTGCTTTTAAAATCGCCACAAGGTACGGAATTCCTAAAGTGGCAGAGAACTTACTTAAATCGTTTTGGCACCGTGAAAATTGACCAGCCAAAGCAGCTGTCCAACATGAATATTTTCATGGCGAATGTGATGCATGATCGTGTTGCGCTTTGTTTTGCCGCCAAGAATTTCCCAGTTCAATAAATTCTCACTGTTCAGTTCATCAGGATTCATTTTATCCAATGTCTCCATTGCAACCTGATGAACTTTCTTGAAACCTGCATAAATTTCCGCATAAGGAACCCCGCAATTTTCTCCATCCTCAGCTGATTTTCCCATTGCGAAATGTTTCAACCATGGCACTTCCGGATTAGCACCCCCCAACGAACGGATGATCAGATTATTCTCCGCCCACGCCATGTGCGCGATAATCCAATACATGCTGTTGAGTTTGCGTCCGTCGACTTCAAATCGCTTCTGCATATCGCTTTCACGACCTTCCATTTTCTTAATTGCAAAATGCGCAAGCTGACGTGTTGCTTCAACCATGTTGCGAAGCGTTGCCAATTCTGTTGCTGTACCCATCTTTCTATCGTCTAATGTCTAAAGTCTAACGTCTAAAGTCTGTATTATTGATTCTTGAGTTTTACCATCGTCAGAATTGTTGCAATCGCAACTGTATCTCCTGTTGCACCTTCCACTCCTAACGCATCGCGAACATCCTGTGCACTTGCATCGTAGACATCAACAACCCATTTTACAATTCCGGTTTTTACTTCAGTACCGTCGGTTGCTTTCAAAGGTTTGTCGTTTTCAATTTTCTCTTTGCAAGTGAAACGCACTCCGATCGACATCCCCGGATAAATAGGTTTTGTGAAACGACATTCGTCAATACCGTAATTCAACAATACCGGTCCTTTCGGCGGATCAACAAATAAACCGGCAGCACGTGAAAGAATAAAATATCCGTGAGCTACTGTGCGTTTGAAAACTGTTCCTTCCAATGCAGAAGGATCCATGTGCGCATAGAACTTATCGCCGCTGAGGTTCGCGAAATCTATGATGTCGCTTTCTTTCACAGTATGCGTATCCGTAATAACTGTTTCTCCGACTTCAAGATCTTCGAAGAATTGACGGAACGGATGAATTCCTTTCTCGATGTATTTCGCTCCGTATTGATATTGGTTCGTTAC
>Ga0172367_10005399_pt1 | contig 15448 bp, 10 predicted proteins | sample Lak10m_FD_114542 | JGI IMG/M metagenome (GOLD analysis project Ga0172367, IMG submission 114542) | Freshwater microbial communities from Kabuno Bay, South-Kivu, Congo - kab_022012_10m | ecosystem: Environmental > Aquatic > Freshwater > Lake | place: Democratic Republic of the Congo: South-Kivu... | reverse complement strand
CATAGAACTAGATTTAAAAGAAGGCTTCATCAAACCAAAAGCCGTCCTTTTTAATGGTGGAGTTTTTCGAGCAAAAATTTTAAAAGACAGAGTTCTTCAATCTCTTAAAAACTGGGGCTGTACTGATATTAAAGAGCTACCAGGTAATGACCTTGATCTTGCTGTGAGCAAAGGGGCAACCTACTATGCAAAACTTAAAAAATCAGGAAAAGGCATTCGTATTCAAGCAGGTACTGCTCGATCTTACTACTTAGGGATTGAGTCTTCAGGCATTGCCATTCCTGGAGTTCTTCCTTCTCTTAAAGGACTTTGTATTGTTCCTCAAGGTACAAAAGAAGGCACAATCCTTCCAGAGCCTAAAAAACAATTTGGCCTCATAACAGGAAGGTCAGTGCAATTTCGTTTGTTTAGTTCGGATGAGAGGGCTAATGACTTTGTGGGACAAGAAATAGATGATGCTTCGCTCACTCTTAAAGAACTTCCTACTATGACAGTTAGTCTGGAGTCAAAAGAAGAAAAAAATGAACTAATTCCTGTTACTTTAAGCTCCCATATTAATGATATAGGAATTCTTGAGATTTCCATGCAACAAGCTGGAAATCAAAATAAATGGAACCTAGAATTTAATGTGAGAAAAACAGAAAACTAAAGTGAAAAAAAATGGATACTTCCCGTTATATTGTTGGTATTGATCTTGGAACAACAACCATTAGCCTTTCTTACTGTGATACATTAGCAGAAAACAAGACTCCAAGGAGCTTTCCTATTTTACAGTGGGAATCAGAGACCTCTGTGGTTGAAAAAGAAATTCTTCCTTCATTTTGTTATATTGCTTCAAAAAAAGAAATAAAAGATAAGCAGTTCCTACTCCCATTCTACACAAATAGTTCCACACTTCTTGAAAATGCAGAAATAGTCCTTGGGCGTTTTGCGAGGAGACAACAAAACAAAACTCCAGCTCGTGTGATTCATTCTGCTAAATCTTGGCTTTGTCACACAGGTGTCAATCGAGAAGGCAAAGTTCTCCCATGGGCTTCTCCTGAAATTACAGGAGATAAAAGACTATCTCCCGTAGAAGTTCAAAGCTTTTTTCTTCTCCACCTAAGACTTTGCTGGAATGAAAAGATGGCTTCCCATAGCAAAAGCTATCGATTAGAAAATCAACAAGTCATCATAACTGTCCCTGCTTCTTTTGATGAAATATCAACAGATCTAACTTTAAAAGCAGCCGTCCTAGCTGGTTTTCAAAAAGAAAAAATCTCACTCATCGAAGAACCTCAAGCCGCTTTTTATCACTGGCTTCACGAGAATTCTCCAGAAAAATTTTTTCAAAAAATCTCAATCTTCAAAACTCTTGTTTGTGATATTGGAGGAGGAACGAGCGATTTCAGCTTATTTGAAATCCAGAAAAAAAATAATGCACTAAAAAAATCACTTCATGTTGAGAGAATAAAAGTAAGTCCACACATTCTTCTTGGAGGTGATAACTTTGATTTGAAAATTGCTTCTCTCTATGAAGAAGACTACATAAAACAGGAAGGTAAGAAATTTACTTCTGAGGAATGGACTGAACTGATAAGTTATTGCCGCGATATAAAAGAAGCTCTTTTCAATGAAAAACACCCCGGAGAAGAACTGAAAGTTGCTATTACACGATCATCAAAAGTAAAAAATCTTTTCCAAAATGCTCTTACTCTTTCGCTTTCTAAAAAATTTATCAAAGAGAAACTTTTAGATAGTTTTTTTCCCGCAACAAAAAATGATGATACGAAAAATGAGACGTCCATTGCTCTCTCAGAATTTGGACTTCCTTATGCTAAAAACCCCTCTTTAACCTATCATATGAGTCAGTTTCTAGGTCCTACGAAAATAGACAATATCCTGTTTGTAGGAGGAAGTTTAATACCTCAAATTTTACAAGAACGCATACTCCATAATTTAGAATCTAGACAAAATTCTAAAATTATTCCTTTCATAAACCAAACTCTAGAGCTTGGGGTTTCACAAGGGGCATCTCTCTATGGACTTTCTCTACGTTATCCAGAAAAATTACTTATCACTTCAGGTTATCCAAGAAGTCTTTATCTTGAAATAGAAGAAAAAGAGTCTAAAGAAAAAAAGCTTCTTTGTGTCTTGGCTCAAGGAGAAAAAAGACGAAATATTTTTCACTCTATTTCTAACTTAACAATTGTTGTCAATCAAGATATCAGCTTATCTCTTTATAGTTCAGAAAAAAGACCAAAAGATAAAATAGAAAATTTCTACGCTTTCAATAAGTCAGAATTCAAACTTATAGCTCCGGTACAAACAAGAGTGGAGACAAAAAAAGAAAAAGAAAAATTTATTCCTATAATTTTAAAAGCAGGTCTGACAGAAACAGGAATTCTTAATATTTTCTGCATCCCAAGAGATCAAAATGCAGGAGAGGAGTCTTCAATTTGGGAATTCGCTTTTCAAGCACAAGAAAATAGCCAAAGAAGATTTGATGAAGAAAATAACCCGAGCTCTCAAAGTGCAAGTGTTTTTTTTCCACATGAAGAAAAACTAAAACTAGCGAAAGAAACACTGCTTCGGTTTTACGGAAAAGCAAAAAATATTCTACATGAAAGACCTGTGGCGTCAAAAATACTCAAAGATCTTGAAACACTTTTTTCAACTCCAAGAAAAGACTGGCCAGTTGAAACTTTAAGAGAGTTAGCCCAACCACTTTTAGAAAATAAAAATACACGATCACGAAGTGAGGATCATGAAGGAACTTATTTTAATTTGCTTGGCTACTTTTTTCGACCTGGTTATGGTCACTTGAATGATAAAAGTCGCATGCAAGATCTTTCAAAAATTTTTAATGAGGGTCTAAAACACCAAGAAGCAAAACAAGTACAAAATGAGTGGTGGGTTTTTTGGAGAAGAATTTCAGGAGGACTTTCAAAAGAATGGCAAGAAAGAATTTTTTCTAAACTTTTACCTAAAATAAAAAATCAAGAAGCATCAGCTGAAATGATTATGACTCTTGGATCTTTAGAACTTGTGTGCACTGAAAAAAAAGCTCTGTTAGGAAACCAAATTATTACAGAGCTGACTAAACCGGGAACATCTCTTTTAATAGAGCAAAAATTTTGGGCACTTACAAGGCTTTCATCTCGCGTCATGGTTTACTCGGGAGCAGAAAACATTTTAAGACCAAATGTGCTTTATTCTTTTGCAGAAAAGCTAAGCTCACTTACTTCTCTTCAGAAAAAAAAATGGCAACAGTTCCTTCTGCGTTTTTATATCCATTCAGGAAGAAAAATAGGACAAAGAGAACTTGATTTAGAAGATGATTTAAAAACATTTTACTTCGAAGAGATGAAAAATCTCAATGCAACAAAAGAAGATTTCCAACCTATTGAAGAATGTATTCAAATGAAAAGCGAAGAACATAAACAACTACTGGGAGACTCTCTTCCCTGTGGCTTACAGTACTAAATCTATCTATCACGAATCAAAGTAAACCACTGTAACCCCATCCCCTCCTTCATTTTGTTCTGCAGATTTATAGCTAAGGGAGTAAGGGCTTTCTTCTTTTAATGCTGTCCTTAACCCTTGTTTCAAAGCATCCATTCCGTGGCCATGGACCACATAAATACAATGCTCTCCTCTCAGCAAAGCTTTATCCACAAAAGTCCACATAGATCTTAAAGCTTCATCTAGTCTCTGACCTCTCACATCAAGAGTATTAGTCGTTGTTTTAAAATCAATGTTTTGTGACTTTCTATCTTTTCTATCTTTAAAGAAGCTTTTCATTTTCTTTTGCTTAGAATCTTTTTTAGGAGCACCAGAACCTAAATATCTTAAATCTTTTGCGCTGACATTCACACGCAAAGGACCGATTGCTACTTCAATTTTACTACCAGCAGCGTCAATAATATCAACAATGCTGCCTTCTTTTTTCAGATCTACCACATAAACCTGATTCCCTTCTTTTGCTTTTCCCATATCAAAAGGAAGACCAGGAAGATCTGTTTTTTTCTCAGCTCTCTCAAATCCAATAGCCATAATACTTTGATTTAACTTAGCTATTTGATTTTCTGTTTGTTCTTTAATATTCTCAAGCTCTTTCATCTCATCACTCGAACGTTTCGGAGATTTCTCTTCTGATATTTTGAGAATTTTTTTAAACTGAGACTCTAGAACGTAAAAATCTTCGTACATTTTTTCGAGTTTTTTATCGTAATAGCTCACAAGATTATGAATGCTTTCTCCTTTTTTCTCCTTAAAGCTTTTTAGCTCTCCTTCTAAAGTTTCTTTCAACTGATCTACTTTTTGAGTCCGCTCACGCAGAACTTTTTCATTAGCTCGCAATTCATCTCGTTTTTCAGAAAGCTCAAGAAGAAGATTTTCTAGAGCAGCATTATCACCTCCTCCTTTTAAATCTCTTGCTCTTTGAATAACAAAAGAAGGAAGCCCTACTTTTTCAGCTAACTCCAAACCATAACTTTGGCCTGGAATATCTAAAACAAGTTTGTAAGTAGGGGACCCTCCTCCTGGAGAATATTCCATGGAACCGTTACGATAGCTCTTATCTTGAGCAGCTAGTTGTTTCAAAGAACTAAAATGAGTGGTGACAACTGTGAGACAATTTTTTGCATGTAAGTTTTCCAAGATAGCTTGTGCAATAGCTGCTCCTATTGCCGGCTCTGTACCAGTGGCAAGTTCATCTAATAGGATAAGATCTTTGCTTGTTGCATTTTCCAAAATAGGTTTCAAATGACTCAAATGCCCTGAAAAACTTGATAAGCTTTCTGCCAAACTTTGACTATCACCAAGCTCTACATAAAGATTTTCAAATAAAAAGAGAGAAGACTCTTCATGACAAGGAACAAGAAGACCACTTGATGCCATAGCATGAATCAAACCTACTGTTTTTAAAATAACACTTTTACCACCTGCATTTGGACCAGAAATGACAAGAGTTTTTTGATAGTTCTCAAGGCTAATATTATTAGAACGAGAAGATTTTTTATTTTTCAAGAAAAGAATAGGATGATGAGCTTCCTTAAGAGATAAAGTTGGTTTTGATACCAGCGAAACACGATTAGCCTTCATGTCTAAAGCAAAAAAAGCACACGCTGTGAAATAGTCCATTATAATAAGACCTTCATAGCTTTTGAGTAAATCTTCGCTTTTTTCTAAAACAGCCAAACTTAATTGTTTTAAAATTCGCATTTCTTCAATTTTTTCAAGCTGAGAAAGTTCAATTAACCCATCATTGAAAACTTTAATACTTGTGGGTTCTATAAAAATAGTTTGAGCACCTACAGAAGTGTCTATTATGGTTCCAGATACACGCCCTCTCCCATCCAAACGAATAGGAAGAACAAGGCGTCCAAGTCTTTTTGTGAAGTACTGATCTTGTAAGTACTGGGCTTCTCTTGCATGAGAATGTAAAAACTCTTTGAGCTTTGCTTCAGCACCCAAAGCAAGAGATTTCATTTTTCCCCGAATTTGCTCAAGAGTTTTACTTGCTGTGTCTTTTAACTCTCCTTTTTCATCCAGTGAGTTACTGAGCTGTTGAAGAAGAAGAGGGCAGAAGACAATATTTTCTTTCATCTCGAGAATTGCAGGATTTTTACCCCCAAGATCGCTCATAAATAAAATTAAACGCTGACTCGTGATTAGAAGCTCGTGAATAATTTTCAGTTCAAAACCATCTAAAACGCGGCCTAAACGAAGAGCTTTTATCAGAGGCTCTATGGGAGTCAGCTCTCCAATACGAGGTGAATATCCTAAATTTATCAACTGAATTAAAGACTGAGTCGCATCCCAGCGTTTTAAAATCTCTTCTTTGGGAAGACCGACTTGCATTTGAAAAACTCTAGCTCTTGCCTCCTCTGTTTGACAATGATGAGATAAGGATGTTAGTAAATCCTGCCAATCGAGTTTGCTTAAAGTTGTTGGTTTCATAGGACCTAACTATTTTTTAAATTTTCGAAATTGTTGTTATTTAGACTCTATCTAGCGAAATATTATAGAATGTATTATTATAAATTAATTTCGGCTTTAACTCATTCCATTTTTGTAACGAGGAGCTATCTTTGTTCACTTCCACTGTCCTTTTGACTTTTATCTTCGGTCTCATTTGGGGAAGCTTTCTCAATGTTTGTATCTACCGCATTCCGCGTGAAATTTTTTGGAGCTCCTCAAGGTCTTTTTGCCCTCACTGCAAAAAAGAAATCCCCTTTTATTTCAATATACCGCTTTTGAGTTATCTTTTTCTTCTTGGCAAATCAGCTTGTTGCAAGAAAAAAATAAGCCCTGAGTATCCACTTGTTGAGCTTTTAACAGGATTGCTTCTTGTGCTTCTTATTTTTCGACTACGGCTGCAGGGGGTGTCTATTTTTCAGCTCCAATACGTTTCTTCAAAAGAATGGCTAAGACTTCTGCATGGCTTTCTTTTTATCTCTATCATGATTGTCACATGTGTGATTGATTTTCACTTTATGATTATTCCAGATAAAATAAGTCTTCCTGGAATTTTTGTGACCCCTCTTGTGATTATGCTTCACCCTGAACTTTCATGGAAAAGCGGAATCCTTGGGATTTTACTTGGTGGTGGATTTATTTTTGCTCTAGCTTGGTTTTACTATTTTTTACGCAAACAAGAAGGAATCGGTATGGGTGATGCTAAGCTTTTAGCTCTCATGGGAGGATGGCTTGGGTATGAAGCTCTTTTTCCCATTCTTTTCTATAGTTCTCTCTCTGGAAGTCTGATTGGAATTATTTTATTAAGCGTACAAAAAAAACTGTCTATGAAAGCAGCTATTCCTTTTGGACCTTTCTTAGCTCTCGGAGCTTTGATACAGCTTCTTTCTCCTGTTAGTTTTTGGAGCTTTTTCCTTTATTAACTCGTGCCAAAATTTCAAAAAAGGATTTATTTATGAAAGACACAAGCCCGGAACACTCCCGTGTAGAGATGACTCAAATAGTTTTACCCCAGCACACAAATGCTCTTGGTACAATTTTTGGAGGAGTCGTTCTTTCTTGGGTTGACATTGCTGCTGCGATATGTGCCCAAAAGCATTGTAAAAAAACAGTAGTCACAGCGTCTATCGACGCTATGAATTTTTTAGCCCCTATTCATTTAGGTTGGATTGTCTATATTAAAGCCAAAGTAAACTACACCTCAAGAACAAGTTGTGAAGTTGGAATTGAAGTTTCTGCAGAAAGTCCACAAAGTTCTGAGTACCACCACACAGCGACAGCTTACGTGACTATGGTGGCTATTGATAGCTACGGACGTCCAACAACTATACCTACTCTCACACCTCAAACAGAAGAAGAAAAAAAAATCTTCGAAGAAGCAAAGCTTAGGCGTGAGACTAGATTAAAAAATATTCCTCGACCTAATCGTCGTCACTCCGATGTCTAATTAAAAAAAAACATCTCACTTCTTAAAAATTTGAAAGAAAAAAATGAAAGATCTACATCTTGTCAAAAATCCACTAGCTCTTCATAAGCTCAGTCTTCTTAGAAAAAAAGAAACACCTCCCTCTGAATTTCAACGAATCATGACAGAAGTGAGTTATTTTCTTTGCGTTAAAGCCACTGAAAATCTTCTTCTGGAAGATAAAGAAATAGAAACTCCACTTGTTAAAACAAAAGCTCCTTTTCTAAAGGAACACCCTCCTGTACTTGTTCCTATTCTGAGAGCTGGCAATGGTTTTTTAGAAGCCTTTCGTACTCTTCTTCCAGACTCTCCGGTTGGCTTTATTGGACTTTATAGAGAAGAAAAAGCAAAAAAAATTGTAGAATATTATAAAAAACTACCATGCGACATGGAAAATAGGAGAGTCTTCCTACTTGACCCAATGCTAGCTTCTGGAAAATCTGCTGTTGCTGCTGCTCATCTTCTAAAAAAAGAAAAACCACTAGAAATTATTTTTGTAAATCTTCTAGCTTCAAAAGAAGGCCTCTCTTACTTTCATGAAACACACCCTGATATCCCTGTTGTAACAATTTCTGTAGATCCAAAACTTGATGAAAAAGCCTATATTCTCCCAGGTCTTGGAGATGCTGGAGACAGAATTTTTGGCACCGCTCACTGAAAAAATATTTCACTAGAAAAATTTTAAGAATTTCTTTACTCCTTAAAAAAGCTAACTTTCTTCCCTTCGAGAAGGTTTTTATGTCTGATTTAGGGAGGTTTCATGGTTTTTTCGAAAGTTTTCTCTTTTTCTGCTCTCGTCTTTCTTAACCTCTCACCAAAACTTTTAGCTAATTTCAAGACTTTTGCACACAGCTACTGCTCTAATTTTCCAGATGAAAAAATCAGTCATATTTCTTTCAATGAGATGCAAGAATATGTCTGTCAAAAGTCTGTGATTCAATCTGTTCAAAACTTCTTACAAGCTTCTAGTGAGATAAATCCTGAAAATTCTTTTTCCAATCCAAAAGATTATATCATGTTATTCTATTTGAGAGTTGACCCTAGTTCTGTTTTTTCTGAGAAAAGCGAACAAGAAATAGACTCTACAAGAGAGAAAATCACGACTTTCTATGAATCTCATAAAAACTTTTGTGCTCATATTGAGTCTCCTCCAGAAGAAACAACAGAACTAAATAAAGAGTTACTTCTAAAAGCTAGCGAGCTTCACACCATAGTCAAAACTCACAGAAAAGAAGATTTATATGAACAGTTAACAGAAATGTATAAAAAAATATATTTAAGCTGTCTTGACGATGTAATAAATATTTTCGAGACCAAAGATATAAAATTTTTAGAAAATTTTGCAGAAACTCTCCATGAAAGATTAAAACAACTTAAAATTTTAGAAGAAAAAATAGCTTTTCTCTTTAAAGAAAAAGGGGTTCTGAAACTTAGAGAATCAATACAAACTCTAGAGCAAAGGTTGCCTCGTTTAGTAAAAATTCAGCTATCTGTTCTAAAAAAATTCTCGCATGTTTTTTTTAATCTTGATTTTTTTGACTCAGACGAAATGTTCACGAAAGAAGAAAGTCACATCAGAAATGAGTTTGAAAAAACCTTGTTTTTATCAGCAAGAGCAAAACTTCAGATTGGTTTTGTTCGAAGTGAGAAATACATCAACTCTTTTTGGGAACATCAAAAAGAATTAAATCTTGACTCCAGTGATTTTTTTTCTCCCCAAGCTTTTAAAATTTTTTTGATAAAAACTTTTTCCAATTTATCTTTATGGAAAGAATCTTTTGAAAAAAAATCATCTGAAGAAAGCTCTGAAGAAGATGGGCTTAAAAAACACAATTTTAAAATAGCTCTTAGAGCAGTTTACGAAAATTTCCTTAAAAAGGAGTCGGTTTTCAAACCAAATGACGCAAGCCTAGAAGACTTAGTTCTCCAGACAACTCTCGAAGCAAAGTACTTCAGAAATTTTGATGAAATTTTTGATAGATCAGCTGCTTTCTCTGATATCACAAAATTCACAGAAGAGCTTATAGATCATTTAAAGGAATCTTTTTCTGAAGATGAAAAACCTGCGCTAAAAGAAGAAGGAGAAAAGTATTTAAGGCAATTTTTTTCAGATGTTTTTAAATCAAGAGAAGAATTAACAACTCCATACTCTTTAAAAGGACTCCCTGAAATCTTCTTATACAGAAAAGAAAACATTGAATTTCTAGAGAAAAATATAGAAAAAGTTGTTTTAAAGTCTGTTCTTCTATTTTTAATGAACAGCATTTTTGAAAAAGAAGGACTAACTCTTTCTGATTCAGATAAAAGAAAATTTTATTTCCAGTTTGAATCAAACTTTTCTTCAGAAAAAGAAAACAATTTCTCTGAAATATTTACCCCATTTGTTTTTTCTAAAATTTATAATGAAAAAAAGAAAACACTAAACCAATCTGAACTTAAAAATATTCAGCTTGTTTTAAATCTAGTACCAAAATTAAAAGACCCTTTAACTCTAGCGCGAAAGAAACTAAGTGCTTATTTAGAAAGGAGTTTACTCTCAGATGGGAGTCACACAATCTCCGAAGAAGAAAGCCTTCGTGATAATTTTTTGGAAAAAGATATAAAACTGATTTCAGATCATATCTCAGTCCTTATCCGTGATATTTCATTCGTTTATACAGATTTTGTGATGCCTGTTATTGAAAAGAAAAGAAATAGAAATCTGTTTGAAAAATTGCTTCGATTTGATGAAACAGACCAAAGAGAGTTTAAATATTTCTCAGAAATTGAATTTGAAAAACTACAAGCGTTGAATTTAAAATTAGACAACCTTTGTTCTTGGGTCCATTCCTTTAACACTTGGTACCGATTTTTAGAGTTTGAAACACTTGAATTCAAAGGAAATCATGATCTTTACAATGAAGTAACAAAATTATTTAACTCTGAAAATAAACAAAATTTTTTATTAAAAGATTTGCATTATATCAAAAATTCTTTCTTTAAAAAAGAAGGGTTTCCTCAAGAAAAAGTTTTTGAAATACGCAGCTACCTTAATCACACAGAAGCTCTTTTTGTTTTAAGAGGATATTTTCTTAAACTTATTAAGGAATCTCTTGTGGGTCACCCAAATATAAAGTTTGAACACATACCCCCTATTTTTACAGAAGAAGCTCAAAAGTTAATAAGAGAGTTTAGACATCTTTTTTGGGAAAACTCGAACCGAATTAAAAGAGAGTCTGAAAGGTCTGTAGGACCAATTCCTAAGTTAAAAACAGGGAGATCACTTCGCGGTTTTTAATGAGAATTAGTAGTATCTGGTTCATACTCAAGTTTTAGCTGTTCAATGCGTTCCTTAGCGTCAGAAAGACGCTTTTTCATGGAGGAGAGAAGTTTATAACCTTCTTCTGTTTGTTCTAAAACCTCATCTAAATCAATATTGTGAGATGATATTCTTGTTATGATTTTTTCTACATCTGAAACCATTTTTTGAAAAGATTCTGATTCGTTTGATTGTATTGTCATAAAGAATTTTGTCCTATTTTTTTAATTTCTTTTACCTCAAACGAGGCCTTTCCATCCAGAAAACAAGCTTCTACTTTTTCTGAAAGAGACAGATCTACTACACTCTTTACAATCTGACCATCCTTCCTATAAATTTGAGTCCAACCTTTCTCTAGCCAAGGCCTAGGGTCATAACTCACAAGTTTTGCCTGAAAAGACTCAAACAGTAATCCTAAAAAATTCATAGCGTCACTTACAGAATGATTGATCCGTGAAACATAAGTGTTCAATTTTTCCTTGCAAACATATAAAGCTTTTTGTGAGGAATTTTCTAGACCTAAGACGAGAATTTTTTGTCTCTGTTCATGTTTAACTAAATTTTTTGAGGCTTCAAGATAGAGCTTGTTTCTTTTTTCTTGTAAAAAAGTGCTTACACGTACTTCATACGCTTTTGCTGACTCAGAAAGCCTTAAAAGACAGATTTCATATCTTTTTTGATTGCTCTGTGCAGCACGTTCAAGACTTTTTGTTATCTGTAAAGCAAGCTCTTCCAGGTAAAAAGCTCCCTTCTCAAAATGTCTCAAAATAAACTCAGCAGCAGCGGTTGGTGTTTTCATAGCCTGAAAACAAACCTCTTCAACGACAGGCGAATCTTCGTGATGACCAATAGCAGCTATCACAGGAATCTTGCAAGAAGCAATTAAAGAAGCTACTTCAAAATCATCAAAAGCTCGCAAATCAGAAGCTGACCCACCACCGCGAGTTAGTACTATCATATCACACTTTGCTTTTGTAAGAGCTTCAAAAGCTTTTTTGATAGAAGTGAGCACACCTTTTCCTTGCATCACAGCAGGAGCAAAAACAATATGGGCTGGTACTTTTTTCTCCACAAGCTGGTGGCAAAAATCTGAATAAGCGCGAGATCCTTCTGCTGTTACAAGACCTATACGAAAAGGAAATCTTAATAGCATTTGTTTTTTATTAGCATCATAGAGCCCTAGAGTTTTAAGTTTTTTCACAGTCATTTCTCGCTCAAGAGCAAGCAAACCCTTTGTGTAAGATGGATTAATATCCTGCACTGTGAAGCTTAAACTCCCGCGACCTTTATAAAGACCAACTCTTCCCAGAACACATAGACTCAAACCTTGTTGCAGTAGATCTTCTAAAACTTCTTTTGAGTATTTTTGTGTAAGTTCTTTAAAACTACTCTGCCAAAGAAGAGCACTGACACTAAGCTGAGTACCATCTTCCATTTTTTCAACAAGAGTGATGTAAACCCCTTGACTCCTAAAAGCGATGCTCTCTACTTCAGCAATCAACCAAAATGCTCCTGAAAATGAAGCTCTCAGGACATTTTCAACTTTTCCATAAAGTTCAGAAATCTTGATCCCATGGACTTCTGTGGACTCTTTCTTTGGTACAGTGAGCACAACAGGAAAATCAGGCAGGAATACTTCTTCTTGAAGAGAGGACTCCTCTCCTATGGAACTCACTTCTCCACAAAGCTCTTTCACCTGGGCCAAAGCTTCTTCACTAAGAGGAAGACGCCAAATTTTACGATCTGGCACAAAAACACCGCCAAGTTTTTTTATAACCCCCCTATGCTGATAGGTCTGCCCCATGACCAAAATAGAATTGTTCTGCTTTCTGAAATATAAGCTCATAGTGATAACTCTTTTAAATGGGATACGAGAACTCTCTTTGTATAAGGGCTAGCAAAAGAAATAAAGTATTAACTTGCACAGCAAGAGAGGCTCTGCTACAAGAGTTTCCTTCGGGCGGAAATTTTCCGCTGTATTTAGCTTATCTTTTTTGTGTGGTGAAATAATGAACTTGGAAAACAAAAAATTTCAAAAATCAGAGGATATAAACCGTAGAGCTGAAATGCTATCCCACCACCACGACCATCATCTTCATCATTAAGACATCGTCTAACCCCCTGAAACGATTTATTCTAATAATAATAAGAACTGTTACTAGATGAGAAACAGAGCTCATTTAAATTTTTGAGAGTTTTTACAATGAATATGCCTTTTTTTTATCTTATTTTAGCTGTTTTTCTTTTAGCTTCTTTCATAATCGGAAAACAAGAATCTAAAAACTGTGATGACTACTTCCTAGGCGGAAGAGATGTGAAATTATTCAATCTCACTCTTACTTTTTTAGCGACGCAACTAGGAGGCGGTGTTATTTTAGGAACTCTTGAAGCCTCTTACTACCATGGTGCTTACAGCCTTCTTTATGGACTAGGCTTAAGTCTTGGGCTTATTATTCTTTCTCTCGGTGTGGGTGCTCGTTTTAGACGTATGAACATCACAACTATCGCAGAAATTTTTGAAAAAATTTATAAATCAAAAAGACTAAGAACACTCAGTTCGATTGTATCAATTGTGTCTCTCTTTTTGATTTTGGTGGCTATTTGTCTCTCAACACAAAAACTTTTTTTATCTCTTGGACTTCAAAGTAGAAGCCTCTTTTTTCTTTTTTGGGCAGGAACTACTTATTACACCGTTATGGGTGGTTACAAAGCAGTAGTGAAAACAGATGTACTCCAAGTGGGATTCATTCTTTTTGCATTTGCACTTTTAACGGTAGCTCTTTTTTTCACAAAACAAAGTGCTCCCCTTCCTCCTCTTTTTTTTGAAGACTCAAGCACTCATGATTTTCCTTGGATCTCTTGGCTTGTTAGCCCACTATTCTTTGTGATGATAGGCCAAGATATGGGGCAGCGTTGTTTTAGTGCTTACTCAGAAAAAACTGTTTCAAAAGCCTGTTTTTACGCTGGGATTCTTCTTTTTCTGTGCACTCTTTTTCCTGGTTTTTTAGGATCATCTTTAAGAAATCAAGGCATTGTCCTAGGAGATAAAAACTCTCTTCTTACAGAAACTATGAAACTCTTTGGCAACCCTCTTCTCAGTTCTATCTTTATTGCCTCTGTGCTTATGGCCATTTTATCTACTGCTGACTCACTGCTTTGTGCTATTTCTTCACACATTTGCGAAGATTTCACTTTTTTAAAAGTTGCAGATGATAAAAATAAAACTCTTTTCTTCTCTAGAACTGCCACGTTTTTTATTAGCCTTTTAGCTCTTTTTCTCTCAACTCTATTTAATGACATCATCAGTGTCATGGTTCTTGCTTATGAGCTTAGTGTGAACCTACTGTTTGTTCCTATTTTCTTTTCTATTTTTGTAAAAAAACCTTCGAAAGAAAGTGCTCTTTTTTCTATGCTTACAGGCTTTGTTAGTTTTCTATGCATTAAGCTTTTTTTTCCTAATATCCCAGCAAAAGAGCTTATTCCCATTCTTCTATCAACACTTGTCTTTTTTTCTATTCATTTACTCAGAAGAAAAAACTCTATGAAGACTTTAAAGCAAAAAAAGGAGATTCTTTGCTCCCACTAGAATGGCTAAGGCTTCGATCACTTTACCTTTGTTCCCTTGAGAGACCAGTATTGTCATCTTGAGCGTAGCGAAAGATCTCTCCATGGAAGATTTCTAAAATTCATTACTCTTTTTTAGGCTTTGCTTCAACAGTTTCAATTATACTTTTTCCTGCTCTAGAAAAAATAACCATCTAAGGAATGAACTTATAGGGGGACTCTCTAATATTCAGTCATCAGTCTTAGCTTCTTACGCCTCACTCTTAAAACCTTCATAAAAAATTGACAAAAACCCTATACAAAATATTTTTTTGATCTATCAAATTTCTTTATTCTTTTTTCAAGAAAGGGTTTCTTTATGTTCGGTAGGATAGCGTCTTTTAAGTGTGTTCTGGCTTTATTTCTTTTGAGCTCCCAATTTTCTTTTGCTGCTGAAAGACAAGCAGACAGGAATGAACAATCTTGTCTCAGTTGCCTTTGTGGTACTGGCACTACACGTGAAGAAGTACGAAGAGCAATAGATCAAGCAATTGAAGACAATGATCCTGATGCATTTCATAAAACCTCTCGCTCTTTAACTAACTTCATCATAAAAGATCTTTTAGGAATAGGTTTAAATGTGTGTTCTTACAAATTGATCTTGAGTATCACAGCGGTTGCACTCGAGAGATCAGGTGAACCAAAGCCATTTTACTTTGACCCCGATAACTTAGATCCTAACACAACTTATCTAGCAGGTCTTACCACTGGTATTATAATAGTAGGAGTACTCCCTAGCTTCGTTGCTAAAGTTATTACAACAGCTCGCGATTGCTATGCAGGAGCAAAAGCTATTAGGTATTTATTAAGAACCCCAAAAGAAGAATAGGACATGCACCCAGAGTAAAAGAAAATACTTCTTGCCACCCATTCCATATTGATCCTAGAATTAAAACATGACACTATAAAGTTAATTTTTAATTTACATCACCAATTATCACCAAGGATAATCATGAAAAAAAAATTTCTTCCCTGCATTTTTTCTCTTTTTTTACTTACACAATGTGTTCACGATACTCAGGAATGGTTTGATCAAGGAGCTATTCGTTGCAATCCATCTAAGGGACTTCATATTTGTTCTCAGTGGGGTTATTTAGGAGAGCAAAAATTTGATGAATTTG
>Ga0172367_10005398_pt1 | contig 15450 bp, 14 predicted proteins | sample Lak10m_FD_114542 | JGI IMG/M metagenome (GOLD analysis project Ga0172367, IMG submission 114542) | Freshwater microbial communities from Kabuno Bay, South-Kivu, Congo - kab_022012_10m | ecosystem: Environmental > Aquatic > Freshwater > Lake | place: Democratic Republic of the Congo: South-Kivu... | reverse complement strand
TTCAATTTCAAAGTGCCACTACCACCTTGGACTATACCCTGTCAGCGAGGCAGACCGTCTGCGGCTATGCTGAAACTCGCTCAACAATGGGCTGCTTGACCACGTCTAAGTGCCCTCATACCCCGAAACGACCCTGCCCATTTTTTTATAGTTTCATGCTACACTGTCAGCCTAAAAGAACCCATTATCTGAAAATTGGTTTACTGGTATCCAATGCAGGCATCCACTACAAAACTTCCCTTTTGGCTAAAAATTTTATACGGTTCTGGAGATTGGGGCATCGCCAGCATCGGTATGCTGCGTTCCATTTTTTACGCGATCTATCTTACGGATGTGGTCGGCATTGAACCGCGCCTCGCTTCGATTGGCGCGCTGGTGGGGATTATCTGGGATGCTGTCAACGACCCCATCATCGGCACGATCAGCGACCGCATGAAGTCCAAGCTTGGCAGGCGCCGTCCATTTTTATTGTGGTTCGCCTTTCCATTTGGATTGAGTTTTGTCATGCTTTGGTCGGCTCCGAATTGGGACAGCCAGATCGGTCTGTTGATCTATGTGACTCTGGCTTTTATGATCTCAGACACATTGAACACGCTCGTCGCTGTGCCGTATCTTGCCCTCACCCCTGAATTGACCCAGGACTATGATGAGCGTACTTCGCTTTCGAGTTTTCGCACCGTCTTTCAATTGCTGGCTGCCATGGCGGTGGTTGTCACTGCCCCCATGATCGTGGATGCAGTTATTCGAGGCGGCGGGTCTCAGCAGCAGGGGTTTATGCTGGCAGGCGCAGCCTTTGGGGCTGTCGGTTCGCTTCCACTTTTTTTCATCGGCTTGTTCGTGCGTGAACGGTTTGCGTCAGAAGAGCAGGAGCAGGAATCAATTCCTTTTGGAGAAACCCTGCGCCTTGCGTGGCAGAATGTCCCGTTCCGTTACGCGGCGGGGATCTACATGTTCAACTGGTCGGCAGTGGATATGGTCGCCATCACCTTCCCGTTCTTTTTATTGTATTGGGTCGCGCAGGGCGATCTGTTGGCGAAGATCAATATCTTTGGTGTGGACCTCGCGCTCGAGTCGGCCTTCTTTGGCATCATGATGTTCGTGTGCGTGCTGTTCGTTCCGTTCTGGTTGTGGTTCGCAAAACGCCGTAATAAAATTCAGGCGTACATCGTGGGCATGTCCGCGTGGATCATCGTGCAGGGGTTGATATTCACCATTCAACCCGGCGATATCCCCTGGTTGTTGACCATTGCCGCGCTGGCAGGCATTGGCGTTTCTGCTGCTTATATTTTGCCCGACTCTATTTTGCCTGACGTCATTGAATGGGATGAACTCCGCACGGGTCGCAGGCAGGAGGGAATTTATTACGGTATCCGCACCCTCATCCGCAAGTTGACAGGCGCGGGGGTTATCTTTTTCACCTTACAAGTGTTGGGCTGGTCGGGTTACAAATCCCCGCCCGATGACGTCATCCAATTTGTCCAGTCCGATTCCGCCCTGCTCGCCATTCGCCTGATGGTTTCCTTCATTGGCGTTGCTATTCTGCTGGGGACGATTGTCCTCGCCTGGTCGTATCCGCTCTCTCGTGAGAAATATGCACGCATTCAAAGACTGCTCAAAGTGAAACGCGCCCTCGCAAAAAAATAGAGCGGATAATGTACTCCGCTCTTTCTTAATCTGACAGTTGATACCTGCCACCTGACACTTAAATCATCGACGGCTCTTCGTACTTCCCAAACACCTTCGTCATCACCCCAACGATCTCGCCCAGCGTGCAATACGCATGGACACATTCCATGATGTACGGCATCGTGTTCTCTGTCCCTTCACAGGCAATTCGTAATCTGTCCAGAGTTTGACCCACCCGTCCGTTATCGCGCGTCTTGCGGACTTCATTCAAACGTGCCACTTGCCGCTCGTACCCGTTTGGATCCATTCGCAGGATCGGCACGCTCAACGGCTTATTCTCGGCATACGCATTCACGCCCACGATCTTGCGGACGCCCGCATCGATCTCGCGTTGATAACGATACGCCGCATCTGAGATTTCGCTTTGGAAGAATCCCCGCTCAATGGATGGGATCACGCCGCCGAATTCCTGAATGCGGGCGAAGTAGTCATACGCATCTTTCTCTATTCGGTCTGTTTGCGCTTCGACGAAGAAACTACCCCCAAGCGGATCCACCGTGTTCGTCACGCCAGATTCTTCGGCGATGATCTGCTGGGTGCGCAAAGCGATCGTCACGGAATGTTCGGATGGCAAAGCCAGCGCTTCATCGAGTGAATTCGTGTGCAAACTTTGCGTGCCGCCAAGCACAGCCGCCAACGCCTGTATCGCCACGCGGACAACATTGTTCTCTGGCTGTTGCGCCGTCAATGAAACGCCAGCCGTTTGCGTGTGGAAACGTAATAACCACGAGCGCGGATTCTTCGCTTTGAACGTCTCACGCATTTCACGCGCCCAAATGCGGCGGGCTGCGCGGTATTTGGCGATCTCTTCAAAGAAGTCATTGTGCGCGTTGAAGAAGAATGACAAGCGCGGAGCGAAATCATCCACATCCATGCCGCGCGCAATTCCCCAGCGGACGTATTCCAACCCGTCTGCCAGTGTGAACGCCAGTTCCTGTGCGGCAGTTGAACCCGCCTCGCGGATGTGATAGCCGCTGATCGAGATCGTATTCCACTGCGGAACTTTCTGCGCGCCGAATTCCATCGTGTCCACCACAAGCCGCATGGACGGTTCAGGCGGGAAGATGAATTCCTTTTGTGCAATGAACTCTTTGAGAATATCGTTCTGGGTCGTGCCGCGCAGTTGATCGAGGCGCAGACCTTTGTTCTCTGCGGCGGCAAGATACATGGCCCAAATGATCGCGGCGGGTGAGTTGATGGTCATGCTGGAGGAAACTTTGTCGAGCGGAATTCCATCCAGCAAAATTTCCATATCTTTCAACGAAGAGATCGCAACGCCGCATTTCCCGAACTCACCAAGAGCTTCGGGTTGGTCGGTGTCGTAGCCCATCAAAGTGGCCAGGTCGAAGGCAATGCTCAGGCCGGTCTGACCCTGCTCCAGCAAGTATTTGAAGCGAGCGTTCGTTTCTTCCGCAGTGCCGAAGCCCGCGAACATTCGCATCGTCCACAATTTGGAACGGTGCAGAGTCGGGTGGACTCCTCTGGTGTAGGGGTACTCGCCTGGCAGGCCAAGCGATTCGGCATAATCATTTTCGGCAATATCGAGGGGGGTGTACAGTCTGTTAATTGGTTCGGAGGAGGTAGTGATAAATTCTTCGGAGCGTTCGGGGAGTTGCGACAAGGCTTTTTTGAGAGAGGTCTCCTCCCATGTGGAAAGCGACTTTTTCAATTCATCAATTTTCTTTTTATCGTACATGGCATCTCCTTTGGCAAAAGATGTTGGGATTATAACCGCCACCACCTTCCTCCCCCAAATTCCGACGAACTTCAGTCGGAATTTGGGGGAGGTGTCCAGAGGACGGAGGGGGTATTCTGGTATACTCGATTTTACAAAGGTATCAACCCATGCCCCGCTTTGAAATTGACGTAGACCCATGTGACCATCTAACAGCAGACGCCATTGGCAAACCAGGCCAACGCGTCTTTTATTTGCAAGCCTATCAGGAACAGCGCACCATCACCATTATTATTGAAAAGGCGCAGCTGCTTTCGCTTGCCATCGGCATTGAACAATTCCTCGCGCAACTCAGCCAACAGAATCCCGAACTTGAAGAAGCCTCTGGTGATTTCGTGGAAGACATCATGCGCATCAGCCCGCCCGTTGATCCGCTTTTTCGCGCTGGCGAGATCGGCCTCGGCTACGACAAAGACCGCGACCGCGTTGTCATCTTCACCAAAGAACTACTCACCGAAGATGCCGACCCTGAGTCCGCGGCGCAAGTCCGTTTTTGGGCCACACGCACACAACTGCGCATGCTCGCCCGCTGGGGACAGGACGTCGCCTCGCGCGGCCGTCCCGTTTGTCCGCAGTGCGGCCAGCCAATGGAACCCGAAGGGCATTTCTGCCCGAAGAAAAATGGTCATCTGGCGTAATAGTTTGAATGTATGCAAGTTGAAGGTTGCAGGTTATAACTTTCAACCTTCAACTTGTAACCTGTAACCTGCCAATCGGCACTCTCCATGACCCCACAGAATCCCCAAATAATCCAAACCGCCCTCACGCACGGCGAATACGAACTCAAAGGCCAGTTCATGCTTGGCAGCAATTACACCTTCTTCGTGGACGTGCATCACGAGGGTGAAACCTATCAAGCCGTGTACAAGCCCAGCAAAGGCGAGCAGCCGCTTTGGGATTTCCCCGATAACACGCTTGCCTTGCGCGAAGTCGCCGCCTATCACCTCAGCGAAGCGCTCGGCTTTCACATTGTCCCCTTCACCATTTATCGCGAAGACGGCCCCTACGGCCCAGGCTCTTTGCAGCAATACATCAATTACGATGCCGAGCATCACTACTTCAACTTCACTGTCGAAGAAAAAGAAATGCTCCGCCCCGTCGTTCTCTTCGACATCCTCGCCAACAACGCAGATAGAAAAGGCAGCCACATCTTTTTTGAAGACGATACCCGCAAGCTCTTCGCCATCGATCATGGGATATGTTTTCACGAAGAGGATAAACTCCGCACCGTGATCTGGGACTTCGCTGGTCATCAAATTCCTGACGAATTGCTCGCGCCTCTTTCCCAAACTGACAATTGGTCTGCCCTCTTTGAAGATTACCTCAGCCCGAACGAGATCTCCGCATTGCTCACTCGCGCCGAGATCCTTTGCACAACAAAGTTATTCCCACGCCCGCTGCAAGGACGCAGGGCGTATCCATATCCCCCTGTTTAGTGTTTCGGTGTCAGGTATCAGGTGCCAAGTATTTCTACCTGACACTTGACACCTGACACAGGAGAACCTTCCTCATGCACTACAAACTCGCACTCATCGGTTTTGGAAACGTCGCCCGCTCGTTGGCAAAACTTCTCATCCGCAAGCAGGACTTGCTCAAAGAGAAGCACGGCATCACTTTTTCATTCACTGGTCTCTCCACAGGCCGCCACGGATTCGCCGTGAATCCAAATGGACTCGACATCCAAAAAGCACTCGAACTCGTCGAAAGCGGACAACCTATCTCACCACTTTCCACTTTCCCTGTGGAAGACTCTCTGGCAGTCATCAATAATTCTTCCGCCGATGTCATGTTTGAGAACAGCCCTGTCAACACCGAAACAGGACAACCCGCGCTCGACCACATCCGCACCGCGTTGAATTTGGGAATGCACGCCATCACAGCCAACAAAGGGCCAGTTGTCCACGGTTATCGTGAGTTGACCGCTCTTGCAAAGAGCAAGGGAAAATCTTTCAGACACGAATCAACCGTCTTGGGTGGCGCACCAGTTTTCTCGGTCATGCGTGAGGCGTTCCCGTTGGCAGAGTTAACTTCCTTCAAGGGAATCTTCAACGCCACTACCAATGTCATCCTTTCTCTCATGGAAAATGGCGAGAAGTATGAAGATGCAGTGAAGTACGCTCAATCCATTGGCTTGGCGGAGACCGACCCCACCAACGATGTGGACGGTTGGGATGCGGCCATCAAGGTCGCGGCGTTGGTGACGGTTTTATGGGATACGCCCATGACCCCGCAGCAGGTCAACCCCACGGGCATTCGCGGCATCACGCCTGAAATAATCGCCAAAGCCAAAGCCGATGGCAAGCGTTATAAATTGGTCTGCTCTGCTGAAAAAGTTGGTGACAAAGTGGAAGCCAGCGTTGCCCCGCAACTGGTGGACTCGACTTCCCCGCTTTATGGAATGATGAACTCTAGCACAGGCATCACCTTTCGCACCGATGTGATTCTCGATTACTCGATTGTCCTTTCTGAGAAACCAGGCATGAAAGGCGGTCCGCTTGAAACCGCCTACGGCCTGTTCGCAGATTTTGTGAATATTGTGAAGTAACCTGTTTAAAAAACCTCCGAGGTCTTGAAGACCTCGGAGGTTTTTTTATTTAATCTAAAACACCAACAAAACTACCAATGCCAAAATGGCGGGAGCGGCTTGCATGTAAAAGATGCGCTTGCTGACCGTGAACGCGCCAAAGATGCCAGCGATGATGACACAACTGAGGAAGAAGATTTTCACCGCGTCGCCAGCGAAAATTCCCCAGATCAAACCCGCAGCGAGGAATCCGTTATACAGTCCCTGATTCATGGCGAGGGTTTTGGATTGTTTGGCAAACTCCTCGGTCATGCTGAAGGACTTCCTTCCGCGCGGCTTATCCCACAGGAACATTTCAAGGTAAAGAAATCCAAAGTGCAAGAGGGCAACAACACCGGTAAGAATATTTGCTAGCAGATTCATACGTATCTCCTTTTAAAAGTAAGTGAATGTCACCTGAGTATAGCACGCCTATAAAAACAGAACAAAAATTCTGTTATACTGCCTCCATTGTCATTCTGAGCCGCGCTTTTGTTCTTGCGGCGAAGAATCTCTACAATAATCTTAGAGGCTCTTCGCTGTGCTCAGAGTGACAAACAAAAGGTGAAAATTATGGCAAAAACAAAAGTTCACACACGGTACGTCTGTCAGCAATGCGGACGGGTCTCTGCAAGTTACATGGGCAAATGCCCGCAGTGTAATTCATTCAACAGCATGGTGGAGGAAGTTATCCACGATGAGCCTGTGGCGAAGGGGCCAGCGGCTGCTGTCAGAGGGCTGACAGGCCGCTCGATTCCGCGTCCCATTTCTGAGGTCGGAGGAGAGGCAGAAGATCGCATCCATCTGCCGATCGGTGAGTTTGCAAGAGTCCTCGGCGGCGGTATCGTGCCGGGTTCCATCGTCCTCGTGGGCGGTGACCCGGGCATTGGCAAATCCACGCTCATGCTGCAAATGGCAATGGAAATGGCGAACAAGCAGCGCGTGTTGTATGTCTCGGGTGAGGAGTCGGAGCGGCAGATCAAAATGCGCGCGGTGCGTTTGCTGAATGGAAAGAAGGAATTGCCCGCGAATCTTTTATTGGTGACGGAAACGAATCTTGAGGTTATTTTGAATCATGTCCGCGATTCAAAACCTGACCTGTTAATTGTTGACTCCATCCAGACAGTTTATTTATCTGAAATGGATTCTTCTGCGGGCTCGGTTTCGCAGGTGCGTGAGTGTTCGGCGCATTTACGCGAGTTGGCGAAGTCTTCGGGCGTGTCTGTCTTTATGATCGGGCATGTGACCAAGGAAGGCGCCATCGCTGGCCCGCGTGTGTTGGAACATATTGTGGATACGGTTCTGTATTTGGAGGGCGACCGCTTTCAGGCATATCGTCTGCTGCGTTCGGTGAAGAATCGTTTCGGCGCAACAGCGGAAGTGGGTGTCTTTGAAATGCGCGAAGGCGGCCTTGTGGAAGTGACCAATCCGTCGGAGGCGTTTCTTGCGGAGCGGTTGGTCAATGCGGCTGGCTCTGCAATTGCCGTGACGATGGAAGGGACTCGTCCCATCCTCGTTGAAATTCAAGGACTCACTTCCCCAACTCAATTTGGCAATGCGCGCCGCACGCCCAACGGCGTGGACTTCAATCGCTTGTTATTAATTACCGCGGTGCTTACTCGCCGCGTAGGGTTGAAACTTGCTGAACAAGATGCTTTTGTGAATGTGGTGGGCGGTATTCAAATTGACGAGCCCGCCGCAGACCTTGCCATCGCTGCCGCCATCGCTTCTTCATGGAAGGATGTACCTGTCCGCGCCGAAGCGGTGTTGATCGGTGAGATCGGTTTGGCGGGCGAATTGCGTATGCCCGGTCAAATGGTGGCGAGATTACGTGAGGCTCAAAAGTTGGGCTTCAAAGTTGCCATTGTCCCCAAGGCCATTCGCAAAGGCGAAGAATATCCGAAGGGAATCGAGATCATCGAAGTCCGCTCGCTGGATCAGGCGTTGGATGCGGCAATGAAAAAGATTGGGAAGTAAAAAGTGAAAAGTAAGTAGTGAGTAGTGGTGGTCGAGTAGGTTGAGCGTTTTTTTGTGAAACCGTATCGAGACCACTCGATTGAGATGCAACTACTTTCCACTTTCCATCGTATACCTCCTCAGGCACGATTACCTGAGGAGGTATTTTTCTAATGTTTCGTAAACTTTTCATTTTTGTCGCGGTTCTCGCGTTAGCCACCATGGCTTGCGGATTTAATATTGATGTTCCCCAAAAAGCTCAGCCCGGTCCCGATGTTGTGGATGAGATCAACCTTGATTATCCAACAGCCGATGAGACGGATCTAAAGTTGGCTTTTGGCGCGGGTGACCTGCTCCTATCCCCTGGAGCGGGCAACCTTGTAAGCGGCACAGCAACCTACAATTATTCAAACCTCAAGCCCGAAGTCATCACCGATGGTGGAAATGTTGAGGTCAAGATGGGGAACGTTGGCGTTGATTTTCTCCCTTCGATGGATAACCTGAAGAACGAATGGGATTTCAAACTCGGCAGCCAGCCCATGAATCTGAATATCGAATCTGGTGCATACGACGGGACTTTTGAGCTTGGCGGACTTTCGCTCACCAATCTCACCATCAAAGACGGCGCTGCAAATGTGGAGCTTGCCTTCTCTGAACCTAATCCCGCCGAGATGTCCGTCTTTAGTTATTCCACTGGCGCATCGGATGTCAAGATGAGAGGGCTTGCCAATGCCAACTTTAGCATCATGGACTTTTCCGCTGGGGCAGGGGATTACACACTCGATTTCTCCGGCGCATTGAATCGAGACGCCTCCATTAAAATAGAAAGCGGACTCAGCAATGTGATGATCATTGTCCCTGAGGGTGTCAGTGCAGTTGTCACAGTGGAGAGCGGCGTATCGAATGTCAGTGCAGGCTCAGGTTGGAGTCAGAACGGAAACGTCTACAAACAAAAAGGGGAAGGTCCCATGCTTACTTTTGTTGTTGAAATGGGCGCGGGCAATCTCACTCTCACAAAATAGCCTGCTGATTAAGCATGGCAAGATAAGCATCATGTATTTTAGGATACAGGATGCTTTTTATTTCGAAAGAGCCTTTTTCTCTTGTTTCAATTCAGAGTAAAAGGTCATAATTCATCCATGACCTCTATCACTTGTCTTGCGACAAAATTCACAATAAAATCGTGATTGTCGGTAAAGTTTACCTATTTTAAGCGAGGTTTGCATGCAAATCACACGTCAAGCAGATTACGCCGTTCGCGCAGTTCTTCATCTTGCAAAGAATGGCGATACGCGTACAGCAACAAGCACGATTGCGGAAGAACAACGCATTCCGCCGTCCTTCCTTGCCAAGATCGTTTCTCAATTATCCATTGCAGGGCTTCTGCATACTTCACGCGGCGCACGTGGCGGTGTCACTCTCGCCCGCGCTCCGAAAGAGATCACCCTTCTCGAAGTCATCGAAGCCATCGACGGCCCCATTCAACTCAATGAATGCGTCGGTGACTCTGGTGCATGTTCCTTCGATGCTGATTGCCCGCTTCGCCCGGTTTGGTGTGATGCACAGGAGGATCTGGTGAAAAGGTTGAAGGGTACCAATTTTGCAGACATGGTTTCCACCGGACAAGTTCCTGTGTAAATTCTTAATACTGAATTTCCATAAGGCCTCTCGGCTATAATTGCCGGGAGGCTTTTTCATTTCATACTCAAGGATGGAAACCATGAACAATCGACGTGCATTGCTTGCTGCACTGATCCTATTGACGACGGTCCTGGCGTGTGCCGTGCCGGGACTTCCCGCCGCTTCACAACCCGCGCCGACAGAGGATACCCGGCTTGAAATTATGGTGGCTGAGACAGTTACCGCTGCGATTGAACTGACTGAACAGGCCGTCCCTTCTGCCACTCCCATTCCGACTTTCACCGCTACTCCACAGCCGACGAATACTTCCACTCCCGAAGTAAATGACTCAGGAAGTACCCTCACTAAACTGGAGGATGGTTCGGCTCTGTTTGTAGATGACATGGCGAAATACGCAGTGAATGTGCCCGACGGCTGGCTTCCTGTCCGCATTAATTCACAGGAATATTTGGAGGCCTGGCTGCTTCCTGAGCTAAGCAATCCCTCCATGCAGCGCTCCCTGAGCAGCATCGAGAAAATGGACCCAGACAAGCTCCGCCTGTTTGCTCTTGATATTCAGGAAGGACATGCGGAGATCGATTTCGTCACCAATATCAACTTCTATTTGGATCAAGAAAACACGATGTCGCTTGAAAATGATGAGGGCGTGAAAGCCCAGGCGGAAGCTCTTCCAAAGGCGTTCGCCGGTCTGGAAGTGACCGCCACGGAGCTTACTGCAACTGCCAGCGGAATTCCCATTGGAGTGATCACGTCTAAAACCCCGATCACAACTCTGGAAGGGGTGAGCGTTGAGCTTTTCCAGAAGCAGGTCTTTATTAATAGCAGTGCGGGCGTATTGATCGTCACACTTTCAACCACTGAGGAATTGAAACAGGAAGTTCTTCCCCAGTTTGATGCAATGATCGAAACCCTCACAGTTGCGAATCAATAAATTTAACATTGAACACAGGAGATAATTCCATGTCCACTTCTCGTATTGTCCGTTCCCCGCGCGGCACACAACTTACCTGCAAAAACTGGCTCAGTGAAGCCGCCTACCGTATGATCCAAAACAACCTCGACCCTGAAGTGGCCGAGAAGCCGGAAGACCTCGTTGTCTACGGCGGACGTGGGAAAGCTGCCCGCAATTGGGAATCCTTCGATGCGATTCTTGAATCGCTCAAAAATCTGGAAGAGGATGAGACCCTGCTTGTGCAATCGGGCAAGCCTGTCGTCATTTTCAAAAGCCACAAGGATGCACCCAAGGTGCTGATCGCAAACTCAAACATTGTCCCGCACTGGGCAACCTGGGAAAAATTTGATGAGCTCGATAAAAAAGGACTCATCATGTACGGTCAGATGACCGCCGGCTCGTGGATTTATATTGGTACGCAGGGAATTTTGCAGGGCACATACGAGACCTTTGGCGCGCTTGCCAAACTCAAGGGTTGGGATTCTTTGAAAGGCAAATTTGTTCTCACCGCCGGACTTGGTGGAATGGGCGGCGCACAACCGCTGTCCATTACGATGAATGAAGGCGTGGGCCTCGTTGTTGAAGTGGACCCCGAGCGTGCCGAGCGTCGTCGCGCTATCGGCTATATTGACATGGTTGTGGATAATCTCGAAGAAGCCATGACTCTCGTAGAAGAGAATGTCAAGAATCAAACTCCCAAATCCATCGGCTTAATTGGTAATGCTGCGGATGTGTATTCTGAGCTGGCTGCGCGCGGCATCATCCCCGATGTGGTCACAGACCAGACCTCAGCGCACGAGGCCTTGTTCTATGTGCCATCTGGGTTGAGCGTCACTGCTGCGAACCAATTGCGCGTCAGTGACCCCGAAAAATATAAAAAGATGGCGATGGATTCCATGTCTGCACACGTAAAAGCCATGCTTGCTTTCCAGCGTGCAGGCGCGGAAGTATTTGATTACGGTAATAATCTGCGTCAGCAAGCCTTCAATAATGGTGTAAGTGACGCGTTTGAATTCCCGGGCTTCGTCCCTGCTTATATTCGCCCGCTGTTTTGCGAAGGCAAGGGACCATTCCGCTGGGTGGCGCTTTCAGGCGACCCCGAAGATATTTACACAACCGACAAGGCCATCATGGAACTCTTCCCCGATGATGCTCATCTTCACCGCTGGATGAAAATGGCGCGTGAGAAAGTCCCGTTCCAAGGCTTGCCGTCGCGCATTTGCTGGCTCGGGTATGGCGAACGCGCCAAAGCGGGTTTGATGTTCAACGAGTTGGTCGCCAGTGGAAAGGTGAAGGCCCCCATCGTCATTGGCCGTGATCATTTGGATTCAGGATCCGTGGCCTCACCCAACCGTGAGACGGAATCCATGAAGGACGGCTCAGATGCCATTTCCGATTGGGCCATTCTCAATGCGATGATCAATGCGGTTGGCGGCGCAACGTGGGTATCCTTCCATCACGGCGGCGGGGTAGGGATGGGGTATAGTCAACATGCTGGGCAGGTCATTGTTGCGGATGGGACTCCCGAAGCAGCCCGCAGATTGGAAAGAGTCCTTACAACAGATCCAGGCATGGGCGTGGTAAGACACGCTGATGCAGGATATGAAATTGCCGTTGATGCGGCAAAACGTCACGGGTTGAAAATGCCCATGTTGGAGAAGTAATCCTGAAACGCTTTTTCTTTTTATTCCTGATATTTGTTTTGTCTGGCTGTGGTGCAAACCCTGATATTTGGGGTAGCTCGCTGTCGCCTGTGCCTGCTGTTACTTCGATTTATCTTAAGACAGACACGCCAACTCCTTCGCTCACGGCTTCGCCGACGACCACGCTGCAGCCCACAGAAACGCCTGTTCCAACAACCACGCTTCTTCCTACTGCCACGATCACACCAACGCCTTCTTTCGAAAGCATCAAGCATGTTTTGATCATAAGTTATGACGGCATGCGCCCCGATGCGATCCCGCTCGCTCCGATGCCCAACTTGTTGGGACTTATGGCAAATGGCGCTTATTCCCCTGCTTCAGCAGAGACGATCGACTACCCTTCCACTTCACCCAGCCATGCATCCATGCTTTCGGGAATGTGCATGGACAAGACCGGCATTATTTACGATAAGTACTTTGCCTATATGGGATACTCCAAAGGTGTGGATATTTTTGATCTGGCTCATGCGGCGGGTTTGAAGACTGTGATGATCGTTGGTAAATCAAAGCTGCGCCAAATGGCCGAGCCTGAAACAACAGATGTTTTTGAAATTCGCTATGGCGAGCCTGCGATCTCAAAAGAAGCAGTGACTCAGATCAATGCGGGCTTCGATCTGATGTTCGTTCATTTTGCAGGTCCTGATCTGCGCGGACATAAATACAAGTGGATGTCTGGTGAATACATGAAGGTTCTACGACAAGGTGATGAGGCGCTGGGGTTGATCCTTGATGCGTTGAAAGCAAACAATCTGCTGGATTCCACGTTGATCATCGTCACTGCTGATCACGGCGGACACGATAAGAATCATATCGGACTGGTGATCGAAGATTTTCGCATTCCCTGGATCGCTTCCGGGCCGGGCGTTGTGCCGATTGAGATGACCTTCATGATTTCCACGACGGATACCGCCGCCACTGCGGCGTATGCGCTGGGGCTTCCACTCCAGCCGGAATGGGATGGCATCCCTGTATACGCGGCGTTCGGACAGCCCATGTTGACCCTTCACGAAACGAATCCCTGCCGATGATCGGGACATCAAATTTTTAATGATAAAACGTATTTGGATTTTGACCCTTTTAACGGTCCTATTGCAAAGCTGTGGATCGTTCGCTCCTCTTCCGCCGCCGACGTTTGTTCCAACCATTGAAGAAACTCCCACTCCGTTCATTCCCACTCTGCCGCCTGCTACAGAGTCAATTGCAACGGAAGCCTCCATCTCTCCAACTATACCTGTCCCTCCTGTGGTGGCTGAACGTGTGTTGATCGTCAGCTTTGACGGTTTACGTCCTGACGCCATTGTTGAGGCAAATATGGTGAATGTTATGTCGCTCATGCAAAGCGGAGCGTACAGCATGAGCGCACAAACCATTATGCCGAGTGTTACCTTGCCAGCGCATTCTTCCATGTTGGTTGGGACTTGTCCGGCAAAGCATATCGTCCGCTGGAATGAATATGTGCCGCAAAATGGATACGCACTTGGTATTGATGTTTTCGACCTTGCCCATGCGGCTGGGATGTACACGGCCATGGTGGTTGGCAAGCAAAAGCTGCGTCAGATCACCGAGCCAGGCAGCACCGATTTTTTTGAATTCATCGATAAAACAGACAAGATTAAAGATGCCTCCACTGTAGAGCGGCTTGCCATCGGTCAGATCCAGCATGGGTTTGACCTTATGTTTGTCCATTTCCCAGATGGCGACCTGGCTGGTCATGAGAACGGTTGGATGTCACGGGAGCAATTGAGTGCCTATAACCGTGACGATGGATTGTTAGGCTTGATCCTGCAGGCATTGAAGAACAATGGCATATTTGAGAATACCATTATCATCGTCACTTCCGATCATGGCGGACACGATTCGACTCACGGATTGAATATCCCGGAAGATATGACCATCCCATGGATCATTAGCGGTCCGGGGGTTGCGCCTGGTTTGCTCGCCACAAAGGTATTTACAATAGATACTGCGGCGACCACGGCTTTTGTCCTAGGTCTGCCCCAGCCTGCTGAATGGGACGGTTCACCAGTCTATGAGGCGTTTGGAATGCCGGTGGATGAATTTAGAAAAAGAGGGTGTGGGTATTAAAGCTAGGGCTTCCCTTTGTGTGATATACCCTACGCTGGTAGGGTGACACAACCAGCCTTTTAAATTAAGATTTTATAGCAACATCGTTTTGTATCTAGAATGCCTGCGCCTCCTTGATCAAGGAGGCGGTATGGTGTGTGTCTGAACATGTCCATGGATGGGTTATGCTCCTGACAAGTAATAGTTCTCGGAGAGATATATGAGTGACAAAAAACGCCGCATGTACGGATTTATTATTGGTCTCGCCTTTGGTGTTCCTTATTCCCTGATCTCCCAATTTATCAATGTGTGGGCGTTGCCCGATATTCCCCTTTATGAGATGCCTATTGGCCGGGTTGCTTCCGTGTTCCTGATCTCTCTGTTCACAGGGGTTGCCGGGTTGATCGTGGCTTGGGATGAAGAGGCATTTTGGGGGTTGCTTGGCAGCAGCCTGCTTGCAGTTTTTTCAAGTTCCCTGCTGGCTTTTATTAATTCTGGCGAGAATCAAGTTGTCACTTCTTTCTTCCTGTCTATGTTTACCTTTTTGCCGCGCCTAGTCTTTTACCTGCCGCTTGGACTCTTTTTGCGCTGGCTGCTGGGAATATTGGATACGACAGGCCGCGTCCCTTCCAGTGGATTGTCGCGCCTGTTAAAGGTGACTTTTTCAATACTCATCGTTGCTGTGATCGGCGGCAGGTTTTCAAAACTGTCTCCGGAAGCGATCAATTCGGTGATTGCCATGAACGCTCTTGTGCTTGACGGCATGTCTGCTGTTGCCGGTGCAGGGGATCTACCGGAGGTTCTCATTCCAGTGGATGGATTCACAACCTATGCTACAGGTGATTACACCCTCTCTTGGAGCAGTGATGTGGACAGCTTGCCGGTAACAAGGCCGATGGTAGAATTTGGGGTTACAGAATCTCTTGTTATCGTGCGCTTTGAAAATGGATATATTTTTGGTTGCGTGTTCACCCCTCCAGCCAACGTGCCGAAATGCATTAATATTTCACGAGTAAGGTAGTTCCGGAGGGAGTGGCTAAATGTGTGGGCTAAGGAAGTCCATCACATGTGCAGGGTAATTCGGAAAACGTTGTTGATAAAGTTGCCTGCCATTGAAACAATAAACAAAAAGACGCAGAGCGCACTCAAG
>Ga0172367_10005397_pt1 | contig 15451 bp, 12 predicted proteins | sample Lak10m_FD_114542 | JGI IMG/M metagenome (GOLD analysis project Ga0172367, IMG submission 114542) | Freshwater microbial communities from Kabuno Bay, South-Kivu, Congo - kab_022012_10m | ecosystem: Environmental > Aquatic > Freshwater > Lake | place: Democratic Republic of the Congo: South-Kivu... | reverse complement strand
CAACATCCAGATGTCGATCGAGCTGATCACGCCGGTGGCGATGGAAAAGGAGCTTCGGTTCGCCATTCGCGAGGGCGGACGGACCGTGGGCGCCGGCGTCGTATCGGAAATCCTGGAGTAGGGGAAGGGAAAGGATATGCGGGACATCATCACGCTGGCGTGCGTCGACTGCAAGAACCGAAACTACACGACCACGAAGAACAAGAAGACGACGCCCGACAAGCTCGAGATCAGGAAGTTCTGCTCCACCTGCCGCAAGCACACGGCGCACAAGGAGACCAAGTAGAAGGCGTGGGGCGGAGGAGCGAAGGCCAGTAGCTCTAACGGCTAGAGCAGCGGACTCCAAATCCGCGGGTTGGGGGTTCGAATCCCTCCTGGCCTGCCACTTTTCTCCGAAGACGGGAGCGTTTCGATAATGGCCAAGACGATCAAGGACAGGTTGATGGAACGGCTGCCCGGCACCCGCACCGCCACAGACGAGGGCAGGGGGGCGGCGGCCGCGGCGGGAATTGTCCCCAGGGTAACGGGTTTTTACGGGGAATGGATCACGGAGATGAAGAAGGTCACCTGGCCGGGACGGAAGGACACGATCTCGTCCACGGCCGTGGTCATCGTGACCGTCCTCATAATAGTGGCGTTTCTCGGTCTGGTGGATTTCGCCCTCGGACGGATCACCCAGTCGATCCTGAGCTTCTGAACTCCCAAGAGGAAACGATGGCGAAACAGTGGTTCGTTGTTCATACCTATTCGGGGTATGAGAAGAAGGTCAGGGAATCCCTGCTGAACAGGATCGTGACGGAAGGGATGCAGGACCGCTTCGGCGACGTCATGATCCCGGCCGAGACGGTCGTGGAGATGAAGAACGGGAAGAAGAAGACCGGTACACGGTCCTTCTTCCCCGGGTACCTTCTCGTCAACATGGAACTCGACGAGGAGACCTGGCACCTGGTGCGGCACACCCCGAAGGTGACCGGCTTCGTCGGCGGCCAGCACCCTGCGCCCATCCCCGGGCCCGAGGTCGAGGACATAAAGTCACAGATGGTCGAGGGCCGACTTAAACCCAAGCCGAAGATCACCTTCACTGAGGGAGAGAACGTCCGCGTGGTCGACGGCCCCTTCGCCACCTTCAGCGGCGTCGTGGACAGCATAAAACCGGACAAGGGGAAGGTCACCGTCCTCGTATCCATCTTCGGGCGTGCCACCCCGGTCGAGCTCGATTTCACGCAGGTCGAAAAGGCGTAGCGCCCCTAAGGCGCGGCGGAGGAGAGATCATGGCGAAAAAGGTCGTTGCCCAGATCAAGCTGCAGATAGTGGCCGGGAAGGCGAACCCGTCGCCTCCCGTGGGTCCCGCTCTCGGGCAGCACGGCGTCAACATCATGGAGTTCTGCAAGGCGTTCAACGCGAAGACGGCGTCCCAGGAGGGGATGGTCATCCCCGTGGTGATAACGGTGTTCGCGGACCGGTCGTTCACCTTCATAACGAAGACCCCTCCGGCGTCGGTTCTCCTGCTCAAGGCCGCGGGGCTCGAGAAGGGGAGCAAGACCCCGAAAAAGGAAAAATGCGGAAAGATCGCCCGTGAGAAGGTCGAGGAGATCGCCAGGTTGAAGCTGGTCGACCTCGACGTGAAGGACCTCGCCGCCGCGGTCAAGACGGTCGAGGGGACGGCTCGCAGCATGGGGCTCGACGTCGTCTGAAGCGGAACGGATCGCAACGGTGAAGCCGCCCCCGGCGAGGGGCGTGAAAGGAGGGGGAAATGCCGAAACAGGGAAAGAGATACCTGGAAGCGAAGGGCAAGGTGAACAGGGAGGCAAAGTATCCTCTCGACGAAGCGCTGGACCTTCTGAAGGAGACGGCCCGGGCGAAATTCGACGAGACGGTTGAGGTCGCGATGCGCCTCGGGGTCGATCCGAAGTATCCGGACCAGCAGGTACGGGGCTCGGTGGTCCTCCCCCACGGGACGGGGAAGGGCGTCCGCGTCCTCGTGTTCGCCAAGGGCGAAAAGGTCAAGGAGGCCCAGGACGCCGGCGCCGATTTCGTCGGAGGCGACGATCTGCTGGCCAGGATCCAGGGCGGATGGCTCGATTTCGACAAGGCGGTAGCGACACCGGACATGATGGGAGGGGTCGGCCGCATCGGGAAGCTGCTCGGACCCCGCGGGTTGATGCCGAACCCGAAATCCGGGACCGTCACCTTCGACGTCGCAAAGGCGGTGCGGGATCTCAAGGGCGGAAAGGTCGACTTCCGCGTCGACAAGACCGCAACGCTCCACGCCGGCATCGGCAAGGCGAGCTTCGGCAAGGAGAAGCTCCGTGAGAACTTCATCGCTTTCTTCGAGGCGATCATGAAGGCGAAGCCGACGGGGGCCAAGGGGACGTACATCCGCACCCTCACGGTATCGACGACCATGGGTCCCGGGATCAGGATGAATTTCAGCGCTCTGCAGACGGAGAAGTGATCGTTCTTTGCACGCACGGGAAACTTCCTTTGCCAAAGACCGCGGGTTCGCCTCCGGGCGACCAAGGGGGTCGAGGGGATCGTTCCTTCGCCCGTCCCGCGCAGACAAGGGGAGCCGGTCGGAATGGATGCCATCCTTTCGCGCCGCGCCCTCTTTCCTTTGACGGGGGTTTCGTCATAGGGTCCAAAACTTTCGAAAGGGAAAGGGGGAAACGGACGCGGTGAACAAAATCGGCAAGGCGGAAACGGTAGAGGCGTTGAAGGCCGCCATCGCTGCGCAGCGAGGGGCCGTCGTCGCGGAATACCGCGGGCTGAAGGTCCTGGAGATCACGGCCCTCAGGAAGAAACTACGCGCGATCGACGCCGAGATAAGGGTGGTCAAGAACACCTTGATCCGGCGTGCGGCCGAGGGGACGCCGTTCGAGGGGCTCTCCTCGCATTTCACGGGGCCGACCGCGGTGGCGTTCTCGCACGGCGATCCCGTCGCGATGGCGAAGGTGATGAAGGAGTTCGCGGCCGCCAGCCCCAAGGTGACGCTGCGGGCTGGGTTCGTGGAGGGCAGGGTGCTCTCCGCGAAGGACGTCGAGACGCTCGCGTCCGTTCCTTCCCGCGATGTCCTGCTTTCACGGCTGGTCGGCGCTCTCGCTTCGCCGATCACACGCCTGGCCCAGGCGTTCTCGGGGCCGCCTCGCAAACTGGTGTACGTCCTGGAGTCCATACGCAAGCAGAAGCCAGCGGAAGCGGTCGCCGGCTGAACCCGAACCAGCAAATAATCTAAACCCAATAGGGAGGATCGAAAGAGATGGCTTCCATGAACAAGGATGAATTCATCGCGATGGTCGAGGGCATGACCGTTCTCGAGCTGCACGAGATCGTAAAGGCGCTCGAGGACAGGTTCGGAGTGACGGCGGCGGCTCCCGCGGCCGTGGCCGCGGCGCCTGGAGCGGCGGCTCCCGTGGTCGAGGAGAAGACGGAGTTCGACGTCGTCCTCACCGGCTTCGGCGCCAACAAGATCCAGGTCATCAAGGTGGTCCGCGAGCTCACCGGCCTGGGCCTCAAGGAGGCCAAGGATCTGGTCGAGGGCGTTCCCAAGCCGGTCAAGGAAGGGATAGCGAAGAAGGACGCCGAGGGGATGAAGAAGAAGATCGAGGATGTCGGCGGAACCGCGGACATAAAGTAGCCGCTTTCGCAAGCGTCGGCAACCGCGGCGGGGGACGACCGTCCCCCGCCGCATTCACCGTTTTTTCCCTGGGGTGACACGATGTCTTATCTGGATTACAGGAACCGGATCAAGCGGGTGGACTTCTCCAAGAACGAGAAGGTCCAGGAGATCCCGAATCTCATCGAGGTCCAGCAGGAGTCGTACGCGGAGTTCCTGCAGACCGACGTTCCGCCCGAGAAGCGCAGGGATGTGGGGCTCCAGGCCGTCTTCAAGGGAATCTTCCCGATCGCCGATTACAACGGGCGCGCCTCGCTCGAGTTCCTCTCCTACGCGATCGGCGACCTGAAATGGTCGGAAGAGGAGTGCCGCGAGCGCGGGGTGACGTACGCCGCTCCCATAAAGGTGACGGTCCAGCTCGTCATCTTCGACGTCGACGAGAAGACCGGGGCCCGGACCATCCGGGACGTCAAGGAGCAGGAGGTCTTCTTCGGGGAGATCCCCCTGATGTCGGAGCGCGCCACGTTCATCATCAACGGAACCGAGCGGGTCATCGTCAGCCAGCTGCACCGGTCTCCGGGCGTCTTCTTCGAGCACGACAAGGGTCGTTCGCACGCTTCGGGCAAAGTCCTGTTCAGCGCGAGGATCATCCCGTATCGCGGTTCTTGGCTCGATTTCGAGTTCGACCACAAGGACGCGCTGTACATCAAGATCGACCGGAAGCGCAAGTTTCCCATTTCCGTGCTGTTGCGCGCGTTCGGCCGGACGACCGAGGAGCTCCTGCGGATCTTCTACGACGCGGAGGACGTCATACTTCAGGGGGAAAAGTACTCCAAGGATTTCCGGCCGGAGCTGATGGTCGGCCTGAAGATGCCCGTCGAGGTCCGCCACCCCGCCAAGGCCGGAGAGATCGCTTTCAAGAAAGGCGTCAAGATCAGCAAGAAGCGCGTCGAGCGATACGCCAGGGAGGGTGTCGTCTTCGGCCGGATCCAGCTGCCGTCCGACGACCTCGTCGGCAAGGTGGTCGTGTCCGACGTGGTCGACCCGGCGACCGGCGAGGTCGTGGTCGAGTGTGGCCAGCAGATCACGCCCGAGATCCTTGGGAAACTGTGGGAGAAGAACGTCGAAAATATCGCCATCTTCACCCTCGAGAATTCCGACCGCGCAGTCTGGGAGGGCCTGGTTTCCGACAAGATCAAGACCCGCGACGAGGCGCTGAAAGAGATCTACAAGAAGATGCGCCCGGGCGACCCCCCGACGAAGGACGCCGCCAAGGCGCTCTTCGAGAACATGTTCTTCAATCACGAGCGATACAGCCTGTCGCGCGTCGGACGGCTGAAGCTGGACCACAAGCTGGGTATCACCGGCAGCGATCTCGAGCAAACGGTCCTGACCCAGGAGGACATCCTGCGGGTCATCCGATACCTGATCGGCCTGAAGAACGGCGTCGGGGAGGCGGACGACATCGATAACCTCGGAAATCGCCGCGTCCGCACCGTGGGCGAGCTGATCGAGAACCAGTTCCGTATGGGGTTGGTCCGCGTCGAGCGCGCCATCCGCGAAAAGATGGGGCTGCAGGACATCGAGACGCTGATGCCGCACGACATCATCAACGCGAAGCCGGTGTCCGCGGTGATAAAGGAATTCTTCGGGTCGTCCCAGCTGTCGCAGTTCATGGACCAGACGAACCCGCTGTCCGAGGTGACGCACAAGCGGCGCGTCTCCGCCCTCGGGCCCGGGGGCTTGACCCGGGAGCGCGCCGGTTTCGAGGTGCGCGACGTCCACCCGACGCACTACGGGCGCATCTGCCCGATCGAGACGCCGGAAGGACCGAACATCGGGCTGATCGCCTCGCTTTCTACCTTCGCGCGGATAAACGAGTTCGGGTTCATCGAGACGCCGTACCGGGTCGTGAAGGATTCGTCCGTCACGAAGGAGATAGTCTTCCTCTCCGCGATGGAAGAGGAGCGGCACGTCATCGCGCAGGCCAACGCGGCGATGGACGCCAGGGGGAAATTCGTCCAGGACGTGGTGATCGCGCGCCAGGGAGGCGAATTCGCCATGGTTCGTTCCTCCGAGGTCACGTTGATGGACGTTTCCCCGAACCAGCTGGTTTCGGTGGCCGCCTCCCTCGTTCCCTTCCTCGAGCACGACGACGCCAACCGGGCGCTCATGGGATCCAACATGCAGCGGCAGGCGGTGCCGCTCCTGCGGACCGAACCGCCGTTCGTCGGGACCGGGATGGAATCGGTCGTGGCCAGGGATTCCGGCGCCGCGGTGGTCGCGAAACGTTCGGGAGTGGTGGAGGGCGTCGACGCGCGCCGGATCGTCGTCCGTTCCGAGGAGCCCGATGCGTCGGGAATGTACGGCGCCGACATCTACACGCTGGTCAAGTACCGCAGGTCGAACCAGAACACCTGCATCAACCAGAAGCCGATCGTCACCCTCGGGCAGAAGGTCGCGGCGGGCGATGTGATCGCCGACGGCCCCGCCACCAGCGAGGGGGATCTCGCACTCGGGCGGAACGTCCTCGTCGCTTTCATGCCGTGGGGCGGGTACAACTTCGAGGACTCGATCCTCATCTCGGAAAAGATCGTCAAGGAGGACATCTTCACCTCGATCCACATCGAGGAGTTCGAGTGCGTCGCCAGGGAAACGAAGCTTGGCAAGGAGGAGATCTCCGCCGACATCCCCAACATCAGCGAGGAGTCGCTGACGGACCTCGACGAGAGCGGAATCATAAGGATCGGCGCCAGGGTGACGCCGATGGACATCCTCGTCGGGAAGATCACCCCGAAGGGCGAGACGCAGCTTTCCCCCGAGGAGAAGCTGCTACGCGCGATCTTCGGCGACAAGGCGGGGGACGTGAAGGACTCCTCGCTGCGCGTGCCGCCCGGGATCGAGGGGATCGTCATCGACGCGAAGGTCTTCACCCGGAAGGGCGGGGAGAAGGACGACCGCGCCCAGATGCTCGAGGACCGCGATCTCGAGCGGCTTTACCGGGACCAGGAGGACGAGACCCGCATCATCCTCGACGCCGCCCTGGGCAAGATCAGGGCCCAACTGCTGGGGAAGACTTCCTCGGTCCGTCTCACCTCGGAGGACAAGTCCGAGGTGCTGCTGGCGAAGCGGAAGAAGATTACGGAAGAGGTGCTGGACGAGATCCCGAAGGAGCGCTGGGCCGAGATCGGCGTCGAGGAGGATCCGGATCTCAAAACCCGCTTCTCGGACGCGTGGCGGGTCTGCCAGGACCAGGTCGCGCTCGTCAAGGCGATGTTCGAGGAAAAGATCTCCAGGGTCCGCCGCGGAGACGAGCTTCCACCGGGCGTGCTCAAGATGGTCAAGGTGTTCATCGCGATGAAGCGGAAGCTCTCCGTCGGCGACAAGATGGCCGGTCGCCACGGGAACAAGGGCGTCATCTCCAGGATCCTTCCGGAAGAGGACATGCCGTACACCGCGGACGGCGCGCCGGTCGACGTGGTGCTGAACCCGCTGGGGGTCCCTTCCCGAATGAACGTCGGCCAGATCCTCGAGGCGCACCTCGGGTGGGCGGCAAAGGGGCTCGGGGAGCAGATCCGGCAGTTGATGGAGAAGGAGTTCGGCGCCGCCTCCATGCGGGAGTCGCTCGGCCGGATCTACAACTCGGAGCGGTTTAATGAGTATCTGAAGGGGCTGACCGACGAGGAACTTCGGGAGGTCGTCCGCAAGATGCACGCCGGAGTGTTCCTCGCTTCGCCCGTGTTCAGCGGGGCGACGGAAATCGAGATCAGGGACTACCTGCGCCTCGCGGGGCTTCCCGAGCGCGGACAGACGATGCTGTACGACGGCCGGACCGGGACTCCGTTCCAGCAGCCGGTGACCGTCGGATCGATGTACATGCTGAAGCTGCACCACCTGGTCGACGACAAGATCCACGCAAGGTCGACCGGGCCGTACTCCCTTGTCACCCAGCAGCCGCTCGGCGGCAAGGCGCAGTTCGGCGGGCAGCGGCTCGGAGAGATGGAAGTGTGGGCGCTCGAGGCGTACGGCGCGGCTTACACGCTGCAGGAGTTCCTGACCGTCAAGTCCGACGACGTACCGGGACGCGCGAGGATGTACGAATCCATCGTCAAGGGGAGCTTCTCCCTCGAGCCCGGGCTGCCGGAATCGTTCAACGTGCTGATCAAGGAGCTCCAGGCGCTGGGCCTGGACGTCGAGCTGATAAGCGAGGAGCCCCAGGCGGCAACAGGCGGCAAACAGTAACACCAGCTGAAACGTAACCGGGAGGCACCCGTGGAAGATCTTTTCACCCGCGTTGAGAAACCGAAGGATCCCGTCCATTTTTCCGGGATTCGCATATCGATCTCATCCCCCGAGCAGATCCGCAAGTGGTCGCACGGGGAGGTGAAGAAGCCAGAGACGCTCAACTACCGGACCTTCAAGCCGGAGCGCGACGGGCTGTTCTGCGCGAAGATATTCGGCCCCATCAAGGATTACGAGTGCAACTGCGGCAAGTACAAGCGCATGAAGCACCGGGGGATAGTCTGCGAGAAGTGCGGTGTCGAGGTCATCCAGTCCAAGGTGCGCCGCGAGCGGATGGGCCACATCGAGCTGGCGTCGCCGGTCGCGCACATCTGGTTCCTCAAGAGCCTTCCGTCGCGGATCGCGACGATCCTCGACATGCCGATGAAGGACGTCGAGGCGGTCATCTATTTCGAGAAGTACATCGTACTGGATCCGTGGGAGACCGACACCCAGCTTCAGGAGGTCCTCACCGAGGCGAAGTACCGCGAGAAGTTCGAGGAGTTCCGCGAGCTCTTCAAGGGCGACAAGGAGAAGCAGGAGCTCCTCCGCGAGCGGTTCCGCGTGGGGATGGGCGCCGAGGCGATCCGGACGCTGCTGGCCGGGCTGGACCTGGCGAAGCTCTCCGAATCGCTCCGGAAGGAAATGGCCGATACCTCGTCCGAGGCGAAGAAGAAGAAGATCTCGAAGCGGTTGAAGATCGTCGAGGCGTTCCGGGACAGCGACCAGAAGCCCGAGTGGATGATCCAGCAGGTCATCCCCGTGCTGCCGCCGGACCTTCGTCCGCTGGTCCCGCTCGACGGAGGGCGGTTCGCCACCTCGGACCTGAACGACCTGTACCGGCGCGTCATCAACCGCAACAACAGGCTGAAGAGGCTCCTCGACCTGTCGGCGCCGGAGATCATCATCCGGAACGAGAAGCGGATGCTGCAGGAGGCGGTGGACGCGCTGTTCGACAACGGGCGGAGGGGAAAGCTCATCACGGGCTCCAACAAGCGCCCCCTCAAGTCCCTGTCCGACATGCTCAAGGGGAAGGGCGGGCGGTTCCGCCAGAACCTTCTGGGCAAGCGCGTCGACTATTCGGGCCGCTCGGTCATCGTCGTGGGGCCGGAGCTCAAGCTTCACCAGTGCGGCCTGCCGAAGAAGATGGCGCTCGAGCTGTTCAAGCCGTTCATCTTCAACAAGCTCGAGGAGGCCGGGTTCGCGACCACCATCAAGCAGGCCAAGAAGATGGTCGAGAAGGAGAAGCGGGAGGTCTGGGACGCCCTCGACGAGGTCATCCGACAGCTTCCCGTCATGCTGAACCGCGCGCCGACGCTCCACCGTCTGGGCGTGCAGGCCTTCGAGCCGGTGCTCATCGAGGGGAAGGCGATCCAGCTGCACCCGCTGGTATGTTTCGCCTTCAACGCCGACTTCGACGGCGACCAGATGGCCGTCCATGTACCGCTTTCCATCGAGGCGCAGATGGAGGCGCGCGTCCTCATGATGTCGACCAACAACATCCTTTCCCCCGCGCACGGGAAGCCGGTCATCGGGCCCTCCCAGGACATCGTGCTGGGGATCTACTACCTCACGCGGCAGCGCGACGGGCAGAAGGGGGAAGGGAAGAGTTTCTCCGCCCCCGAAGAGGTGCGAATCGCGTACGACGCTGGCGCCGTGGGGCTCCAGGCGGCGATCCGCGTGCGCATTGACGGCAAGGCGGTCGACACCACCGTCGGGCGCGTGCTGCTCTACGAGGTCGTCCCGAAAGAGGTCCCCTTCGACTGCGTCAACAAGGTGATGAAGAAGAAGGATCTCGCCGAGCTGATCGACATCACGTACCGGAACTGCGGCCAGAAGGCCACGGTCATCCTGGCGGACCAGCTCAAGAACACCGGGTTCCGTTTCGCGACGATATCCGGGATCTCCATCTGCATCGACGACATGGTCATCCCGTCCAGCAAGAAGGCGATACTCGACCGTGCATCGGTCGCCCTGGAAAAGGTCATCAACGAGCACGTCGAGGGCCTGATCACCCCGGGCGAGCGGTACAACAAGGTCGTCGACATCTGGTCGGCGGCGACGGAGAAGGTCGCGAAGGAAATGATAAAGGAGATGGGGACCGAGACCGTCAGGGGGAAGGACGGCAGGGACAAGAAGGTCACCAGCTTCAACCCGATCTACATGATGGCCGACTCCGGCGCCCGCGGATCCGACAAGCAGATGATGCAGCTGGCCGGCATGCGCGGCCTCATGGCGAAGCCGTCCGGCGAGATCATCGAGACGCCGATCCGTTCCAACTTCCGCGAGGGGTTGTCCGTCGGCGAATACTTCATATCGACCCACGGCGCGCGCAAGGGGTTGGCGGACACCGCGCTCAAGACCGCGAACTCCGGCTACCTTACCCGCCGGCTGGTCGACGTCGCCCAGGACTGCATCGTGGTCGAGGAGGATTGCCAGACGCTCGACGGGATCGGCGTCCGCGCCCTGATCGAGGGCGGCGAGATCATCGATCGTCTTTCCGACCGGATCCTCGGCCGCGCGGCGCTCGAGGACCTGTACGACCTGGAGGGGAAACGCCTCGTAGCCGCGAACCAGGAGATCACCGAGGAGGTCGCCCGTCAGATAGAGATGTCCGGGCTGGACGAGGTCAAGATCCGCTCCGCGCTCACCTGCGAGAGCAAACGTGGGGTTTGCGCTCTGTGCTACGGCCGGGACCTGGCTCGCGGAAAGATGGTTGCGATCGGAGAAGCGGTCGGGATCATCTCGGCGCAGTCCATCGGAGAGCCGGGAACGCAGCTGACGATGCGGACGTTCCACATCGGCGGCATCGCCACGGCCGGGTCGATCGCTCAGAGCTCCCACCAGTCGAAGCAGTCCGGGAAAATCAAGTTCCAGGGGATCGTCGCCGTGATGAACCGCGAAAAGCACCTGGTGGCGATGAACCGGAACGGCTATCTGGTCCTTCTCGACGAGAACCACCGCGAGCGGGAGAAGTACCAGATCCCGTACGGGGCGGTCCTTATGGTCGCGGACGGGGAGAAGGTGAAGGACGGGACACGGCTCGCCGAATGGGATCCGTACAACATCCCGATCCTCACGGAGGTCGACGGAGAGATCAAGTTCGGCGACATCATCGAGAACGTGACCATGCGCGAGCAGGTCGACGAAGTGACGGGCCGCTCCACGCGCGTCATCATAGAGTCCAAGGACCCCGAGGTCCGTCCACGCATCTCCCTGAAGGAGGCCGGCAGCCGCACGACCAGGAAGCTCCCCGGTTCCTCGAGCGAGGCCCGGTATCTGCTCCCCAGCGGCTCGAACATCCTTGTCGACGAGGGTCAGAAGGTCCAGGCGGGCGACATCATCGCCAAGATCCCGCGCGAGACGACCAAGACCAAGGATATCACCGGCGGTCTTCCCCGCGTCGCCGAGCTCTTCGAGGCGCGCAAGCCCAAGGAGTACGCGCTCATCTCCGAGATCGACGGCATCGTCCAGATGGGAAAGGATTTCAAGGGGAAGCGGAAGATCCAGGTCGTGCCGGAAGTCGGCGCGCCCAGGGAGTACACGATCCCCCGCGGCAAGCACATCACGGTCCACGACGGGGAGCGGATCCGGGCGGGCGAGGCCCTCATGGACGGTTCGCCGAACCCGCACGACATCCTCCGTGTCCTGGGGGACAAGGAGCTCGCACGCTTCCTCGTCAACGAGATACAGGAGGTTTACCGGCTCCAGGGCGTGCGGATCAACGACAAGCACATAGAGACGATCGTCCGCCAGATGCTGCGGCGGGTAAAGATAGTGGATCCCGGCGACACCTCGTTCCTGGTGGGGCAGAGCGTCGAGAAATGGATCTTCCGGGAGGAAAACGAGCGTGTCGTGAAGCAGGCGGCTGGAAAGCCCGCCACGGCGGAGCCGCTCCTTCTCGGGATCACCAAGGCGTCGCTTTCGACCGAGTCGTGGATCTCCGCCGCCTCCTTCCAGGAGACGACCAAGATCCTGACGGACGCGTCGGTCCACGGGCGGGTCGATTTCCTCGCCGGGCTGAAGGAGAACGTCATAATGGGCCGTCTCATCCCGGGCGGCACGGGCGCCGCATCGTACGCCGGGATGGATTTCGAGTCCGACGCGCCGCTGGTCGTGGAGGCTCCTCCCATGCCCGAACCTGAGCCGGAATTTCCGAAGGACGAGGAGGAGGGCAGGTAGCAGCGGAGCGGAAGAAAGTCGTTGACAGCGCATCGGACTGTTGTTATAAGTATTAGTTCATTCTGTTGGGATAGAGTTTCGTAAACCGGAAGGGACGGGAATGCCCACGATCAACCAGCTGGTCCGGATGGGGCGGACGGTCGTCGCCAACAAGAGCAACTCGCCGGCGCTCGACAACTGCCCGCAGAAGCGGGGGGTCTGCCTCCGCGTGTACACCACCACACCCAAAAAGCCGAACTCCGCCTTGCGGAAGGTGGCGAGGGTGCGGCTCACCAACGGTCTCGAGGTGACGGTATACATCCCGGGCGAGGGGCACAACCTTCAGGAACACTCCGTGGTCATGATCCGTGGGGGGCGCGTAAAGGACCTTCCCGGCGTCAGGTACCACATCGTTCGTGGGAAGCTGGATTCCGTTGGTGTCCAGGACAGACGGAAGTCGCGGTCGAAGTACGGCACGAAGCGACCCAAATAGCTTCCCGCTTTTCAGCGTAGAGTTTCCTTTCGTTCCCCGGCGGGTCTGCCGGGAAGGGTAAAAAAGGGTTGGTAACGCTCCCACGTCGCCGCATGCGATGCGGGAGCAGCGGTTTTCGTGTGTTTCCCATTCCGAGGCAACCGGCCGAGGGGGTTAGATCGCATGCCCAGGAGAGGTTTCGTTTCCAAGCGGGTCGTTTCGCCCGATCCCGTGTACAACGACGTGCTCGTCGCCAAGATGATCCACGCGATCATGCTCGACGGGAAGGCGCGGGTCGCCGAGAACGTCGTGTACGGTTCGCTGGACGTCCTGAAGGAAAAGACGAAGGAAGACCCCGTCGCCGTCATGAAAAAGGCGATCGAGAACGTGAAGCCGGTGGTCGAGGTCAAGTCCCGCCGGGTCGGCGGGGCCACCTACCAGGTCCCGATCGAGATCCGTCCGGAGCGGCGCCAGTCGCTCTCGATCCGCTGGCTGGTCGGGTACGCGAGGGAACGGGCCGAGAAGACGATGATACAGCGCCTCTCGGGCGAGCTCCTCGACGCCTACAACAACCGCGGCAACACGTTCAAGAAGAAGGAAGACACCCACAAGATGGCCGAGGCGAACAAGGCGTTCGCACACTACCGCTGGTAACAGCGCGCGGCAGGGAAGGGACGGTTCGTGTCCAGAGTTTCACCGCTCGACAAAACCCGGAACATCGGGATCATGGCGCACATCGACGCCGGGAAGACGACGACCACCGAGCGTGTGCTCGACTACACGGGCGTCTCCCATAAGATGGGAGAGGTCCACGACGGCACCGCCACGATGGACTGGATGGAGCAGGAGCAGGAGCGGGGCATCACCATAACATCGGCCGCGACGACCTGTTTCTGGCGGGGACACCGGATCAACATCATCGACACCCCCGGGCACGTCGATTTCACCATCGAGGTCGAGCGGTCCCTGCGGGTTCTCGACGGCGCGGTGGCTGTCTTCTGCGCGGTCGGAGGCGTGGAGCCGCAGTCCGAGACGGTGTGGCGTCAGGCGGACAAGTTCCGCGTGCCCCGTCTCGCGATGGTCAACAAGATGGACCGGACCGGCGCTGATTTCGAGCGTGTGGTGCGGATGATGAAGGAACGTCTCGCCGCCAATCCCGTTCCGGTACAGCTTCCCCTCGGCAAGGAGGACCACTTCCGCGGCGTCATCGATCTGGTACGGATGAAGGCGATCGTCTGGGAGGAGGACACTCTCGGGGCGAAGTTCCACGACGAGCCGGTCCCCGACGACATGGCGGCCGAAGTGGCCGCGGCGCGGGAGCGCCTGCTCGAGTCGGTGGCGGACGTCGACGACACGCTGGTGGAAAGGTACCTGCTCGGTCAGGATATCCCGGTCGACGAACTCATGAACGCGATCCGCCAGGCCACCATCGGGAACCGGATCACCCCGGTCGTCTGCGGCACGGCGTTCCGCAACAAGGGCGTCCAGCCGATGCTCGACGCGGTGGTCGACTATCTCCCATCCCCGCTCGACATCCCGCCCGTCGCAGGGATCGACCCCCACGGCAACGCCGAGGCGATCCGAAAACCTTCGGACGACGAGCCCTTCTCGGCGCTCGCCTTCAAGATCATGAACGACCCCTTCGTCGGCCACCTGACCTTCGTGCGAGTCTATTCCGGCGTGTTGAGCTCCGGGGACTTCATCTACAATTCCGTCCGACAGAAAAAGGAACGCGTCGGCCGGCTCCTCAAGATGCACGCCAACAAGCGGGAAGAGATCAAGACCATCTACGCAGGCGAGATCGCGGCGGTGGTGGGGCTGAAGACCGCCTACACGGGCGACACCCTCTGCGACCAGGACCACGAGATAATCCTCGAGTCGATCACGTCCCCCGCGCCGGTCATCTCCATCGCCATAGAGCCGAAGACAAAGGCCGATCAGGAGAAGCTCGGCTTCTCACTCCAGAAACTGATGATGGAGGATCCCTCCTTCCAGGTCCGCAACGACGAGGAGACAGGGCAGACCCTCATTTCGGGGATGGGAGAGCTGCACCTCGAGATCATCGTCGACCGCCTGCTGCGCGAATTCAAGGTCGAGGCGAACGTGGGGCGACCACAGGTGGCCTACCGGGAGACGATCACTTGCCACGCAAAGCAGGAAGGGCGGTACATCCGCCAGACCGGCGGCCGCGGCCAGTACGGCCACGTGTTGATCACCGTCGAACCTTGTGAAAAGGGGAAGGGGTTCGAGTTCGTAAACAAGATCGTCGGCGGCTCCATCCCGCGGGAATACATCCCGGCCGTGGAGAAGGGGATCGTTGAGGCGGCCGAGGGCGGAGTGATCGCCGGCTACCCGGTAGTCGACGTATCAGTATCGCTGATCGACGGATCGTACCACGAGGTCGACTCCTCGGAGATGGCATTCAAGATCGCCGCTTCCATGGCGTTCAAGGCGGCCTGCAAGGCCGCCAGCCCGATCCTGCTCGAGCCCGTCATGGGGGTCGAGGTCGTCTCCCCGGAGGATTTCACCGGTGACGTCATCGGCGACCTGAGCTCCCGCCGGGGAAGGATCCAGGGGATCGACGCCCGGGGAAACACGCAGGTGATCGGAGCCCACGTGCCGCTGGCCACGATGTTCGGCTACGCGACAGACCTCCGGTCGAAGACCCAGGGGCGAGCCACGTACACGATGCAGTTCGACCATTACGAGCCGGCGCCGCAGTCCGTCAGCGAGGAAGTCATCGCCAAGGTCAAGGGCGCGTAGCAGGGAAATCCGGAACCAAGCCACTCGCGGGGAGGAGGGACGCACACATGTCCAAGCAGAAATTCGAGCGCACGAAGCCTCACGTGAACGTCGGTACGATCGGTCACGTGGATCACGGCAAGACGACGCTGACGGCGGCGATCACCAAGGTTCTCGCGACT
>Ga0172367_10005396_pt1 | contig 15454 bp, 16 predicted proteins | sample Lak10m_FD_114542 | JGI IMG/M metagenome (GOLD analysis project Ga0172367, IMG submission 114542) | Freshwater microbial communities from Kabuno Bay, South-Kivu, Congo - kab_022012_10m | ecosystem: Environmental > Aquatic > Freshwater > Lake | place: Democratic Republic of the Congo: South-Kivu... | reverse complement strand
GTTGGTTCATCTGCCAATATTATAGAAGGATTATTGATGAGTGATCGGGCGACAGCAACTCGTTGTTGCTGTCCACCGGATAATTGATACGGATAATGGTCCATACGGCTTTCTAGGCTAACAAGTTCCAAAAGTTTTGCAGCTTCTTTGCGCGCCTGATGTTCTGGAATACCGGCATAAAGCCTTGGTAACGCAACGTTATCAAGGGCTGTCAGATCGGGAAGCAAATGAAATTTTTGAAAAACAAACCCAATTTTTTGATTGCGGATGTCAGCAAGTTCATCATCATTTGCCGTTGATGCATTAACATTATCAAGAAAGTAATCCCCTGATGTTGCAACGTCAAGACAGCCGATAAGATGCATAAGAGTTGATTTTCCTGATCCAGAAAATCCGGTAATGGCAACAAATTCACCTTTATCGATACTCACGTTGACGCCCTTGAGAACCTTCAACTTGGTATCTCCCATCGTATAAACCTTAACAAGATTTTTTATCTCTATAAGCATGATTATTTTCCTAATCCGCCAGCAGGTTTACCAAACATTCCTTTAAGAAGCAAGTTTTCGCGCTTAACATCATCTACTTCTGAAACAATGTTGTCGTTAAAGGTTATCCCTGAAACAACCTCTGTATATTTATCATCCGTGGCACCAAGTTTTACTTCAACCTGAGTAACAGTTTTTTCATCTGTCATAACCCAAAGATAGTCTTCATCTGATTTTTGAACTTTACATACAGGATGTTCTTGGTTGGCAGTTGAATTTGCTTTTATAACTTTTAATCCCGCTACCTGTGCCGCATTTTCAACAAGCATTTCATCAATACGAAACGCCTTATTAGGAACGGTAATTGCATCTTTACTTCCCGCTACATTAATATCAACGTTAACGGTCATACCAGGACGAAGTTTAAGATCAGGGTTTGCAACATTAAGGACAACATCATACGTAACAACACTATCAACAATGTTTGCTAAATACTTTATGTACTTGACCTTTGCGATAAATTTCATTTTAGGAAATGCGTCAACGCGACAGATCACATCTTGCCCTTGTTTGACTAACCCAATATCAGCTTCATCAACATCGATATGCGCTTCCATTGCATGAAGATCTGCAGCAAGAGTATAAAGAGCCGTTGCCTGAAGTTGTGCGGTAACCATCTGCCCAAGGTCAATCATTTTTGAAATAACAATACTGTCTTCTGGGGACCGAATAAAAAGATTTGCGTATTGTTTTTTATTAAGCTCAAGCGTCGATTTAAGCTTTTCTACACGAGCTTTAGACATTTCATATGTTTGAGTGACAGTATCAAAAGAATTCTGAGATAATTGACCACATGAATAAAGAGCTTTTTGCCTGCTATAAAATTTTTCTTGGAATGTTAAATCAGCACGCGCTTCAGTAAGATCTGCAGTCGTTCTCTTAACTTCGCTATCACCAACTCCATCATCAAGAATAGCAAGTATTTGATTCTTTTTAACAAAATCATTATCTGCTGCAAAAACTTTTACAACTCGTCCTGCTACCAAACTACCAACCGTTATCTGAACAACTGCTTTAAGTTTTCCGGATGCATTAACAAATTGAGTAAGATCTCGTTTTATTGGTTTTTCTGTTCTAATTGGATTAACAAGTGTGTTTGATTTTTTATTTTTTATATAAAAATATGCACCAGCACTCATGCTGGCAATAAGAGATATAATTATTATTGGATTTCGCAATAAACGCATACAATTCCTTTGTGATTATTTAAAGATATTAGGCTCTGTTGACTTTTTACGTCTTTCCGGCCTCCGAGCCGGAATCCAGGGCTTTCGTTTTAGCTTACGGTAATAAAATTTCGTTAGAAATTTCACTATATATAGAGAAATTTTTTTACGACTCAAATGTTTTGTTTATCAACTGAAGAAGCTGTAAATACAACTCTTTCTGCGCATCGGTCATCCCCTGAGTAATTTTTTTTTCTGTTTCAATAAAAATAGATTTAAATTCGTTGATTAGCTCTTGCCCCTTATGGGTAAGGGTTAGCTCCTTTATGCGTTCATCTGTAGCACTGGTAGTACGCTGAATAAAACCTTTTTTTTCAAGCCCCTGCAATAAGCTTGTAACTGACGCCCCCGTTATGCCCATTAAAGCTTCAATATCTGTCTGACAAAGTCTGATTCCCTCTATTTCTTTTTCATAAATAAAACCAACTATACGAGCCTGTTGGCTACTAATGTCATAAGGTTTTAAATGCGAATCAAGAAATCGCTTAACATTATGTACAATGCTTCTCATGTAAAATTGAAATGGATATTCTGTTTCGTTTTTTTTCATTCTAAAAATCCCTTAGTTAATGTCCTAATAGTTAGAATACTAACCTTTAATGTATTGTCAAGATGATATTGGAGCCCGCGATGCGACATACTTTGCACTTTTGCATTTATTCTTCTGTTTGTAATTTTATTTTTATTTTTTAAAAAATATCTTAGAAGGTATTAAGCTATCGAAAGCTCTAATATCGAATCTTATTGGTTTTTTGTTTCCAATCTTCAAATGCTTTTATAGCTTCGTTTTGCATTATTCTAATTGTAGGAATTGACCTTTTTGATAGTTGTTTTTCTAGTTCTTCGTAAATAAATGAATCATCAAAACCTATATTTTTTGCATCATTCCTATCGTTAGCATAAAAAAGTTTATCTATTCTTGCCCAATAAATTGCCCCTAAACACATTGGACATGGTTCACAGGACGTGTACATTATGCACTCAGATAGATCAAAGGTTTTTAATGTTGAGCATGCAGACCTAATTGCATTGATTTCTGCATGTGCAGTCGGATCATTATCCAGAGTCACACTGTTTGACGCTTTTGAAATTACAGTTCCATTTTTTACAATAACGGCACCAAAGGGGCCTCCCTTATTTTCAACGCTATGTATCGAAAGGTCTATAGCAATTTGCATAAAATAAGTATCTGTTTTTGTCATACATTTCTTTCAAATATATTTATTGCTCGCATTCTGTTCGAGCTTAACACAAACCAAAAACCCCGCAATATGGAAAAAACACTGTTATTTTTTATTTTCCTGGTTTTTCAGAAGGGTTGTCTCATTTTTAGCGTTTCTGTCGCTTATAATTTTTTCAAAGTTAAACGCATTAACGTTGATTTCATTGCCCCATTTCTTCCCATTTTTAATTGACTTGGCACATGCCCCATAACAGGGTATATTATACCTAATTAATAGGCATAAAAACGCTCACATTTGTTTAATTTTTATATTTTTTGAAAAATTATGAAAAAAATTAATAAAAGCAGATTCGCCATTTTAGGAATGCTTCTTGAAAAACAACGAAGTGGATACTCAATGCTAAAGATGATGCAACAATCAACCGGCTATTTTTGGCAAGAGACTGATGCATCAGTTTATCCAATGCTTAAAATGCTTGAAGCAGAAGGCAAGGTTACTGCAAAAAGTGAATTTATTGGCAAGCGTGAGCGTAAAATCTTTGAGATTACTCAAGCTGGAAAAGATGAGTTTTTTGTCTGGATGGCTATGCCAGCTGAAAAGGAGACACGACATAACGAACTACTTCTCAAGCTTTTTTTTGGTGCTTCAGTTACAAAAGAAGACATAATTAAGCTAATTGCCTTGCATCAGCAAAAGGCCTTACAAACAAGAAAGGCATTTAAAAACATCGAGGCCAATATTTTGTCGGAAGTTACTGATGAACACCCCCACAAACCTTTTTGGTTGATGGCATTGAGATATGGGGTAATACACAATGAAGCTGAACTAAGTTGGCTGGATGAATGTTTTAAAGTTTTAGAAAATAACTGAATAGAATCTTTTTATTTGAGGTTTATACTGATGGAAATTAGACTCGATTTTTTACAATGGCTTTTGAAGAAACTGTATCTTACTAACGTTGGATTATATACAACTATTATTACGATCATGGTGCTTCCAGCATTATTCACCAAGGCTCTTGGTATTCCACAAGCAGCAGCAAGCTTTATTGTATTTTTTATTGTTTCGTTTATGCGGGCTGCCTATGAAAGTTTGGTCATTTATGAAATGCCAATTAAAAGTTTTTCATTGCTCAAAATGCTTTTTCTTTCTACCGTAACAGCCAGCACATTGTTTATTGCTGATCAATTTCTAAAACCAAAGTTAGGCTTTTTTTCAATCCCCATTTCTATTGTTATAGCAATGATGGTTGTTGGTAAGTTAAAAGCAGAGCTGTGGCCATCGGTAGAGCGACAAGGTTTTTTTCATGAATTACCGGAAAAGTTAAAGGAAAATAAATGGGGCATGTATGGCTTTTATGCGATACTTGTTGGCATTGCATACATTACCTACAATAAATACCACATTGCTTTTAATCTCGCCTTTGCAGCAGCTTTTTTTGTTGGGATGATATTTGAGGAAGTATATACCATGCTTCATGTTTATGACCGACCAATAAAATCAAAAGCTTTTATTTGGATAATTATGTGGTCATCAGCTTGTGCAATTATCTCAACAGTAATTGTTTGGGTTATGGTTGGGATGTTTGGTTTTGATGGAAAGACAGCGACTATTACGAGTGTCGTTTTATTGAAACTCATTCAGCCATTGGGCTCACGTAAATTTATATTAGACGTGTAACCAAACAATTAAAGTACTATTATTCAGTATAACAGCGGGTTATTTTAATGCAATTCAAGATCTTTAAATGTTTGTGCGACCAAAATTATCCTCATTCATTACATCAAAACTACATTTCGGGACGCCTCGCTGAAAGGAGCAGCACAACCTCATAACGGTACATTGTTTTTCTCGTGGACACGCAGATTTAAATTTTTTTTTGCGTTTAGAAGATTGAATTGGATTATCTGAAATGTATTTATTCTGATGTGAGCTTGAGGTATCATTTTTCATGGTTAATGCTGTTGACATGTACAAAATATGCGTCAAAAAAATTAATTTCATGAAATTTTTAAACATAGTACTAATCTCTAAGGAATATTATTTAAAAAATTATTATTGTTTCATCGCTGTCTGTCACATGGAGGCAATAAACGTAAGATAACCATTAAAACATAACCTTGCAAAGAATCGATAAAATTTTTAACAAAACTTGTTAGGTCATTAATTGAAAAAAATATCTATTGGATCATCAAATGGTGGATTTTGATTCAGCGCATTCAAATCAAACCATTCGTTATTATCATCAAGCTGATTGTTACCAAAAATATTTTCTTGAACATCTAGTGGGAAGTTGGCTAATTCTTTAATCTCTATCAATTCATCTTTTTGAGATTGTTCTAACGATTTTATTGTTGGCTGTTTCTTTTTTTTCTTGTTACCCATTCTTTTTTTCTTAATCTTTTTGGCTCCTGTTTTTTTCACTATGTTAAATAGATTTTCTGGTTCGTCATGATCTGCTGCTAGATGATGTTGCAATATTACTTTAGAAGAAAATGATTTATCGCAGTAATTACATACATAATAACCAGGCTTAATATGGCAATCTTTTATATGTTTAATGATGGGACATTCGGTGGCATTTTTATGAAGTGAAATATGATTCATAAAAGAATATAATCGTGATGAATTTCTTTGTTTACAGTTAGCAACAGGACAAACAAAACGAAGCTTTCCACAATGATCATTCTTTTGAAGATGAATACTCATGTTTTTTACTATTACGTTACATATTTTACATAAAAATTTTTTTTTACCTAGCCTTTCAGTGTGAGTTTTTTTCATATGGACTAATAATTCTTTTGGAGAAAAAAGAACTACAGAATCAGGACAATGGGGACAAGGGTTTTTTGGTGGAAAACAAATAGAACATCCTTGCATTTTAATTTCTTTTTTTATCTCAATGCTGTGCAATTTCATAGCAACAGACGTGTTTTGAAAAAATAAACCAATGCACACCGCAATACATAGGCTATAAGAATAACGTATAATTTTTACTACCCCAATCATGATAACAATCTCTATTTAAATGGATTTAACTATTTAATACAATTTAGTCTTTGATACATACTATAATACATGCACCAGCAAGCCTCAAAAATTAACAATTATTTTTATGATTATTTTCGATTATTTTATCTTTTATTTCTATAGTCATAAAATAATTGAATTCATTTATTGCTTTTTCATCAAAGATTTTTGAGGGGATTGTAATCTCAACAATTTTTTTTGAAATTCCAGCACTGTTAAAAGCTTTTTCGATGTCTTCAGCAAGTTGCTTTTTATATTTGGTAAGATATTTTTTGTTTTTTCGAATGACGTTAATAAATTCTCCTGTTGCCCAAAAGCCTAATTTTGTTATAACGTGAGCATGTTTTTTTAGTATGTCAGATAAATGTTTTAAGTCATTTGATAAATCTTGTAACAATAAACCATCAACAATCGATAAACTTTTCAAATTTGGACACGTTTTAAGCAATATTCCTAAAGACTGGAGAGAAAAAAAATTATGCGTTTCGCATATATTATCAACATCTTCATTTTCAATATATATGATTTTAACAGAGGGAAATAATTCATTGATCCCATACGGTGAGAATATAGCCGTTGTATCATTTTTCTCCCAAAAATTTAGATTAAAAAGAAAAGACCGTTTAATCATGATTTTTTCAAGTTTTTTAAATTTGTTAAAAATATCAAAAATGCTTTTCCCATCTATAGTCACATTATCGATAAATATTTTTTTTACGGTATTGTTTGGTTCATGGCACTTAAGAGCTGGAGTAAATTCATCAAAGCATAAAATTTCACCTGACCCTATGCGTAAGGTTTTTAATTTACCATTATTGGCATTGTTAATTAATAACCCAAAATCTTTGACATAATCATCGTCATCTGATATTTGAATGTCTAATTTTTCTATTTTTTTTGATTGTGTTTCTGAACACTCGTCTAAAAAATTATGCATATTAAGTGTACCACGATCACTATCTATAATTGTAAGTTTTTTGAGATGGCATGATTGTTTTGCAAGTACGTTTAGAAGATCATTTGGCATTTTTTTAAAATCAATATTTGCAAAATGTAGATCTAAAAAAACATTAGGAAGTTCTTTGATAGTTTTCCAAATGTCTATAAGCTCTTGAGATGAGAGGTAAATATAGAGATATGTATTGCTGGATTTTTGTTTAAGAAAATTTAGTTTTTGTGAGAAATCGTCAGAAATTTTTTTGATATGATTATTTCTCGTCAAAAATAATGTAGCTAAGTCATTCCGATAATCAGCTCTTTTAGGTTCGTTTATCTCATTTTCTGTCCTATAAATATATTCCGCAAAAGAACCAACCCCCTCAATCTTGAAATAGAGCATAACCTTTAAATCCTTAAAGTTATTCGAATTTTCACAAGCCTGAAGCAAGGATGAAAAAAATGCCGTAGATGCAACATGATCAACCATCAAAAACTTCGCGTTTCCCGTCGTGTTTTTTATAAAACTAATAAAATCTTTTTCTTTAACTGAGGTTTGGTTTTCTAATTGAGCTGTCAGATTTTTTTCTTGCTTGTTTTTATTTTCTTCTTGCGAATCAAACAGAAGATAAAATGATCTTGATTGTTGGCATGGTCCCTTAGAGTTATATGTTTTAAGCGTTTCCTCCTTTATCCAATCTTTATTCAAAGCTGGTGTACGATTTTCACATATATTAAGACATTCTTGGTAGACAGACCCTTCTTTTAACGTTTCACAAGCATCATCAGCAATAGGAACTTTCCATGTAGGTGCACAAATACCAATACCAACGATGAAAAACTTTAACTGACTGTCTATAGCTTCTTTTATTACTTTGTTACCCAAACGAAGATTCTTAATACTTTCTATATCTAAAAATTCGAACAAGTTCTTAATAAGATCACATATGAATATGGTAGAATCATATCCAGTTTTTTGGCTAGCCTCTTTGATTGTTTTAGAAAAAGCTCGTCTTTCATATTTTTCAATATTTTCTTTTTCGTGTTTTTCAATTTCTTTGTCTTGCATTATTTCTCTTGAGATTTTCTCCTCATCTGTAGCAAAAAAGTTGTCTGTATTAAATGGAGTGGGAGATTGTTTTTGAGATTGCAAGATATCTTGTCGCAACACTTGTATTTGATTTGATCTTTGTTGTATTTGTTTCACAAGATTGATAATTTCGTTGTTTATCACATCAAGATAATCATTGTTCATATTATTGATCTTATTATTTACGTTTAAAACATTTGTGGGTGGAGTGGGAGATGTTATTTGTGGTATGGGATGTCCTGAACAAAGAGGAGATGTCGTGTGCATGTGCTTTTGTATGAGGAATTGAGCGATATACTCAAATACATCTGATGTATGTGCATTTGCATTGTTAAGTGCTTCAATAGCCGCTTGTAACGTTTGAATATCAACTGATGCAATAAGTTTTTTAACGCCTTCAAGATTTAAGTTCATGGCCGCTTGCAAGAAAGTTTCTTTTGGGGAAACACTATCCTGTTGCAGTACTTGGTGATATTGAATCGCCGGACAAGAAGTATCTGATTTCATAGCAAAGGTGCTTGAACCATGAGTACTTAGAAAACAAATTGCTATAGAAAAAATTATTTTAAAATTAAAATTTTTATTAAAAATATGCATATAAACTCACTTATAATTTTTTATTCATTTTTTACGTTTTTCAAAAATAACATCATTAAACATGTTTATCAATAGAAAGAATTTCATATCAATGCTACAATTTAATTATCTTGTTAGTTTTGTTTTGAAGAGGTCTTGTATGAATAGATTATATAGATCAAGAACCGATGCAAAGATTGCTGGTGTTTGTAGTGGCTTGGCTCAATATTTTGATATTGACCCTGTCATCATCAGACTGATTTGGGTCCTTTTTGTTTTTTTAGGCGGCGCTGGAATAATTACGTATATTATTGCTTGGATAATTGTCCCGCTAGAACCAGAATCGTAATCAAGGGAATAAATACCAACATCTTAAGATACCAAAAACTTTAAAATATTGACTTTACCTAGAAACTTTTATAACAATTGGACCATCATTGAAGATTCCTCGCAGCAAGCAGCGAGGAATCTCTACTCGTAGGGAATTTTATATTTTTAAGCTCGCTAACCCCGAAGCAAGCTTCGGAGCATGCGCTTCCAGCCTTCGCGCAGGGCTTCGGCGGACAGGCGCGGCGAGTTGAAAAAATCTTTGTTACAAATATCATAATTAAACTTTTTTAGGAGAAAGGGAAAAAATGCTAAAAAAAATGCTCTTGAAGTTTGTCATTTTCAGTCTTTCAAGTTTGTTTTTTATGTATGGTTTAGAGGCAACTTTAGTGCAAACGGATTTCATATCACCATCTAAAACTGTTGGAGATGGCACATTGATTACCTTAACTCAGAATGTAACGATCAACAAAAATTTAACCACTACAGGAAACATAATTGACGAAGGAACACTATCTGTTGGTGGCACTCTTGATGTTACCGGTGACGCAAACCTCAATGGAAAAGTTTCTATAAAACCACTTACCGCATTAACGAAAATAAGTCAGGCCGCAACAGGGGCGCTTCCCACTTCAGTAACCTTTTCGCCTTCAGGCAACTTTGTTGTTGTTACCAATTCTTCTGCCCCTAACATACAAACATTCAGCGTCGATGCTTCTGGCAACCTATCATCAGTAATCAGCTCACAGAACACAACTCGTGGTTATGCAAAAAAAGTAGCATGGTCTCCATCTGGAAATTTCATTGCTGTTGTTAGCCAAGATGGTAGTGGAAGCCTAATACAAATATTCAGCGTTGATGGCGTTGGTAATATATCATCACAGATTAGTTCACAAGCCTTAACTACTACTCAAGTTTATGATATAGCATGGGCACCAACGTGGTCTTTAGTATCTGGTGGTTTTATCGCAATAACAGATCAACCTTACGTTAAAACATTTAGTGTTGACACAAGTGGAAATCTATCCACAGTAATTGGTTCTCAGCCTAGCAGTGGACAAAAGGCTGTATCTTGGGCTCCCAGTTGGTCTCCAACCACAGGCGGATTTATTGCAGTAATCAATGGATCTTCAATTGCAACATATAGCGTTGACATCTCTGGAAATTTATCATCAACAATAAGCTCACAACCCGCTGCTCCAAACGCCCTTTCGATAGCGTGGGCACCACAGGATAATCTAATTGCTATTAGTAGTTACTATGCTACCGTTCAAATATTTGATACTGACAGTTCTGGTGTCTTGTCATCAATAATTAGCTCGCAACCATCAAGAGGCACAAATATGTCGAATTCGCTTGCATGGTCACCAAATTGGTCGATAACATTGGGTGGTTTTTTTGCCATAGCTAATGGTCCAACGAATTCCGTCCAAATCTTCAGCGCTGACACCTTGGGGAATCTATCAAGATCAGAAGTTGGATATGCAAACACATATGGTACTCCTCAAAGTTTATCTTGGTCCCCAGTGGGCGATTTTATAATAGTTGCCAATGCTTACGGATCTTCTTACAATATTCAAATATTCAGCGCTACAGAATTTTAATATTGAAATTCAACCTCTATAAAGTATAATTAAAATATAAGGTATCTTTCCTATCATTTCTTTCTGAAATGCGACTGAAATATAATGTCAAAAAATTCTTTACAAAGTTTCAACGAATAATGGTTTTTTAAAAAAAGAGAGTTATCATGACAATTCAATGGCGTAAATTAATTAGTCTTTTAATTATTGCTACAATTTCAATTTTTGCTGCATCCATTTTTGTACCAATTGCACAATTTCCTGAGCCAACAGGCCGCTATGGCGTTGGTCAAACATCACATCATTGGGTTGATACAACACGCAAAGAACTTAATGCACAAGACCCTGAACATCCCAATCGCGAACTTATGGTTCATGTTTTTTATCCGTCTACGCTACGCTACGACGAGACACGTCCAACAGAAAAGAATACGACTGCTACGCCTGCCTCTTATAATCATGACGCTGCAAAGAGTGCAATAGAATATGTATCCATGTGTAGCAAATTACCTCAATGGTTATTTAGTAATATAAAATCGATCAAAACACACATTCAAACAAATGCACCATTAGCACAAAGTTCAACTCTTTTCCCTGTCGTTATTTTCTCACATGGTGCTGGCGGGCCAATGGTTCAATCGTATACTTGGATGCTTGAACAACTTGCAAGCCATGGTTTTGTGGTTGTGGGCATTAATCATCCATATATGGCAGGAACAGTTCGTTACCCGGATGGCCGAGTTATTAAATCGATATATGAAAAAATGAAGAGAGAGGGAACCTGGAAGCTTGATCAAGTTGAAACAAATGCTCTGGATATTAGTTTTGTCATACATAAAATAGAAGAATGTGCGGCAACCAATGATCATTTTTGGAAACATGTTGATGTACATAATATTGGAGTCTTTGGACATTCATTCGGTGGACGAACAACGTTTCGCGCAACACGGATGGATAAACGTATAAAATGCGCTATAAATATGGATGGGGGCGTCGATGAGCGTGATGAAAAAGAACAATTTTCAACACCATTTATATTCATGCATCCAGAAAAAAGTTTCATACGAGACAAAAATCATCCTTTCTATATTTTTAAGGGAAAACCGGTTAAAGAAAAAACTGAAGATTCTTGGTATGAAAAACTCGCAAAAAATCCTGACTCAAGCATGAAAATTGTAACTATAAAAGATGTCGGACATGCAATATTCACAGATGTTCCTTTCGAACTGAATATGACAATTTTTGGCCGACTTCTTTCTCGACACGTTTGTTTTCACCTAGAAGTACCGGTAGAAAGAGCTGTTGATATTCTTACAAATAACGTTATGCCTCAAGTTGTTAATTTTTTTGATGAGCATCTAAAAAACAACCAATAAAGGACATAAGATGGGTAAAATTGTTGCAATTGGTGGTGGTGAAATTAAAACACATGAAACACTGGCCATAGATAAAGAAATAATCAAGCTATCTGGTAAGAAGCGTCCCAGTGTGTTATTTATCCCGACAGCAAGCTCTGACTCAGCTGAGTATATCAACACTTTTATTGATTATTATGGTAAATATCTTGGTTGTAAAGTTGATATACTAAAGCTGATTAAGCGAAATATTTCAGCAGAAGAGATAAAAAATAAAATCATGACGTCAGATATCGTTTACGTTGGTGGCGGCAACACACTTATGATGATGAAGCTGTGGCGCAAGCTTGGCGTTGATTCAATTTTAAAAAAAGCTTATAAATCCGGGATTGTTTTGTGTGGAATAAGTGCTGGAGCGATATGTTGGTTTAGGTTTGGAAATTCAGATTCAAGGCGTTTTACAAATCCATCAGCCCCACTCATCAGAGTTCGTGGACTTGGAATAGTAAACGGGTTGCTCTGTCCTCATTATCATTCCAAGAAATACTCAAAGGACAGAGCTGAAACACTAAAAGAGATGATGAAAAGAACAGCTGGTAAAGCCTTAGCAATTGACGACTTTTGTGCCGTATCTATTGTTGATAACACTTACAAAGTTATTACGTCTCGACCTAGTGCTCATGCATACAGTATTTATTGGAAGCGTGGCGAATTTTGTCATGAGAGGGTTTAATTTTTATGACTAATGAGATAAAAGAAATTAGAGTGTGTGCATCAGGAATTGTATTTGATCAGAACAAGGTCTTGCTTGTTCGATATCAAGGCGAAAAGTCAAATTTTTTAGTCGGTCCTGGTGGTGGCGTCTTGCCTGAAGAAGACCTTTTAACCGGACTCAAACGAGAAGTATTTGAAGAAACTGGATTGCACGTAAATCCCGGTAAGATCGTACTTGTAGAAGACCTACTTGCAAGCAAATATCGTATTATCAAAGTGTGGTTTCTGTGCACACTTATCGATGGTCAGATAAGCAATACAGAAGAGGCAAAAATTGAAGGGATAACAGAGGTTGGATGGTTTAGCCTAGACCAGTTAAACCATGAGACAGTCTATCCTAAAATTTTAAAAACTATCAATTGGAATGATCTTGTGAGCAACAAATTTCAAGCTCAGTATTTACCACTTATGAGGATCAATACCCCATGAAAAATTTATATTTTATTGCATTACTGTTAGGCATAGTAATTCCATTAAGTTTTGTTCTTTGGACAAGAAAAACACCAATTTTATAACAAAGGAATAACATGCTAGAAAAAATTATCTCTTGGGCACAAAAAGAAGATTCCATCAGGGCCATGTTATTAACTGGTTCTCGCGCAAAAAAAAATAACAGTCTGGATGCTTTTTCAGACTTTGATGTTGCCCTTTTTGTTACTAATCAAAAAAAATATACAAGCAACGATTCTTGGATTCACGACATTGATACCGTATTGGTGTATATTCCGGAAATTATACAATGCAACAATCAAGAAATTCCCGTGCGACTTATTATCTTCAAAGACGGCATTGGTACAGATATTGCTTTATGGAGTACTAATCATTTGCAGTCATTTGTTGATCAAAAACAGTTACCTTTTGCATGCGACGAAGGTTACACTGTCTTACTTGATAAAGACGACATAGCTAAACAATTACCTGTCGCTTCCGGTAAAAGATTACAAAAACAAAAACCTTCAGAAGAAGAATTTTTTTCGACAATAAACGTTTTTTTCTTTGAAGCTTTCCAGTGTGCTAAATACTTGGCACGAAAAGATTTATGGCACGCAAAACTTAGAGACTGGACTACAAAAGAATATCTTTTAAAAATGATTGAATGGCATGAAAAATCAACACACGGTTGGAACTATGACACTTTTTGGCATGGTAAAAATATGCAATCGTGGTGTAGCAAAGAAACTTGGAAAGCCCTAGATAATTGCTTTGCCCATTTTGACGCAAGCGATAGTTGGAAAGCTCTTTTAGCAATAATAGCCCTTTTCAGAACTATTGCCATGCAAGCAGCCGAAAACCTTGGCTATAAATATCCTGTGACCATAGATAAAAATATAACGGATCTTGTACAAAAAATAATACGTAAAGAGTCTCAAAATGCTCAATAAAAATATTATTGAAAATAGCGTTGCCGAACAAGGATACCTGCCAATTGGCGAAATTGATCAGTGGGTTTGGTTGTATGGAGAAAGTACTAAAAATCCAATACTTATATTTTTACACGGTGGCCCAGGGGTCTCACTTCATGGAGCATTTAGATTCTTTCACCGCAATTTAGAAAAGCATTTTATTGTCGTTGGCCTCGATCAACGAGGTGCTGGCAAGTCACAACACAATTCAATTACACCAGAGTCAATAACCATCAGAACGTTTATTGCTGACCTTCATGAGTTAGTTCAGTATCTTAAAAAAAGATTTAACCACGACAAGGTATATATTTTAGGTGAATCGTGGGGATCTCTACTCGGAACAACCTATTCCCACCAATATCCTGAAGACGTTGCAGCCTTTATTGGTACAGGTCAGGTATCAAATTTTCAAGAATCAGAACGACTTGGATATGAATTTATGCTTATAGAAGCAGAAAAAAGAAACGATCAAGAAGCGTTATCTGAGTTGCAAAGTATTAAACAACCACCATATAGCTCTTTTGACGATATTGGCATTCTACGAAAGTGGTTGATGAAATTTGGAGGATGTCTTTACAATCAAACAAGTTATGAACCATTGTTAAAGATACTCGCAACAGACAAAGATGCACTTCCAGACTTTTCGGGAGTCCCCGTGTCACTTCAATCCTTGCACAAAGAGTTATTTTACACAAATCTTTTTAATCAGGTTCCAGAACTCAAAATTCCAGCGTACTTTCTCGAAGGTAGACATGACTACCAAGCTTCGTCAGCGCTTGCTGCCCAGTATTTCCAATTTTTAAAGGCACCCAAAAAAGAACTCATATGGTTTGAAAAATCAGGTCATAACCCGATGTTTGAAGAACCTGGTTTGTTTAGAAACGCAATACTTTCAATTCGATATAATATCACCTTCAAGCCATTACATGAAACCGACATGCCATTGTTTTTCTCATGGGTCAAAAAGCCACATATTGCAAAGTGGTGGAAATCAGACACATATGAAAATTTTGTAGAAAAATACCGGCCAAGGATAGCCGCCCAAAGTTATGTCTTCCCTTTCATCATGTATATCAATGAAAAACCTATCGGTTACATCCAGTATTACCTGGCAGACAAAGTTGACGATGGTTGGTGGATGAAAACGCATGGACAACCTGCTGATACTGTTGGCATGGACATTATCATTGGCGAACCTGATTATATTGGTAAGGGGTTTGGAACCCTGTTGGTCAAAAAGTTTGTTGAAAAGATTTTTGAAGAAACCAATGCTTCCAAAATTATTATCGATCCTGATGTCAGGACTTACGCACAAGCGTGAACTTTGTCATATAGAATCCTGGAAAATCTTACAGTTAAAGAGTTTACATTTTTCGTCTTACAACGTCTGATAGCTTCTTCTGGCTTATCAAATCTACAAGT
>Ga0172367_10005395_pt1 | contig 15455 bp, 16 predicted proteins | sample Lak10m_FD_114542 | JGI IMG/M metagenome (GOLD analysis project Ga0172367, IMG submission 114542) | Freshwater microbial communities from Kabuno Bay, South-Kivu, Congo - kab_022012_10m | ecosystem: Environmental > Aquatic > Freshwater > Lake | place: Democratic Republic of the Congo: South-Kivu... | reverse complement strand
TTGCTGGATGTGAGCCGCTTGGCGGGGTTGGGTTGGCGTGCCCGTATCAGCCTGCAGGATGGGCTGGCCAGCACCTACGGCGACTTCGCTGCCCAGCTGGCTGCCAACCGCGAAGCTGTGCGTTTATGAGCTTGTTGCGCCATCTGGTGACCGGCGGTGCCGGTTTCGTGGGCTCGCACCTGGTCGATCGGCTGATGCAGGCTGGCGACGAGGTGATCTGCCTCGACAACTACTTCACCGGTCGCAAGGCCAACGTGGCCCGGTGGATCGGCCATCCGCGGTTTGAGTTGATTCGGCACGACGTGACCGAACCGATTCGCCTTGAGGTGGACCGGATCTGGCACCTCGCCTGCCCTGCCTCGCCGGTGCACTATCAGTTCAACCCCATCAAGACCGCCAAGACCAGCTTTCTGGGCACCGCCAACATGCTGGGCCTGGCCAAGCGGGTGGGGGCGCGGTTGCTGCTGGCCAGCACCAGCGAGGTCTATGGCGATCCCGAGGTGCACCCCCAGCCCGAGAGCTACCGGGGCTGCGTCAACACCATCGGCATCCGCAGCTGCTACGACGAGGGCAAGCGCATCGCCGAAACCCTCTGTTTCGACTACCACCGCATGCATGGGGTGGCGATCCGCGTGGCGCGGATCTTCAACACCTACGGGCCACGCATGCTGCCCAACGACGGGCGCGTGGTCAGCAACTTCATTGTGCAGGCCCTGCGCGGTGAGCCCCTGACCCTCTACGGCGATGGCCGCCAGACCCGCAGTTTCTGCTATGTCGATGACCTAGTGGAGGGCCTGATCCGCCTGATGAACGGCGACCACACCGGCCCGATCAATCTGGGCAATCCCGGTGAGTTCACGATCCGCCGGCTGGCCGAACTGGTGCGCGATCGCATCGATCCAGGCCTGTCCCTGATCGAGAAGCCCCTGCCCCAGGACGATCCGATGCAGCGTCAGCCCGTGATCGATCTGGCGCTGCGCGAGCTGGGTTGGCAGCCCGCGGTGCCCCTGGAGCAGGGGCTTGAGCCCACCATTGCCCACTTCCGTGAGGTCCTCGAGGCATGAGCATGGCGATTCAGTCGATCTGCTGCATCGGTGCCGGGTATGTGGGTGGTCCGACGATGGCGGTCATCGCCGACCGGTGCCCCCACATACAGGTGACCGTCGTCGACCTCAACGCGGCCCGCATCGCAGCCTGGAACGATCCCGACCTGGGCGGGCTGCCGGTGTATGAACCCGGGCTCGATGCGGTGGTGGGCCGTTGCCGCGGGCGGAACCTGCACTTCTCAACCGCGGTCGATGCCGCCATCGCCCAGGCCGACATGGTCTTCCTGTCGGTCAACACCCCCACCAAGACCAGGGGCATCGGCGCCGGTCAGGCCAGTGACCTGCGCTGGATCGAAGCCTCGGCGCGCCAGGTGGCTGCAGCGGCCCAGGGCCACACGATTGTGGTCGAGAAGAGCACCCTGCCGGTGCGCACCGCCGCGGTGATCAAGACGATCCTGGGCGCCGCTGAGGGGGAAACCCCCACCGGACGCAAGAGTTTCGCCGTGCTCTCCAATCCGGAGTTTCTGGCTGAGGGCACGGCGATCAGCGATCTCGAGGCCCCTGACCGGGTCCTGATCGGGGGTGAGGAGCCCGCCGCGATCGAGGCGCTGGCGTCGATCTACCAGCAGTGGGTTCCCACCGAGCGGATCCTGCGCACCAACGTCTGGAGCAGCGAGCTCTCCAAGCTCACGGCCAACTCCTTTCTGGCCCAGCGCATCAGCTCGATCAACAGCATCGCCGCCCTGTGCGAGGCCACCGGTGCCGACGTGCGCGAGGTGGCGCGGGCGATCGGTGCCGACAGCCGCATCGGCCCCAAGTTTCTCAAGGCGGGACCAGGGTTCGGCGGCAGCTGTTTCCAGAAGGACATCCTCAATCTGGTCTATTTGTGCCGCCACTACGGCCTCGACGATGTGGCGGCCTACTGGGAGTCGGTGGTCAGCCTCAACTCCTGGCAGCAGCACCGCATCAGCACCAAGGTGGTTCAGAACCTGTCCGGCACCGTCACGGGCAAACGGATCGCGGTGCTCGGGTTCGCGTTCAAGGCCGACACCAACGACACCCGCGAGACCCCGGCGATCCGCATCTGCGCCGACCTGCTCGAGGAAGGCGCCCAGCTGGCCATCTTTGACCCCAAAGTGTCCACGCAGCAGATGGCCCTGGATCTGGGCCAGCCGCCTCAGCACCCCCCTGGGGGCAACGCGCTCAGCGGTGAGGGGGTGTGGCAGGTGGCCCGATCGCCCGAGGCGGCGGTGCGCGGGGCCGATGCGGTGCTGGTGCTCACCGAGTGGCAGCAGTTCACCACCCTCGACTGGCCAGCTCTGGCGGTGCTGATGCGTCAACCGGCCTGGCTGTTCGATGCCCGGGCGATCTGCGATGCCCACGGGGCGCGGGCTGCCGGGCTCAAGGTCTGGCGCGTGGGCGAGGGCTGAGCTGGTGAACAAGCTTCAGAGCCTTCGAGGCATGGTCGACCTGCTGCCGCAGCAGACCGTTCTGTGGCAGCACATCGAGGCCCACGCCCGGCAGCATTTCGGCCGCGCCGGTGTGGCCGAGATCCGCACGCCCTTGCTTGAGCACACCGAGCTGTTTGCCCGTGGCATCGGTGAGGCCACCGACGTAGTGGGCAAGGAGATGTACACCTTTGTCGACCGCGGTGAGCGCAGCTGCACGCTGCGTCCCGAGGGCACGGCCTCGGTGGTGCGCGCCGCGATTGAACACGGCCTGTTGAGCCAGGGGGCCCAGCGTCTCTGGTACGGCGGGCCGATGTTTCGCTACGAGCGCCCCCAGGCAGGCCGCCAGCGGCAGTTCCATCAGATCGGCGTCGAGTGGCTGGGTGTGGCCGATGCGGCCAGCGATGCCGAGGTGATCGCCCTGGCCTGGGATCTGCTGGCCGATCTCGGCGTCGCCGGGCTGGCCCTCGAGCTCAACAGCCTGGGCAGCTCCGCAGACCGGGCCGGCTACCGCGCCCAGCTGGTGACCTGGCTTGAGGCCCATCGCCCAAAGCTGGATGCCGACTCCCAGGCGCGCATCCACTCCAATCCGCTGCGGGTGCTCGATTCGAAGCACCCTGAGACCCAGGCCCTGCTGGCCGGCGCCCCCACTCTGGCCGCTGCCCTGAGCCCCGGGAGCCGGGACCGCTTTGCCCAGGTGCAGGAGGCGCTGAACGCCCTCGAGATCCCCTTTGTGCTGAACCCCAGGTTGGTGCGGGGGCTTGATTACTACAGCCACACCGCCTTCGAGATCACCAGCAGTCAGTTGGGGGCCCAGGCCACCGTCTGTGGCGGTGGCCGCTATGACGGCCTGGTCGAGCAGCTTGGCGGTGCCCCGACGCCGGCGATCGGTTGGGCTCTGGGCATGGAACGGTTGGTGCTGCTGTTGGAGCAGTGTCGGGCCTCCGGTGAGCTCGCTTTCGCGGCGACTGTCCCCGATCTCTACGTGGTGAGCCGGGGCGAGGCTGCCGAGCGGGCCGGTCTGGCTCTAGCGGTGACCCTGCGGCGGTTGGGACTGGCGGTAGAGCGCGACACCAGTGGCAGCGCGTTCGGTAAGCAGTTGAAGCGTGCGCAACGCGGTGGTGCCGCCTGGGTCGCCGTGATCGGCGAGGAGGAGGTCGCCAGCGCCCAGCTGCGGTTGCGGTCTCTCGCGTCCCAGCAGGCCGACGATCAACTGATTCCCCTTGCCGCACTTGATGATCTGGTCAGGATGCTTCAATGACAGCAGGGATCAATGTTCCATCGGCCATGCAAGAAAGAGTTGACCGTGGCTCCTGAGTTTGATCGAAGTTATAGTTATTGATGCGAATTCTGATCACTGCGTATGACCTCGAGCAAATCGAGCACCGCGGTATTGCAGTCTATTCCAAGGGATTGATCCGTTGTCTCGCAGAGGCTGGAGCTGAAATCTGGCTTCTTACTCAGTTCGCGGTGCCGCAGGATTCCAGGCCTCAACGTGGTGCTCGCGGCCATCATCTGGGGGGAGGTGTCGATCGTCTGGTGGATCGATTCGATCCTGCTCCCTCGCCAGCTACTGATCAGATTGATCTGCGGCCGGTGGTTTTGCAGCTGGCCAAAAAGATTCTGGAGATCGTTAAAAGCGTCCTTGTTTCCTTGCCTTATCTGTTAGGCAATCGTCTGTATCGGCGCTCTGATATGCGCTATCTGAGCCTTGAGGATTTGCGTGATCAGAGTCGGCTTGATCATGATCGCTTGCTTTTTCTGCGCAGTGTTTCAGGCCTTGTCTCCGCTCCAAATCTTTACCGTGCCAGCCAGGTTGCGGCCTTGGTCCCTGGCGTTAAGCCCTTCAAGATTGATTGTGAAGGCTTCGATTTTTTGGTCACGGCCTGCCCGCTTTTTATCAGGCCGGCTTCTGTTGGAACAAAGCTTGTTCAGACCGTCCATGATTTGATTCCTCTTCAGTACTTTGGTAGTGGCAATCGCTATTTGTTTTTGCGCACTCTTTTGGCTGCCTCAAGGGCGCAAAGAATCTTTGTGTCGTGTGCAACATCGCGTTTATTTTATGAATACTTTGGCTCCCGACGCCTTGTGAACGGTCGCTTGGAGCGTGTGCCGGATTGCGTGCTGTTCCAGAACCCGTCGTTGGCCATGTTGGATGTCGAAGTTTCGCAGGGTGAGCTCATCAACCTTGTCGGTGAAGAGGGCTTGGAGCCGTTCAGATATATTTTGTTCAATTCGTTCATTGAGCCTCGTAAAAATGTTGACTTTCTGATTCATGCCTTCGCGCGCTCAGCCCTCGCTGCAGAGGGTTTTCGGCTTTGTATTGTCGGTAAAAAACAACAACTTTCCTATTCGCGAAAAATTGAAGAGCTCAGCCATTTGACTCCTGGAGTCAGCCTGGTCGGCTATGTCGATGAATTGAAAAAAGCAGCGCTGTTTCTCTATGCTGGGATTCTGGCAAGTCCGTCCCATCTGGAGGGATTTGGAATACCCGTGCTTGATGCGGCCTGCCTGGGTCTGCCGGTCATGGCCAGCACCTGTGAGGCCTATCAGGAATTGTTTGATTATCGTGATTTTTCGCGTTACTTGACCCTGATTTCCATCGATCGCCCCGTTGATTGGGTCGAGGCGCTAGGAACGATCAGGCATCGGTCCGAACTCGACTCCAGCATGGCCGAGCTGATGGTGCACCAGCGCTTGAGTCGCTATCGACGGATGAAGGGAATCATCGAAAGTGAGATGATGCGTTCTTTGCGGAAAGTGATTGCGCCGTCTTGATTGGTTTTGGCTTGATTCAACCTCGATCTGATTCAGGCTTGCGTTGATCTGCTCCTACCAAGCAAGAGCAACAGGTCAGCAGCAGCCAGCCCAGAACATTGTTGCGGCTGTCAAAACTGGGAATATCAAAACCGTGCAGCCAGATGGCGCCCAGGGAGGCCGCCAGCAGGGCCCGGTCCTGGAAGCCCATGGCCCTGGTGCTCCACCAGGGGCGGATCACCAGAGCGCCGACGATCGTCAGCAGCACCAGGGAGGCCACCAACCCATGCTGGATGGCCAGCTGAAACACCACGTTGTGGGTGTGGGTGAGCAGGGCCGGTTGATGCACTGGCCCGCCTCCCAGCAGTGATTCGGCCAGTCCAAGCCATGGGTGCTGCTGCACGAACTGGAGCGCCTGGGCAAACAGTTCGCTGCGGTAGGGATCACGGCCCGAAGCGATGGCTTCGGCGGCGCTGCTGCCCGCCCCCTGCACCATCGGCAGGAATTTGGCCCCGAGACCGCCGCTGAGCCGCTGGGTCAGCAGGCCCGCAGGGCTCTGGGCCGGCAGCAGCAACGCCGCGACCGACAGGCCGAACAGCATGACCAGGCCCACCAGCAGGGGTTTCCAGAACTTTCGCCACGACAGCAACAACAGGGCCAGCAATGTCCCCGACAGCGCCGTGCGGCTGCCAGAGAGCACCAGCGCCACAGCCAGCAGCAACAGCAGGAGCCAGGAGGCACTGCGCTGGCCCGCCCTGGCGCTCGCGGGCAGGGTCAGAACCCGGGCGGCCGCCAGCGGCGCCGCCATGGCATACCAGGCTGCCGTGAAGTTGGGGTTGGGGAAGACGCCAGCGCCCTGGGCCGCAAAGCGGGCTGGCAGGTCCCAGATCAGCAGGCTGCCCAACGCCTGCCACGGACCGCTGAAACCGATCACAGCCTGCGCCAGCCCCACCAACAGGGCCGGTGCGGTGGCCACCAGCACCATCAGGCTGAACCGGTCCCTGGCTGCTGCTGTGGCCAGATAGGGCGGTGCGGCGAGCAGCAGCCAGAAAAACGGCAGCCAGTTGCCCAGCCGCAGCTTCAGCTCCAGGGGCACCGGACTGGCCACGCTGGTCAGCAGCATCCACAGCCCCAGCCCCAGCAGCCAGCGGGCCAGTGGGCGGCTCAGGGGCCGCGGTTCGGCCGCCGGCCGCCACAGCGTCAGGGAGGCCAGCAGCGACAGGCCAGCGATCAACGCGCTGGTCGGCAGAAACACCAACCCCAGCTGAAAGGCGCGCCAGCCAGCCGGATGGCAGTTCGGCGGTCGCTGGTGATCGAGCCATGCCAACCAACGCGTCATCGGCGGCCCCGGGGTTCAGAGCCCGCACCCCTGAGCACCAGACGGATCGTCTTGATCAGGATGAAGAGATCGAGCAGCAGGTTGGCGTTGCGGATGTAATAAATGTCGTAGCTGAGTTTCATGCGGCTGTCGGCCACGCTCGCGCCATAGGGAAAGCAGACCTGGGCCCAGCCGCTCAGACCTGGCCTGGCCAGGTAGCGCAATCGGTAGTTGGGGATCTGCTGCTCCAGCTGGGTGTCGATCTCGGGGCGCTCGGGCCGTGGCCCGATCAGGCTCATGTCGCCGCGGATCACATTCCACAGCTGGGGCAATTCATCGAGACGCAGCCGGCGCAACCATTGGCCCGTGCGGGTCACCCTCGGATCATTGCGCTCGGCCCAGCGGGCCTGCTCGGTCTCGGCGTCGACGCCCATGGTGCGCAGCTTGAGGATGCGGATCGTGGTGTCGTTGATGCCGCTGCGCTGCTGGGTGTAGAAGACCGGGCCCCGGTCCTCCAGCCAGATCAGCCCGGCGCAGAGCAGCATCACCGGGGCCAGCAGCAGCAGCAGTAGCCCCGCCAGGACGAGATCGCCCAGACGCTTGACCCGCCAGCTGAGGCTGCCGGGAATCAGTTCGAAACCTTCGGCCCGCAGCCGCCATTCCGGTGAAATCAGCTCGGGCGGGACCCGGTGCAGAAAGGTTTCACACCAGCTGATCAGGGTATTGACCCGCAGGCCCGCGGCGCGGCTGTTGGCCAGGTCCTGCAGCAGGGTGTCGCTGACGCCGTGCAGTTCGCCCACCGCCAGGCCAGCCCAGGGCAGGTCGCCGCCGCTCTCCAGTTCCTCGCTGAGGGAATGGACCTGCTGCAGCGGCACCAGCCGCGTGGGAATGGCCCTGCTGCTGCGGCTGCCCTGCTGCTCCCTGGCGATGACGGCCAGGTCGCTGTCACTGCTCACCAGGATCCAGGGCTCGCGGCGCCGTTGCATCAGCTGGCGGGCCAGCAGCTGGCACAGGGCCGAGGCCACGCCCACGCAGCCGAGCAGGGGGATCAGAAAACCGCGGAAGGTGCGTGGATCGCTGCTTTTGAACCCCCAGCTGAACACCACCACCCCCAGCCCCAGCATCAGCAGCACCACCAGCAGCGTGCGGCCGACGATGTCGACGGTGCTCTCGCGCCGCCCCACCCGGCTGGAGTAGCGCCCTCCCAGGTACGACAGACCGGTCCAGGTGCAGAGCAGCAGCAGGGCGATCGGGTCCAGGCCCGGTCCCTGGCCCAGGCGCAGCGCCGTGATCAGGTTGTAGAAGCCCCCCACCCAGAAGGCATCGAGTACCGAGAGCGCGAACAGTTTGGAGCGTTCCTGAAACCAGGGGGTGCGCAGCGCCATGACTAGTGGGCGTAGCCGCTGGGGTTCTGCTGGTGCCAGCGCCAGGCATCACGGCAAATGGTCGCGAGATCGCGGCTGGTCTGCCAGCCCAGGCGGCTGCGGGCCACACCGGGGTCGGCCACCGAGACGGCCGAGTCGCCGGCACGCCGGCTGCAGAGCTCGTAGGGCACGCTGGCGCCGTTGGTGTGTTCGAAGGCCTGCACCATCTGCAGCACCGAGTGGCCCCGGCCGCTTCCCAGGTTGAGGGTGAGCAGTTGGGGCGGTTCGGCCAGCAGGGTTTCAACGGCCGCACCATGGCCCTCGGCCAGGTCCATCACATGGATGTAGTCGCGCACGCCAGTGCCGTCGGGGGTGGCCCAGTCGCTGCCGTAGACCTGCAGCGCCGGTCGCTGGCCACTGGCCACCTGGCAGATCAGGGGCAGCAGGTTGCTGGGCACGCCGTCGGGGTCTTCGCCGATGGTGCCGCTCTCATGGGCGCCAACCGGGTTGAAATAGCGCAGGCAGGCGATGCGCCAACCCGGTTCGGCTGGGCCGCTGCTGGCCGCCAGGTCCCGCAGCATCTGTTCCACGGCCGCCTTGGTCTGCCCGTAGGGATTGATCGGCTGCACGGGTGAGCTCTCGGCGATCGGCACCCGATCGGCCATGCCATAGACGGTGGCGCTGCTGCTGAACACGAAGGTGCGGCAATGGTTGTCGGCCATCACCTCGAGCACCTGCCGGCTACCCGCGACATTCACGTTCCAGTAGTCGAGGGGCTTGGCCACCGATTCGGCCACGGCCTTGAGCCCTGCGAAATGCAGCACCGCATCGATGGCCTGGTCCTCAAAGGCCTGCTGCAGGTCTGTGGCCTGGCGGATGTCGCCCTCGTGCAGGGTGAGGTGCTGCACGCCCTGCTGCCACTGCCACTGGTGTTGGCGTGCCTGGCCGCCGGCACGCCGGCTGCGCTGCTCGAGGCCCGCCAGGCTCGCGACGGCGCGGATGGCATCGACGGAGCCGTTGGAGAAATCGTCGATGACCACCAGGTTGTGGCCCATCTGCAGCAGCGCCAGGCAGGTGTGACTGCCGATGTAGCCGGCGCCTCCGGTGATCAGCAGATTGGCCATGGCGCGACGCTAGGTCTCACCCGCCCCGTTCCATACTGGGCGCCATCCACTCTGACGAACAGCACAAACCCCATGGAGCCCCGACCGATCCTGGTCACGGGTGTTGCCGGCTTCATCGGCGCGGCCGTGGCCCAGGCGCTGCTAGCCAGGGGCGAGACGGTGGTGGGCCTCGACAACCTCAACCCTTACTACGACCCTGCCCTCAAGCGGGCCCGCCTGGCCCTGGTGCAGGGGGTGGGGGGCCCGCGCTTTGCCTTTGAAGCCCTGGATCTGGTCGATGGCGAGGCCCTGGCGGCCCTGTTTGCCCGCGCCCGGCCCCGCGCCGTGGTGCATCTGGCTGCCCAGCCTGGGGTGCGCCATTCGCTGCAGAACCCCGGTGCCTATGTCCAGAGCAATCTGGTGGGTTTTGGCCATGTGCTGGAAGGTTGCCGCCATCAGGCGGTCGGGCATCTCGTCTACGCCTCCAGCAGCTCGGTGTACGGGGGCAACCGCACCCTGCCCTTTGGCGAAGAGCAGCCGGTCGACCATCCGGTGAGCCTGTATGCCGCCACCAAGAAGGCCAATGAGCTGATGGCCCACGCCTACAGCCATCTCTACGGCATGCCGGCGACGGGCCTGCGCTTCTTCACGGTGTACGGTCCCTGGGGCCGGCCAGACATGGCGCCGATGCTGTTTGCCCGCGCCATGCTCGCCGGTGAACCCATCCGGGTGTTCAACCAGGGGGCGATGCGGCGCGACTTCACCTATGTCGATGACATCGTCGACGGGGTGATCCGCTGTCTCGACAAGCCTGCGACGCCTGATCCTGATTTCGATCCATTGCTTCCCGATCCCGCTACCGCCGCGGCCCCCCATCGACTGTTCAACATCGGCAACGCCCAGCCCGTTGAGCTGCTGCGTTTCATCGAGCTGCTGGAGCAGGCTCTGGGCGTGCGCGCCATCAAAGACTTTCAGCCCCTGCAAAGCGGCGATGTGGTCTCGACTGCGGCCGACAGCTCGCGGCTCGCGGCCTGGATCGGCTATTGCCCCAGCACCCCGATCGAGGTCGGCGTGGAGCATTTTGCGGCCTGGTACAAGCGTTGGGCGAGCGCAGCTCCCAGCCCCTTGAGGTCAGGCCTGGGCGGCTGAAATTGCCTGCTCCAAGCGCGAACACCTGCAGCTCCAGCAGCACTGGTGGCACGGTGATGCCCGCCTGGTTCAGCAGGTCATTGAGCACGTGGGTGTGGGCAGGGCGACCAGTTCCATGGCCCGAGCCTGAGGAATCCTTGCCAATCAAAAAGCGGAGCCGGGGGGCTCCGCTGCTGTGTGATTGAAGGCTTTCCGGTGTCGTATTGCCTTTTAAGTTCAGCCGATCAGGCTGAGCCAACCCCCACGTAGGAACCATAGAAGAACAGGCCGACCACAAAGATCACAGCCATGCCGCCGGCAGTGGCCACCAGCCAGAGGGGCAGCACGCCTTCGGTCCAGCGCGAGCGCCAGGCCACCGCCGGGCGTCCGTCGGGGAGGCGGTCGGGGATCCGGCCGTCAGGCAGGTTGGATTTCTTGCCGCTCATTCGGGATGCCTCCGGATCAGTTGAAGAAGTAACTCGAGAACAGCACGCCGGTCACGAACACCAGCAGCAGACCCAGGTACAGGCTGGTGCGGTTGAGTTCAACCGGCAGGTTGTTGGGGTTTGGATTGCGTTGCATGGCAGGCGCTCGGGAAGTCAGCGACGGATGAACTGCATCGCGGCCAGGGCGCCCAGGAAAAAGACCGTGGGAACGCCGAGGGCGTGAATCGACAGCCAGCGCACCGTGAAGATCGGATAGTTGCGCGGCGTGGTGGGGGCGGGAGTCTGGGTCATGGCGTTTATTGCAGGCGCAGATCAAGGGACGACTTGGCGTCGTACCGCTGGCTCACTACAGGTGCCTTGCTTTCGCTGGCCTGGAAGTAGGCATCCGGCCGCGGTGTGCCGAAGGCGTCGTAGGCCAGACCAGTGGACACAAACAGGAAACCTGCCAGGAAGATCGCAGGCAGGGTCACCGCGTGGATCACCCAGTAGCGGATGCTGGTGATGATTTCAAAGAACGGACGTTCACCCGTAGAGCCGGCAGCCATGGCACCAAGCGTTCAGCTCGGTGATCCTAGGGGTCAGGCTCCGGGCGTCGGGAGCCACCGGCCCCCTTGGTAACAGAAGTTGGCGGGGTTGCGGCAAACGACCCCGGGCAAGGGGGATCAAGAAGGGCGCTCAGCCGACCCAGCGCAACAGGGAGCCCCGCTCACCCAGAACAAACCCCTTGCCGTCGCCGGTGAACACGATGCGGGTGAAATTGGAGGGCTGCTGGGATCCCACGGGGTCCTTCTGCCAGGTCTTGCCGCCATCGGCACTGCTCAGCAGGGTGCCGCTGCCCCCACCGGCCCAGATGGCTCCACTGGGGTCCCAGGCCATGTCGAGATAGCCATAGCCATTGGTGATCGGAATGATCGCCTTGCCCCAGGTTTCGGGATCGCTGGCATCGCTGTTGAAGCGGATCTGGGCGCCGCGGGCGACCATCCACAGCGGGCCCTCGGGCTGGAAGCCGATCGACTGGAGCCTCTGGCTGCTGACCCGCTGGTGCACCTGCCAGGTCGCCTGACCGGGGTCCCAGGTGGCAAAGAAGTTGCCCAGGCCACTAACGCTCACATAGCGGCCCTGGTCATCGCGGCGCAGGTCGCGCACGGCGCCGGCGGCGTCGGTCACCTTGGCCTGCCAGCTGCTGCCGCCATCGGCGGTCTCATACACGGCGCCCACATTGGTGGCCAGTTCGGCGGTGCCGCTGCCCAGAGCGGTGATCAGGTAGGGCTCGCCCGGCAGCTTGGTGTCGAGCAGCAGGCGGCTCCAGTTCTGACCGCCATCGGTGCTGTGCAGCAATAGGCCGGGCTGACCCGCGATCCAGCCCTCGTTGCCCCTGAAGTCGATGCTGATCAGACGGAAGTTCTCTTCATCCGGCAGATCGAGCGCCCTGGGGGCCCAGCTGGCGCCGCCGTCATCGGTTTCTTCGATCAGGCGGTTGCTGCCCACCAGAAAGCCATGGTTGCTGTCGGTGAAAGCCACATCCAGTGGGTTCGACTTGGTGTCGAGGGGCACCGGTTGCCAGGGGCTGGTCGCTGCCACGGGCAGCCCGGTGGTCACGCAGCCGCCGAGGCCAAGCCCGAGCACCACACAGACAGCGAGGCTCAACAGGGGTCTCAGCAGCTGGGTCATGGAACGCAGACGGTGCAGAACGGAAGGGTTCACGGTCGTGCTCAACGCAGGGAATACAACGAGAGGAAGAAGGCGATCGCCAGGGCGAAGCTCCCGAAGATCAGCACATTCTTCTGGCCGGGTGTGAGCCGGTTGACCCCGAGGCCGAAGTTGAGATTCTCCTCAAAGCCACTGGGTTTGTTGCGTGGGCCGATGTCCTTGAAGGCGCCGACCCTGCTGCGGCAGACCGGGCAGCGAAAGGTCGCGGCGTCCACCGCAAGAAACGGGGTTCCCGGTTCGATGCCGAGCTTCCTGACCCCTTCGCCCGGGTCGTACACAAAGCCGCAACTGCGGCATTCAAAGCGGTGGCTGTCGAGATCCTCGGCCTCAAGCTCTTGAGTCGGCAGCTCAGCGACTGCATCGGACTCGGTGGATTCCACCGTTGCCTGCTCAGGCGTTTCGGGTGTGAGGTCGGCCGATGGGAGATCGGCCTGGGTGTCGCTGCTCATCCCTACCGGGCCTGCGGTGGGCAGAACTCTATCCATGCGAAGCGGCGTCACAGCGTTGGCAGCTGCTTGAACCACTGTTGGTGCCGCAGTTGACGCCGTCCCCTGCCCCTCGCCCCACGACCGGGGCTGGGGGTGCCAGACTGCCGTCCACGCGGGCCCCGTACGGATGTTTGAGCTCTCGGGTTACGACGCCTTTCTCGGTTTTCTGCTGATCTCAGCAGCGGTGCCGATCCTGGCGCTGGTGACCAACAAGCTGCTCTCACCGAAGAGCCGCGACGGTGAACGTCAGCTCACCTACGAATCGGGGATGGAGCCGATCGGCGGCGCCTGGATTCAGTTTAACATCCGCTATTACATGTTTGCCCTGGTCTTTGTCATCTTTGACGTCGAGACCGTGTTTCTCTATCCCTGGGCCGTGGCCTTCCACCGGTTGGGGCTGCTGGCCTTCATCGAGGCCCTGATTTTCATCGCCATCCTGGTGGTGGCCCTGGCCTATGCCTGGCGCAAGGGCGCCCTTGAGTGGAGCTGACGGACTGACGCCATGACCCAGACCCCTTCTCCTGGCATCAACGCCCTGCGCGATTTGCGTGAGGCAAGTTGTAGCCCCGTGGGTGCGCCCAAGATCACATCGGATCTCTCCGAGAACGTGATCCTTACCACCCTCGATGATCTGCACAACTGGGCCCGTCTGAGCAGCCTATGGCCGCTCCTCTACGGCACGGCCTGCTGTTTCATCGAATTTGCCGCCCTAATCGGCTCGCGCTTCGACTTTGACCGTTTCGGTCTGGTGCCCCGCTCCAGCCCGCGCCAGGCCGATCTGCTGATTGTTGCCGGTACCGTCACCATGAAGATGGCGCCGGCTCTGGTTCGTCTCTACGAACAGATGCCCGAGCCCAAATACGTCATCGCCATGGGCGCCTGCACGATCACGGGCGGGATGTTCAGCGCCGACTCGACCACCGCCGTGCGTGGTGTCGACAAGTTGATTCCGGTCGATCTGTACCTGCCCGGCTGCCCGCCGCGCCCCGAGGCCATTTTCGATGCGGTGATCAAGCTGCGCAAAAAGGTGGGCAACGAAGCCCTGGCCGAGCGGGGCAACCTGTTGCCGACCCACCGCTACTGCACCGTGGCCCACCAGATGAAGGCGGTTGAGCCGATCGTGACCGGTGCCTACCTGGAGGCTGAAACCCAGCGCAAGGCCCTGGCCGCCGCTACGGGGCTGCCACTGGGCAGCGTTGCCCAACCAGCGGCTGTCGCCTTCGACACCGACCAAGCTTGACGCCATCCGCCTGACCCCATCCAAGCCTGACGCCGCCCATCGACCGCCATGCCAGAAGCCCAGGATCCCGCAACGCAGCCATCAGCAGCGCAGCCATCAGCAGCGCGGCAAACAGCAACGCAGCAAACAGCCGCCGACCAGTCCCAGGCTCTTCAGCCCGGCCCGGTGAGCCAGTGGCTCAGCAGCCAGGGCTTTGGCCATGCGGTCTTGCCCTGCGATCACCTGGGTGTCGAGGTGATTGGTGTGGAGCCGGTGTTTCTGCCGGTGATCGCCACGGCTCTCAAGGCCTGGGGTTTTGATTACCTGCAATGCCAGGGTGGCTACGACGAGGGGCCGGGCGGCAATCTGGTGAGCTTCTACCAGCTGGTCAAACTGGCGGCCCTGGCCGACCGGGCAGCTGGTACCCAGCAGCTTTCGGCTGATCTGAAGCCCGAGGAGGTCCGCCTCAAAGTGTTCCTGCCCCGTGACGGTGACCTGACGATTCCCAGCCTCTATGGGGTGTTTCGCGGTGCCGACTGGCAGGAGCGCGAGACCTTTGACATGTACGGAATCGTCTACGAAGGGCACCCGCACCCCAAGCGCCTGCTGATGCCCGAAGACTGGAAGGGCTACCCGCTGCGCAAGGACTACGTCCAGCCCGATTTCTACGAAATGCAGGACGCTTATTGAGTCGGGCGCATTGAACCTGGCCTCCTGGGTCTGACTTACTGCGCTCTGAGCGTTTTTTTGTAGAACCGCAGCACTGCAATGGCCAGGCTGCGGGGGTCGTGGCGCAGGGTCGCCGTTGGCCGGGCCCCCTGCAGGGGGGCCTGCATCACCTCGTAGCCCTGACGGTTCAGTTCGCGGGCATCGCAGCTCACGGGTTCGGCGCCGGTCTGGCGGTAGCGCTCCAGCAGGGGGCTGTCGCTGGCTCCCATGGGTTCCTGGGCGAGCACCGCGCTGAACAGACGCTGCTGCACCCCCAGGGTGGCCAACTGGGCTTCGATCGCCCGCAGGTGGCCGCTCACATCGAGACCGTCGGTCTCGCCGGGTTGGGTCATCAGATTGCAGATGTACAGCCGCGGCGCCTTGCTGCGGCTGATCGCCGTGACCAGCTCGGGCACCAGCAGGTTGGGCAGCAGCGAGGTGTACAGGCTTCCCGGCCCCAGAATGATCAGGTCGGCGTTGGCGATCGCTTCGATCGCCCGGGGTAGGGCCGGGGGGCGTTCGGGGATGCAGCCCAGCCGCACAATCGGGCTGGTGGCCTTGCCGATCGCCGACTCGCCCTCGATGCGGCTGCCGTTTTCGAGCTCGGCCCAGAGACGCACATCGGCAGTGGTGGCCGGTACGACCTGGCCCTGCACCGCCAGCACCCGGCTGCTGGCGGTGATCGCCGATTCGAGATTGCCGGTGATCGCGGTCAGGGCC
>Ga0172367_10005394_pt1 | contig 15457 bp, 20 predicted proteins | sample Lak10m_FD_114542 | JGI IMG/M metagenome (GOLD analysis project Ga0172367, IMG submission 114542) | Freshwater microbial communities from Kabuno Bay, South-Kivu, Congo - kab_022012_10m | ecosystem: Environmental > Aquatic > Freshwater > Lake | place: Democratic Republic of the Congo: South-Kivu... | reverse complement strand
GGTTTTACAAGTAAATCATTATGTGGCAGTTTTTCAAATCTATTATCGGGAGGTCTTTCTTCGCTGGGAATCTTCTCTGTATGTAGAGCCATCTATTTATGAACGCTTTATTTTATCTTCTGTATTGATTCTTGCATCTCTTAACAACTTATCCACTTTTGGTTTATTGTCTATTATTTCCTGTGCTAATCCTTTTCCTGCTGTCATCGTCCCAATTGAAGTCCCTGTCTTTATTATTGTTGCTAATACTGGGGATATACCGGGCGGTAGTATACCTGATATTGCCGATGTCGCAATCATTTCAAATGCTTTCCCAACACCTACTTTGAATAATTCTGCCATTACTTGTGAAAAATCAATCTTTGGGTTATCCGCCATAGCATTTAATACTTGTGCTACAAATGCTCCCACTCCCGGAATTGCCCCTGCCAAAATCGCTACTTGACGCAACATATATTTCCTCCACCGCGGGTCTTTCATCGCATCAATAATGTTCAACCCTATACCTCGATATAAGTGTGCTGAACCTGTCCCTCGTTTCCCTCCACCTCTTTGTGATTTAGCCCCTGCCTTCCCTGCTCCAATTACACCATAAAATGGATTAGTCATCTATTAATGTTTAGATAAATAGATATGTCAAGAATATTCGGTAGGGTTACTTCCCCTTACAATCTTGAACAAGTTTTAAGGACTGGTAATTCTGCGAAAGATAATCATTTAGAAGATGTTTCAAATATTTTCTTCTCCAATGGTGGGAACTACCAGAATGACACCGCAATTATAAGTAATGATATTACAACACTTTTTATGGAAATCAATACCCTTGATACGAGTGTAAATCTCCTTGAAAATCCAAAAATGGGACAATATTATAAATCTACTTCTCAACCTGCTGGAACTGGTCAAACAAATATTACTTGGGATTTATATACTTCTTGGAGTGATGTAAGCAGTATCACACAAATATCGTCTGACAATTTTTTAGTAAATGTATCAGGGGTTTATTTTTTGGAGGCTAATATGAGTTGCGATTCTTCGGGTTCTGCCTGGGGAGCAAGTAATAAAATATTTTTCATCAATATCACTCGTGGGACGAGCAACGCAATTTTTGTTGATACTCGTTTTGTCGTGAGCGCAACGAATTGGGGTCAATTTTGTAATGGAACTTTTGATTTATATCCTGGAGATATTATTCAGGTGCGATTATCACAAACACTAACCTCGGGAACAGCGTCTATTAGACAGGCAATTGGTATTGATTTAAATACATTCTTTACCTGGCGATTGATTAAGACTCTACCATAAATAGATGGTTAAGTTCATAAAACTTGAAGAGGCAACCGCCCCCTATAAATGGCGGGTTATTTTATTGGATGAAGATGGAAAAGAAAAATCTGTAAGATTCGGTCGTCGTCCTTATTTTGATTTTACTTCTTTTCCAAAAGAAGTACGAGAACAGAAAAAAATAAACTATTTAAACCGACATAAAAAACGAGAAGATTGGGGAAAATCTGGAATATTCACGGCTGGATTCTGGTCTCGCTGGATTCTTTGGAATAAATCGTCTATTCAGGGGTCTTTACGGGATGTAAGAAAAAGATTCTCTATTTAAATGAAATCAAAAAATTACCCCGAATAATTCTAAACCCTTGTTTTTCATAATCAACCTTTAACTTCTTATCTTGATATACAGGACTATAAAATATCCATAAATGTGTATTCTTTCTTGTTAAGAGTTCACACATTTTTAATTGAAAATCTCCCGGTTTCATCTATTATCAATTAGAATTAAAATGTCTTATTCGTCCGGTGATGATGTTCCAGACATGATGAAAGGCGGTATGACCTCGAGCGAAAAAGGGAAAGGTATGCTTCACAATCTCCATTTTGGAGAACTTGTATTAAATAATCCAACCACAAAAAAACTTCTAAAAGTTCTTGGTATTGGTCTCAAAATGGCTCGTGAAATGAAACCGGAAGACCTTATGAAAAAGGTAAAAGAACTTATTGCTAAAATCCCCTCTCGTGCCGAAGGTGGTGTTGCAGATGCTCCCGCTCGTGTCTCTCCCGCAAAAGATGCTCCTGCCCGTAAAAAGGGAGGTATTGCGGACACTCGGGTTTCCCCTGCTAAGGGCGCTCCAAGTCGTAAAAAAGGCGGACTAAGCGCTCCTGAACGAGTTTCCCCCACAAAGGGCGCTCCTAGTCGTAAAAAGGGAGGTATGGCAGATGTTTATGAATCTCGAGATAGAGCGCTCGGTAGAACACCGATGGCTGACCAAATATAAGGGTAAATATTCTGGAAATTATTAGTATGACAATTGAACTTTATAATTATGACTGCCTTGAAAAAATGAGAGAGTTATCATCTAACTCTATCGATTTGATAATTTGCGATTTACCTTATGGTTGTCTTTCTACTGGAGAATTATGTAAATGGGATATTGATATCGACCTTAGTCAGTTCTGGGAACAAATCAAAAGAATACGTAGAAGTAATCATTCACCTTGTATTCATTTCACTACAACAAAATATGGCTATACATTAATCGGTTCTAATCCTAAAGAGTTCCGTTATGATTTAGTATGGGATAAAGGGAGAGGTATTTCTTTCTTATCCGCAAATAAAATGCCTATGCGAAGTCACGAGATGATTTATGTATTTTCTAATAAGGGGGCGTATTATAATAGACTTGATATTAGTGGCGATTTTGCTAAATGGGAAAATGGGGGGGGAGATAGAACAAATCAAGTTTATGTCAAGAATTGTAAGAGAGTCAATAAATCTGGTGGTGATGGTAAACGATGTGCTTTATCAGTCATTAACTCCGTTAAACAGAAAGCCTCATATCAAATGAAAGGACAGCACCCTACTGAGAAACCAGTTGAACTATATAAGTTCCTGATTGAAAGGTATTGCTCTAAAGATGGGGTTGTATTAGACCCAACTTTCGGTTCTTGTAATTCTGGTATTGCATGTAGAGAACTGGGTATGAGTTATATTGGGATTGAGATGAACAAAGAGTTCTATGATAAGGCTATTTCTAAGTTCGCCCCCCCTGGATAATTTTTTTTTAGTTTATATAGATGTATCAACCAATTCGCCCCAACGATATTCTTGCTATGAATTGGAACGCGATTCCTGCTGAACCAATCCCCGATGATGATTATGTTCCCCCTATTTTTGACACAAGACCAATAACAAAAGATGAATACTTAAATATTATTGACCGCTTTAGAGTTGATTCTAATTTTATGAGACTCCCTCTTGCTTCGTGGGCGTATGAAGAATTACCAGAGTTTGCTGAAACCCGTGAACAACTTGCTTATGTTCAGGCTGAATATGCGGAACGTGTACAAAAAGCGATGGAGATTGATGATATTAAAGAACAAGAAGAGGCATTAAAGGATAAAATTGCTAAAATGAAGAAACTTGCTAAAAAGAATAAAGCACTCCGCAGAGCAAAAGCAAAACTTCTTGAACTGGAGAAAAAACGCGCAGAACTTGAAGAAGAAGCGAGTGATGAGGAGATTGACATCTCCAGAGTTGAACCCCCTCGTGTTTTTTCTGGACAACCTGTAGATGGCGAATCCAAAGACGATTAAAATACGTTATGGTAAAGATGAGACACCTATCGAGGAGACCCCAACCGAGCCTCCAAAAACAAAAAGTAAACGTAAAATGACTGATGCACAAAAAGAAGCCCTTGAAAAAGCAAGGTTAGTTTTACTTGAAAAAAAGAAAAGAGAAAAAGAGGACAGGGAACGCTTAAAACAACAAGAGAAAGAAATTGATAAAGTTATAATGGAGAGAGCGAGTAAGGGGATTGAATTAAGAATGAAAATGGAACAATTAAAAAAGGATTTAGAATTATTACAAGAAGAAGAAAAAAAGGAACTTGGAGCGCTCCGCGAACCACTCGGCAACTCCGTTGCCTCTACGCAATCCGCTTCGGGCGGATTGCTGTTCCAAGATGATGTTTCGACTAAACAAACCACCGAGACTCACCCCCCACCCCCGCCGGACACCACACCAACCGAGGACTCCACTCCACTCCAAGATGATGAAATAAAAATAGTTTCAAGAATCCAAGGAAAGAAAAAGAAAGGACGGAAGGTAATTCTTATTGATGCTTCTGTTTTTGAAAACTCCAGCGATGAAGAACAACAACCAAAAATACATAAGATTAAAAAACAAATGCGTGAACCCCGGAGAAGAGCAGATAGAAGAACGAGATTCGAGAGGGACCCGGACCTTGTTTATAGTGATGAGGAAGATGATGATTACGAACCTATAAGACCACCACAACAACGGAGACAAGAACAACCATATATAATGAGCGATAATGTAAATGAAAATATTAGACATTTTGCTCCCGCCCCAATTCCACCAAATCCACACCAACAAATCGTATCTCATGAACAAATGCGTTATGAAAATCCACTTTACTCGAGGATTTTTGGATAATATATTAGAAAGATGAGTTTATTTACTGCCGGAAGAGTTCAACCGGGTATGATTCGCCCCCAAGTAGATGGAGGGGGGACGGATTATTTCCTGGGAAAAACAAAAGTTTCACAAATAACAAAACCAGAGGTTCAACCAACCTATGGCTTTGAAATATATAAACAACCTCCTGCTCCCCTGGATTTAAGAAGCGGTCATACCTGTAAAGTTATGGAAAAACCAGTATCAGTATCAACTCCATTCGCAACTATTGAAAATATATTTTCTCCTGGAAACCCTGAAATGGAAGAATTAACTCAATATTTTAGCAGGGTTGTACCATCTCAAAATAAATCTGTATCTTCCGCAATTACGATTAAACAATATGGTACAAAAGAATTACTCGATAGATTTTTACAATCAAAACTCCAAGATGATGTGAATATTGTGAATGCAAGAATGGCTGGTGCAACCGAAGTTGAACGGCAACTTGCTATGGCAAGACTTCAAGATAGATATAGTAATTATATTCGCTCCTATGGAACAGAAGAGCGGGTAAGACAAGCAATTTTAAGAGATGTTGTTGGTGGGATTGAAGAACCTGCTATTCGTGGGGCTTTACAAATGGAACTGCGTCATACAAGCGCAACGGGCGGAGCAACCGCTTTACCTATTTCAGCAGGTGATGTTTCAACTATGGGAGGTGCTGGTGCTGATTTAGATAGGTCTGCTTATTATGATGGGGTTGAACAAACATTAGATTCTGGCAATTTAGATGATGTTGCACAGGCAGATGTTGAACAAGTAGATTATGATGATGCTCAACAAATGGAAGAAATAACATCACGGATAAATTATTTATCAACTGAAGCAGGTAGATTAATCAAAGAAAAACGCAAAGCCGAAATAGATGGAGATACAACTAAACTAAGACAAATAGAAAAACAATTCTCCTTAATAACCCTACAAATACAAACATTAGAGACTCAACGTTCTGTAATAGATGGGGGCCTACCGGTAAGTTCAAGTTCAGGTACTGAAGAACAACCAATTGACACTCTTTTAGGAGACCCAATCCCTCCGGGGGGTGGTAGTTTAGAACCTGATTTTGGTGATGGAATGAATGTAATGGATGGTGGGGCTTCTGCTACAGAATATCGCGCTGGTACTTATGTTAGAGCAATAGATAGAGAACGTCCAATTCAAGGAGTACATGGGAGTGTAAGAGTTTTAAGAGAACAAATCCCCGTTCAACCACCTGCTGCTGCTGCAGCAGCCTTAGCATCCCAAGATGTTGGCGCATCTCAATCATATAGACAAGAAGTTGCAGATATGGCGAGTAGACTTAGTTCTATGATTTTCCCAGTAAGACTCGATGAAAGAACCGCCCAACCAGTTGCTGCTGCTTCTGCTGCTGCTGTCGTTGCTGAAAGACCACGTCTTCCCGCTCGTGTTAGTGGGGGGGCTTATATTGAACCAACACCGAATCCCGCCCCAGTTAGAAGAGGAAGAGGTCGCCCAAGAAAAAATCAATAGTTAAATAGATAAAGTTGAATGGAAACAATACCAGGCGACCCAACAAAATTATTATATATTACTCCTCCTTGGAGAGCAGTAAGGAGTATAAATCAAAAACCATCTTTTATAAAATTAAAAGTTGTTTTTGAAAATGCTATATCGTGGGATGTATATTTATCTCGTGATTGTATGGGGTTAGGATGGATTACTAATGAACTCCCTCCAGATTATGATATGTCAATAGTAAAAAATGTAAAATTCAAAATCCCGGATTATACATTCAATAAAGACCAATTATTAAGAAATTGGTTAGTAATTAATTTATCTATACGTTCTCGTAAAACAAGAATGTTACTAGTATTCCAATTAATTGAAAAAGCAATCACTTGGTTTATTCAAAATCCATCATTACGGAATATATGTATCCCAAGAATGATTGTGTTTAAAGAGAGTGATAAATTATTATCATATTCTTATGAAATGATTAGTGGAGATTCTACTTTAGATGTTGCTAAATCAATTGGATGTGAATCTATTTTAAATATTCCACTTTATACCAATAAAGGTCTTTTAAAGTCTCCTATGATAGTCTCTCCAAGTAATATTATTCGAGAAAAAAAAGTGAATCGTGGTAAAAATAGACCACCAGATGAAAGCGATGATGATGATGAAAATGAATTTATACAAGCAGAAAGTGATGATGATGAAACTCCCCAAAGACCCACCGAAGATGTCGATGGGAGGATTTCACCATTAAATGATGTTAAATATATAAAAAAGAGTATAAATGACCTAAACCCACTAAACTTTTAGTTCTGGTACACACAAGAAACTAAAGCACATTTAAAATCTAATCCAACTAATTCAGGTTTCTTCCCAGCAAAATCATAATCTACTTTGAAATGTTCCTCTGTTTTGGCTATGTCATTATAGACGACATATTTATCAGCATAAATCTGTCCATACAGCACTTTATATTTAGGAGCAATCTCTTTATGAATGTCTGCTAATGTTCTTTCAGGATTACTCGCGTCATCATATTTCCAATACGAGAAATAATGCTCATTAAAATCAACATCTCCAACAGATTTTGCTATTGTGTAAGAGTGTAATAAATCATCGTTTTGTTTTATTCCAAGGCCCGGTATTTCGCTCGAGGTAATATAATCCCCCGCCTCTATTGAGCCATTAATATCACTGACATAAATCATACCCTCGCCCCCAGAGTTTACATAATATATTTTCCCTTCGGGATTTTGTGTAGGGATTTCGGCATCATATCCTGATTGGATTGTGAAGTCATAATATGACAAAACACCATATACATTTTTATCGTTGGCTTTATCGCTGATTTTTGCTACAATATGGGCATCATTTATCACTGGAGGCTGAATAAATCCTCGGGTATTGACATCGCTTGACATTATTAAACCAAAGTGATTGGAGGATAAATCGTTAGAGGGGACGATAATAGGATGCTGTGCCGTCATGAAATAACTCTTATCCATAGCAATTCGGCCAAAAGCAACTGTTGTATTTACACTATTACGAGTCCCCAGATAACAAAAATTGCGGCTATCCCGGAATCCGCCCTGGATAAAAAGGTAATCCCCCTTTGTAGCGGAACCCAGGAAGTCTCCTCCGTTGTCCATATAAGAACTTCGTAATTCATATGCTGTTATAACCCCTCCTGTTGCTGATGCCGTTATTTTACAATTTGTATTTGGGAAATTAATTTCATCTGCTTGAATATCAATCGTTCCACCCGTGTTTCCCGCTTGTATTTGAATTTGTCCGTATGAAGGTAAAATAGGTTGTGCTTTAATTATGACCCCATATCCACTTCCATAAGTTGAATCAATCGTAGTGGCTAATGTAGTGTCTATATCACAAGACTGAACGGTCATAACAACTGAATCGCTATTTACGGCGAGTTGTTGGCTATTGATGGTTGTTCCAGCCACAGAGTTTAGAGTTGTTCCTAAACCTGAGTTCACTACAAGATTGCGAGTGGTTTGAAGCAACATATCACCATCCGTGGAGTCATTTCTGATATGAAAGTCGGAATTTGTGTGGGCGTAAATATCGCCAATATTGGAAATATCGAATCCACTCGCATCTGTTGAATTAAAGAGAACTTGACCTAAACCAAGGCCCAAATTAACAGGAGGATTGAGAGTACTATAGTTCAGTTGATTACAGGTTATATCTGCTACTGCGTTTAATGAATTACAGCCGATGAATGTATTTGCGAATACATTTTCCGCATAAAAATCACCAGCAACAGAGCCAGAGGAGTCCCCAACAAGATTACCGGAGCAACGTATAAAACCATTATTGGAGATGTCGCCAGTAGAAATGATGTTATTAACTCCAATAATATCATTATTACTTAAGAACGTTAAATCTCCTCCTATAATATTTGTAAATCCGCTTAGAGTTGTATTTGTTAAGGTTTCATTAACGGGATTTAAATCCCCTGAAATATTTGTAGCAGAAAGAGTATTACATTCAATAAATCCAGCCCCGAGAATGTCTCCTCCAAGGGGGAAATTAATATTTCCCGTCACATTCGCATTTTGTGCATCTATTGTTTTTACGTTGGTGACAACACCACCATAAACACGACTCATTTTATACTATCTATATAATACCCGAAATTAACCTGAACCTCCAGGATATGGTGTTATATATGGGATAGTCGCTTTAGGCGCTCTATCACTTGCATATTTAGGTTTCCGCGGCTGATAACTATTTTCAGTAATCGCGTCTTTTATATAGAATTGACTAACTGATTTAGTCGGTGCTATATCTTTTTTTGATGATTTACGTCCAATAAATTTAACCATCTTTTTTCTGTTCTAATAATCTTTATTTTAAATTTAACCAACTACAGATACCTGATTCATACGGAGAGTTAAGAATCTTGTACTTTCTAAAAATCCGTTTACTGAGATTGCATTTCCTACACCAACTGCATCTGTTGCCATCGCGTCACGCAAAAATACCGAAATCGTTCCACCGCTACTGATGGTAGATATGCCATCGAGTGCCAGGTATTCGCTGGTTACTCTATCAAACGATGTATGAAGAATATGTTGACCATTTATATCACTATCAACCGATGCCTCATTTACATATCCCTCTACACGAATATTTCCCACCGAATCCTGGTTGCCGAGCATACCCGCACCCTGCCGAGAGAGTGCATATTGCTCGACAGGCGTTTCTGCTAATCCATACTCTGGAATGTCTCACTCAAAAGTTTAGAACATTTCCCCCACGTTCGTGGTTCATTTTTCTAAACTTTTGAATACCCTGCCTTTCGGCATATTTTAAAGGGGATAGACTTTATCTTAAGCCATCATTTGAGTTTGTCAAACTCATTAGACCCACCAGCATTAAGTCGTTGAGGATTCATCTTGCCCTGACATAACGGGTTTAGATGCTTTCCTGCGGATTGCCCAATCCTTTTCATTTTTACCTTTGGGTTCGGCTATTAACCGAGGTCCTCTCTCTCTGTTTCCAGGAGGAGTGGTAGAAAAGGCTCTCAGGGTTTTCCCGCATTTTGGAGGTGTTGCCCCTTTTCGGGACTTGTATCTGGGTTTTCGTGGAGTATTCACGCGACGACCTCAACCATTTTTGCCGAAAACAGAGCGTCTATGTTCTCGGTGGGATACATTTCTCTCCTATCCATTAAGAGACTATTTATTTGTACACGGAAACCGGTGCAAGTTCCCCACGGGAATCCTGTAATACCGAAAGCAGCAGGGGATTCTCGCCAAGCCGATGGCTGCCGAACAAGATAGAGATTACGTAAAGCAGTTGAGGCTCGACTGAAGGTAATCGTCTTATCCGTGGGAGTAGCAGTAGCAGTATAGCCGCTTTGAACATTTGTAAACGATGAGAATGGAAGAACAAGACCCTGCTCACCTGTGCTGGATACTCTGTCTACAATGGAGAGATAGTCAGGCGATAAATCGACCACACTGCCAATAATAGCGAGATTGCTGAGGGCAAACGATACAGAGGCGGTGCTTGTATCTGTTGTAAGACCGCGAGTATTTCCAAGAGCAGCATCACTCGCCATACCACAACGGAGAGCGCGAGAAGCAGTATTTGTGAATAAATTGATGGTAATTACACCGAGATTTCGTAGGGGGATTAGTTGGAGTTGTTTGAATAGACCAATATTAAAATAAGATAGAGGAATTGCAAATTGGAAGCGGTAAGTATTATTGGTTGTTGCCGAACCATCAGCATTAAAGAGTTGACGCCATAGAACCTGCCCACGGCGCTGAACAGCATTTTGCGAACCCTCACTCGAATACTGGGCATTCACGGCGGCGGCGGCTGCAGCGAGAGAAGCGGTTGTTTGGTCTGCTACGCCATAATTCATATCGTTCCATTTCCAACTGCCCGCGAGGAGGCCCATATCCTGCGAATAAGCATTTTTGTCACCTAATAAATACATTAACAGATGGGAAAGTGTATCGTTATTAACCACATCATCTGTTGCAACAGAGTTTACTTCAACACGAACCCTATTGAAAAAACTAGTCGCCGTATCCTCCATGAAAACCCCACCTGTTGACCCAGAAACATCACCCTGGGGAATAGAAGCCTGGAATGTTAAATAACAAGAAAGAGGGTCGAGATAAGACCCGGAATCACTCATACGGAAAGTTATAATTTGCGAGCCACCTGCAGAAGAAACAGAAGTACCTGTAGATGGGACGTATTTGACTACACGCCGTCCACGGATTACTGAACCAGCCGAGAGTTTCTCATACTGGGCGGAAGCGGGGATACGCTCTTCAATAGGAAGAGGTTGAGATAAACTAACTTCAGCCATTAAAACTTGTCTATAAGTGTCCTGAAAAAAATAATAGATATAATAGAAACTTTAATTGATGCCAAAAAATCAATTATATATTTTTATTGATGGAAAAACAATCCGTCAGTATGGAACAAATATTTATGAAATGGATGGAGAATCTAATTCAAAACAAAAACTTACTTTAACAAATTGGTTAAAACACGAAAATGGAGAACCACCCGCTCCTTGGAGTCTACAATTAAAAAATGAAGTTGAAATGATTAAGGAGACAACTGATGATATGCGAAGAGAAGTATGGGAGTTAAATGATGATGATATTCAAACTCCTGAGGAGAAGTTTGTTCCAAGTATAGAAGATTTAAAAGATGAACAAATTGCAGAAATAGTGAAGCGTCCGGTAGATGGAGGGAGAGATTATACTTATGTATTAAAGACACCGATAGAAATGATTAAATATTATAATATAAAACAAGTTCCAGATAATAGACCTGCTCGAGTTGGATATACAACATTTAGAAGGATTTAAGCACGTGGAAACATTTCCATAGAATGTAATTTATAGAGTTGTTCTTTTATTGGAAGTTTTTGAAACTGCTCTCTTTGTTTAATATCATAGAATGGGGTATAAATTATGGTATTGGATAATAATCTTCCAAGAATACCAGAGACGGGGTCTCCATCTATAATATGAGTTCTTATACGAGAAGAAACAGATTGAGTATTTCTAATTGCATCAGTATTAACACCTGGATTGAATACTTCACCTGTTAAACTTTTGTATTTATCTGCTAATCTATATGCTAAAGAGCCGCCGAGACTATGACCAGTAATAATGAATTTATAACCTGGATAATCTCGTAAATAAACTACTATGGCTCTTTCTGCTCTTAAAAATCTTTCAGTTTCTTGTTCGCTATTCATAATAAGTTTTATATCAGTTTTTAAATCAGTATAATCTGCATCTGCTTTTCTCAAAAATATTCGGTCATCTGTCCCACGTATAGCAAATATTATTTTTTTAGATGAGTCGTTTTTCCATATTTTAATATCTGCAAGATTTTGTTCGAGAGTAAAACCAGCGTGGAGAGGAGGAGGGGAGGGGTTATACGCTTCAAAAGAAAACCAAGCATATATTCTGGTTAAACCTGGAATAGATGTTAATGAACGTTGAGCAAAAGATTTAAAGAATCTACCAATAATGTTTAAAGTATTACCCATATCTAAAAAATTAAATACAAAATATAGATACACGGAATATGAGTTTAGTAAAACCATCCCGCCTATATATCAATAATGACCGGCGACAAGTGGATATGTATGCCGATCAATTCATAGTTCGATTACAAGCACCAATACAAGGATTAACGAGATTTAGTATAGACACGGCAGTAGTCGAATACAATCCGGAGTATCCTGTATTCCCCCCTTATTGTTCGCAATTATCTGTTTTATTTAGTGACCTTGGGACTGAAACAACAATAAGTATTCCTGTGAATGTTGATTGGACAAGTTATACTGTTAATGGACAGAATACTTTTCCAAAGAATCTACAAGAGTATTTAAATGCCGAAGCAGCAACAGCCGGGTCGGCTGCTGTGTTTACATTAACGGAGGGAACAAGTGTAGGACTGCCTGGTTTTATATTATGGCAGATTTCTGGAGCAAATGCAACTATTTATGGAGCATCAAGTTTAGATAATACAGAAAGAACAATAATGGAGAGATTGGGGTTTCCATATAGGTTAGCGAATAGGAGTATTCAACAATTTACAGTCACCCCACCGAATAGGGCGCAATTCGTATTAACTTCTGCTGGTGGAGTGATTGCTTCTCCCGCAAATTATATATTAGGAAGAACAAGTTTAATATATATCGTAAGTGATATTGATAGTAATGGGGCGAGCGATGTTGGACTCCAGAATATAATAAGTGTTATACCAGTAACTCCAAATACATCATTGGGGGATATGGTTATTGGAGAAAATACAACATCAATATCAACCTCTACGAATCCCTCGAGTGATTTCCAATCGTTACAAATAATATTATTAGATGATATGTATCAACCCTTTGAACTCCGCGATACTGCAAAGGTTGCGATTGAATTTAATATGGCGTATGATAAACCGACTGCTGTCACTCTTGCTTAAAATAAAATAGGAGAATAGATGTCAGGCATAAAATCAAGAATTGCCATAGATGAAATATTGCGAGGATTATCAAGATTGAATGGACAAGCACAGGATGTGATTATTCATAAAGTAGATATACCTGATTATAAAACAAAGGAGTTAGTAAGTTATACTATTGAACAGATAGGAGTGGAAATAGAATCATTAAAAATAAAACTTCAAAAGATTAAAGATTTAATTGTGCATCTTGGAGTGGAGTCCACTCCAACTCCAATTCGCATCCCGGAGTCAATTCCAACCCCCCAAACCCCCCAACCACTCCCGGAGTTAGTTGCCCCCCCCATCGCGGAGTGGACTCCGCTCCAACACCCCGAAATAAAAGAAATAAATATAAAAATACCGACCATAGAAAGAAAACCAAGAATTAGATTAGAAGTTCAAAAAGAGCCTCCAATCAAAGATAAAGAATTATTAAATAAAAGAATAGTATATCCATCAGTTAGACGGCACCCGTAGGTGCCTCTAACGCCAATCGCCTTGGGGCGATTGGCTTGACGATAGGGGATAATAAATAAACTTTAAAGTATCTCTATTAGTTCCTTCAGGGAGTTGAGAATCTTCTAACTTATGAATGTCATTATCTAAAGCATTTTTAAGTTCTCTTGTTGTTGTATTTAGTTTAAAGGATTTTGCATAAGACTCGTAATGCCTTGGAGTCATACTTTGAACTTTATCAAAAAGTTTTTCACTAAGTTCTTGTATTTGCAGTAAGAGAGATGCACATTCTTTATGATTATCAAGATTTTGATTTCTGCGTATTCTCGAGATGCGGGTTGACATGAAATGGTTTTCTATAATAGTCCAGATATTTTTAATTTCATAAAAAACGCGGATTTTAGGAAACAACCCAAATTGAATTGAAATGTCCGGACTTTGTTATTTTCTAAAATCGTGTGATTTAATAAAATAAAAATCCGGATAATAGTAGAAATGGAATCGTTTATGTCTCAAGGTGAACGAAATGATATTTTGGGGGAAATGACTAAAATGGGATGGAATGATTATTTAGTATGTTCCTCATTCGCTCCAAAGATGAAAGATGGTAAACTGGATAAAAACTTTGTTCATTTATATAACTGGCGGGATATTGAAAAACGGAAAATGGGATGGAATGATAAAGCAACAGGTTTCGCACTTGTTTGTGGTAAGGGGTCAAATGTTGCTGTTATTGATATTGATGACCCAGAATTGGAGCATAATAAGGAACTTATAAATATGGGTTATGAGGATTCAAATTGTGTAGTAAAAACAAATAAGGGATTTCATTTCTACTTTCAATATAATCCATTACTAAAACAAACGCAGGGCGAAAATAGTCATAATTTGGATATTCGTAGCGAGGGGGGGATTATTTATTGTCCTCCAGGAGAATATCGGCATCCTGAAACAAAAAAGATGATTAGATATATTTGGGAATTACGCCCAAAAGATTTGGGAGAGTATAAACTAAGAGAATGTAGTGAGAGAATTATTGAGTTTCTTAGAAAACTTGGAGGAGGGCGTTATATTAATGACCCGAAGCCGATTGCATCTGGTGCTGGAGATGATGCAGATGAAGAAGAAGAAGAAGAAAATGAGGATGAAACAACCGACCCGGGTGAAGCCGTTGGAATTGAATGTGATTCACTACTAGTCAAACTCTTAAATATGACATCAAAGAAAAGATTTGACCATTATGGGGATTGGGTAAAAATTATGATTATTTGTAAAAATGAAAATATACCGATTGAACACCTGATTGAAGCAAGTAAAAAATCAAAGTTTTGGAAAAGTGAATCGCCAAGTTGGATTACAAAGCAATTTAAAACTATTAAAGGGAAACGTACTAAACCAATAACACAAGCAACATTATGGATGTGGTTGAGAGAGGATAATTATGAAGCGTTTAAATCATTAAATACGGAAAGGAATGACTTTCTTAGGCTTATTCCCATCTTAAATCATCACGATTGTGCAAAGTTCTTTGTTGGAATGTTTCCAGATGACTATGTAAATAATGATAAACTTGGATGGTATGTATTGAATCGCGAGACGAATATTTGGGAGGGGTGTGATGGTATACCGGGCGATTTGTTCAATCGAGTAAGCGATACTATGATGAGATTGATGAGAGATGAAATAGAAGGATTATCAAACAGATTAAATAAAAATATAGAAAAATATTCAGCAGATGCAAGTAAAATAGAAGAAATAAGAAAAGAACATCAAAGTAAAATGAAGTTATATATTTCAACATTAAGGGTACTTGGCAGTAAGGATTTTACAAATGGTATTATTTCATTTTGTAAATCATTATATCATAATGCTGACCTTGAAAAAGTAATGAATGAAAGCAGAACATTATTTGCTTTCAAGAATGGAAAATGTGTTGAACTCGAAACTGGTAAAGTAAGAGATATTAAACCTGATGATTATGTATCAATTAATTGTGGTTATGATTATCCTGAAAAAAGAAATCAGGTT
>Ga0172367_10005393_pt1 | contig 15457 bp, 10 predicted proteins | sample Lak10m_FD_114542 | JGI IMG/M metagenome (GOLD analysis project Ga0172367, IMG submission 114542) | Freshwater microbial communities from Kabuno Bay, South-Kivu, Congo - kab_022012_10m | ecosystem: Environmental > Aquatic > Freshwater > Lake | place: Democratic Republic of the Congo: South-Kivu... | reverse complement strand
CAACCCACATTTGACTGCATTTACCCGTGCGTACGCATCATTTATTGAGTCCGAGATGGAACGCACGCATACGCCCGGTGCTGCTGTAGTAATCGTCAAAGACTCCAGCATCGTCTTTATAAAGGGATTCGGTGTCAAAAAAGCAGGGGGTCGGGACTCCGTCGATACCCATACCCTATTCCGAATTGGCTCCCTGTCGAAAGGATTCGCCGGGGTATTAGCCGCTCAACTCGAGCAGGAGCATTATTTTGATCTGGAAGACCCAGTGCTTAAGTTTATTCCGGATTTTCAGCTCCACTCGCCCGAACAAACACGACGTATCCGTGTCCGGCACCTGATTTCACACAGTATCGGCCTACCCTACCACACCTATACCAACCTGGTAGAATCGGGGGAAGAAGTGCATACCATCGCGCAAAAATTTCGAAACGTACGCCTGATTGGAAAAGAAGGGGAAGTATTCAGCTACCAAAATGCTGCTTTTTCCCTTATAGAAGAAGTCATCCGGCAAACGTATGGTAAATCCTATTCCAAGGCCCTTGAAGAAAAAATTTTTTCCAAGGCCGGTATGAAAGATGCTTCTACCAGTTATGAGGCAATAACCGCCTCGTCCAACAAAGCACTTCCACACGACGGCTTTGACAACGACTGGGTACCTACCGATATCACCCATAAGTACTACAATACCATTGCAGCGGGCGGAGTGAATGCCAGTATTGCGGATATGGGTCAATGGCTACAGCTATTACTCGGCAACCGTCCCGATATCATCGGCGCTGCCACCTTAGACAAAGCCTTCAGCCCACTGGTTAAAACCAATAATGAACGCCGGTTTTTCCAGGACTGGAAAGGTAATAAAGAAGCCTACTACGGCCTGGGCTGGCGTATTTTTCAAACAGATATAGGAACCGTCGTTTACCACGGTGGATACGTAAACAGCTACCGGGGTGAAATAGCTATACACCCGGAGACAAAAATAGGAATCTGCGTACTGGTGAATGGTGCCGGAACGATGCCAGGGCGTGTCATTCCTGCTTTTTTTGAAAAATACGCTTCTTATATACCCTCCATCCAGGCCTGGAATCCAACGGGTGTTCAAGTCAAAACTTTATCTGAAAACTGATATTCGGAGTAAAACCAAGCATCTCCAACTCACCCCCGACCACCGTATTTACGGGATTTTTACTGGGCGGGCTCCCCGGTTCTGGCGGGCTTTGGAAAGAGTAGATAAACTGTCGAAATTTCACGTTATCGTGATTGGTCACATTATATAGGTTGACCCCTAGCTTACCTTCTACCCCCCACAACGGAAAGGTATAGTTGCCAAAAATATCCAGGCGGTGGTAATCTTCCAGGTTTTCCAGACGCTCTTCAGGCTCCAGCTTGGTTCTGTCGCCATCTTCCACTTCCAAAAGGGATAAGTCTGTGTAGGGTCGGCCGCTCGCAAATACATACGTTGCCCCCATATCAAATCTGCCAATGGTATATTGAGCATTCAGCTTTAGCTGGTGCCGGCGGTCATTGGGTGCAGGATATGGCCTTCCACCAGCCACCTGCGGAAAGCGATGCGTGGACTTGCTCAGCGTATAAGCTGCCCACAAGGCATAATCCGGTGTAGATTTTTGCAGCAAAATATCCATGCCTATTGTCTGACCTTTTCCGGCAAACAGGACATACGTAGGGATTACGGGTTTTCCGTCCACCACATAAAGTCCGGTGCGCTTTAAGGCATGTTCCATGATACCATCCGTAGATTTGCTATACAGCTCTACATCGATATCGAACAGTTTGTTTTTGTGGGAAAACCCCAGCATCGAATTCCCGGAAGTCGCCACCGGAAAGCGCGCATCACTGAGTACCCAATACTGAAAGGTTCTTCCGGAACGATCCTCGTGATATAGCTGCCGGACGAATTGATGGTATAGTCCGTAGGATGCTTTGAAGTAAGTACGTCGGCCGATGTCGGCCTGAAGGTACAATCGCGGGGAGCCATATAGCTTGTTTTGGAAGGTAGTAAACCGAAATCCGGCGTCGGCCGAAAATCTATCCAGAAGCTTCCCGGTTTTGTATTGCGCAAACAAGGTGTGCTGCGGCGCATACCTATCGCCTTTCAGACGCGGCATACCGTCCTCTGCTATTTGAAAAGCTACCTGACTAAAGGCTCCTTGATAGCCAAGCTGAACATCCTGCTCCTTTCGAAATTGGTAGCTATTTTTTAGTTGAACATTGGTTTCTTTAACCTGATTGAAGTGATTATTCTCAAACTTCAGCGGCGGGAGTAAAATGGAATCGGCAAACCGCGAGAATGTACTCCCTATTCCGGTTATATTTTCATAGCCCGACCGAGATACCACCAGCGCCGAAGACAGGGACCTACTCCAGTGCTGTTGCCAATGAAAGGCCGCCCCTTCATTTTTCCAACGAGCATCCTCCGCGTAGGTCTCTTTTAGAAAATTAGTTGGTCGGCGGGAAGGCGGAAAAATCGTACGGGAAAAATCGTATTCAAACCGATCCCTACCCCGAAAGTAACTGAACAATACATTCGTTTTCTCGGATGGCTTCCATGTCCATTTGACGTTACCATCGTTGAAATAAAAATTCGGCTGTTGGGAGGTAATCGTACGGGCTGTCGTAGTCCGGCCCCTTAGAAAGGTAGCCACGACCTCATCCGTTTGGGTAGCCTGGTTGAACAAATCGCTGTTGCCCAGATTGCGGTTGGCTGTGCGGAACCCGGCCAGCAGACTCATCCGATTACCTATGGGTGCTTCGACAACCGCGTTGGAAGTCAGTGCATTTAAATCTACCATACCCTTCCAACCCTCCCGGCGCATAGGCTGGGTGTGCATATCAATGACCGCGGCAGTCCTTCCGCCAAATTCAGCGGGGAATGCGTTTTTATATACTTTGACCTGATCGACGATATTGGGGTTCACGATACTAAAAATTCCAAAAAAGTGGGTCACGTTGTATAGCGTAATACCATCCAGCAGCACCAGATTCTCATCGCCGTTGCTGCTGCGAATACTTAGGTCCGCTGACAAATCGTCGGCAGCATTGACTCCTGGAAGCATCTGCAAGCCTCGAAACAGGTCTTTACCGCCCACAAAATAGCTCATGCGCGCCAGGGATTGCCCATGCAATGCCGTACCATCCGTTCCCTGCTGCCGGGACAAAACAGGGGCTCTATCTTTGACCGTGATGCCAGGAAGTGCTTCCATACTGGGCGTAAGCCGAATAGTAAGAGATTGTTGCGCCGCTCCCAACGTTATATTGCGCGAATGATACCCAATATACTGCACCTGAAGCTGAACCGACGGTGCATCCGGGATGGCAGGAATAGAAAACTTACCCGCCTCATCGGCAGCTACGCCCTGGTTTTCTCCAAAAAGAATATGCGCAAAAGGCAGAGGTGCGCCACTCCATCCATCGAGTACCTGACCCGATAGGCTGCGTGGTGTAGTGCTGGGCAGCGTCGGCGTCTTTATTTCTTTTCTGAGTAAAACCTGACCGGGTGCAGGAATCTGATATACGAACCCGGTGCCACTAAAGAGCTGTTCCAGCGCTTCCGACAAGGAGTTGGCCCGAATACGCGTACTCACCTTAGTAGAAGCAACCGCTGCCTCATCAAAGGCAAATTTGACCCCGTATTTCCGCTCCAAATAATGGAAAATCTCCGATAAGCTTTTTTCCCTGAACGTTTCCTGCATATACAGAACACCCTGACCTGACAGATTGCGCTGTAGGAGTATCAAAAACAGGATAGCCGTCAACCGGATCCAATATTGCTTCATCGTTTTTTATTCGACTACAATCGTGCGTCCCTTTTGCGACGTTTTTAGTTGCATAGGCCAGCATACCTTATACAGCGCACTGTCCAGGTTACCTAATTCGAAAAATGTGGTGGTTCTTCGCTGTAAAATATCTGGATTCGCCTGAATGTCAATATCATATTGCCTACAAAGTTCATCAAAAACTACTTTCATACTAGCTTCCTGAAAATAAAATCGCCCATTGCGCCAGGTAGCGGTAGTTTCTGGATTAGACGGCAACGGTGCTGTTAGACCGATGGGTTGGGTTTCCTGTAACCGAGTAGATAACCCCGGGGTCAAAATGCGTACGTCATTTGCGTTGCGCACCTCTACCTTTCCCGTAAAACAGTCCACTTCAAATTGGCCGTCGCGCGCTTTGACATTGAAGCTGGTACCGAGAACCCGTACAGTACCCAGTGGCGTTTCTACAATAAAAGGCTGTCCTTTGCTCACTTTGAAAAAGGCCTCTCCTTGTAGTACGATACGGCGTTCGTTTTTCCATGCCCCGGGCTTGTATCGAAGTTCCGTTGCTGCGCCGACCTCTACCTGTGAACCATCCGGCAAATCCAGTGCTATACGCTCCGCGTTTGCGGTAAGCACAACCTTTGTCGGATTATTTAAAGTAAAAAATAGTACCACCCCTACTATAGCGGCAGCAGCAGCATAGGAAAGGATGCGCCGCAGTGGTAGCCGTCGTGTCTGGGCAACGGAAAGCGGCGTGTGGGAATCGATATGGGTCCACATACGTCCCAGGCTGCCTTCCGGGATAGCCTCTTCGCGCACCCGCAATGCCGACACGAGCTTTTTTCCCAGCTCTACTTCCTGGCGACACTCCGGATGCTCCACCACCCAGGTATCCCAAAAACGGGCTGCCCTTTCATCCGAACCGCGTACCCAGCGGATGAAAGAAAGTTCCTGGGCAAAGTCCAGCGCTGTGAATTCCGTGTAATTTTGCTCCATAGGCATATTTAATTCCCTCCATTGCAGGGCCCTCTTCGATTATTGAAATAATTCGTCTAAATATTCCGAGCGCGTTTGAGCATTATAACTCATCCGGCATCCACCACTACCACTTTGCATCATACTCACACAGGAGCCATCTGCACGCTGGTCTTCCAAATGCCGGCGATCCAGTACGCAATGACCCAATTCATGGAATACGACGTATTCTTTTTCGTAATAACTCGCTTTATCCCAGAATACCTGATCGATGGTCACGGTACCATGGGAGGTACTCTGCTCACAACGCCCCAAGACATTCGCAGCAGGTAAATCGCCCAATACCCCACTCACACTTTCCATATCCAGTACCTTACCACGGGCGGTACCCTCGGCATAGAACTTATCGAAAAACGGCTGTAATTCAGACTGTACAAAGTATTGAAATTCGGTATCCTTTGTACAGTTTGTCATTCCAAACAATACAACCAACCAAGAAAACCAATATGCCGTCTTTTGATTAGATCCGTACATCTATGCTGAGTTCTTATTCTGTTATCTAGGTTTGTTCCCTGCTACCCCATTGGGCGCAGCGGGTCTTATCTATTTATAAAGCAGCATTCTCCTCGGCTGTACTCAATTATTTAAAAAAAATATCCCAATTGCCTCCCTAAAAACAGCAAGAAAAAAACCAGGACATCCCGCAAGGCCTCCAACGCACGAAAAGCCAGGTTCCGGGCGCTCTGATAGCTCAGTTCCATAATTTCACCAATAGCGTGGTAATCCATATCTTCGTAGTATTTCAGGTACAGGATTTCCTGCTGCCGCTTCGTCAAACTGTCCAGCGCTTGTTGCAACTTTTTTCGCCGTTCGGCGTCTGTCTCTTCGCCGATAAGTACATCTTCAATCGTAAAGACCGCATGGAAAGCATTTTCTTCCGGTTCCTGGGCGCTGTACCTGGACGTATTCATACTCCGAATGATTTTTCGGCGCAAGGAGACCAGCAGGTACTTTCGGATAGAATCCGTGCCGCCTAATCCTTCCCTATTTTTCCATAATTCAATAAATAAATCCTGCATACAGTCTTCGACCAACTGCCCGTCGGCAGAAAACCGACGACCGTATTTCAGCAGTACGGGTGCATGCTCTGCATAGATTTGCTCGAGCGCTGTTTTTTTTCCCGCTTTTAATTCCTGCCACAACAGACTGTCCATTAATTACTTATAAATAAATTGAAAAATATTTTCATCAAAAATAAATATTTTTTGAGTACAACAAGCCAGGTTTGCACTTACCCATTCGAACGACAAAATTATCCAAAACAAAAAAATGAACCGACTATGTTTAATCGAATTTTCACCTTTAGTGTACTGACACTCTTCAGCGCCCTGACGTTGTTTACTGCTTGTCAGCAAGATGAGAGCCTCCTAGTGGAAGATTTTACCAGCAACGATCAGATTCTGTTCGACGGTTGCGACCGAGGTGGCCAAAAAGGTCCTCAAGGACCCGGTCACATGGGTGGCAGAGACGGTGCATTCGCCCCTGAACGCTGCTTTGACCTAATTTTTCCAGTGACGCTGCAATACCCAAACGGTACTACCAAAGAAATCGCCAGCAAGGAAGACTACGCCACCGCTCTGGCCGCATGGAAAAAAGCCAATCCCCGCAGCAAGCAACACCCTGAAATTGCATTCCCTTTTGAAATCTCCCTTGCCGACGGTACCGTGCTGACAATCGAAACCCAGGATGAACTGAAAGACGTACTCGATGATTGCCGCCCGAACGGCCACGCCGAGCTCAATCCTTGCTACCAAATTGTATTCCCAGTTACCGTGGTATTCCCAGACAGCACGACCGCCGTAGCGAATAGCCAGACGGAATTTGCCAACCTGGTACACGCCTGGAGAACGAACAACCCGGATACAGAAGGCCGCCCAAGTATCGCGTTTCCCTACTCTATCGAGTTGTCTGACGGCTCTACCGTAGTCATCAACAGCATGGATGATATCCGCGAACAAAACCACGCCTGCCGCGAGAACCGCCCACATGCTCCGCAATGTTTCACCGAAGTATATCCACTTACCGTCGTATTCCCTGACAGCACCGAACAAGTAGTGAATGACCGCACCGCATTCCTCGATGCTGCTCGTGCCTGGCGTACTGCCAACCCCGGTGTAAAAGGCCGTCCAACCATCAAATTCCCATTCTCGGTAGAACGCAATGATGGTACTGTCCAGACCGTAAACAGCAAAGACGACCTGCTCGCTATCCTCAAATCCTGCCGCGGATAATTACCGAGCAGACACTAATAGCATAGCCACGAAGAAAGCTCCTGCCAGATTTGACAGGAGCTTTCTTCGTTTACGCAAAAGGGTGATACAGATCATTTCCCAATATGACAAATAGCATAGGAAACACCTCCTGGCGCGGCCTACTTTCGTAAAAAATTATGCATGTCATGGGAAAGCCCAATCCAACAACTAAGTTCGTGTACTCCTTCGGAGGCGGCCGTGCCGACGGCAATGAATCAATGAAAAACCTGCTCGGTGGCAAAGGAGCCAACCTCGCAGAAATGGCAGGTCATCCGGCGCTAAAACTCCCGGTACCCCCCGGATTTACCATCACCACCGAGGTATGTACCTATTATTATGACCACGGTCGTCATTATCCGGCTGAATTACAAACCCAGCTTCTGGATGCACTCGCTGAAATTGAATCCCTTACCGGAAAAAAATTTGGCGATACGGAAAACCCACTGCTCGTTTCTGTTCGCTCCGGTGCCCGCAAGTCCATGCCCGGCATGATGGAAACCGTACTCAACATCGGCCTTACCGAAAACACCATCGACGGACTCATCCGCCAAACCAATAATCCGCGTTTTGTATATGATGCGTACCGCCGGCTTATCATGATGTACGCCGACGTAGTCATGGAAAAAGCAGGGGGCATTGAGCCCAAAAACGGCAAAGGGATTCGCAAAGTGCTCGACGAAAAACTCGAACACATCAAACATACCCGCGGATATGAGTTTGACACAGAACTCACCGTAGAAGAATTGAAGGCGCTCGTAGCGGACTTCAAAAAAACCATCATCAACAACCTGGGACTTCCTTTCCCAGAAGACCCCATGGCCCAACTCTGGGGAAGTATCAGTGCCGTATTTGCTTCCTGGAACGGCAAACGCGCCATTGAATACCGTCGCATTGAAAAAATCCCTCATGAGTGGGGTACTGCTGTCAACGTACAGGCTATGGTATTTGGCAACATGGGCGAGGATAGCGCTACCGGCGTAGCATTCACCAGAAACCCGGGTACCGGAGAAAATCAGTTCTACGGTGAATTCTTGGTCAACGCCCAGGGAGAGGACGTAGTAGCAGGTATTCGCACGCCTGCGCCAGTCAACGAATATTCGAAAAACGACCAGAGCAAACACCTTCCTTCCCTCGAGCATCTGATGCCTACCTTATATCAGGAGCTGCACGGCTACCAAAAACGCCTGGAGGAGCACTACAAGGATATGCAGGATATTGAGTTTACCATTGAAAAAGGCACGCTGTACATGTTACAGTGCCGGGTAGGTAAACGAAATGGTATTGCTGCCGTACGCATGGCGACCGATATGTACGACGAAAAATTAATCGACCGGGATACCGCTATTATGCGGGTAGCACCAAACCAGCTGGTCGAACTCTTGCTCCCTATGGTGGATCCCAGAGAGGAGCAAATTCATAATCCAATCGCTAAAGGCCTCCCCGCAGGCCCTGGCGGCGCCACCGGCCGCGCCGTATTTACCTCGGAAGATGCCGTTGCATGGGCTGCAAGGGGTGAAAAGGTCATCCTCGTCCGCGAAGAAACATCACCTGAAGACGTGGACGGCATGCACAAAGCCCAGGCTATCCTCACTACCAAAGGGGGTATGACCTCACACGCCGCGCTGGTAGCGCGCGGTTGGGGTAAGTGCTGCATCGTCGGCTGCAACGATATCCAACTGACCGACGACCACAAAGCATTCCACGCCAAAGGAGGAGTCGTAGTACGTGAAGGCGACTGGATAAGCCTCAACGGCACCAAAGGACTCGTTTATCATGGCCAACTTCATCTGACAAGCGTAGATCTCAACGAAAACAAAGCTTACGGCAAACTCATGGAGCTGGTCAATCAAACCAAAACACTCCACGTCCGCGCCAACGCAGATACACCAAAAGACGCAGCGCAAGCACTCGCATTCGGCGCAGAAGGTATCGGCTTATTCCGAACCGAACACATGTTCTACGGCGAAGGAAGTGACGACCCACTCTTCTTGCTCCGGAAAATGATTGTAAGTCAAACAGAGGTGGATCGCCGGCATGCGCTCGAAGAACTCTATCAGTTCATCAAAAAAGATATTAAAGCTACCTTAGATACCATGGACGGGTTCCCCGTTACCATCCGCCTCCTCGACCCACCGCTCCACGAGTTTGTACCACATGACAAAGACAAGCTCAAAGAACTGGCTCAAGAACTCGGAGTGCGTATCTCCGTACTCAAACGCCGCGTACTCGACCTACACGAAAACAATCCAATGCTCGGTCACCGAGGCGTTCGCCTGGGGGTTAGCTATCCGGAAATCACCGAGACCCAAATACGCGCCATCCTCAGCGGAGCTGCCGAGCTGCTCCAACAAGGCAAAAAACCTTTCCCCGAGGTCATGATACCCGTTACGTGTACCGTCAACGAGCTCAGACACCAAAAAGCGATCGTAGATAAGGTATATGAAGAGGTGAAAGCGGAATTCAAACTCGACCATATTCCGTTCATGTACGGCACTATGATCGAAATTCCAAGGGCAGCGCTCAAAGCAAATCACATGGCTGAGGTAGCCGAGTTCTTTAGCTTCGGCACCAACGACCTCACCCAAATGAGCTTCGGCTTTAGCCGCGACGATATCGGTGGATTCCTCCCCAACTACCTGGATCAGAAACTCCTTCACGACGACCCCTTCCAAACTATTGACCAGGAGGGCGTAGGGGAATTAATTCGCATCGGTATCGACAGAGGTCGCAAAACACGGCCTGAACTCGAAGTAGGTATCTGCGGTGAACACGGAGGAGATCCCGAAAGCGTCAAGTTCTGTCACCGAATCGGTATGAACTACGTAAGCTGCTCTCCTTTCCGGGTACCTATCGCCCGTCTGGCCGCTGCGCAAGCTGCTATAGAAGGAAAAAATAAATAACATAGGGATTTTTTAGTACATGCACAGGAAGCGGGATTCAATACGGATCCCGCTCCTTTTTTAATACCCTTTTTCTTTGCTCACCGCATATTGCAAAGGCATCCCTTTTTGCGTGCGCCGCCAGTTTTCTACCACCACATCAATGGCTTCTTCCACATTCGTTACGCTGGAACTGTGCGGCGTAATCACCACACCGGGATGCCTCCAAAACGGATGGGTGACAGGAAGGGGCTCCTCCCGAAAAACATCGAGGTATGCACCAGCCAACTGCCCTTCCGATAAGGCCCGCAACAAGTCATCCTCTATCAAATGCCCGCCTCTGGCCGCATTGATAAGATAGCTCCCTTCCGGCATGTCATTAAATAAGGCGTAGTTTAAAATACCTTCCGTATCCGGAGTCAACGGCAGCAAACATACCAGCACGTTAACTCCACGCACAAATTCCGATAAGCTCGTTTTTTCCGAACTAACACACTGTACTCCGGGAATTTCCTTCGTACTCCGGCTGTATCCCCTCACATCAAAACCCATTGCTGCCAAAAACCGGGCACTGGCCTCCCCCAATACCCCCATACCCAAAATACCAATCCGCAGCTCTAACTCCACCGGATCCGGTACCCGCCAAATGCCCTGCACCTGATTCTGCCGGTAATAGTCCATACGCTTATGTATCGCTAATACCGCCATCCCCACATAATGACGCATAGACACGGTCATGGCTCGCTGTACAACCCGAGCCATCGGAATACCCAACGGCAAGTCCGGGTCATTTAAGAGGTGCTCTACCCCCGCACCAAACGACTGGATACCCTTCAGATTCGGAAAAGATGAAAGTAATCCCGCCGGATGCTTCCATACTACCGCCATTTCTACCAGGCTGTAATCCGGAATATTCGGATATATCCAAACCCCATCCAAATCGGGAATCCGATGCTGTAGCGCACGCTGCAAGCCCTCCATGTCCCGATCGGGCACAATAATTGCAATTCCCATATCAGTTGCTTATTTGTTGCATTAGCCAGGCTGATACAATACCCCCATAAGTACCCAAAATATGACTCAATACCGCTAATAACACCCCCACCGGAGCAAGCGCCGGATGGAAAACAGAAGCTACCGCCGGAGCGGTTGCCACACCACCTATATTCGCCTGGCTACCCACCGCTACAAAAAAATAAGGCGCGCGCAACAAACGCGCGGCAATAAACATTACGACAATGTGTATCAGCATCCAGATACATACCACAGCCAACAAACCTAAGTTGCCCTCCAAGGCGAAAATATTGAGCCGCATGCCGATGGTCATAATCAGAAAATAGATAAACAAGGTGGCCAAATCTACTGCACCAACTTTTTCCAGCGACCGCGCCTTCGTAAAACTCAGCGCAATTCCGAGCGTAGTAGAAAAAATGACTACCCACAAAAACTCCGACAAAAAAGGGGCCAGCCCTTGTGATTCCAGGAAGGGCTCATAAGGTGCCAACAAATATACAAAGCCGGAAGCACCCGCTCGGGCCAGCGCAGCACCGCCAAATCCCAAGGCCAGTATCTGAGCCAAATCGGCTACCGTAGCAGGTCGGTCCGGTGTTTGCTTATATCCCTGAATCCGTTTTTTTACTTCTTCAATACTCCGGCTATCCGCCTTCAACCAGCGGTCTATCCTGTCGGAAAAACCAGCACCATAAATCAAACAGGCAGTCCAGGTGTTCGCTACCAAGGCATCTACAATTAAAATAATGGCAAATAACTCCTCTCCGCATCCATAAATTTCCTTCAGCGCCAACTGGCTACTGCTCCCTCCTATCCAACTGCCCGCTATAGTTACCAAGCCCTTCCACAACCCTGCCTCCGACGCCTGCACCCCGAAGGATGGCACCCATTCAGATACCAACCACAAAGCAATCGGACCACCCAATATGATCCCCACCGTACCTGCTAAAAAAACAAACAGCGCTTTATCCCCCAACCGCAATATAGCCCGCACATCTGCCGTAGAGGTGAGCAGTATCAAAGCAGCAGGTAGTAAATACTGAGAGGACACTGTGTACAAAGCCGATGCTTCCCCATCTATTATCCCAAAGCTATTCATCAAACCAGGTAGGATATAGCATAAGAGCAACGCAGGTACATAGGTGTACAACTTTTTCCAAAACCCATGCGAAGAAGAAGAGGTCTTAAAAATAGAGGCAAGAAAAAACAACAGCACGCCTAGCACAATGGCGTCCTCCGCAATCAATGGGCGCATATTTCGGTGGTTTTAGGTGGTTTTACGCCTCAGGATACGTTCTGCTGAAGCGCATTACCTGACATCCCCCGGCTTGGCTTTTCCTTCTGTGTCCATTGTTCCCCTTCCTGCTCCGCCAGTTGCCTGAAATACCGGACTACTGCTTCCTGGGGTAGCTCCACCCGCCATCCGGTGTCACGAACAGGCAGCTCACCCGACTGAAAGGCCGGATTCAATTCATGAATAACCGCCATAGATACTCCTGACAACACGGCAATAGCCGACAAGGAAACCTGCCCGCTCAAATGAATCGCTTGGGTAGTGGCTGCCTGTGCCGGACTCACATCGGGGTCTATGCCCAATAGTCCGCAGGTATCCCCCAACTGAACAAAAACCAAAAATCGAGCTACATAGCGCTGTGTCTGTGCCGGTAGATGGCGCTTCAATCGTATATAATCCGAGCTATTAGCTATTCGCATCGCTTTCCGCACCTTACCCGGTCCGCAATTATATGCTGCCAGCACCAGCATCCAGTCGCAAAACTCAGCCTGTAAATCCGACAGGTACTGTGTTGCTGCCCGTGTGGACAGATACAAATCCCGCCGCTCATCTACCACCTTGTCAATCCGAAGTCCATAATACCTACCTGTGGAGGGCATAATCTGCCACAATCCAGCTGCCCCGTTGGGGGATACGGCGTCCGGTCTCAATGCGGACTCAACTACTGGAATATACTTAAATGCATTGGGTAAACCAGCCTGGTACAAATACTCCTCCAACAAACCAAAATACCGCGGAGCCCGTCCTAGCGTAGCCTCTACATCCAACCGACGCCCAGAAAGAAACGCGTGCTTCAAGGTAATCACCTCCCGATCCAACAACAATCGGGGGGATTGGAAGTAATCTCTCTCTCCAAAAGGACCTTCAGCGCGAATGCGCAACATGGAATAATCGGCAAATAAAGCCGACGACGATAGGAAAGCTACGAAAAACAAGGGGAAAATGGCAGGTACAAATCGGTTTTGCATCGTATTTCGGGATTACTGAACAAGCAATATCAAATGAAATCCACAGCCAGCTGTGCAGATTTTATACTTGCCTCCCAATCAACAAAGCTATAAAAAAATAAAACAAACAGAAAATACAAAATTTTATATCCAAAATCCAACCCGTGCATCCCCCCAGCGGCATACCCACGATGCCTAAAATAATGGCTGCCCTGGCACTGCCTTCTCAAAGGGAAAGTAGCACCAGGGCAGCCCTATACTTATAGTTTTCTCCCATAGGCTTTATGTCTCCCGGCATAGTAGCGCAGGCAACAAAAACCGAGGGGTGAACCGTTCGCTATGGTTATTGGCCACCAAAGGCGGAGCGCACTGCAAAAACGCTGCGTAAAGCGCTTTCATTTTCAAAAATCAGAACCAGGCTGTTCCGAACCCTTTGGAAGGCCAGGGAATACCGGCCAGGATCAATACCAGCCCAATCAAATAGAACCAGAACACCCGACGGGATGCCAAACCAGGATTATCCGCCCGCTTGGCACGACTGTACCCAATGGTAATCAAGGCAATCGCAATAATCATCAGGAAAGGGTGCTCAACCAGAAAAAAGCGGTTCATGGCAATCTTCATCGATTCTCCTGAAAAGACGACCTTGCTGCTAATGAAGTACAGCACCAGCCCCACCAGGAATTGTATGTGGGTAAAAATGAGCGCGAATAAATTCATCTTCCGTTCTGCGTCGCCCACGGGACGGGTTCCCTTCCAGTTGCGCAGGCCGTTGACGATAGCTACCAGCAAGAACAATAGCACGAGCCAGCGAAAGCCCGAGTGGGCATGTTTGAGTATCATGTACAGCATAGAATATCAATAGTTTTAGTTAACGACCCATGTGCACCAGCAGGATACTGATATCTGCCGGCGATACCCCGCTGATACGACTTGCCTGACCAATCGTACGCGGGCGCAGTTTTGACAATTTTTCCCGCGCTTCTTTAGACAGCGCATCTACCCCTCGGTAATCGAAATCATCGTGCAGACGCAGCTCTTCCAGCCGATTCATTTTGTCCACCATTTCCTGTTCTTTCCGAATATAACCCTCGTATTTCAGATTGATTTCTGCCACTTCAACAGATTCCTGGTCAAACTGTTCCAGAAAAACCCGGAGGGCAGGAAGTGCCAGCCGAAGATGATCCATATTTATATTTGGCCGGGACAAAATTCCGTCGAGCTTCACCTTTTGCCTTACAGGGGCACTGCCCAGCGTTTCCAACAACCCATTCACCTGATCCGGACTGACACTATAGCTGCGGAGATGCTCTAAAATGGCTGTTGCCGAACGCTCCTTCTGCTGGACTCTTTCCATGCGGTCTTCCGTTCCTTGTACACCCAGCTTATGCGCCAATGGAGTAAGCCGGATATCCGCATTGTCCTGTCGAAGCAGAATACGGTATTCCGCCCGCGAGGTAAACATCCGATAGGGTTCCTCCGTGCCCTTAGTCACCAAATCATCAATCAGCACCCCGATGTAGGCCTCGGAGCGCTTTAAAATGAAAGGCGCTTCTTCCCGTACAGCCAGATGGGCATTCATGCCGGCGATAAGTCCCTGGCTCGCTGCCTCTTCATAGCCCGTAGTACCGTTAATCTGTCCGGCAAAAAACAAATTTTTCACCAAACGCGTCTCCAGTGTCAGGCTGAGCTGGGTAGGCGGAAAGTAATCGTATTCAATCGCATATCCGGGTCGGAACATACGCATGTTTTCAAACCCCCGTATTTTGCGGAGTGCTTTGTATTGTACCTCTTCCGGGAGCGAAGACGAAAAACCGTTCACATAAATCTCATGCGTATCCCATCCTTCCGGCTCCACAAACAACTGATGTCGGTCGCGCTCCGAAAACCGTTCGATTTTATCTTCAATCGAGGGGCAGTATCGGGGGCCGGTGCCTTGAATCCGCCCACTGAACATAGGGGACTGATCGAACCCTGTTTTGAGCACCTCGTGCACTTCCGGGCTGGTATAGGTGATATGGCATGGCAGCTGACGAGCCAAAGGAGGCGTTTCGGTATAAGAAAAACGACCCGGCTGTTCGTCTCCTGGCTGTACTTCCATAGCGGAGTAATCCAGGGAGCGGCCGTCAATACGAGCCGGCGTGCCGGTTTTCATCCTGCCCGCTTCAAAACCGAGCGATACCAATTGCTCCGTGATACCTTTGGCGGCACTTTCGCCGGATCGGCCACCGCCCAGTTGCTTTTCGCCAATATGTATCACCCCGTT
>Ga0172367_10005389_pt1 | contig 15462 bp, 12 predicted proteins | sample Lak10m_FD_114542 | JGI IMG/M metagenome (GOLD analysis project Ga0172367, IMG submission 114542) | Freshwater microbial communities from Kabuno Bay, South-Kivu, Congo - kab_022012_10m | ecosystem: Environmental > Aquatic > Freshwater > Lake | place: Democratic Republic of the Congo: South-Kivu... | reverse complement strand
TCCCGCTGGGACGTCCCCGACCGGCCAACGGTCGGTCGGAACGGGGCTTTGAGTCATCGAGCATCTTGTTTTTTGGGGAGGCTCTGAGACTCAAGGCTCCCGAGCGTCCCGCTTTCGCGGGACGCGGACGTCCCAGCGGGACGTCCCTACCTGGCTGAGGCCCGCTCCGGTGTCTGCCCCCTGGCCACAAGAGGCATCGCTTGGGGGTGGTTACGTGCAGCTTGCGCGTCGGTTCATGGGCAGCAAAGACCTCAAATTATTGACGCGAGTTGGGACCATGAACCTGAGTCGGGTCGGTTCATGGAAAGGATAAGGTTGAAGTTGTTTTCGTCGGTTGCGAGGGACTAGATTGGGCGGGGTGAAGCTATCGGTAAAAAGTGATTATGCCGCCCGAGCGGTATTGGGGTTGGCGCGTGCCCAGGCGGGTGGATTGGCGTTGAGGGTGGAGGTGTTGGCTCGAGAGCAGCGGATTCCGCCGAATTATCTGATTCAGATCCTCATCGAGTTGAAAGCGCGTGGGATGGTGAAGAGCGTGAGGGGGAAAGACGGGGGATATTTGCTGGCGATGGCGCCTTCGGAAATCACGTTAGGCGACGTTTTGAGGGCGGTGCACGGGCAGGTGTTTGACTCGCCGGCGCTGGGGGATCCGACTTGTCCTCCGGAGTTGAAGGTGGCTTGGCGCGGGTTGCAGGAAGCGATGGACAAAGCAGCCGACGGCGTCACGTTTCAGCAACTCATGGAGCAAGGTTCGGAGAAGGAGAAGATGTATTACATTTGAACCTAGAACAGAGAAGGCCCGAGGTTGATTATTTGGAGTGAGCCTTGATCACATCCTCGAGCATCAACCATCTGCTATGACCTATCGATTTCAAACGGGCCGTGGGGTGATCGAGAGAGTCGTTGGAGGACCCAGTAGCGTGGCCCTAGCCAGAGTGTGGTGGGGGTTGCTGTGGCTTGTATTTGCCTTGAATGGGCAAGGCGCGGTTTTGCCGGGGCGGCAGGCCTTGTCGTTGGAGGGCACCGGCTCGCACGTGGAACTTCCTGCGGCGGCATTTTCGGGGTTGCGGGATGCGACGGTGGAGGGGTGGGTTCGGTGGGGCAGCTTTGGGCCCTATTCACGATTTTTCGATTACGGCAGGGAGAACCATTCGATCGGAGTGTTGCACCATGACTCGCTGCCGGACCTGATGTTTCAGGCGTGGCAAAGCCCGCGACGAGTGGCTGGGGTGGCGGTCGCGGGCTTGTTACGCACGAACGAGTGGTGTCACATCGCGGTGACCACGGGGTCGGAGGGGATGCGGTTGTATTTTAACGGGGTCTTGGTGGGGCGGCATGCGTCGACGACTTCCTATGCGGATCTGACGCGTCGATGCTCAGCGTATTTGGGACGGAGCGTTTGGTATTCGACGGATGCGACCCTTCGGGGCGAGATGGCGGAGTTTCGTGTTTGGCGGGTGATTCGGACCGAGCGCGAGATTCGGCAGAACATGTTTCGTCGGTTGAAGGGAGACGAGTCTGGGTTGCAAGGATTGTGGCCTTTGCAGGATGACGTGAGAGACCTGACGTCGAACGCGCAGCATGGAAGCATCCGGGGGTCGGCGGTTTTTCAGGTCGTAGGGATGCCGGATTCGGTGGGACTTCCTGGGTTTGGGATCGTGGAGGGCCGAGTGGTGGAGTCGGATGGATATGCGAGGAACGGGGTTTGGTTGTTTTTAGGGACGGAGCCGAGGGTGTTTTCGGTGGCGCGGTCGGGGATGTTGGGGGGCTTTGTTGGGCTTGGGGACGGGCGATTTACGATGGCGAGCTATCAGGTGGGGGTGCCTCTGAGTTTGGAGGCAGTGTCGACAAATGGGTTTTGGGGTCGAACGAACGTGGTGGTTGAGGCGGGGACGACGCGGCGTGTGGAGTTGACTTTGACGTCGGGTCGGCCGGAGGGAGGGGGCGACCCATTGATTTCGTTATTTGGGGCGGAGCTTTCGAGTGGATCGGTGGAGCGTCGGTTGATTGCGGCGAGGTCGTTAGCCCAAGCGGGGGCAAAGGCGCAGGGTGCGGAGGCGGGGTTAGTGCGGGCGTTGGAGAGGGACCCGGATGTGCGGGTTCGGAGGGCGGTGGCGGAGGCGTTGAAGCAATTTCCTCAGACGAGTTTAGGGCAATTGGCGGCGTTGGTTGGGGCGATCAGCGATCCGGATGAGCGTGTGCGGCAGCTGGCGGTGGAGAAACTGAAGCGAGTAGTTTTGCCGGAGGAATTGCAGACGTATTTCACGCGAAAGAGCGTCGCGATGACCTATCTGTTTTCGGGGTTACTCATCTCGTTCACGCTCCTGCATTTTGTTTTGTATGTGTTTTATCCGGCGGAGCGGAGCAACTTGCTGTACGCGCTCTATTGCGGGACATCAGCGGCGGCCACGATTTTGTTTGAATCCCGATCCCCGCAGGATCCGTTACCGATCGAGTTCATCGCGACGTTCTTTGCGGCGTCGATCTTTGCGCTGCGACTGGTGTATTCGCTTTTTGTGCCGCGGTTGCCGAAGCGGTTTTGGTTTTTTGCGGCCTATTGGCCGATTGTGGCGTTGTTGATTCGGGTGTTGCCGGAGTTGGAGCGTTACGCGGGGTATAGCGTGCTGGCGGGGATCCTGTTTTACCTGAGCATCCTGGGGGAGATGCTGCGGGTGATTAACGCGGCGATTCGGAGTCGGCTTGCGGGGGCTTGGATCGTGGGGGTGGGGTTTGTGGGATGGATCTTGTGTCAGGCGGGGAGTTTGCTGGCGTATCTGGTGCCTGCGGTTCGGGACTTTTTGGGGCCGGTGTTGGCAGAGAACCTGTTTCAGATCAGCATTACGGCCTTTGTCGCGGCCAATTCATTCTATTTGGCGCGGCAGTTCGCTTTGACGAATCGACGTTTACAGTTGGCGAAGGATGAGATTGAGGCGAAGAGCGCTCAGCTCGCGGCGGCGAAGGAGTCGGCGGAGACCGCAGATCGGGCGAAGTCCCACTTTTTGGCCAGCATGAGCCACGAGCTACGCACGCCGTTGAACGCGATCATTGGGTATTCGGAGATGTTGGAGGAGGAGGCGAGCCACTCTGGGTTAACGGAATTTGTTGCCGATTTGAAGAAGGTGCAGCTGGCGGCGAAACATCAACTTGGGTTGGTGAACGACATTTTGGATTTTTCGAAAATTGAGGCCGGGAAGATGAGCCTGTTTATCGAGGAGTTTGATCTGGAGAAACTCTTAGTGGAGACGGCGGCGATGTTGGAGCCGTTGGTGACGAAGCGGAACAACCGCTTGGAGCTTGGGTCGTTTGAAGGGCTTGGGAAGATGCGGGCCGACCAGACGAAGATGCGGCAGATCCTGTTTAACCTATTGAGCAATGCGGGAAAATTTACGGAGAACGGGGTGGTCAGGATGGAGGTGTTGCGACTGCCAGCACACGCTGAACATTTTGTTGGGGATGATGGGGAGGCACGGGAATCGACCTCGAGGGATGAGCAGTTGGGGGCAGTTGAGCGGATGATTTTCAAGGTCTCGGACACGGGCATCGGGATGACTCCGGAGCAAGTGGGGCGGGCGTTTCAGCCATTCACCCAGGCCGATGTGGCGACGCACGCCAAGTATGGTGGAACGGGTTTGGGGTTGGCGATCAGCAAGCGTTTTTGTGAGATGATGTCGGGCGACTTACGAGTGAAGAGCGAACTGGGTAAGGGGTCGACATTTGTGGTGATCCTGCCGACGGACATTGATCCACCGGTGACGGAAGAGTAGCCCGAGGAGAACCGATTCAACATCGAGCTGAGCGAGCCCAAGAAAATCGAAATGATAGGAGCACGAATATGAGCCATGGCAAACCAGATGGAGGACCGATGACTCGGCATGGATTTACGATGCGTCTGAAACCGGGCGTGGCGGAGGAGTATCGGCGTCGGCACGACGCTATTTGGCCTGAGCTCGTGGAGGCGTTGAGGCGGGCTGGGGTGTCGGATTACTCCATCTTTTTGGATGAGAAAACGGGCGTGCTGTTTGCGGTCCAATCGCGGTCGACGGACAATACTGTGTCCGAACTCCCTGGGTTAGCGATTATGCGGAAGTGGTGGGATTACATGGCGGATTTGATGGAGGTGGAGGCGGATCGATCGCCGGTGTGTGGGGAGTTGAGGGAGGTGTTTTATATGCCGTAGAACCCACGAAGGGGAAGCAGGCGGCTGGGTTGCTACGGGTCGGTTTAGGCAGTCATCGGAGGCGGGAGGGGGAGGTCGCGAGACGAAGGATAGACCGTGAGGCAGGCGAGGTAGGCTGAGGCGGTGCTTGGATCATTGAGTGTGACATGTCCGCTACGGATGCGGGGGACGGGGTGACCTTGAAGCAGAACGGGGTGCTTTTGTTCGAGTTGTCGAGCGAGTTCGAGCAGGGAGGAGGGTGTGGATGGGGATGTGGGCTGGGGTGCGCGAAGGATTTCGAACCAGGCACAACTCCCCGGGCAGACTTGGCGCATGAGTTCGAGCGTCAGACGGCCCATGGTGTAACGCGGGTTGATTTCCACCACGGGTTTGAGGCAAGCGGTGCCGTCAGGGTGTTTGAAAACGAATGAATCGATACCGATGGGTCCCTGGAAGTGACGTTCTCGAAGGAGCGGTTCGAGAGTTGAGAGGATGAGAGCAAAGACCCGACGGATTCCATCGAAGGCTTGTGGTGATTTCCGGAACAAACCTAGAACCCGGGCTGGGGGAGACTTAGCGAAATCGGGTGTGGCATAGTTGGCGCGAAACTGGCCGCGGGCATCATTGATAAGACCGGTGTAACCGCAGAGGTGCAGACCTGTGGCATCCATTTCGAGTTGCAGGGAGAAGTCAGCAAGCCGTTCCAGCCAAGGCTCGACCACGATCCGGATCCCTCGCTCGCACGAGGCTTCGATCCAGCGATACTGGTTGGGCAGAATGGAGGACTCCCAAAGGCGCAAGGCGCTTTGCCCCGCGAGTCCGAACTCCTGTTTGAGCAGGACACGATGATGGCCGCGGCTGCGAATGGCTTGGACCGCGTCGAGCACTTCGGCCGGAGTCGACGCGACGACACCGACGGCATTGAGGTCACACAGCCAGGGTTGCGACGGTTGTGGGCTGGAGTGGGGGTTGAAATTGCCGAGGGCTGGGGATGCGGTTTGGAGCAGAGAACGCAGGAAAGCGGCGCTCCAGGCTTTGGAATAGAGCTCGGCGATGCGTGGGGAGAAGAGCGAGTCTGGGGCGTGGACCGGCGTGGCTGCGGGGGTGGTTAGGGTTTGATCGAGTGCTTTGAACAACGCTTGTGAATCGGGGCCCCAGGCCCAGGGACGGAGCCGTCCAAGTTTGCGGGTGTGGAGGGAGACGGGGAGGGAGTCGGCCGTGAGATTGGGGGAGTTCGGTGTGAGGAGAAGAAACTCGGGGATGGGGAAGCCGTAACTGGCGAGGCGCGATTGAAACGGAGGCGAAGGCTTTGTGTGGACTAGGATGACATCATCTTGGCGAGCGAGGAACTGCGGCAGGTTATCCAGATCCCGAACGAGCCGTGACTGGGGGCCGCCGGGCGTGAAGGAGGGGCCCGTTGCGATGAAACCTTCGGACAGCGGATTGAAGATGAAGACATTCGGGGTTCGCCCTTTGGATTGAGCGTAGACGCTGAGCTCCTGGATGAAGTGTTCATCGAAGCCGACGGTTTCTCGCCCCGCGCGATTAAGCACGGGCCCTTTAGCACGTTGGGGAGAGAGCGGGAAGTGAAGCTGTTTGCAGAACGCTTCCCAGTCCGATTCGGACGGATTCTTCCATCGGCGGAACCATTTTAAGCCGTAGGCGACGTGATGAATTTCATCCTTGTAGATGCGATCTAGGAGCGAGGCGGTGGCCTGATCGCCTGATTTGGCGAAGGCATTGCCGAAGATTTTGCAGAAGTCGAGATTCGCCTGTTCAAAAGTGAGGCTGAGGCGGGAGACATAGTCCATGGGGTTCTCCATGGGTGCGACCGACCTCCAGAAGTAACCGCTGACCGGCAATTCCCCGAAGGTGACGCCACAGGCCTGCATGCGGTCGATGTAGAGCCGGGTATGGGCCTGTTCATCTTGGAGGGTGTTGAGAACCCCGCGACGGAAGTCTTTGGGTGCATCCGGGAAGCGAAGCAGCACGAGGGCCATGAGTTCAGTGGCGAGCAGTTCGTGATTGGCGAAGAAATGCAGGAGTTGACCCCGCTGGGTTGGGTTTTCGATCTGGTGGATGCCGGGAAACAGGCTATGAGAGGGATCGCGATGGAGCTGGGGTTTGAAAGCCAGTTCGGGGGGGCGACCGGGAGAATGGGGGCAGTCGATGGCAGGGCCTGGCGAGTCGTCGGTGATGAGGTCCGGGTCGCGGAGTTTGTCCTCGAGCGAGGAGGCGAAGAGGACCTGTTCTGCGAAATGTCGCAATTCCATGACGGGATGAAGGTAGCGTGGGCGGGGGGGAAGACACCAGATCGGAGTGGTGTTGGGGTAGGCGGAGAGTTGAGCAGGAGAAGGTGTGATTTTTGGGTTTAGGTTTGGGGTGGGTTCGTATAGCTTTGGTGGAGATGACCGACGACAGTGAATCACCGATGGATCGATTGTGGAGTGAATACGGGAGTCTGTTTTACGAGTTTGACGATCTGACCTTAGCGCGGTGGATGTCGCAGACATTAGGTCAGATCGAGGGGCGAGCGTGGCGTTTGTCGCACCCGCTTTTGAGCGCGTATCGCTTGGCGGCGCAGGTGGGGCACGATCGGCAGATCTGGTTTAAGCGACTGGTGTCGCATCCGAGTGCGTATCCGGTGGCTGAGTGTTGTCGGGCACCGGTGTTGCCGCTGTTTACGCGAGACATTGTGGATACGGGGCTGATCTGCCAGCACTGTTCGGAGACGGTGGTCCCGTTTGGGGATTTGCCGAAGGAACTACAGGCGTCGATTCGGGCGTGGTCGGAGCAGTATAAAATCCAGCACGAGGTGGCCCATTGGGACCCGCAGCAGCAGGAGTTGGTGGAGGACTACGACGAGACCTGTGAGGAGGCTGCGGAGGTGGTGGAAACGTTGTTAGTGCAAGCGGCGACTGAGTTGGTGCCCCAGATTCTGGAGCTGTATCCGGCGGTGATCTGGGAGGATCAGGACGAGTGTTTGGAGGTTCGCCCGGAAGATTTGGAGTTACCCCGATGAGAGCGGGTTATAGGCCGTTGGGCTGGATATTGCTCTTTGCAGGGACCTTATTCGGGTGTTGGGATAGGGGGTGGATGCACGGAGCGGATGGGGGGAATCGCGAAGGAGGTGGGAGGCGTGAATCACGGTATGTTGAGCCTTATCCCGCAGCGCCATCCAAGAAGGGTTTGCAGGTGGAAATCGTGGAGGACGCCATCGCACTCGGGGTGAAACACGCGGGGCTGAACTTTAATCTTTCGCAGCTGGTTGCTCCTAGCGGGGGCGCGGATCGGTTGGAGTGGAGGCAAGGCGATCGCGTGTTTCACTTTGCGCGGGGCTATGTGGAGCAGATGGACGCGAGCATCAAGGTGCTGTCGGATCGAGGCGTCTTGGTGAACCTGATCGTGCTGACGTATCGGTCGTCGGATCCGACCATTCAGTCGCTGATGTTACACCCGGACTATTCGACGAACGCTCCCAACCATTTGGGTGCGTTCAACACCGTGACGGCGGAGGGACGGGCCTGGTTTGATGCGAGCATGAGATTTCTCGCGGAGCGATGGTCGAGGCCGGATCGGAAGTATGGTCGGGTTGTGGGTTATATCATCGGCAACGAGGTGAACTCGCATTGGTATTGGGCGAACATGGGCAAGGTGACGATGGAACGATTCGCGGATGACTATTTACGCACGACCCGTGTGGCGTTTGAGGCGGTCCGCAGTCAGTGCTCGTGGGGTCGGGTGTACCTGTCGCTGGAGCACCATTGGATGATACGCTATCCGCCGGCTGCGGAGACGGAAGCGTTTCCGGGGCGACCCTTTTTGGAGTATTTCGCACGACGAGCGCGGGAGCAGGGGGATTTCGAGTGGCATCTGGCCTTTCATCCGTATCCTGAGAACCTTTTTGAGCCTCGGTTTTGGAACGATCGAAGTGCGCTGGACAGCGCGGACACGCCGCGCATTACATTTAAGAACCTCAAGGTGTTGACGGAGTGGATGAAACGTTCGGAGATGCTGTTTGAAGGGCGGCCGAGGCGAGTGATCTTGAGCGAGCAAGGGTTTCATACGCCCAAAGGGCCGGATGGCGAGGAGATCCAAGCGGCGGCGTATTGTTATGCGTGGAAGAGGGTCGAGGCCTTGGAGGGGATCGACAGCTTTATCCTGCATCGGCATGTGGACCATCCGGCAGAGGGTGGGCTTTTGTTGGGGCTACGAGGGATGGTGGCCCGTGGCGATGAGGCGAAGCCGCGAAAGCGCAGCTACGAATGCTTCCGGTTGGCGGATACCCCGCAGTGGGAGGAGGCCTTTCGCTTCGCGCTCCCGATCGTTGGTTTGTCGACTTGGGGCGCGGTGAGGTAGGTGAGGAATTAACGCAAAGGCCGCGTGCTCACGTCTTCAACGCATCCCGCAATTCCTGTTTGTAATCCCGCGTCGGTTCGCCGTAACCGGCTTTGCGGATGGCGAGCGCGGGCGAGATGATTTCCGCGCGTGGATCAATCTCGCGTCCGAAAATGAGCGGCCAGAGGCGGCGGCAGTTGTTCGCCATGTCGTGTCCCATTTCCTCGTCAAAGCTCGGACGGAACAAATCCACAGCCAGTTGTAATTCCTTGATCAATTCCTCCTCGGTCGGATGGCCTGTTCTGGCACGGACAACTTCAAACGCACGCACATCCTTATCATCGAGCCGATTCAGCTTGGCGATGAGAATGTCAATTGGGTGCGGGAAAACGAGCGTCACGTTCTCCACTTGCACGGATTGAGTCCGGCCCTTCCACCGCTGTGAGGTCCTGAAGTTCAATTCGCTGGAAACTTGAACATAAAAATCGGTGTGGCCGCGGTCCAGACCGGCGGCGCGCACGAATTCCACCATTTCTTCCGTGGGTGAGAACACGTCTACATCGGCGCTCAGGAGGCTGGGATCCACCATGATTTGAATCGGGGCCGACCCGAACACAGTGATGGTGAACGAGTGCTCTTTCGGTAGCGTGGAAGTGAGTTGCCGCAAGACGCGCCCAGCGGGAGTGTTCAGATCAAGGAATGATGTCCAGGATGCTTCGACCATTGCGTTTCCTTGCTCGATGCGAAAAGTAGGCCTGATCCAGAAGTTGGTTGGTGACGCCTCGATCGTTGGACAATTGCGAGGCCAGCCGCCGGTCACGTGGTGACCACGGTTTGCCGTCTTCGCGCTTGATGAGCAGGCGCGCGGCGATGCGCGCCTTGCGCCAGTACGGGTCCATCAGGCGATTCAACTCTTTGCTGAAATGCGGTGGATTCATGTTCGGCAGGTCATTTATACGCCAGCCAACGCGGAGCGGCAACGGTGCAATCACTCGCGAAAATCCCTGTTTCGTCCGTGTCCCATCGTTGGCTAAATTACGCGCGCCTATTCCGCGGTAAGGCGGAACTCGCCGATGCCGAGGCGGACTCAGAGCATCGGTGAGCAAAATCTCCCTCAGGCCACCGATGCCAGCCACGTGGGATCCGCACGAAGTCCTTGTGTTGCAGACTTGGCTGGCATCGAGGAAATCGTCACGGCTGATCCCCGAATCGCCGAAACCGAACTCTGTGAGGACTTGGAAAAGCTTGTCCGCGTTATCCGGAGAAACGAGGACCAGTAGATCAATATCCTCCGTGAATCGCGGAGCACCGTGGAAAGCGAGCGCATAGCCACCTACTAACAGGAACTCAACTTTCCGCGAGAGGCACAATCCGATAAGCTCGCGAATGTCTTGGTGAAGTTTCATCTGCCTCGGGGTAGAACATCGCGCCACGTTTCAAAATCTCTTCGAAGACCTCCATCGCGCGCTGCGGATCCTCAATGAGCGGAGTGACTCCCTCGGTTTCGAGAGATCTTTTGAGAGCAACCCGTTCCATGAAGGAAGGTTACGGAGCGACGAGGCAGGTGTCGAAACGTCGTTTGTCCCGCCGACCCAAGCCATCAGCGCCTCCGGCCCGCAGTAGATTTTAGGTGAAGCCCGCCGGGAAAGTGAGTGGTCCCGTGGGTGTTAGTAGGTGGGATCCCAGGCGAATTGTTCGATGAGTTGACGGAATTCGTCGTCGGTTTTCTTGAGGCCGAGGTCTTCATCGCGAACGATGGCTGCGACTTTTAGGGCGATGGTTTTGCTGATCGATCGCAGCTCGCTCATGCGTGGGTAGAGCACGTCGCCGTCGGTGGGGTGGGCGACGGTGTAATCTGCGAGAGCCGAGGCGGCGGCGAGGAACATGGACTCGGTGATTTGGCGGGCTTGACTGACGAGTGCGCCTAGGCCGATGCCTGGGAAGATGAGCACATTATTGCTTTGACCGATAATGTGGTCGCGACCGGCGAACTTTACGGGGGCGAAGGGAGAGCCGGTTCCGATGAGCGCTCGGCCTTCGGAGAACTGGATGGCCTCGGACGCTGTGCATTCGGCCTGGCTGGTGGGGTTGCTCAGCGGGAATATCATGGGCCGATGGCATGATTTGGACATGGTACGAATGAGGCCCTCGGTGAAGATCCCAGGCTGAGCCGTGGTGCCGATCAGGATGGTGGGCTTGAAGGCCTCGGTGATCGTGGCGAGATCGGTGGTGGTTGGATCGGTGAGGCCGAGTTGGAGCAGTTCGTCGTCGGAGAGGGCGAAAGGCACTTTATGAGGATCCTGGCGGGGAGTTCCTTTGCGGACGATGCCTGTGGAGTCGTAGAGCAACTGGCGGCAGCGGGCTTCGTCGTCGGTGAGGCCGGAGGCCTTCATGGCGAGGCGGACGAGGCGTGCGATCCCGACGCCAGCGGCGCCGGCACCGACGAGTAGCAGGCGTTGATCGCGCCAGGAGCCTTGCGTCAGGCGAAGCCCGGCCAGCACGCCGGCTACGGCGACCGCAGCGGTGCCTTGGATATCGTCGTTGAAGCTGGGCAAGGTGGAGTAATACCTTTCGAGAAGCCGAAAGGCGTTGGCTTTTTTGAAGTCTTCCCACTGAAGGATGGCGTTGGGAAAGATGGATTTGACACCTTGGACGAACTCTTCGACGAGCTCGTCGTAGGGTTGGCCGCGGAGCCGACGATGACGAGCGCCGAGGTAGCTTGGATCATCGAGCAAGGCGGCGTTGTCGGTGCCAACGTCGAGGCAGACGGGGAGGCAGCGGGAGGGATGGATTCCCGCGCCAGCGGTGTAGAGCGCGAGTTTGCCGACGGGAATCCCCATGCCGCCGGTGCCCTGATCTCCGAGGCCGAGGATGCGTTCGTTGTCGGTGACGACGATGAGGCGGACGTCGGGCTGGGGCCAGTTATTGAGGCGATTGGCGATTTGGCCGCGATCATTTGCGGAGATGTAGAGTCCACGAGGACGACGAAAGATATGGCTGAAACGCTGGCAGGCGAGGCCGACGACGGGCGTATAGATGAACGGGGTAAGGAGCTCGAGGTGATCGAGCATGAGGCGGTAGAACAGGGTTTCGTTGCGATCCAGAAGGGCCATGAGGCCGATGTATTTTTCGAGGGGATCGGATTTGGAGGAGATATGTTCGAGCTCGGCGTTGACCTGCTGTTGGATGGTTTGGACGGCGGGGGGGAGAAGGCCTTGTAGACCGAGGGCTTCGCGTTCTTCGAGGGTGAAGGCGGCGTCTTTGTTGAGCAACGGATCGTGGAGGAGTTCGACACCACGTTTGGTGGCGGGGGAGGGACTTAGGGAGGAGGTATTCATAACGAAAGCGGGATGACTAGGTAGTTCAATCTTGTTCCGAGCGTCTTAGTTTTGGGTTTGATAGTGGGGTAGGAGGGGAGGGATGACCACGCATGGAATGGCCGAAAGTGTGCATGGCTTGTTTGCTGAGCGCCCTGAAGAGAGTGCACCGTCGCCGTGTGGGGGCACACGGCCTACAGCATTGGACAGGGTGGCCACGCCGTGTGGGGGCACACGACCGACAGGGGGATTTTGGCGGTTAGCCTTTTTAGGACTGGGTATCAGCAGGAGGCGAGGTTGGGTCGATATTCAACTCCCCCTCCCATCGGGCCATGACGGCGGTGGCGAGGCAGTTTCCCACCAAGTTGACGGTGGTGCGGGCCATGTCCATGAGTTCGTCGACCCCCATAATCAGCACGACCCCTTCGAGAGGGAGGCCGAACGAGACGAGGGTGCCGGCGAGGATGACTTGGGAAGCGCGAGGAATGCCGGCCATACCCTTGCTGGTCAGCATGAGGGTGAACATGATGGCGAGCTGCTGAGCGAGTGAAAGATCGACCCCAGCGGCTTGGGCGACAAAGATGGAGGCGACGGCGAGGTGGAGGGTGGAGCCATCGAGGTTAAAGGAATACCCGAGTGGCATGACGAAGGAGACGATCCGTTTGGGCACTCCGAAAGCGATCATGCGTTTCATGGCATCGGGGAGTGCGGCATCCGAGGAGGTGGTGGAAAAGGCGAGGATCGCGGGTTCGCGGATGGCGCTGAGGAAGCGGCCGACGGGGATGCGCGCCCAGATTGCGACGGGCCAGAGGACGACGAGGCAGAAGACGATGAGAGCGCCGTAGAGAGTGAGGATGAGTTTTCCGAGATTGACGAGGACGGAGAGCCCGCTATGAGCGACGGTATACGCCATGGCAGCGCCGATTCCGAGGGGGGCGAACTTCATGACCAGAGCGGTGAACTTGAACATGACCTCGGCGAGACCCTCGAAGAAGCCGTAGACGGCTTCCTTGGGTTTGCCTTGGGTTTGGGCGAGCGCGATGGAGAAGAGAACTGCGAAACAAACCACTTGGAGCACATCGTTGGCGGCGGCAGCTTCGAAAAAGCTACGGGGGAAGATATGCTCGATGATTCCGGCGAGCGTTACTTTTTGAGCTCCCAGGGCCTTGTCGGCAGTGCCGGGCGACGCGAGTGTGAGGCCGACCCCTGGTTTGGTCAGGTTGACAGCGGAGAGACCGATGACGAGAGCGAGCGTGGTAACGATCTCGAAATAGATGATGGATTTGAACGCGAGTCGACCTACGGCACGAAGATCATCGCTGTGGCCTGCGATGCCAACGACCAGGGTGCTAAACACGAGGGGGACGAGCAGGCATTTGACCAGCTTGAGGAAGACATTGGAGACGACCTTCAACTCGAGTGCTTGAGCGGGGAAGGCCCATCCGAGGAGCAGTCCCCCTCCCATGCAGATGAATATCCACTGAGTGAGAGAGATGCGTTTTAGGGCGTTCCACATAGCGTGATTTGGTATTGGCTCGCGAGATCCGCTAGGCAAGTGCTCGCCGAATGGATCTCTGGGATGGGATAGAAACGCTATCCGTTCCTATTGCGGTTTGGGTCTCGCCCAGTTCATGGGGACGGTTTTTTTGACGGACGCCTCGACCCTGCCTCCGGCCCCGAGAAGTTCGAGCTCGATGGTATCGGCGGTGATGAAATCGGAAGGGCTTGGGGCGTCGGACTTGACGGTGAAATCGACGAGCTGAATCCCACGGCCTTGGCGCACGTCTTGGGCGCGTGACTCGAACCAGGACGCGGTGGCTGGATTCGAGGCGAGATAGACTTTGAGCCGGATTTTACCGTTACCTGACGCGATGCTGTATTTCGCGGTCACGTAGCCTGAGTAGAGGTCGTTCTGCTTAAAGTCACCGATCTCGAGCGTTGCACCAGTGGCGGGTGCCGCGGCGGGAGTTGTCGCTGTGGGCTGGGCGGCCGGTGCGGCGGTACCTGGGGCTTTCCACATGAGCAGCATGGTTGCGGGGAACAGGATCGATTTCTTTGCGGCTGCGGCTTCCATCATGTAGACCAGAACTCGATCGCTGCTGTAGGTGGCGAACGCGGTTCCGGCATCGGCGGGAGGAGTGAACTTGACGGGGAAGAGCATGAAGTTACGACGACCGCGACCGAGTTCGAGTGGAGTGGATTTGAAGTACGAGCCGGAGTCGGAATCGGAGCTGCGTCGGACGTCAACCCCCATCATGGGTTTGGGATTGAAGTCGTCCTTGTATTCGAACTCGACGCCGATGGTCATGGTGGAGCGATCGAGGCTACGGTTGACGACATCGACGTTGGTAATTTTGCTTTTGACGCCGGTGGCGAGCTCGATTGCGGCGGCGGCGGGTGAGGTTGCTGCGGCTTTAGCCTTTTGATCGGCATTGATGCGGGCGGTTTCCTTGAGTTTGGCGTCGGCGTCGGCTTTCGCCTTAGCCTCGGCTTCGACCTTGGCTTTTTCATCCGCGAGGCGTTTTTCTTCGGCGAGGCGTTTAGCGTCGGCTTCGGCTTTGAGGCGGGCTTCTTCGCGGGCTTTGGCTTCGGCCTCGGCTTTTTTGAGAGCTTCTTCGCGAGCCTTGGCTTCGGCTTTAGCGGTTTCCTCGGCTTGGCGACGTTCTTCAGCGAGTTGTTTAGCTTGAGCTTCAGCGGCGAGGCGGGCTTTTTCGCGGGCTTCTGCCTCTTGACGAGCCTTTTCTTCGGCGAGGCGTTTTTCTTCGGCTAGACGTTTGGCTTCGGCTTCGGCTTTGAGGCGAGCTTCTTCGCGGGCCTTGGCTTCGGCCTGGGCTTTGGCTTCGGCTTCGAGGCGTGCTTTGGCTTCGGCTTCGGCTTTGAGCCGGGCTTGCTCACGCGCCTGAGCTTCGAGGCGAGCGCGTTCTTCGGCGAGGCGTTTTTCTTCGGCTAGACGTTTGGCTTCGGCTTCGGCCTTGAGGCGAGCTTCCTCGCGGGCCTTGGCTTCGGCGGCGGCGCGCGCTTCGGCTTCGAGGCGTGCTTTCTCTTCGGCCTCGGCCTTGAGTCGGGCCTGTTCACGGGCCTGAGCTTCTAGGCGAGCGCGTTCTTCGGCTTGGCGTTTTTCTTCGGCAATGCGTTTGGCCTCGGCTTCGGCTTTGAGCCGGGCTTCTTCACGGGCCTTTGCCTCGGCTTCGGCCTTGAGCCGGGCCTGTTCGCGGGCTTTTTCTTCGGCTTCGGCTTTAAGCCGGGCTTCCTCGCGGGCCTTGGCTTCGGCGGCGGCGCGTGCTTCGGCTTGGCGCTTTTCTTCGGCGATCCGTTTGGCCTCGGCTTCGGCTTTGAGACGAGCTTCCTCGCGAGCCTTGGCCTCGGCTTCGGCTTTGAGGCGAGCTTCTTCGCGGGCTTTGGCTTCGGCTTCGGCCTTGAGGCGAGCTTCTTCACGCGCTTTGGCCTCGGCGGCGGCGCGCGCTTCGGCTTGGCGTTTCTCCTCGGCGAGTCGTTTGGCCTCGGCCTCGGCTTTGAGCCGGGCTTCCTCGCGAGCTTTTGCTTCGGCTTCGGCTTTGAGGCGGGCTTCCTCCCGGGCCTTGGCCTCGGCCTCGGCCTTAAGACGAGCTTCTTCGCGGGCTTTGGCTTCGGCGGCGGCGCGCTCTTCGGCTTTTC